>Ga0196972_1000936_pt1 | contig 10198 bp, 11 predicted proteins | sample S1v_2013CmetaG_FD_148618 | JGI IMG/M metagenome (GOLD analysis project Ga0196972, IMG submission 148618) | Soil microbial communities from Anza Borrego desert, Southern California, United States - S1+v_20-13C | ecosystem: Environmental > Terrestrial > Soil > Desert | place: USA: California... | reverse complement strand
CCTCGCCAATTCCGCGCGCGTTGGCTTCCTACGCCGCCAGGCGGCAAACGAAGCCATTGGAGTGCGTTATGAGCGCCAAAAAGACTGTCCAAAAAGAAAACACCACGCCTGAAAGCGTGACGGATCATGAAAAGTCCAGGTTGGACGATGAGGCCGTGCGTGAGGCCGTAACCGCCAATACCGGACGTGCAGACCAAAGTACGAGTTCCGTCCTGCCCGGACCGCCGATCCCCCCTGATGTGCAGGCCGAGGTCAGAGAAGAGAGTGAGCCTCGCGTCGCCCAGATGAGTGGCCGCAGAGGTCCGCCCAGCAAAAAGAAAGGAGGTACGTCGATGGTAGATTCAGCCAAGATCAAGGAGCACATGGAGGTCGTCGGCTCTGACGGCCAGCACGTCGGAACCGTAGACCATTGCGAAGGCAAGGACACCATCAAGCTCACCAAGAACGATCCAGCGGCCAATGGCGAGCATCACTACATTTCGCTGGATCTCGTCAGCCGCATCGACCGCCATGTTCATTTATCGCAGCCAGCTTCGAAGGTCATGCAGGACTGGCGCTAGCTTCGGTCTAGGTACAGGAAAGCGCGGCCGACGAGCGGACCGCGCTTTCTCTTATTTCGGCTGCACATCCTGACGGCCACCCGGCTCCCCTGGCGGCGGAATGACAGACGTCTTCCCTTGGAAATCATGGGGGGCCGGCTTCTGGATCTCCGGATCCACTCCGCGTGGCGGCTCCAGAACGCCCTCGCCCTCCTTCAGCTCCTTTGATAGCGGCTCCTTCGGCTGTGCTCCCCCAGTACTGGGATCGGGCGTCGGTGCAGGATTTTCCGTCGGCGGCTCCATAACCTCGGGAGGTCCCGGGGGCGCCCCTTGCGGCGGAGTCTGCGCCACTGCCCCGAACGACAGGGCGAACGTTACGCTGCCAAGGGCAACAGCAAATCGATAACGAGCTGATGCTTTGCCGTACGGGCTCATAACCTTGCGCCTCGCGATCGTTGCGACACCTTGGAGAGCAACCGCTGCCATGCTCGGCTGTTCCATTACATCGCGCATGCGACAGCTCGCAGACTGAAAGAAATCGTGCAACCGAGCGCAAAGCCCCGCGTTTCTCCATCAGCAAGCCTGGGGCACCTGGGAGATAGAAAGCATGGCTACCCGCAGCAAAACGATCGAGCGCGCAAAGGACGTCGCTGAGCAGGGCCGCAAGATTCAGGCTCGCATCGACGACATAGATGCGGCCAGCAGCACCGCAAAGAAAAGCGAAGGCGCGGTGCAAGTCGGTCAACGCACGTATCCGGAGACGCTCGACGAGACGCACCTCGAGAAGCCCGGGCTTGAGAAGGATCTCGAGACCGCCCCGATGTACGAGGCGCCGAAATATCAAGGCTCGGCCAAACTGAAGGATATGGTCGCGCTGATCACCGGCGGCGATTCCGGGATCGGGCGCGCCGTCGCTGTGCTGTTTGCGCGAGAGGGCGCCCACGTGGCCATTTCCTACCTGGAAGAGACGGAGGATGCGCGTGACACAAAGGCCGCTGTCGAGGCGGAAGGCCGCAAGTGCCTCCTGCTGCCGGGCGACGTATCCGACCCCAGCCAGTGTAAAGACGCCGTCCAGAAAACCGTCGAAACGTTTGGCAGTCTCGACATCCTCGTCAACAACGCCGCGTTCCAGGAGCACGCCGACTCCATCACCGACATCACGGACGAGCACTTCGACCGCACCATAAAGACGAACCTCTACGGATATTTCTATCTCGCTCGCGCCGCCGTTCCGCACATGAAGCCCGGCAGTTCGATCATCATGACGGGATCGGTGATTGGCTTTCAGGGCAGCAAGGAGCTGCTGGACTATTCGATGACGAAGGGCGGCATCCACGCCTTCGCCCGTTCGCTGTCGGCGAGCCTGCTTCCGAAAGGCATACGCGTGAACGCCGTGGCCCCGGGACCGGTTTGGACTCCGCTCAATCCCGCCGATAGACCGGCAAAGGCAGTGACGAAGTTCGGATCCGGCACGCCCATGAAACGCGCCGCGCAGCCTGAGGAGATAGCGCCCGCCTACGTCTTTCTCGCGGCTCCCACCTGCGCGAGCTACATCACGGGCGAGCTGCTTCCCATCATCGGTGGTTACGATTGAGAGCCCCCGAGTTTCAAGGCCGGTGAGAGATTTCACGCACCGGATACCGTGCAACACATCAAAACAACAATGGAGAATGACCCATGGGTTTCTTTACACGTGACATCAAAACTATGGATGACCTGTTCGTCCATACGCTGCGCGACATCTACTACGCCGAAAACCAGATCACCAAGGCGCTGCCGACGATGATCAACAAGGCGACGGACCCGCAGCTCAAGAGCGGGTTCGAAACGCACCTCGCCGAGACACGCAAACAGATCGAGCGCCTGGAGCAGGTGTTCAAGCTGCACGGCGTCGACATCAGCGGCGTCAACTGCCCGGCGATCGACGGCATATTGAAAGAAGCTGACGAAGTTGCAGGTGAAGTCGCAGACACGGCCGTGCTTGACGCCGCATTGATTGCAGCAGCACAGGCCGTGGAGCATTACGAGATCACGCGCTACGGCACGCTCGTCGCTTGGGCGAAGCAGCTCGGCCGCAACGATTGCGCAACCCTGCTTCAGAAAAACCTCGACGAGGAGAAAGCGACCGACAGCAAGCTGAACAACCTGGCAGAGAGCCGCCTGAACAAGCGCGCCGCTTAACTATTCTTCATTTTGCAAACAAATGCGCTCGGCGAAATTTCGCCGGGCGTTTTCATTGTCGCGAGCGCGAGTCAAGAGAGAATCGGGAACAAACATACTCTCTCAGAAATTATGGGAACAGAAAGCAGCAGGACTCGGAGGCTACCGTGTACGAGCTTGTCTTTACTGTCTGTTCCGTCGTGGTCGGAGCCTCCTGCCGCGAGGCAAATCCAATCCCCCTCCAGGAAAATGTGGGCATGATGGGTTGCCTTATTGCCTCGCAAGTCGAGGGGGCAAAATGGACCGAGGCGCATCCTAATTTCTACGTTGCGCGATACACCTGCCAGCCTGCAAAACTTTTCACCCGCATCTGAGAAAAGTTAACTCATCTTCGCTTCGAGAACTTCACGGATTTTCTTCGAGAGCTCTTCGAACGAGAACGGCTTGGCGAGGAAGTGCACACCAGGATCGAGCACACCGTTGTGCACCACTGCGTTCTTCGTGAAGCCGGTCATAAAGATCACTTTGAGGTCCGGCCGCAACTGAAGCGCAGCGTCGGCGAGCTTTCGCCCGTTCATCTCGGGCATCACGATGTCGGTGAGCAGAAGTTGAACCGGGCTCTCCCCGGCGAGCAGATCGAGCGCAGCCCTGGCGGTCCCCGCTTCTCGAACTGCATAGCCGAGCTCCCGCAGTTCGGCCGCCGTCAGCTCGAGCACCCGTACGTCATCCTCGACGATAAGGATCGTCTCGCTTCCCCTGACATCCGCGGAGGCGACTGCGTCCTCCAAGCTACGCTCCTCGGCAGCTCCGTAATGACGCGGCAGATAGATCTTGATTGTCGTTCCTTGCCCCACCTCCGAATAGACCTTCACATGGCCGCCCGTCTGTTTGACGAAGCCGTAGACCTGCGAAAGGCCAAGACCAGTTCCCTTGCTTTGATCCTTCGTCGTGAAGAACGGATCGAAGGCTTTGCCAAGCACCTCCGGAGACATTCCTGTGCCGGTATCAGTAACGGCAATGAGGACGTATTGTCCTGCCGGCACGCCCGGATGCAGGCGCGAGTAGCGATCGTCGAGATGGCAATTGGCTGTCTCGACAGTAAGGCGCCCTCCGTCCGTCATCGCGTCGCGCGCGTTGACGCAGAGATTGAGAAGCGAGTTCTCGAGCTGCACCGGATCGGCATGCGTGAGCCAAAGTCCGCCGCCTAGAATGGTTTCCATCCGGATCGACTCGCCAATGGCGCGCGAGATCAGGTCTGCAATTCCGGAGACGAATTTGTTCGCGTCGATCGCCTTGGGCGCCAGCGCCTGTTGACGTGAAAATGCGAGCAATCGCCTGACCAGCGTCGCGGCGCGATTGGCGCCGTCAAGCGCTCCGGTCAGAAAGCCTTCTGCACCGGATTCGCCTTTCGCGAGGCGCCGCTGTGCCAGGCTGATGCCACTCATGATCACGGCCAGCATATTGTTGAAGTCGTGCGCAATGCCGCCCGTGAGCTGACCAATAGCCTCGGCCTTCTGCATCTGCCGTATCTGCAGTTCAGCCGCCTCGCGTTCTACGATGGAATGTCGGAGCAGTGTGTTGGTGTTTGCGAGCTCCGTGGCGCTGCGGCGCGCATTGATCGCCCATGCCGAAAGCGCGGCCAACGTCGCCAGGAACGCGCAGACGATTGCGATGGTCAGAGTGACAATCGTCCTGGAAGCGGCGCGCTCCCGCCTTTCCAAGAGCGCGGCTTCAGTGCTCCGCATGGAGTGAAAGCGGCCGGCGAGCTCAATCATGAGACGTCGCCCATCGCCCTCGAGCACCTTCTCTTTCGCAGCATCGAACCCGGCTTGTCGGCGAAGGTTGATCGTCTGCTCTGCGAACGAGAGGCGTCGATCGATGACCGGTCGCGTCTCGACAAGCAACGCTAGCTGATCTGGGTTGTCTGCCATGAGTATCTGCGCACGATCGAGCGCAGTAGGCAGTTTCTGCATTGCGTCGGTGTAGGGTTGAAGAAAACCCTCGTCGCCGGTCAACACGAAGCTGCGTTGGCCGATCTCCGCGTCTTGCAGCAGTGACCAAGTTTCGGAGAGCTGCGTCTCGACTTCCAGCGTATGATGAACCCAATCGGCTTGGTTGACGTAGCGCGTTCCAAGCCAGATCGTGAGCGCGAAGATGGCAAGAAGCGCCGCACCCGCAACCTCCGGAAAGCGAGCCCTAAGCACCTCGAACACGCGATCGATCATCAACCTCAATCCCCCCGCGCACGCGCCGCTATATCATACACGAGCATTTCGCCTCCGCCAGTTCGGCACCGGAATTGGCGCGGCGCAACAAACGCACATCAAGGACGATCCGTTTCTATTTGGGGGAACCCTGAGGTATCCGCTTCCCGGAACCACGGGAACCAACACCGCGTTGTTTGGTGAAGAAGATTACAATAAACGGAGGCACGCCATGCCGCGTCCCAAACTCCGCACCACGCTCATCATCTTATCCATGTGCGCAGCACCAATGTTGGCCCACGCCGGCGAAGGAGGCGCGGCCGCGCCAGCTCCCGCGCCGGGCAAGGGCGAAGACGCCGGACAAGTCGCATTCAACACGCACTGCCGCAACTGCCACTCCACCAAACCCGGCGACAACCGTCTCGGGCCCTCGCTGCACAATATCGTCGGCGCCAAAGCCGGTCAGGTGAAGGGCTTCGGCGGCTACTCCGGCGGTCTCACCGCCGACATGACCTGGGATGAAGCAACGCTCGACAAGTTCATCACAAACCCGACCGCCATGGTCTCCAACACGACCATGAAACCTTTCGGAGGCGTGGCAGACGCCGAGCAGCGGAAACTCATCATCGAATTCCTCAAGACCCAGACCGGCTCCTAACCGTTCGACCCTCTCTTGCCCACCGCGCCCGCGGGAACTCTTGAGCTTCCTCGGGCGTTGTTTTGCCTGCCGTGCGGTCCGCACGGAACTGCAACCACCCGACAATCGTCGAGAGCGAGAGGCTTTCCATGGCGAAATGGGCTGCAACGCTAAAGGGCGTGCTGCCTGGCAAGCCGGATGGCGCCAACGGCGCCGCGGAAGAACCCGCAACAAACTATGCCCCGATAGTCTGGCTCCTCGGCAAGGTGCAGGGCGGCAAGACGTCAATCATTCGTGCCATCACCCAAAGCACTGACGCGGCAATCGGAGACGGCTTCCGTCCCTGCACCCGCACGTCGCGCCTCTATGCCTTCCCGCCCGACGCACCGGTGATCCGCTTTCTCGACACGCGCGGCCTCGGCGAGGCCGATTACGATCCGGCCGACGATCTGGCCTTCAGCGAAGGCACGGCACACGTCATCCTCGCCACCATACGCTCCATGGATCCTGACCAGCATGCGCTGTTCGAGGCCCTGAGGCAGGTACGGCTTCGCCATCCGGACTGGCCCATCGTCGTCGCGCAGACCAGCCTGCACGACGCGTACGAGCCAGGCGCCGGTCACATCCTCCCCTACCCGTTCGAGCCTGACGCAGCTCCCGAGGACATCGCACGCATCCCGACCGACCTCATGCGCGCGCTCGCCTACCAGCGAGCGTTGTTCGACAAGCTTCCAGGGCGCGGTCAGCTCCTCTTCGTGCCCATAGATCTGACGAAGCCGGAAGACCGCCTCCCGCCGAACGACTATGGCCTTGATGCTTTGACCGAGGCTCTGGCCATCGTCGCGCCGGCCGGCATGCTCACCGCATTGTCGGCCATGCCAGGCTTCCGCGCCGATCCCCGTCAGCGTTCCGCCGATCCGATCGTAATGGGCCACGCCATGGCCGCCGCGGGCAGCGATCTCGTCCCCATCCCGGTCGCCGGCACCATTGCCGCAACGACGATCCAGGCTCGCATGCTGAGTCAGCTCGCCACGCTCTACGGCACCGAGTGGGACCGCCGCGCCTATGCCGAGCTATCCGCGGCCATCGGCGCCGGCACGCTTGCCCGAGTAGCAACCGGAATTGGGCTGCGCCAACTCGCAAAGTTCCTCCCCGTCTATGGACAGACCGCGGGTGCGGCGGCATCGGCCGCCGGAAGCTTCGCTGTCACCTACGCGCTCGGCAAGGCGGCCGTCTATTACCTGCATGGCCGCCGGCTCGGAACGTTGGATCGCGGTGGCATCGCCGCAGCCTATCAGAGCGCGCTCCGGGATGCCTTCCGCATGGCGCGCGAGCGGAGAAACGCCGAGCGGGAACGCGAGACGCAGCCATGAGCCCTCAACCTACCAAGCCGCCGCGCGCAAGACGCACCGCATCCATGATCCTGCTTGCCATCGGTTTGTTCATTCCGGCCTTGTCGCTTATTCCTCTCGGCAGCCTCTGGCTCTGGCAGCATGGCTATCTTCTATATTGGACGGCTTTCGCTTTCGCCGCCGTCATGGCCGTCTATCTGACCCAGCGCCGTCTTCTCCCCGCGCCCGACGCACAGGCAGAACCCGCCGACGAAACACACCTTCCCCCGAGCGATACCGCCGCTACAGCCCGCGAGCGAGGCTGGTCGCCGATCGAGGAACAGGCTTGGGCGGACGTACAAATCCTGGCTGCCAAAGCCGATCCGGCACGCATCGGCAGCTCGGACGGTCTATGGAAACTGGCTCAGGACACGATCCAGGCCGTCGCCACGCGCCTACACAAGGATCGCGAGGACGCACTCTGGCAGTTCACGACACCGGAAGCCCTCGCCATCACCGAGCGCGTGAGCCGCAGGCTCAGGATGTTCGTTTTGGAACAGGTGCCGTTCGGCGATCGCCTGACCATCGCCCAGGCGCTCGCTCTCTATCGCTGGCGCGGAGCCATCGATATGGCTGAGCACGCCTACGACGTTTGGCGCGTCATCCGCCTCGCCAATCCGGCGACCGCCGCTGCCAACGAGGCGCGCGAGCAGCTATCCAGGGCCATGATGCAATGGGGACGCGACGCCATCGCGCGCCGCCTGACCGAGGCTTACGTCTTGGAAATCGGCCGCGCCGCCATCGATCTCTACGGCGGCCGCCTCCGCGTCTCCTCGACCGCACTGGCGGGCTACGTTTCCGAGGAGACAGCGGCTGACGAAGCAGTCCTCAGCAAAAGCAGGGCCGAGCCCTTGCGCGTTCTCGTTGCCGGACAGACGAGCGCCGGCAAGTCGAGCCTCGTTAACGCGCTCGGACACGAAGCCCGCGCTGCCACCGACGCCTTGCCCACCACGTCGTCCTTCACGCCCTACATGCTGGAGCGAGAAGGTTTCCCCGCCGCGTTGATCATCGACAGTCCAGGCATCGGTGGTGACGCAGCAATCCTGAACGACTTGATGGAGAAGGCCGCCGACTCCGACCTCGTGCTGTGGGTCGTCGCGGCCAACCGCGCCGATCGAAGCACCGACAAGAAGGCGCTTGAAACACTGCGGCTCCACTTCGCCTCGCGTCTCAACCGCCGCCGCCCGCCCATCATCCTCGTCGCGACGCACATCGATCGTCTGCGCCCCTTTGGGGAATGGGCCCCGCCCTACGATCTGGCGACCGACAAACGGGAAAAGGCGGAAAACATTCGGGCTGCCCTCGCAGCCGCAAGCCAAGACCTCGGGTTCGCGCCCGACGAGACCGTGGCGGTCAGCCTCGCGGACCCGGCGCCCCCTTACAACGTCGAGCATCTGTGGGAGCGGATCGCTGACGCTCTCCCCGAGGCCATGCGCGCACAACTCCTGCGCTGCCTGCACGAGCTCAAGGACGACTGGAGCTGGGGTTCGGTTTGGACACAAGCAAGCAACGCCGGGCGCGCGATCGGCTCGCTTGTGAGACAAAAAAAACGCAAAGGCGGACAGCGATGACACCGGCGAATGCAAAAAAAAGTCGGAGTGAACCGACATGGCAATAACCGCAGACATAAAGTCCGAAGCCAAGCGCCGCCCTGAGGACGAGTCGCTGACTCCGGAGCTGAGCACCAGCACCAGGTCCTCGGATGAGACGTGGCAGTTGATCGCGAATGTGTCGACCGCGGGCCTGTTCGCCCTTGCCATCCTCGCTGCGCTCTACCTGATGAGGGACGTCGCCGTTCCCGTTATCCTGGCGTGGGTTGTCGCCAATATCTTGCTGCCCGTCGTCAAGGGCATGGAGAAGAACGGCATCCCCCGCATTCCCGCCGTCATCGCGGTGACCTTACTGATGGTCGCCGTCCTTCTGATTGTGATCGCATTGTTGTCGCTGCCGCTTACGTATTGGCTTGGGCGGGCCACAGAGCTCGGCACTCTTCTCAAAGAGAAGCTGCAATCCATCGCCGAGCCGCTCGATTTCCTGAAGGAGATGGCAAGTGCGATAGGCCAGGCAACGGGTGGAGCGCCCGGCTCCGGCCTGCACGTCGAAGAAAGCACCAATATCGTCGGCGGCATCTTTGCCATTCTGACGCCGGCAGTAACGCAGGGCATTCTCTTCCTGGGTGCCCTCATTTTTTACATGATCTACCAGAACAAGATCAAAGCCCGATCGGTCCTGGTGCTTCCCAACCGCGAGGCGCGCCTGACCGCGTTGAAAATTCTCTCCGACATAGAGCGGAACACCACGATCTATTTCGGCACCTTCACCATCGTGAACATCTGCCTCGGCTTCGCGACCACGCTGCTCGCTTACGCCGTAGGCCTCCCCAACCCGATGCTGTGGGGCGTACTGGCGGCCGTGCTCAACTACATCCCCTACATCGGCGTCGCCATCATGGTCGCGGTACTGTTCTTCATTGGTCTTTTTACTTTCCCGACCAGCTCGGAAGCGATTGTCGCGCCGCTCGTGTATATCGCCATGACCACCATCGAGGGCCACTTCATCACGCCGACCCTGATGGGACGGCGCATGACGCTCAACCCGTTCGCGGTCTTTCTCGCCATCGGATTTTGGACCTGGATGTGGGGACCAATCGGCGCCTTCGTCGCCGTCCCAATCCTAATGACGACGATCGTTACATTTCGTCATCTATTCCCGAAAGATGCACCCGAGTTGCCGGGGTAAAGAGCCGAGTTTCAAAGCAAACCCAACGCAGCAATGAAACAAAAAGAGGTAACCGGCGTTTAGCGTTCAGGCCGGAACGGCCGTCCCAGAGACAGAGGAGTTCCCCTTCCATGGCACAGTCAACATCGAGCTCGAGCACGCGTTCGGCCGCCGATTACGGCCGCAAGGCCGCCGATGAGCTTGCTGACAAGGCCGCCAACCTGGCGGAGAAGACTGGCGAGCAGATCGAGCGCTTTACCGCGCAAGGCCGGCAGGCAACCGAAAACGTTCAGCAGGTCGCCGAGAACCTCAAGACTGCCGTCGACAAGTCGGTCAAGGAACAGCCGTTGACCACGCTGGCAGTCGCTGCCGGCATCGGCTTCGTGATCGGTGCCCTCTGGAAGTCGTGAACGACTGACGGGAGGACCACCACATGTTCCAAGGCCTTCTCAAGCGCGCACAGAGCACGATCGACTCGGTCGTGGCCAAGTTTCTCGGTCGTGCATTGGTGGCGATCCCGCTCATCGTGGCAGCAGGCTTCGCGACGGC
>Ga0196972_1000935_pt1 | contig 10198 bp, 9 predicted proteins | sample S1v_2013CmetaG_FD_148618 | JGI IMG/M metagenome (GOLD analysis project Ga0196972, IMG submission 148618) | Soil microbial communities from Anza Borrego desert, Southern California, United States - S1+v_20-13C | ecosystem: Environmental > Terrestrial > Soil > Desert | place: USA: California... | reverse complement strand
TCCAGGACCGGCTTGGAAGCGAGGGGGCCGATATTGCCGAGGCCGAGCACGGCGGTGCCGTTGGAAATGACGGCGACCAGGTTGCCGCGCGCCGTGTATTTGAACGCATTGGCCGGATCGGCGACGATCTCCTCGCAGGCCGCGGCGACGCCCGGCGAATACGCCAGGGCCAGGTCGCGCTGGTTGGTCAGTTGCTTGGTGGGAGTAACGCTGATTTTGCCGGGTGTGGGAAATTCGTGATATTCGAGCGCTGCTTGGCGAAGTTGCTGGCGAACTTCCTCTTTCTGGGCAATCAGGGAATCCATGCTTACCGGCCTTCCTTCTATGACTATGACTTACGGAAAGCATACGATTCTAGCAGAGGGGGTATATGCCTCTTATACGTATTTGTACGAACTTCATGCATGTTCGGTATAAGCCGCCCCCTCTATGAAATAAGGGAAACATTGATGCCGGTCAAATAACTGGATTTACCGCGCAGCAGGAAAACTATTAAACTCATTTGAACAATCAATTTCATTTATTGATTTGTGATGGCTATCATTCTCTTCACATTGATTGCGAAACGTAATTCCGTAATCCAATCCTCAACCCGATAGGAGAGCATCATGGCCAACACCGAACACAAGTCCATCACAATCGACAACCTCGAAGCCGCCTTTGCCGGCGAATCGATGGCTCATATCAAATATCGTTACTTCGCCAAGCTGGCGCGCGAAGCCGGCGCCGAGGATGTCGCGAAAGTCTTCGAGGAAACCGCCGACCAGGAAGTCATGCACGCTTTCGGCCATCTCGACCTGCTCTATCCGAAATCGAAGCTGACGCCGGCCAAGGCGCTCCAGATCGCGATCGAAGGCGAGACCTACGAGTACACCGAGATGTACCCGAAATTCCGTCATCTGGCGGTCCAGGAAGGCAATGCCGCCGCCGTGGCAGAATACGACGAGCAGATCGCCGAATCGAAGGAGCATGCCGAGGCCTTCCGCCGCACGCTCGAGATCGCGGCCAAGCGTTTCGCCGCGCTCGCGAAAGTCGAGGAGCGCCACGCGAACCACTATCGCGAAGTGCTGGCTGCCCAATAAGACGGCCGCCTTCGCGTCGACGACCAATCCATTCAATATACGAAAGGGGATCACCATGAAAACCTACCAATGCATCGTTTGCGGCTTTGTCTACGACGAGGCCGCCGGCTTGCCGGAGGACGGCATCGCGCCGGGCACGCGCTGGGACGACATCCCGGCCGACTGGGGCTGCCCGGAGTGCGGCGTCACCAAGGCCGATTTCGAAATGGTCGAGATCTGAAAATGAAACCAGTCATCATCGTCGGCACCGGTCTCGCGGGCTATACCGTCGCCCGCGAGTTCCGCAAGCTCGATACCGCGACACCGCTGATCATCGTGACGGCGGACGACGGCGGTTTCTATTCGAAACCGATGCTGTCGAATGCGTTCGCGCTCGGCAAGGGGGCTTCGCAGCTGGTAACCCAGGCCGCATCGCAACTGGCCGCCCAACTGAACGCGACCGTGCTGACCGCGACATTGGTCAAGTACATCGATGCCGCGAACAAGACCATCGCGACCAGCGCCGGCGACTACGAATACGGCAAGCTGGTCCTGGCCACCGGCGCCCGGCCGATCCGCCTCGCGCTGGAGGGCGACGCCGCGGAGGACGTGATATCGGTCAACCATGTGGGCGACTATGCGTATTTTCGCGCGCGGCTCGCCGCCGCCCGCAGACACGTCACGATTCTCGGCGCCGGCCTGATCGGTTGCGAATTCGCGGACGACCTGGCCGGCGCCGGCTACGGCGTCACGCTGGTCGATCCGAATCCCGTGCCGCTGGCCGCCCTGGCCGCGCCGGCATTGTCGGAAGGTTTGCATGCCGCGCTCTCGACGCGCGGCGTGACGATGCGCCTGGGCACGACCGCGACGCGCGTCGACCGCAACGGCGAGGCATTGCGCGTGACGCTGGCCGACGGCAGCAGCTTCGATACCGGCGTCGTCCTGTCGGCGGTCGGGCTGCGCGCCGATCTGAGCCTGGCGCAGTCGGCGCAACTGAAGACCGGGCGCGGCATCACCGTCGATCGCCGCGGCCAAACCAGCGCCGAGGATGTGTTCGCGGTCGGCGACGGCGCCGAATATGCTTGCGAGGATGGAAGCGCGCGCGCCCTGCCTTATATCGCGCCGCTGATGACGGCGGCGCGGGCGATCGCGCGCACCCTGGCCGGGCATCCGACCGACATCGAACTCAAGCCGGCCCCGGTCATCGTCAAGACGCCGAGCTTCCCGCTGGCGCTCGTGCCGCCGCCCCCGGAAGTAGCGGCGGCGGGGCAATGGCATACCCAGGTCGACGGACCGCACACCATCTGCCGCTTCTATGATGCGCAGGGCGTCATGCGCGGTTTCGGCGTCGCGCCGCAAGAGGCCGGCAAACGGCAGCAATTGCTGGCCGAATTGGGCGGCGCCCAAACCGCCCTGCGTCCGACGCTTCCCGCTTGAGCGAATCGCCGGCGACGCAAAAAAGTCAACGCAGTCGCCGGCCGGCCGCGCTTCGGTACAATCGCGGAATGCCGTCCGAATTCGAATTGATCGCGCGCTACTTCACCCGCCCGTCGCGCCCGGGCAGCCGCACCGGGCTCGGCGTCGGCGACGATTGCGCCCTGCTGGCGCCAGCGCCCGGCCAGCAGCTCGCCGTTTCCACCGACATGCTAGTCGAAGGCCGCCATTTCTTCGCCGGCGCCGATCCTCGGCTGCTCGGCCACAAATGCCTGGCGGTCAACCTGTCCGACCTGGCGGCGATGGGCGCCAAGCCGCTGGCGTTCACGCTCGCCTTCTCCTTGCCGGAGGCGCGCGACGACTGGCTCGCCGCGTTCGCCGGCGGCATGTTCTCGCTGGCCGACCGGCATGGCTGCGAATTGATCGGCGGCGATACGACCAAGGGGCCGCTCAATATCTGCATCACCGTATTCGGCGAGGTGCCGGCGTCCCAGGCGCTGCGGCGCGACGCCGCCGCGCCGGGCGACGATATCTGGATTTCCGGCTCGCTCGGCGAGGCGCGCCTGGCCCTGGCCGGATACCGCGGCGAGCTGACGCTCGATCCGGCCGCGCTCGAAGCCGCCGGATCACGCATGCATGCGCCGGCGCCGCGCATCGAACTCGGCTTGGCCTTGCGCGGCATCGCGCATGCGGCGATCGACATCTCGGACGGCCTGGTCGGCGATCTCGGCCACATCCTGGAACGCTCGCGAGCCGGCGCGACCATCGACGCCGACGCGCTGCCCGCGGGTTCGATGCTGTCCCATCAACCGCAAGACTTGCGCCGCCGCTTCGCTCTCGCCGGCGGCGACGACTATGAACTCTGCTTCACCGCGCCCGCCGCCGCGCGCGCCGCCGTGCTCGCGGCCGGGCAAGCGGCCGCGACGGCGGTGACGCGCATCGGCACGATCGATGCCCGGCCAGGCTTGCGCATTCTCGATGCCCAAGGCCGGGCGCTGCACCTGGAACTGCGCTCCTTCGACCATTTCGCTTCATGATCACGCCACCATCAGACCCCGGCGCGCAATCCGCGCCCCTCGCGCGCCCGGACGGCCGCTTCATGATGTTGCATCCCGCCCACCTGATCGCCCAGGGCTTCGGCAGCGGCCTGTCGCCGATCGTTCCCGGCACGGTGGGCACGCTGTTCGCGTGGTTATCCTTCTCGGTGCTGACGTCGCGCTGGCCGGATTTCTTCACGCCGGCGGCCTGGGCCGTCATCATCGCCGCCGGCTTCGCGATCGGCATCTGGGCCTGCCACAAGACCGGGCGCGACCTCGGCGTCGCCGACCACGGCAGCATGGTGTGGGACGAGATCATCGCCTTCTGGCTGGTCCTGCTGTTCATCACGCCGGATTCGGCACGGACGCAGTTCTGGGCTTTCCTGTGGTTCCGATTCTTCGACATGGTGAAGCCGGCGCCGATCCGTCATTTCGACCGGCGCTTCAAGGGCGGCTTCGGCGTGATGTGGGACGACATCGTCGCGGCGTTCTACACGCTGCTGCTGTTCGCCCTGTGGCGGACCGTCGGCTGAGGCCGCGTCCGACGGGACGGCGGCCGTCGGTTCACTTATAGATGCCGCAACCGAGAATCACGTCGTCGACCTTCTCGATATAGGTCGACTTCGCCTCGATCGTCTTGGTCACCGGATTGGGCCACTTGTAATCGACCCAGCCGCGCCCCTTGCCGTTGGCGACCTCGAAGAACTCCCGCACCATGAACTTGCCGTCAGCATCTTTCAAGTCGAGCAGGTATTTTCCGACCAGCTTGATGTTCGCCCCGTTGGCGCGCTCGATGCCGTCGCCGTTGGCGAGAAAGGCGAAGATATACATGTCGCGATCGACGAACTGCCCTTTCGGATTGTTGAACTCGGCGAACGCCTTGTCCTTGCCGTGCTCCTTCACGTAGGCGGCGGCGCGCTTGACCATCGCAATCGCTTCGTCCGGCGTCCCGCGCTCTCCCGCCGTCGCGGGCTGCAACACAACAATCGACAAACCCACCACCAGCCACTTCAACAGTCTGATCATGTCGCTCTCCTCCCGAAGGTTGTGATCCGTTCCGACGCGCCGCGCCCGAAAACGCACTCCCGGTCCGCCCGAGGCGGCTGGCGGATGAACCCACTTTAGGCCGCGAATGCGACGAATGCCATATTCGGGTGACAAGATTCGCATTCCCGGCTCGAGTTTGCTTCTGCAAGCGGCATACGCGGTGGTAAAGTAATCAAACCAGACAGTGCCGCGCAGTTCCGGCATCGGCCCATCGAGACGAGGAGTGAAGCACATGGATGACATCATCGATCTGGCGATCCGCGCAGGCCGTGCTCTTCAGGCCAGGGGATTGCTGCTTGCCACGGCGGAATCCTGCAGCGGTGGCGGCATCGCTCAGGCGATCACCGAAATCGCCGGTTCCTCCGAATGGTTCGATTGCGGCATCGTCGCCTATTCGAACGCATCGAAAACGGAGCTGCTCGACGTGCCGGCCGCATTGATCGCACAATGCGGCGCCGTCAGCGAGGAAGTCGCCGGCGCCATGGCCGAAGGCATGATCGCCTGCAGCAACGCACATGTCGCGCTGTCGACCACGGGCATCGCCGGCCCCGGCGGCGCGGTTCCCGGCAAGCCGGTCGGCACCGTGTGTTTCGGTTGGTCCATCGAACATGATCTGCATATCGAACGCACCCATACCGAGCGCCTCGTTTTCGCCGGCGACCGCCGCGCGGTACGCGAACAGACCGTCGTGCATGCCCTGAAGGGCTTGCTGCGCTTCCTCGAGCAGGCCTGAGGCAGCCGCCACGGCATCCGGGCGGCCCGCCCGCCGCAGTCTCTTCAATCGCTGAACGACGGGGAATGATGCAAGAAACCACCGGCCTCGTCGATCTCTTTTTACGGGAGGCAACTTGGCGCTGACCGAAGCACTTCAAATCGCAAGCCTCACCGATCCGGGCCAGCTCCGGGAACGCAACGAGGACAGCATCGGGGCGTGCCCGGAGACCGGCCTGGTCGTGCTGGCCGACGGCATGGGCGGCTACAACGCCGGAGGCGTCGCCAGCGGCATGGCGGTCTCGACCCTGGTCGCCGGCGTCAAGCAGGCGTGGCCCACCGAAGCACTGAAGAGCCTCGATCGCGCCGCGGCCTTGTCGGTCCTGCAGTCGATGCTCCACGAGCAGATCGGCAAGACGAATGCCGCTATCCATGCGGCGGCGCAAAACGATCCCGCGTGCGCGGAGATGGGCACGACGCTGGTGGCCGGCCTGTTTTACGACGATACCCTGATCGTGGCGCACGCCGGCGACTCCCGCCTGTATCGGCTGCGCAACGATATCCTGGAACAGCTCACCCACGATCACTCGCTGCTGCAGGAGCAGATCGACGCCGGAATGATCCGCAAGGAAGATGCGCATTTATCGAATAACAAGAACCTGGTGACCCGCGCTCTCGGGGTTACCCCAGAGGAAGAAGGCGAAATTCGATGCCACGACGTGCTGCCCGGCGATATCTTCCTGCTTTGTTCGGACGGCCTGCACGGCATGATCGCCGACGACGATATCGAAATGACAGTAGCGGCGCTGAAGGCGAATCTCGAATTGACTGCACAACAACTGGTGCAAGCTGCGAATGATGCTGGCGGCAGTGATAATGTGTCGGTAATATTAGTGCGGGTGAGCAAGAGTTTTGCGCAGGAAAGAACTTTCTCGGCCTAGCAGGCTGTTGAGAAACGCCGCGAGCGGATCGAGATCGAGGCCGATGAGCGCGCGCAGTATACGCAGAGCGCCGCAGACCACGAGATTGAACCGCGCAGCAGTTTTTCCACTACCTGCCAGCCCGGCACACGGCGCCGCAACACGACCTTGCTTGGAACACGAGCGGTCGGGAAATTTTCTTGGGATTGGGACATGGCAAAACTGATCTTGAGCTTCGAGAATACCGTGCTGAAAACATTCGCCCTGAACAAGGAGCGCATGACGATCGGCCGCCGTCCCGAGAACGATATCCAAGTGGATAACCTGGCCGTCTCCGGCGAACACGCCGTCATTGTCACCGTCCAGAACGATTCCGTCATCGAGGATCTGAATTCGACCAACGGCACGCTGGTCAATGGGCAGGCCGTGCGAAAACAGTTGTTGCGCCACAACGACGTCATCGAGATCGGCAAGCACAAACTCAAATATGTCGCGGAGATCTCGGGCGCCACGGTGTATCCCAATTTTGCCAAGACGATGGTGATAAGGAAGCCGGATGCCGCGACTCAGGCCGCGCCGGCGCCGCCGGTTCAGGCGCCGGCTCCTCCCCCGCCGCTTGCCGCCGCGCCGGCTCCCGCTCCAGCGCCGGCCCAAGCCAACCAAGCCAATCCGCCGCGCGTTGCCGCGCTGCAGATATTGTCCGGCGCGAACGCAGGCAAAATCCTGGAGTTGACCAAGAATCTGACCACCGTGGGCAAGCCGGGCGTGCAAGTCGCCGTGTTCACGCGCCGCCCCATGGGCTTTTTCCTCGCCCATGTCGAGGGCGAAAGCTTCCCTTTATTCAACGGCGAGCCGCTCGGACCGCAAGCCCGCCAATTGAACGATAACGACACCATAGAGATAGCCGGCATCAAGATGAGCTTCTTCTACAAGACCTAGTGGTCTGTCGCACCCCGATTTGCGGTTTATGCCGCGGCGATCGAAGGCGAGTGCAAGGGTAAAGCAGGGAATTCGGGCAACATGTTGCCCGCCTGCGGTACGGTTTCCGCTTGCAAGCGGAAACGCGCCCTGCAAGGGTGAAGCGGAAGCAGGGCGATCCCCCTGCTGAGCATTCGCAACGCAGCAATCGCCTTCGAGCGGCCGACAGAAAACGTAAATCGGGGTGTGGCGGACCACTAGTGTCTGGACCACTAGATCGGTTTGGCGTACGGCCTGTTCCGCGCGGCAGCTCGGCAAACAGCGCCCGGACGATCGAGCTCGTAAGAATCCCCAGGGGGAAGGACGCGGAATGGCAACCTCAACGAGCAAGCGCGGCGGGTATTGGAAGGCGGATTGGTTCGTCGGCGTCCTGGTGATATGCGCCGTCCTGCTGCTGCATGCGGTCGGCGATTTGTTCGCCGCGCTCGAACACCATTATTACGACTTCGCCAGCACCAGCACCGTGCGCCAGCCGTCGAATCGCATCGCCATCATCGCGATCGACGACCAAAGTATCGCGAACATCGGCCGCTGGCCGTGGTCGCGCGACATCCACGCGAAGCTGATCGATCAACTGGCGGCTGCGCGCGCCAAGACGATCGGCTACACCGTCTTCTTTTCCGAACCGCAGAAGGATCGCGGCCTTCCCTACATCCGCAGGATCAAGGAAGCCTTGGCCGCCGTGCCCGACGCCGACGCCATTGCCGATACCGCGCTGGCGGCGGAACAGAAAGCGCCCCCGGCGCCGGCAGCGCAGCCGGAGTCGACAGCTGCCGCCGCGCTGGCCTTGCGCGGCCAACTGCACAAGATCATCGATGAAGCCGAGGTCGCGCTCGATACCGATACCATCCTCGGCGCAAGCATGAAAAAAGCCGGCAATGTCGTGATTCCCTCCTACTTCGCATTGGGCGAACCGCTGGGAAATCCCGACCAGCCGCTACCGGCCTATGCGCTCAAAAGCACCGTCGACGATCGCGATAACTTCTCGCTGCCGGCGATCAAGGGCCAGCAGCCGATAGAAGCCATCGCGGTCAACTCCGCCGGCATCGCCCATTTGAACCAAGTCCCGGATGCGGATGGCGCCGTCAGGCACGAAGCCTTGCTGATCGATTACTACGGCAAGGCGGTCCCGTCGATGAGCCTGCTGATCGCCGCCAAGAACCTGAATCTCGATGCAGCCGACATCCGGCTCGAACCGGGGCGCGCCGTCAAGCTCGGCAAACTGCGTATTCCGACGGACGAGTCGGCCTTGATGCTGCCCCAGTTCTACAAGGGCGAGGACGGGCGCATGGCGTTCTCGGTCGATTCGTTCTACGACGTGGTGTCGGGCAAGATTCCCGCTTCCAAGTATGCCGACAAGATCGTGATCGTCGGCGCCACCGCCGCCGGCATCGGCACGCCTTCGGCGACCCCGGCCGGCCCCGGATTGTCGCCAGCCCACACCATCGCGCATGTCACCTCGAGCATCCTGAACGAGCACTTCATCGTGGAACCGACCTGGGGCGGCTGGGCCTCGGCCGGCGTCCTGCTGCTGGTGGCGGCCTACCTGATCGCCGGCCTGCCGCGGCTGTCCGCCGGCCAGGCCGCGCTGGCCACCTCGACCTTGTTCGTGCTGCTGCTGATGACGGAATTCATCCTGCTGTCCTTATCGGCCGTCTGGCTCAAGTTCGTGTTCGCGGCGGCGCTGCTGCTGATCGGTCACCTGGCGCTGACCACCAAGCGCTTCCTGATCACCGAGGCCGGCAAGCTCAAATCGGATGAGGAATCCGCGGAGACGAACCGTATGATGGGCCTGGCCCTGCAGGGCCAGGGACAGCTCGACGCGGCATTCGATCGCTTCCGCCGGGTCCCGCTGTCGGAGGCCTTGATGGACAACCTGAACAACCTGGCGCTCGATTTCGAGCGCAAAAGGCAATTCAACAAGGCGCATTCCATCTATGAATACATGGCGACCTACGACGCCAACTACAAGGACTTGCAAGTCAAGCTCAAGCGCGCGATGAACCTCTCGGAAACGGTTCTGCTCGGCGCCGGCATGGCGCACGCCGGCGGCACGATGCTGCTCGACGGCGGCGGCGTCGAGAAGCCGATGCTCGGCCGCTATCAGGTCGAGAAAGAACTGGGCAAGGGAGCAATGGGCATCGTATATCTCGGCAAGGATCCGAAGATCGGCCGGGTGGTCGCGATCAAGACCATGGCCTTATCCCAGGAATTCGAAGGCGGCGAACTGGACGATGCGCGCGCCCGCTTCTTCCGCGAGGCCGAAACGGCGGGCCGCCTGCAGCATCCGAACATCGTCACCATTTTCGATGCCGGCGAAGAGCACGATCTGGCCTATATCGCGATGGAATTCCTCAAAGGCAAGGACCTCGCCGAGCTGACCGAGAACCAGCCGCTGCTGCCGGTTCCGCAAGTGCTGTCGATCGTGGCCCGGGTGGCGGAAGCGCTGGCGTACGCGCACCAGCAAGGCGTCGTGCATCGCGACATCAAGCCGGCCAACATCATGTGCGATTTCGCCGCCGACACCGTCAAGGTCACGGATTTCGGGATTGCCCGCATCACCGATTCGAGCAAGACCAAGACCGGCGTGATCCTCGGCACGCCGAGCTATATGTCGCCGGAGCAGGTCGCGGGCGAGAAGCTCGACGGCCGCTCCGACCTTTTCTCTCTGGGCGTGATGCTGTTCCAGTTGCTGACCGGCCGACTGCCGTTCCAGGCCGACTCCCTCGCCAGGCTGATGTATATGATCGCCAACGAAGCGGCGCCGAACGTTCGCAGCATTCGTCCGGAACTGCCCGAGAAGCTGGCCAATATCGTCGCCCTGGCCCTGAGCAAGAAGGTGGAATCGCGCTACCAGGACGGCAACCGGCTGGCCGCGCACCTGCGTCTCGTCATGGCGGAGCTGGCGCGCACCCCGATGGCGGAGCCGGCCGCCGGGCAGAGCCTGGCGAGCCCCGCGAATTTCGAGAAAACCGTGGTGGCCGCCGCCGTCGCTGACGAGATCACTCCC
>Ga0196972_1000933_pt1 | contig 10240 bp, 5 predicted proteins | sample S1v_2013CmetaG_FD_148618 | JGI IMG/M metagenome (GOLD analysis project Ga0196972, IMG submission 148618) | Soil microbial communities from Anza Borrego desert, Southern California, United States - S1+v_20-13C | ecosystem: Environmental > Terrestrial > Soil > Desert | place: USA: California... | reverse complement strand
ATCCATCGCAAGCAGTACGCCACCGAGACCGTCGCGCTGTCCAACTGCGACGTGATCCTGATCCCGTTCAAGGTGTTCGCCGGCCTGGGCCGCAGCCATCCGGAACTGGAAGCGTCGATCTACGCCGTGATGAGCCGCGAGCTGGTGCGCGAGCAGGCGATGGTCGGCACGCTGGGTTCACTGTCGGCCGAAGCGCGTGTTGCACGCTTCCTGGTGTTCCTGTCGGAGCGCTTCACCGAGATGGGTTACTCGGGCACGCAGTTCAACTTGCGCATGACCCGCCAGGAGATCGGCAACTACCTCGGCCTGACGCTGGAAACCGTCAGCCGCACCTTCTCCGCCTTCAATACCATCGGACTGATTTCGGTCGACCAGCGCGCCATCGTGGTCCACGACCTGCAATCGCTGCGCACGCTGCGCCGCCTGCCGCCGTCGCGCGTGCGCGCCAAAGCCGATGCGCCGAAGGCCAAGCGGGCCGTGGCAGCGGCGTAAGACTCGCTCGGTGTTTTTCTGCTGACGCCACCTTCGGGTGGCGTTTTGCTTGGACAAGCTTATTCGCCGTGATCCTTTGCGGCGTGTGGCGCAAATGCCTGCTGCACCACCGCTTCGATCCGGTTGAGCACGATGTCCGGTATATGGCTGTATTGCTTGCGTCGATGACCGGACAGCACGCCCTTGTTCGACTGTGCAATGCGGATCAGCGCGGCGAGGTCCTTGCGGGGCAAGTCCAGCTCATTGTTCAACGTGGTGAATGCCTCGTCATAGCCGCGCAGCCAGGCAAGTTCGCGCGGAATCTCTTCTTGCACCGCCTGCTTGATCGTCGCATGGAGAAAGGCAATTTCGCGGTCGGCTTCGAAGAAGCGGTAGGCCCGGCTCCCCGGTGTGCGGAGAATGACAGGCCCCTGGTCTCCCCGTCGGTAGTCCCACAGCCGCGTCACCTGCCGGGAGAAGCCGGTGAGTACGTCAAGGTAGGCCGGGATATTGCGCTCGATGACGGCCGATACCGGGATGACGGTTTCGGGCGCCATGAACGCAGACCGGGCCAGGACGTGCTGGATCAGGAAGCGGTGGAGGCGCCCGTTGCCGTCCATGAATGGGTGAATGTAGACGAATCCAAAGGCTGCGCAAGCAGCTTTGACCAGGACGTCCGCGCAGCGGCTGGTATCGTTGACGAACGCTTCCCATCCCTGCATGACCCTTCGCAACTCGGCTGCAGGCACAGGGAGAAAAGTGATTCTTCCCGAGGCTTCCTCCAGCCAGTTCTGCTCGGTTCGATAGGATGCCTCCTGACTGTAGACATCCCGCACGACGGCATTTTGCAAGTTGACCAGCCAGTCTTCCGTGATCGCGCCCGGTTCGCCGGCGCGCTTCAACAACTGGACGAAGCGCTCCTGCTTGTCGGCGGAAGGTGTTTCAGATTCGATGGCGTAGCTGCCCCGGGTTTCCGACAAATAGAGATACGACAGCACGCGACTATAAAGCTCAGGATCCTCCAGCGCATCCAGCGTACTCTGGGCTTCTTGCAACAAGGCCTGCAGATCAGGCTTCAATGAGACGGCGGCTCGGTGAACAACGGGACAGAATTCCGCGGTGCCAAGCGCGTTGTCCCGAACCCTGAACTTTGGTGAGCGCACCGGATTGGGCGCAGTGTAGTACTCGTCTTCCGGGAAGAGGTCGACGTACGAACCGCGCAGGTTAAGGCTGACCGGGAGCGCTTTTCCGGTCAGCCACTCCCACAGGAAGCATAAACGGCGGATGTGTTCGCCGGATGGTTTGGCCTGTATTCGGACCAGCAGGTCTCGCGGGTCAAGTTGCTCGAAGGCGGCGTCAATGATTTCCAGGTTGACGCCCTCATGTCTCAGTGCGAATTCCAGGTGACCAACCGGGCTGTCTTCCAATGCCACGCCCGTTGGGAAAAGGATGCGTGCGTCGCTGTCCACCCGCCGGTTGACTGACGAACTGACAGATGCCGGCCTTTTCAGCGGCCTGACGTTAAGATTCAGGCGCTCGACCAGCCATGCGTAGCCAACGGGTACCATCGGTTATCGAAATCCTCGTGCAGCTATCGAAATTTTGTTGCGATTCCCCGAAAATCAAAAACGCTATCGAAATATTATCGCGGCATATTGCAACTAAGTAAAGATTGGAAGCAGCGCGGATTGCCAGGCGTCCTCGAAAAATCCGCGCGGATCTCGAAATATCATTGCGCCAAGCCGCATCACATGCAGGTTTATCGAAAAATTGGTGCGAGGACGGGAATGTCGCCTGCCGCCGCTCAGACCATCGCGCAGGTCTCGAACAAGTGCTCCAGATCCGCCGCAGGCGCCGGCCTGCCCAGCAAGAAGCCCTGCAGCATGCCGCATCCCGCCGCGCGCAGGAAGTCGGCCTGTTCGGTGGTTTCCACGCCCTCGGCAACCACCTTCAGGCCCATCTTGTGGGCAATGGCGATGATGGCTTCGGTGATGGCGATGTCGTCTTCCTCGTTGGGGATGCCTTTGACGAAGCCGCGGTCGATCTTCAGGCTGTCGAGCGGGTACTGCTTGAGGCTGACGAGGGAGGAGTAACCGGTGCCGAAATCATCGATCGACAGCGCCGCGCCCATCGCGCGGATGCGGTCGAGCATCACCACTGCTTCCGTCGGGTTCTGCATGATGGTGCTTTCGGTGATTTCGAATTCGAGACGGGAGGCGGGCAGTCCGCTTTCGTCGACGGCGGCGCGGATGGTGTCGAGCAGGTCGCCGGCGGAGAACTGCTTGGCCGACAGGTTCACCGCGATATGCCCGAATTCGTAGCCGGCATCCAGCCACGCCTTGCCCTGGCGGCAGGCTTCGCGCAGCACCCAGGCGCCGATCGGCACGATGAGCCCGTTCTGTTCCGCCAGCGAGATGAAGGTGCCCGGCAGGACCAGGCCCAGCTCCGGATGGCGCCAGCGGATCAGGGCTTCCAGGCCGGACACCGCACCGGTGGAGGCGGAGAACTGCGGCTGGTAGTACAGCTCGAACTCGCCGCGGTCGAGCGCGCGGCGCAGGCTGTTCTCGAGCAGGAGCTGCTCGAAGGCCTGGGTGTTCATGTCGCTGGTGAAGAACTGGAAGGTGTTCTTGCCGCGCTGTTTGGCGCGGTACATCGCGACATCGGCATTCTTGAGCAGCGTGGCCGCGTCATGCCCGTCCGCCGGATAGCAGGCGATGCCGATGCTGGCGGTCACGAACATTTCCTGGCCGCCGATCGAGAAGGGCTGGGCCATGGCGGCGATCAGGCGTTCGGCGAGGTTGGCCGCCGCCCCTGAGGCCGGCGGGTCTTCCAGCAGCACCGTGAATTCGTCGCCGCCGAGGCGGGCGGCGATGTCGTTGAGCTTGAGCTGCGCGCGCATGCGGCCGGCGGCGGCCACCAGCAACTGGTCGCCGGCGAGATGGCCGAGGGTGTCGTTGACGGTCTTGAAGCGGTCGAGGTCGATGAACAGCACCGCGAGCTGGCGGCCGGAGGAGCGCGCGCGTTCGATCTCGAGCGCGAACTTGTTCATCAGGCCGCTGCGGTTCCACATGCCGGTCAGGCTGTCGTGGCTGGCGAGGAACTGCAGGCGCGTTTCGTCTTCCTTGCGGCGGGTATTGTCGGTGAACACGCCGACATAGTTGGTGATGTTGCGCTCGGCGTCGCGCACCGTCGAGATCGACAGCCACGCCGGATACCATTCGCCGTTCTTGCGGCGGTCGCGCATTTCGCCCTGCCAGTGGCCATCGTTGGCCAGGTTGCTCAGCATTTCCTGGTTGAGCTCGGCGCCGGTGCCGGTCATCATGCGCGACAGCCGGCCAACCGCTTCGGCGGCGGAGTAGCCCGTGATGCGGGTGAAGGCGGGGTTGACCGCTTCGATGCGGCATTCCGCATTGGTGATGACGATACCTTCGCTGGCCGATTCGAACACTCGGTTGGCCAGCCGTGACTGGTGCTCGAATGCGACCTGCTGGCTGACGTCGAGTGCCACGCCCATCACCGCCGGCCGGCCTTCATATTCGCAGCGGCTGCCCTGAACGTCGGCCCACACGACACGCCCGTCGCGGCGGACCGCACGATAGGTGTAACGGATGCTCCTCACCTCGCCGGTCAGGCGGAGGCGATGGTTTTCTTCCAGGATGGGAACGTCGTCGGGATGGGTAATGCTGGCCACAGGCGTGCCGATCAGCTGTTCCGGGCTGTCGTAGCCAAGCAGGTCCGCCGTCTTGCTGTTGGCGTAGGCGATCTTCCCGTCCTGCACCACGTAGAGGCCGACCAGGGATTGTTCGACGAAATTGCGGAACTTGCGCTCGGACTCGCGCAGCGCGTCGTCGTTCTGCAGCACCGGCGTGGTCACACCGACCCAGACTGCCGCCGCGATGGCTGCCGCGAGTGCCAGCACCAGCCAGTACGGCAGGTGGGGCGCGGCGAGCGCGGCGGCGGCCGCGAACAGGCCGAGCGCAATTCCGAGGCGGCGGCGGGACAGGCGCTGCATGCGTTGATTGATGTTCAGGTAGACCGGGAATTCCATGCTCGCTCATTCTCCGGACGTGGTGTGCCGGCGTCCCGGCTCAGGGCTCGCCGCGATGGGTCGTGCCATCTCCTCATCCCATAATTTCTAGTTATCCATCCATGGTACCGACGCAGTTGTAAACCGGCAACATCTTCGCCCCATGCGAGGATTTTCTTAGAGAGATTCCACCAAAAAGCAACAACAGGCAGGTAACAATCAGGCAACTTCGGGCTTGCGTACGGCCGCTATCGAAGTCCCCTCGCTGGCCTTCTGCACCGCCTGTTCGGCCACCGCTTGCGCCAGGCCTTCATCGGTCAGCGGACACCGGCCGGCACGGATGTGCAAGGCGGGATGGTCGGCGAACAATTCGGAGATCCATTCGACGAAGACGCGGACCTTGGCCGAGAGGTGGCGGTTCTGCGGGTACACCACGTGCAGCGGCAGGGGATCGATGGTCCAGTCTTCCAGCAGCAGCTCCAGCTCTCCGGACTGCAGATAGGGGCAGAGGGCGAATGCCGCCATCTGCGCCACGCCCATGCCGGACAGGGTGGCCGTCATGTAGGCATTCGAGTCGTTGACGGCGATGCGGCCCGGCAGGCGCATCTGGATGCGTTCGCCGTCGCGCGCGAAGTCCCACTCCGATATCTTGCCGGTCTTGGCCGAGAAGTAGTTCACGCAGTCGTGCCGCAGCAGGTCGTTGGGATGCTGCGGCCGCCCGTGCAGCGCGATGTAGGAGGGAGCGGCGCAGGTCACGAAATGGAGCTGCCCGATGCGCCGGGCGACGAGCGTGGAGTCGGCCAGCGCGCCGCCGCGCACCGCGAGGTCCACGCCTTCCTCGATCAGGTCCACGGGCCGGTCGCTGCAACCGACTTCCAGGTTGATGTCCGGGTAGCGCGCCAGGAACTGCGGCAGCGCCGGCATCAGCAGGTGCCGGCCCAACGCGGAGGGCACGTCGATGCGCAGCCTGCCGCTCGGGCTTGCATGCGTCTTCGACAACGAATCCTCGGCATCGCGCACCTCGGCCAGGATGCGCAGGCAGCGCTCGTAGTAGGCGGCGCCGTCGGCGGTCAGGCTGATCTGGCGCGTGGTGCGGTTGAGCAGCTTGACCGACAGCGTGGTCTCCAGGTTGCGCACCAGGGTCGACACCGTGGCCTTGGGCAACTGCAGGATTTCGGCGGCGCGCGTAAACCCGCCGGCATCGACCACCTGCGTAAACACTTCCATCGCCTGAAGCTTGTCCATCTGCATTCCCCTTCTTGTGACATTCGCTGACGTCAGGATGAAGCAGGCTACTGACATAAGGCTGTCAGTAGCCCTTTCGTACATTAGCGGCTGGCGTGCGGGCACGACGGATTTCCTGCTGCCGGTGCTCCTGACAGGCGCGGGCAACAGGAAATCCTGCGCACGGGCCGGGGGCTCCGGCCAGGCACTTCCTCAGTATTGTTCAAATCCCTGAACAGTCAATTCGATTTATTGCTGTTTATTCAGATTCTAGAACAAAGTTATAGTGCGGCCCATGACATCGAGGCATCGCACCGTGAACAAGGACTGTACGCCGCAAACAGACGCAGAGGACGTGAAGGTCAAGGCCCTGGCGGCGCAGGGGGCGGAGGACAAGCTCGAAACGCGCTTGTACATCCCTGCCTCCACACAAGGGCAGGACAGCGGCCTGATCGTCTTTTTCCCGTACGGCGGCTTTGTCAGCGTGGAAATGGACGATGCAGAGGGATTCGCGGTTGCGCTGGCGCAGCGCACCGGGCTGCGGGTGCTGGTGTCGGCATACACGACGGCGCTTGAGCGGCCGTTCCCGGCAGCGGTGGAGGATGCCCACGCCGTATTGAAGTGGGCGACGCGCAACCGCGCGCGGCTCGGATGGAACGGCGGGCTGCTGCTGACGGCGGGCATCGAGGCCGGCGGCAACCTGGCGGCGGTGTCGGCCCTGGTGGCGCGCGACCGCGGCGGGCCGGCATTGAGCGGCCAGATCCTCATCATGCCGATGCTCGATCCGGGCCTGACCAGCTGCTCCATGCGCGCGGCGGCGGAACAGGGCGGCGCGGCTCGCGCAGCCAGCGCCTGCGCCGCCGGCTATCGCGGCTACCTGCCGCGCGCGCTGGACCGCACGCATCCGTATGCCTGCCCGATGCAGTCGAGCCGCATGAAGGGATTGCCGCCGGCGCTGATCCTGTCGGCCGACGACGATCCGCTGCGCGACGAGGGAGAACAATACGGCGCGAAGCTGGCGGCGGCCGGCATCAGGACAACGGTCAGGCGGCTGCCGCCGATCGAACTGGAAGCGCCGGATGCGCGATGCAATTGCGCCCGGAAGGACACGGTGCTGCAAGAGATCGCCGCATTCATCGCCGGACTTTAAAAAATCGCTTGACCCTCCCATTACGGGAGGGTTGAAGCTTCGGGTTTCAGGAAACAAAGCATAAGGAAGAACACCATGAGGCAACTATCGTCACTCTCCCCCGCAGCCCGCGCCGCGGCTGCCGCCACCATCTCAAGCGTGCTTGCGGCGCTGGTGCTGTCTGCGTGCGGCAAGCCGAACGCGCAGGAACTCGGACAGCAGCCGCAGGGCGGCCCGCCGATCTCGGCCGCTGAAGTCCTCGAAAAGAGCATCCTCGAAACCCAGGAATTCTCCGGACGCCTGGAAGCGGTCGAACGGGTGGACGTGCGTCCGCGCGTGTCGGGCTTCATTGCCTCCGTCAATTTCAAGCCGGGCGCGGAAGTGAAGAAGGGCGACGTGCTGTTCGTCATCGATCCGCGCCCCTACGAAGCCGAAGCCAACCGCGCCGAAGCGGCGGCGCTGGCGGCGCGCGCCAAGGCCGACCTGGCGAAGGTCGAGCTTGCCCGTGCCGAAAAGCTGGTGGCGGAAAAAGCCATCGCGCAGCGCGAGGCTGACGAAAAAGCCTCCAGCGTCAAGGAACTGGAAGCCACCGCCCGCGCCGCCCAGGCCGCCTATGAAGCCGCCAAGCTGAACCTCGGCTTTACCAAGGTCCATTCGCCGATCAACGGCCGCGTCAGCAAGGCCGAAGTCACGACCGGCAACCTGGTTGACGGCAGTGTGGTGCTGACCTCGGTGGTGTCCAGCGCTCCCATCTACGCCAGCTTCGACGGCGACGAGCAATCCTACCTGCGGGTGGGCGCGATGGCGCGCAAGGGCGTGCCGGTGACGGTACGCATCGGGCTGGCGAATGAAACCGGCTTCCCGCATGAAGGCAAACTCGAATTCGTCGACAACCGCGTCGACCCGGCCACCGGCAGCGTGCGCATGCGCGCGGTGCTCCCGAACGCCGGCAACGAACTCGCTCCGGGCCTGTTTGCGCGCGTGCAGCTTGCAAGCGGCAACGGGACCGGCGGCGAGACCAAGGCCGCGCTCATCAACGACCGCGCGGTGGGCACCGACCAGAACCGCAAGTTCGTGTTCGTGGTGAACGGCGAAGGCAAGGCGGAATACCGCCCCGTGAAGCTCGGCCCGGTGGTCGACGGCCTGCGCGTGGTGCGCGAAGGCTTGCAGCCTGGCGAGAAGATCGTCGTCAACGGCCTGCAGCGCGTGCGCCCTGGCGCGCCGGTGACGGCGCAGATGGTGCCGATGGACGCCGATCCGAACAAGCAACCGGCAAAAGCCGAAGCCAAGGCAGATCAAAGCCAAGCGAAGTCCTGACCATAAGGTAAACACCCCCGCCTGACCCATGGATTCCCTCCCTCACAAGGGGAGGGAGCGGGCTCGCTCTCGCTTTCGAAACATACCCAAGAGAGAACACAATGAACTTCTCCCGATTCTTCGTCGACCGCCCGATCTTCGCGGCGGTGCTGTCGATCCTCATTTTCGTGGCCGGCGTGCTGGCCATCTTCAAATTGCCGGTGTCCGAGTACCCGGACGTGGTGCCGCCTTCGGTCGTGGTGCGCGCGATGTACCCCGGCGCCAATCCGAAGGTGATCGCCGAAACCGTCGCCGCGCCCCTGGAGGAACAGATCAATGGCGTCGAGAACATGCTGTACATGTCCTCGCAGGCCACCTCCGACGGCGCGCTGGCGCTGACCGTCACCTTCAAGATCGGCACCAACGTCGAACAGGCCGAAACCCAGGTGCAGAACCGCGTGCAGCGCGCGCTGCCGCGCCTGCCGGAGGAAGTGCGCCAGATCGGCGTGACCACCGTCAAGAGCTCGCCCAACCTGACCATGGTGGTGCACCTGTCCTCGCCCAACGGCCGCTACGACGATGTGTACCTGCGCAACTACGCGGTGCTCAACATCAAGGACCAGCTCTCCCGCATCCCGGGCATGGGTGAGGTGATCCTGTTCGGCGCGGGCGACTATGCGATGCGCGTCTGGCTCGATCCGCAGAAGGTGGCCCAGCGCAACATGACGGCTTCGGACGTGGTGCAGGCCATCCGCGAGCAGAACGTGCAGGTGGCCGCCGGCGTGATCGGCGCTGCGCCGGCCAAGAATGCCGAGTTCCAGCTCGTGGTCAACACCCAGGGCCGCCTGCAGTCGGAGGAAGAGTTCGGCAACATCATCGTGCGCACTGGCGCCGACGGCTCCGTCACGCTGCTCAAGGATGTTGCGCGCATCGAACTCGGCTCGACCGACTACGCGCTGCGCTCGCTGCTGAACAACAAATCGGCCGCCGCCATCGCCGTGTTCGAAGCACCGAATGCGAATGCGCTGCAACTCTCGGCCGACGTGCGCGCCAAGATGGACGAACTGAAGCAGGACTTCCCGGAAGGCGTGGACTACAGCGTGGTGTACGACCCGACGCAGTTCGTGCGCGAGTCGATCCGCGCGGTGATCAAGACCCTGCTCGAAGCGATTGCGCTGGTGGTGCTGGTGGTGATCGTGTTCCTGCAAACCTGGCGCGCCTCCATCATCCCGCTGGTGGCGGTACCGGTGTCCATCGTCGGCACCTTCGCGGTGCTGCTGATGTTCGGTTTCTCGATCAACACCCTGTCGCTGTTCGGCCTGGTGCTGGCCATCGGCATCGTGGTCGATGACGCCATCGTGGTGGTGGAAAACGTGGAACGCAACATCCAGAACGGCCTCACGCCGCGCGATGCAACGGTGCAGGCCATGAAGGAAGTGAGCGGCCCCATCATCGCCATTGCGCTGGTGCTGTGCGCGGTGTTCGTGCCGATCGCCTTCGTGTCCGGCCTGTCCGGCCAGTTCTACCGCCAGTTCGCGCTGACCATCGCGATCTCGACCGTGATCTCGGCCTTCAACTCGCTGACGCTGTCGCCGGCGCTGGCCGCCGCGCTGCTCAAGCCGCACGACGCGCCCAAGGATGCGCTCACGCGCGGCATGGACAAGGTGTTCGGGCGTTTCTTCAACTGGTTCAACCGTGCCTTCGGCCGCGCCTCGCAGCGCTATGAAGGCGGCGTGAAGCAAGTGCTGGCGCGTAAAAGCGCATCGCTGGCGGTGTACGTTCTGCTGTCCGTCGCCGCGGTGCTGGTGTTCAATTCGGTGCCGAGCGGCTTCGTGCCGGGCCAGGACAAGCAATACCTGGTGGGCTTCGCGCAATTGCCGGATGCGTCCTCCCTCGACCGTACCGACGCCGTGATCCGCCGCATGTCCGACATCGCCCGTTCCGTGCCCGGCGTGAAGGATTCGGTGGCCTTCCCCGGCCTGTCGATCAACGGCTTCACCAATGCGCCGAACGCGGGCATCGTGTTCTTCGGCCTGGAGCCCTTCGACAAGCGCGGCGCACCCGAGCAGTCCGGCGCCGCCATCGCGCAGCAG
>Ga0196972_1000932_pt1 | contig 10241 bp, 10 predicted proteins | sample S1v_2013CmetaG_FD_148618 | JGI IMG/M metagenome (GOLD analysis project Ga0196972, IMG submission 148618) | Soil microbial communities from Anza Borrego desert, Southern California, United States - S1+v_20-13C | ecosystem: Environmental > Terrestrial > Soil > Desert | place: USA: California... | reverse complement strand
AAGCTGTGTTCCCGTTCAACAAGTTCCCGGGCGTCGATACCATCCTCGGGCCGGAAATGAAATCGACCGGCGAAGTGATGGGCGTGGGCAAGACCTTCGGCGAAGCCTTCGTCAAGTCGCAACTCGGTGCCGGCGTCAAACTGCCGAAAGCGGGCAAGGTGTTCCTCTCCATCAAGGACAGCGACAAGTCGCGCGCGGCCCAGATCGCGAAAGATTTGGTCGAGCTGGGTTTTTCCGTGGTCGCTACCAAGGGTACGGCCGCCGCGATCGCCGCCGCCGGCGTCCCGATCGGCACAGTGAACAAGGTTGCCGAAGGGCGCCCGCATATCGTCGACATGATTAAGAACAACGAGATCGCCCTGGTCATCAATACCGTCACGGAAAAGCGCAACGCGATCAACGACTCGCGCACGATCCGTACGTCAGCGCTCGCTGCGCGCGTACCGACCTACACGACGATCTTCGGCGCGGAAGCGGCCGTGGAAGGCTTGCGCCATCTTGACGAATTGCATGTCTACGATTTACAAGGTTTGCATAAAACCTTACACTAAGCCGTAGTTCCCTTACCACAGAGGTCACAGACGGCGTCGGAGGCTCCGGCGCCATTTGTGGCCTCTGTGGTTTTCATTTGATCGTTTGACATCATGAATACAACAGTACCCATTACCAAGCGCGGCGCGGAATTGCTAAAGGAAGAGCTGCATCGCCTGAAGACCAAGGATCGTCCTGCCGTCATCAATGCGATCGCGGAAGCGCGCGCCCAGGGCGACCTGTCGGAGAACGCGGAATACGATGCCGCCAAGGAGCGCCAGGCTTTCATCGAAGGCCGCATCGCCGATCTCGAAGGCAAGCTCGGCGCGGCGCAAATCATCGATCCGGCATTGCTCGATGCCGACGGCCGTATCGTGTTCGGCTCGACCGTCGACCTGGAAGACCTGGAGACCGGCGAGAAGGTGAGTTATCAGATCGTCGGCGTCGACGAAGCCGACATCAAGCACAACAAGGTATCCGTGACGTCGCCGATCGCCCGTGCGCTGATCGGCAAGTTCGGCGGCGACGTCGTCGAGGTGCAGGCGCCGTCCGGCATTCGCGAATACGAAGTCCTGGAAGTCCGTTATATCTGATCGAGGACGCCTAGTCCGCAATCCCCGTCCATGCTGATCCCGTCCGCGCGCCTGCTGATCGCCACCCTATGGTGCGGCAGCTTGTGGACGATCGGCTACCTGGCCGCTCCGGCCCTGTTCGCCAGCTTGTCCGATCGCGTTCTCGCCGGAACGATCGCCGGCACTCTGTTCCGGATCGAGGCGTGGCTGTCGCTGGTTGCCGGAATCCTCCTCATCGCATTGAACAAGGCGCCGCCGCGCGACGCGGCGCGGGAGCGCAGGCGTCTTCTGCTGATCGTCGCCATGCTGGCATGCACGCTGATCGGCTATTTCGGCTTGCAACCCTTCATGGCGGCATTGCGCGAAAGCGCGGGAGCCGATGGCGTGATGGCGTCCGACATGCGCATGCGATTCGGCATCCTGCATGGCATATCGAGCGTTTTCTATCTGGCGGAAAGTTTGCTTGCGGCAGGATTGATGCTGAACTTGCAAGCGCGGGCTCCCTCCGTGGATCAGGAGAGGGCATGAACATCATCGGAGCGTGCTTTTCTTGGAGGTGCCCTTGCGCGCCTTGGCGCGCTTGACCAGGCCGCCGGCCGTCACGCGCTCGTTGCCCTTCAGGAGAACCTTCGTCACCGATGGCCGCTTGGTGCCGGAAGCGCTCGGCTTGACGATGGTGACTTCGCGCATGCCGCGGCCGCGCTTGTCGCTGCGTTCCTTCGATTCTTCCTTCTTCGGGCGGTAGATCACGAGCAGTTTGCCGATGTGCTGGACCGGCGCGGCGTCGAGCTCGGCGCAAATGGTGTCGAGCATTTCGAGCCGCAGTTCGCGTTCGTCGCCGAAGACGCGGATCTTGATCAGGCCGTGGGCCTTCAGGCTGGCGTCGATTTCCTTCATGACCGAGGGGGTCAGGCCGGCCTCGCCGATGATGACGACGGGATTGAGGCCGTGTGCCTCGGCGCGCAGTTTGCTGCGTTCTGCTGGAGTAAGTTTCATAAAGACAAATTTGATGGACAAAATGCCGCTTTGCGCGCGGCTTTTGTCCAGTTAAAACCGGTATTCTACGCGAATGGCAAAGAACAAATTCAATAAAAGCTGGGTCCACGACCACATCAACGACCCGTATGTGAAACTGGCCCAGAAGGAAGGCTATCGCGCCCGCGCCGTCTACAAGCTCAAGGAAATCGACGAGGACGAGAAGCTGATCCGGCCTGGCCAGATCATCGTCGACCTCGGCGCCACGCCGGGCAGCTGGTCGCAATACGCGCGCAACAAGCTGGCCGGGGCGGCGGGCGGCGGCATCAACGGCACCATCATCGCTCTCGATATCCTGCCGATGGAGCCGATCGCCGACGTGCATTTCATACAAGGCGATTTTCGCGAGGACGAGGTGCTGAACCAGCTCGAAGAGGTGGTCGGCGGCCGCAAGGTCGACCTCGTACTGTCCGACATGGCGCCGAATCTTTCCGGCATCGCCATCACCGATGCCGCCAGGGTCGAGCATATTATCGATCTGGCAATCGATTTCGCCCGTGCGCATTTGAAACCTTCGGGGGCGCTGCTCGTCAAATGTTTCAACGGAACGGGCTACAACGAAATCCTGCAGAAATTCCGTGACGAGTTCAAGACGGTCACGCTCAAGAAGCCGAAGGCCAGCCGGGACAAGTCTTCGGAGGTTTTTTTGCTCGGCAAGGTGCTCAAGAATCCTTCCTGACGCACCTTCTTGCCGACGGGCTTGCAGGCCCGTTCGGCCACGGTAGTGCAGAATATGCTCCTCGAAATCCCGCCGGCGCCCCGAAAACCAAAAGAATTCGTTGAAATGCCTTGATTTATCAGGAGATTAGCCTGATATCGAGCTTGGTAAGCCTGCGTTAATGCGAGTAAAATCGCGATGAATGTATCTTTGTAAATAGGCGTCGACCACGTCTAAGGAGTTCTAGTGAACAACATGTTTTCCAAGGCCGCCATCTGGGTGGTCATCGCACTGGTGCTGTTTGCCGTCTTCAAGCAGTTCGATAATCGCGGACTGGCCGGCGGCGCGACGCCGATTCCGTATTCGGATTTCTTGGACGAGGTGAAGGCCAAGCACATCAAGGAGGCGGTGATCGAGGATCGCAGCATCGTCGCCACCACGCAGGACGGCAAGAAGATCCGCAGTGCGATCACCTATCTCGACCGCGGCCTGATCGGCGACTTGGTCAACAACGGCGTCAAGTTCGACGTCAAGCAGCCGGAAGAGCAATCCTTCCTTTCGCAAGTCTTCATTTCCTGGTTCCCGATGCTGCTGCTGATCGGCGTCTGGATCTTCTTCATGCGACAGATGCAGGGCGGCGGCAAGGGCGGGGCATTCTCGTTCGGCCGCTCGAAGGCACGCATGCTCGACGAGGCCAACAATACCGTCACCTTCGCCGACGTCGCCGGCTGCGACGAAGCCAAGGAAGAGGTGCAGGAACTGGTCGATTTCCTGCGCGACCCGACCAAATTCCAGAAGCTCGGCGGCCGCATTCCGCGCGGCGTGCTGATGGTCGGCCCGCCGGGTACCGGTAAAACCCTGCTGGCGCGCGCCATCGCCGGCGAGGCGAAAGTCCCGTTCTTCACGATCTCCGGTTCCGACTTCGTCGAGATGTTCGTCGGCGTGGGCGCTTCCCGCGTGCGCGACATGTTCGAGAACGCCAAGAAGCATTCGCCGTGCATCGTCTTCATCGACGAGATCGACGCGGTCGGCCGCCATCGCGGCGGCGGCATCGGCGGTGGCAACGACGAGCGCGAACAGACGCTGAACCAGTTGCTGGTCGAGATGGACGGCTTCGAGGCTAATTCCGGCGTCATCGTCATCGCCGCGACCAACCGCGCCGACGTGCTCGACAAGGCGCTGCTGCGTCCGGGCCGTTTCGATCGCCAGGTGATGGTCGGCCTGCCCGATATCCGCGGCCGCGAGCAGATTCTCTATGTGCATATGCGCAAGGTGCCGATCGCGCCGGACGTGAAGGCGGAAGTGTTGGCGCGCGGCACGCCTGGGTTCTCGGGCGCCGATCTGGCCAACCTCGTCAACGAAGCGGCATTGTTCGCCGCGCGCCGCAACAAGCGCCTGGTCGAGATGCAGGATTTCGAGGATGCCAAGGATAAGATCGTCATGGGCCCGGAGCGCAAGTCCGCGGTCATGCGCGAGGAAGAGCGCCGCAACACGGCGTACCATGAATCCGGCCATGCCGTCGTCGCCAAACTGCTGCCGAAGGCCGATCCGGTCCACAAGGTCACGATCATGCCGCGCGGCTGGGCGCTGGGCGTCACCTGGCAATTGCCGGAGCATGACCGCGTGAACATGTACAAGGACAAGATGCTCGAGGAAATCGCGATCCTGTTCGGCGGCCGCATCGCGGAAGAGGTGTTCATGCACCAGATGTCGTCCGGTGCGTCGAACGACTTCGAGCGGGCTACCAAGCTGGCGCGCGCGATGGTGACCCGTTACGGCATGTCCGAGACGCTCGGCACCATGGTCTACGAAGACGCCGAGCAAGACAGCTATTTCGGCCGCATGTCCGCCAAGACCGTGTCGGAAGCGACCCAGCAAAAGGTCGACACCGAAATCCGCCAGATCCTCGACCAGCAATACGCCCTGGCGCGCAAGCTGATCGAGGAGAATCGCGACAAGGTCGAAATCATGGCCAACACGCTGCTCGAGTGGGAAACCATCGACGCGGATCAAGTCAACGACATCATGGAAGGACGCGATCCGCGGCCGCCGAAGGCCGGCATACCGCCCAAGCGTTCGCCTTCCGACGGCGGTTCCGGCGGCGTGACGCCGACGACGGTGCCGGCGTAATTTTCCAGGCACCAACGGTATGATCAAGGGTGAGGAGAAATCCTCGCCCTTTTTGTTTCGGCTGCGGCTGAAGCCGTGCGACCTGCCGGGCAGCTTGGGCTCCATCGAAACTTTGTTCTCTTCTTACAGAAACATGCATTCCGCCAATTTGCAGTTCGGCCGCTATCGATTCCGTTTCGACCGCTCTTCGCGCCCGCTCGTGATGGGCATTCTCAATGTCACGCCCGATTCGTTTTCCGACGGCGGGCAATTCTTTTCGCTCGAGCACGCGCTTGCCCATGCGGAGCAGATGATCGCCGACGGGGTAGACATCATCGACATCGGCGGCGAATCGAGCCGCCCCGGCGCGGAACGATTGAGCGTCGAGGAGGAATTGCGGCGCGTGATGCCCGTCCTCTATGCATTGCGCGATTGCGGCAAGCCGATCTCGGTGGATACCTGCAAGCCGGAAGTCATGCGCGAAGCGATCGTCGCCGGCGCCGACATGATCAACGACATCAACGGCTTTCGCGCGCCGGGGGCGTTGAGTGCAGTCAAGGAGGGCGATTGCGCGCTCTGTATCATGCACATGCTGAACGATCCGCGGACGATGCAGATCGATCCCGCGTATGGCGACGCGGTCGATGACATCACCGCATTCCTGCGCGAGCGCGCGGCGGCGATGGAGGAGGCCGGCATCGAGCGCCAACGCTTGTGCATCGATCCCGGCTTTGGGTTCGGCAAGACGCTCGAGCACAATCTCGCCTTGCTGCGCAGCCTCGGCCGCATCGGAAACACGATCGGCCTGCCCGTGCTCGCCGGGCTGTCGCGCAAGTCGATGCTGGGTGCCATCACCGGCAAGCCGGTCGAGCGGCGCCTGGCCGCCAGCATCGCGGCGGCGCTCGCGGCCGCCGCGCAGGGAGCGGCCATCGTGCGCGTGCACGACGTGGCCGAGACGGTGGATGCCTTGAAGGTGTGGCAGGCCGCCACGCAAGAAAAATAAGAGAGAAATGGGAAAATCATGACACGCAAATATTTTGGAACCGATGGCGTGCGCGGCGAAGTCGGCAGCCTGCCGATCACGCCCGACTTCGTCATGAAGCTCGGCTACGCGGCCGGCAAGGTGCTGGCCCGCGCCGAGACCTCGTCCGGCAGGCCGACCGTCTTGATCGGCAAGGACACCCGCATTTCCGGCTACATGCTGGAAGCCGCGCTCGAGGCGGGCTTCGCCGCGGCCGGCGTCGATGTGATGCTGGCCGGTCCGATGCCGACACCGGCGATCGCCTACCTGACCCGCGCCCTGCGGCTGTCGGCCGGCGTCGTCATCTCGGCCTCGCACAATCCGTATCACGACAACGGCATCAAGTTCTTTTCCGCGTCCGGCAACAAGCTGCCGGATGCCGTCGAAGCGGAGATCGAGGCGGCGCTCGACGCGCCCATCCAGTGCGTGTCGTCGGAAAAGCTCGGCAAGGCCAAGCGCCTGGACGATGCCCGCGGCCGCTACATCGAATTCTGCAAGAGCACCTTCCCGAGCGAGCTCGATCTGCGCGGCATGCGCATCGTGGTCGATTGCGCGCACGGCGCCGCTTATCACATCGCGCCCGACGTCTTCCATGAGCTCGGCGCGGAAGTGCGCGCCATCGGCAACCAGCCCAACGGCCTGAACATCAACGACGGCGTCGGCGCGACCTCGCCGCAGGCGCTGGCCAAGGCGGTGCAGGAACAGCAGGCCGACCTCGGCATCGCGCTCGACGGCGACGCCGACCGGCTGCTGATGGTCGATGCGGCCGGCCGCATCTACAACGGCGACGAGCTGCTCTACGTGATGGCGCAGGACCGCATGGCGGCGGCGCAGGTCAAGGGCGTGGTCGGCACGCTGATGACCAACATGGCGCTCGAAGTGGCTTTCAAGCGGATGGGCGTGGAGTTCGCCCGCGCCAAGGTCGGCGACCGCTATGTGCTCGAACTCTTGCAGGAACGCGGCTGGCTGCTCGGCGGTGAAGGCTCGGGCCATCTGCTCTGCCTAGACAAACACACGACCGGCGACGGCATCATTTCGGCGTTGCAGGTGCTGTCGGCGCTCAAGCGCAGCGGCAAGACGCTGGCGCAATCGACGGCCGATATCGCGCTCTATCCGCAGACCTTGATCAACGTCAAAGTGCCGGCCGGTTTCGATTGGCAGCGGAACGCCGCGGTCGTCGCCGAAAAGGAGCTCGTCGAGAAGGAGCTCGGCGATCGCGGCCGGGTGCTGATTCGTCCTTCGGGTACCGAGCCGCTGATTCGCGTGATGGTCGAGGCGACCAATGGCGAGCTGGCGCGGGCCATGGCGCGCCGGATCGCCGACAAGCTGACTGCCTAGCAAGGCCGAGGCGGCGCAAAGCCGTCTCGTCCAGGAAGCAGTTATAAATTGACCCGGACACTTCGAACCGGTATGATGCGTCTCTCTCGGGGCGTAGCGCAGCCTGGTAGCGCACCTGATTTGGGATCAGGTGGTCGGACGTTCGAATCGTCTCGCCCCGACCAATCTCCTCCAGAATCCACGCGGCTTCCCAGCCGATTTCGCAGATTCTTGGGTATTCCAGTCGCAGACCTTGCCACAAACTTGCCACACTTGATGTGGTATTGGGGCAAGAATGCCAACGATTCGGAAGCGTGGAAGCGGTCAGTATCAAGCAGTTGTACGACGCCGCGGCTATCCCGACACTTATAAAACGTTTAACACTCGCCGTGAGGCAGAGATGTGGGCGGCCATCGTCGAAAGCGAGATGGCGCGCGGGGTGTTCTTCTCACGAACCGAAGCGGAGAGCACGACGCTTGGTGACGCCCTTGAACGCTATTGGCGTGAAATTCGTTCCAAGATGCGCAATGCGGAGCGCGACAAGTACCAGCATCAACGCTGGTTAGCACACCCCCTCTCGAAGCGTTTTCTCGCCAGTATTCACGGATCAAATCTTGCGCAATATCGCGATGAACGGCGCGCGGCCGGCAAGGCCGAGAATACGATCCGGATCGAGCTCGCATATCTTTCCCAGCTTTTCGAAGTCTGCCGGAAGGAATGGGGCATGGACGGCTTGGCGAATCCTGTCCGAAACATTCGTATGCCTTCCGGTTCCAGAGAGCGTGATCGACGCCTGAAGCCAGGTGAGTATGAGCTTCTCACGGCAGAACTGGCGAAGTCAGACAATCCGTGGCTTCTCCCGGCGTTTAACCTCGCAATCGAGACAAGTTTGCGGCAAGGGATGCTGTTTAAGCTTCGTTGGGAGTGGGTCAATCTTCACGCCAGAGTAATTGATGTTCCGCCGGGATTTCGCGGTACAGGAAACAAGGCGGTCCCTGCGGCCATTCCACTATCAACCAAGGCTGTCCAGGTCCTTGCAGCCCTTCCTCGTTCCCTCAATGGTGCAATTCTTGGCTGCAGCCAGAACGCACTGATGTGTGCATGGAAGCGGGCACTCAAACGTATCGGCTACAAGGCTGGCGACTTGCATTGGCACGATTTGCGCCATGAAGCGGCTTCTCGCTTGTTCGAGAAAGGGCTTCATCCTATGGAGGTCGCCAGCATTACTGGACATCGAAGCCTCAACATGCTACGCCGCTACACGCACCTTCAAGCATCAGACCTCGCAAGAAAGCTCGGTTGAATGGATGTATGTGGGCACGCCCGAAGGAGATTGCGATGACATGATTGGTTATCAAATGCTGTGATAGCAAACGCTATCAAATGCTATCAAAACATAGCATGACATTCGAGTCGATATCACTAGGAGCGCGGAATGATCTTACTTATCGGTGGTGAAAAAGGCGGCACGGGCAAGAGCACGATCGCAACAAATCTAGCTGTTCAATTGGCGCTGGAAGGCAAAGACGTTATGCTACTCGACGCAGATCCGCAGGGCACAGCATCTAAATGGATAGAGCGGCGAAACGAGGCTGGCTATCCTTTGATTCATTGTGCACAAAAGACGGGAGACGTCTACAAGGCCGCTGTTGATCTGGGTCAGCGCTATGAGCACGTTATTATCGATGCCGGCGGTCGCGACAGCCGCGAGCTGCGGTCGGGAATGGTTGCTGCGGATAAGATGTATGTGCCGATACGCGCGAGCCAGGCTGATCTCGAGACGTTGCCGCATGTCGACGAGCTCATTGGTCTTGCTAGAGGGTTGAACGAAGATCTGCAAGTATTCGCCGTCTTGTCGCAGGCTCCGAGTAATCCCTTGATCAATGAAGTCCAGGATGCGCAGGAGCTGTTGATTCAGTTTCCCGAGCTGAAGCTTTCAGATTCGATCATCCGGGATCGCAAAGTCTACCGAGATGCCCTATTGGCGGGAAAGGGCGTCGTAGAGCTCAGCAATGGACAAGCCAAGGCGGAAATTCAACTCTTGTGCGGCGAGGTGTTTCAATGAGCGGCTTCAAAGTGCCAATGTCGAGAAAGCATGTTGATCAGGGCGCACTCGCGGCATTTAGTGCAGGCGCTGATGATCACAGTGCGGAAGCGTCGCTTCCGCCTGTGGCCCCCAAAGACCAAGCTGGAATTGGTCGTGCTACGGAGAGCTTGTTGTTTCGGTTGACAAAAGTTGATCTCGAAGAATTCAACTTTGTATTCGAAAACACAAACGTAAAGAGTAAGCAGAAACTTTTGGAGGCAATTATTCTTCCAGAGATTCGACGTCGGGCGGCAAAGATTCGTGGGGTGTCGGTTCCAGCTAAAAACGCGACTGCGTAGCCAGTTGAAGGTTAGCCGAACAGGAAAAGAAGCGACTCACTAGCCGTAGAAACACAATTGGCTGAGAAATTGTTTTAAACTGGCGACTGGGGTTTTTCCAGATGCGTCTGGTCAGCTCGATGTCTTCGAGCTATCGCTATGCCCGAGTGGTCGTTGCGGTAGCTACGCTTGATCTCGTGAACCAAGCTTGGCGCATCGATAGGGGGGCTCCGCGCCAGATTTCACGCATCGTTAGCTCATCTCAAGTAATTCGACACAAGCGAGCGGATTGGAGGCGTCTACTAGCGCAAGAGCTACATTGGCCTTGGCAACCAGGTCGAGCGGCTTTAGATTCTGGACATAATGTCCGTGCGTGACACGATCCATGCCGGCTCCAGCGAGTTTTGCGACAGTGCGTAATCCTGGGGTTAGCGCCACGCTGTCGAGTTTGCCGGCGTGCAAAATGAGATTCCTCTGGCGGTACAGCCGGTGAAAAGAATCGGAAATGGGACTGTCAGAATTTCCGTGTTCAAGGCGGGTTGATATTTACACGGATGGTCGAACGAATCGATCCGCGTACAGGATAGCAAATTGATTCATGGCCGTCTTCCAGTCATGGGCGGCGCGTCCCCAT
>Ga0196972_1000930_pt1 | contig 10256 bp, 9 predicted proteins | sample S1v_2013CmetaG_FD_148618 | JGI IMG/M metagenome (GOLD analysis project Ga0196972, IMG submission 148618) | Soil microbial communities from Anza Borrego desert, Southern California, United States - S1+v_20-13C | ecosystem: Environmental > Terrestrial > Soil > Desert | place: USA: California... | reverse complement strand
CTGCAGGCGGTACTCGGACCCGGCAGCGGACAGCTCGCTCCGGTGCGCCATCACCTCGGCCTTCACCTCGGCGCGGGTGCGGGCGCCGGCGTAGGGCGTGGAGTCGAGGGAGGGGCTCTCGGCGATCGCGCTGCCTGCCATGGCCGACATCAGGATGGCGGCGGCGAAGGCGGAGCTGCGGGAGGCGTGGGCGGCGGCGAAACGGCGGTTCATGACGATCTCCTGAGCGAAGCAGATCATGGAGGTGGCAAGGCGGCCTTCGCTCTCTTGTTCCGCATTGCCCCGTGGCATGGGAAGCAGTGTGGAAGGCACCGGTATTCGCCCGATTTCCGCCGGCCACCGTTTTGTATCGCGCGGGTATTCGTGCGTGCGGCTCGGCCGCAGCCCCCCCGGGACTACCATGGCATGGCAAGGACCCCTCGCCATGGACGACATCGAGCTCGCCGACAACCCCACCCGCCATCGTTTCGAACTGCGCCAGGGCGGCGAGGTCGCGGCCTTCTCGGAATACAACGAGTTGAAGGGCGCGCTGCTCTTCACGCACACCGAGGTGCTGCCCGCCCACGAAGGCAAGGGACTGGGAAGTCGTCTGATCGCATTCGCCCTGGACGAAGTCCGCCGGCGAGGCCTGCAGGCCATTCCCGCCTGTCCTTTCGTGGCGGCCTACATCCGCAAGCACCCGGAGTACCTGGACCTGGTGGCCGAACGCAGCCGGCGTGCGTTCCTGAAGTGAGGAGGCGTCCCGGTGCGTGTCCGGTACGACGCTGTGGAGTGTGGCCTGCCCGGAGGGACTCGAACCCCCGACCTGCTGCTTAGAAGGCAGCTGCTCTATCCAGTTGAGCTACGGGCAGGTGAGTGCGTGAGAGAAGAAGTGGTCGGAGCGAAGGGATTCGAACCCCCGACCCTCTGGTCCCAAACCAGATGCGCTACCAGGCTGCGCTACGCTCCGAACCTGGGCATTCTAACGAGGCGACTGCCGCCAGGAGGGAAGCAATGGCGATCCGGATCGTGAGACTGGGGACACCCCGCAAACCCGGCGAGGGGCCGCGCATCGGCACGGTGCGCAGGCCGCCGAGGGGCGTGCCCAAGGAGCGCTTCGCCGCCGACGACTGGTACGACGTGTGGTACCCCAACCTGTCGCCCAGCCCGCCGGTGATGCAGATCGCGCTGCACGCGAAGGACGACAAGTCCTGGGCGGAGTTCACGCGCAAGTTCAAGGCCGAGATGGCGCAGCCCGATGCCAGCCGCTCGCTGGACCTGCTGGCCACGCTGTCGCACACCAGCAATTTCTCCATGGGCTGCTACTGCGAGAACGAGGCACGCTGCCACCGCTCGCTGCTGCGCGCCCTGCTGGAGCAGCGGGGCGCGCAGATCGTCGATTGAGAACTCGGCGGACGGCGCCCCCGGAGCACCGCCCTCCCCGGCTTTACTTCTCGTCCAGTTTCTTGGCCTGTCCCGGCGGCAGGCAGCCGTTATCCTTCTTGGCCAGCCCCGGCGGGCAGTCGCCCCGGTTGCCCATGGCGGACGTTCCGCGGTGGCGCGAGTCGTGCGACGCGGTACTGTCCTTGCGATCGTGCTTGCGGTCGTGCATCCGGTCGCCGGTGCGGTCGTGCGTGCGGTCATGGGCACGGTCGTAGGTGCCGCTGGTCCCGCCCAGGTAGATGTTGTTGGTGTTGCTGTTGGTGGCGCTGGAGCTGGAGCCGGAGCTCGCGTCGCTGCCGCTGGTGGAACCGCTGCTGCTGCCGCTCGCGCCCATGCTGTTGGTGGCCGGCGCCGGATCGCCCGGGCGAATGATGGCGCCACCGCTCGCTCCCAGCGTGCCCTCGGTGGTGGCACCCTGCCCGGTCACCGAGTTCTGCGACGACAGCTTGCCGCTGCTCGTGGCCGCTGCGCCGGACTGGGTGTCGAGCGTCGAATTGGAGGAAGCCGTCTGCGCGTACGCGGCGCCGCCGGCCAGTGTGGAGGCGAGCAGGATGCCCAGAAGTTTGCTCATGCGTGGATCTCCTTGAAGCGAGACCCCGGCGCGACGCAGGCGCCAGGGCATGACGGCAGGATGCCCGCATGGCTGCGCTGCAGTGGTCGGACGCGTGAACGCATCCGGGTGCGAGGGCTCCGACAGGCGGTAGGAGGAGGATGGCCTCCGGAAGCGGCATCGCACCACGCCCTCGCCCAGAGGCGATCGCCCATGAAAAAGCGCCGGCAAGCGGCGCTTTCTATTGCGAGGCGGAGCTTTCAGCTCACAGCTTCACGTACTCGTACTCCACCGGCTGGGCATTGATGCCACGGTCCGGCGGTGCGATCCACGCAGCCATCTTGCCCGGCTCGGTGACGCGCTGCATCAGGCTCTTGACGAAGCGGATGTCCTCCTCGGTCGGAATCCACTCGGCCTTGCGCGCCTCGAATTCGGCGGCGGTGACCGGGTTGCCCTGCGGGTCGGTGTGCATGCCCGCCCAGGCGCCCACGTTGCGGCGGAAGCGCGTGGAGGGAAGCTTGAACTCGAAGGGCACGCCGGCCTTCTTGACCAGCATGTTCCAGCGCGTCACGCCGACGTTGCAGTCCTTGGCGTACTCGAGCCGGGTGATCTCGTTGATGCCGTTGCGCACCGAGATGGTCTCGTCCTTCACGCCGCCCTTGCCGTCCGGCACCTGGATGGTCATGCTGGTGTCGGCCTCGACGTGGTCGGCGAACTTGGCCTCGTCGGGGCGGCCCTTGATGCCGTTGCTGAAGTAGTTGGCCGCGTTGGACGAGGCCTCCGAACCGAACAGGTCCAGCGAGCTGGTGAACCAGAAGTTCATGAACTTCTGGATGGTCGGCAGGTCGATGGCGCCGGCGTTGCGGACCTTCCGCCAGTCGTCGGTGTCCAGCTCCTTCATCACCTCCAGCGTGCGCTTGATGGTCCGGCCGACGCCGGTCTCGCCCACGAACATGTGATGCGCTTCCTCCGTCAGCATGAACTGGCAGGTGCGCGACAGCGGATCGAACGCGCTCTCGGCCAGCGACTTGAGCTGGAACTTGCCGTCGCGATCCGTGAAGTAGGTGAACATGAAGAAGGACAGCCAGTTGTCCATCGGCTCGTTGAAGGTGCCCAGGATGCGCGGCTTGTCCGGGTCGCCCGAGTGGCGCTCCAGCAGTTCCTCGGCTTCCTCGCGGCCGTCGCGGCCGAAGTAGGCGTGCAGCAGGTAGACCATGGCCCACAGGTGGCGGCCTTCCTCCACGTTGACCTGGAACAGGTTGCGCAGGTCATAGAGCGACGGCGCGGTGTGGCCCAGCAGGCGCTGCTGTTCCACCGACGCCGGCTCGGTGTCACCTTGCGTGACGATCAGGCGGCGGAACGTGGAGCGGAACTCGCCGGGCACGTCCTGCCAGGCGTCCTGGCCCATGAAGTCGCCGAAGCCGATCTTGCGGCCTTCCTGCTTGTCGGCCAGGAAGATGCCCCAGCGGTAGTCGGGCATGGGGGTGTAGCCGTACTGGGCCCAGCCTTGCGCGTCGACGCCGACGGCGGTGCGCAGGTAGACGTCGCTGGCCTTGAAGTCGCTCGGGCCCATCTCGTCCCACCAGCGCAGGAAGGCGGGCTGCCAGTGCTCGAGGGCGCGCTGCAGCTGGCGGTTGTCGCCGAGGCTGATGTTGTTGGGGATCTTGGCCTGCAGGTCGATGGTGCTCATGGTGTGTCCTGTCCTTGTCTCTCGGGATTCGTCGTCCCCGCGAAGGCGGGGATCCAGTGCTTCGTCAGATGCGCTTCCAGTCGAATTTCGCCTTGCGCCCGGTGCCGAACAGCTTCAGCGCGCCGTCCTCGCCGACGGCGTTGGGCCGGATGAAGATCCAGTTCTGCCAGGCGGACAGCCGGCCGAACACGCGCGTCTCCATGGTTTCCTTGCCGGGGAAGCGCAGCGAGGCTTCCATGCCGGTCAGGGCGTCGGGCGACAGGGAGGCGCGCTCTTCCAGCATCAGCCGGATCTCGTCGTCCCAGTCGATGTCGTCGGGGGTCAGCGTCACCAGGCCCAGCCCCAGCGCCTGGTCGGCGCGCAGCGCACTGCCCTGCAGCGCCTGCAGCTGTTCGATGGTGCCGGCGTCCTCGTTGAAGCGGGTCTGCAGGCGGGTCAGGCCGTTGACCTCCGGGTACCAGCCGAAGTTGGCGGCCGACAGGTGCAGCGCGGGCGCCACGTCCGGGGCATCCGGCAGATCCAGCATGTAGATGCGGTCGCAGGCCAGCGCCAGCTCGTAGAAGGTGCCGGCGAAGCAGGAGCCCTGGTCGACCAGCGCGATCAGCGAGCGGCTGGTGACGTCCAGGCGGGCCAGCGTGCGGCGCAACAGGCCCAGCGTCTCGCGCACCAGCCAGTGGCCCTTGTGCTGCTGCAGCACCGCATCGGCCTGCAGCACGCGCTGGGCGTCGCCGCGGGTCTTGATCACCCAGGTGCCGACTTCCAGCTCGTTGGTGCGCAGCTGCAGGATGGCGTCGTCCAGCTCGCGGGCGAACTGGAGCGGCCACCACTGGGCGCCGGCGGCCACGATGGCCTCGGGTGCGGACTCGACGGCGGCGGCCGGCGCGTTCACCGTGAAGGTCGCGATGCGCGCCGCGCGGTCGACCTGCACGTCCAGCGTCTCGTAGTGGTAGCCCTGCTCGTCGATGCGCACCGGCAGCGGCGTGAGCTCGATGCCCTGCTCGGGGCCTTGGCGGGTCGACTGCTTGCGCAGCCCCTCGACCTCGGCCGCCACCAGTTGCGGGAACTGCTGCGGCTTGGCATGGGCGTCGATCAGCTTCCAGTCCTTGGCCCGGTCGGCGCGGACGCCCTCGCTGGTGGTGCAGAAGATGTCGGCCAGGTCGCGACGCACCTTGCGCTTGTCGGTCACGCGCGTCAGGCCGCCGGTGCCGGGCAGCACGCCCAGCAGCGGCACTTCCGGCAGGCTGACCGTGGAGGAGCGATCGTCCACCATCACGATGCGGTCGCAGGCCAGCGCCAGCTCGTAGCCGCCGCCAGCGCAGGCGCCGGTGACCGCCGCCACCGACTTCAGGCCGTCGTGCTGCGAGGAGTCCTCCAGGCCGTTGCGGGTCTCGTTGGTGAACTTGCAGAAGTTCACCTTCCAGGCGTGGGTGGACAGGCCCAGCATGTAGATGTTGGCGCCCGAGCACCAGATCTTGTCCTTGCCCGACTCGAACACCACGACCTTGACGCCCGGATGCTCGAAGCGGATGCGGTTGAGGGCATCGTGCAGTTCGATGTCCACGCCCAGGTCGTAGCTGTTGAGCTTGAGCTTGTAGCCCGGCTTGATGCCGCCGTCCTCGTTGATGTCCAGCTTCAGGCGCGCGACGTCGCCCTCGACGGACAGGCTCCAGTGCTGGTACTTCGCCGGGTGGGTGGCGAAGCTGACCAGTTCGCGGTCGCCCTGCTTGAACAGCAGGGGCTCGGTCATGGCGTTCATTGCGCGGTCTCCTTGGGAATGCGGGTGGGGGCCGTGGGTCGCGCGTCGGCCGGTGCGGCGCCGCGAGCGGTGGATTCGGCTTCGGGGCGGGCGGCCACCGCAGGTACGGCCCGCTCCAGGTCCTTGAACGACTGCTTGACGCTGCGGGCGGCGGTGTCCACCACCGCATCGGCACGCGCGTACAGCGTCTCGCGGCTGGCCAGGATGCGCCGCAGGTCGTCCAGGGCTTCGTTGGTGGCGCCGCGGGTGCTGTCGAAGGGGCGCATGTCGCCCTGCGCCACCACGCGGCTCATGTGTTCTTCCGGGCTGGCCTTGAGCCAGACGCAATAGAAGCGGCTCTGCAGCAGGTCGAAGGTCTCGCGCTCGCTGACGATGCTGCCGCCGGTGGTCATGACCACGCCGTCCGGATGCTCCTCGGCGATGCGGAACAGGGCGCGGCGCTCGTAGCGGCGGAAGCCCGCCTGGCCGTGCAGCAGCAGGATCTCGTTCATGCCGATCCCGGCCTCGCGCTCGATCTCGCGATCGAGTTCGACGAAGGGAACGCCCCGCTCGGCCGCGAGCTGTGCCCCGAGCGTGGACTTGCCGGCGCCTCGCAGCCCGATCAGGGCGATGCGCTGCTCGCGGCCGTGCTCGTCGTCGAGCCCGAAGGTGCTGGCCAGCAGCGCATGGGCCTGGTCGAGCTGGTGCTCGTCGAGGCGCTCCAGCAGGTCGTGCAGGCGGCCGAGCGCGGGGCGCGGCGCATCCTGGAACAGCTCGAGCACCGTGATGTGCAGGGCGCGGGCGACCGCCTGCAGCGAATGGATGGACACGTTGCCCTTGCCGGTCTCCACGTCGGCCAGGAACCGCTCGGACAGGCCCGAGTCGTGGGCCAGCTGCTTGCGGGTCATGCCGCGACGGGCCCGCCAGGCACGCACGCGCCCACCGAGCTCGGCCATGGTGGCCTGGGTGTCGGAAGCGGAAAGGATGGGCATGGGCGCGTTGTGGTTGATCTAAATCAAGATTGCAGTATACTTCCGACCAGCGACCTGTCAAGCAGTTTGCTTCATGTCAATTCAAGGAAGTCACCTATGAAGCTGAAGATCCTCGTCGGCACCATGACCAGCACCGCCGACTATGTGGCCCAGGCGATCCAGATGGACTGCGCGGACCTGATCGAGGAGATCGAGGTCGTGCTGATGGACGGGCTGGACATCTCCGCCTTCGATGAAGATGCGCTATACCTCATCTGCAGCTCAACCTACGGCTCGGGCGATGTCCCGGACAACGCCCGCGCTCTCTACGAGTCGCTGGACAGCACCCCCAAGTACCTGGGCCACGTACGCTACGGCGTGATCGCCCTGGGCGACCGCACCTACCAGCAGACCTTCTGCTTCGGCGGCAAGAAGTTCGACGAGCGCCTGCAGGGCCTGGGCGCCCAGCGCATCGGCGAGGTCTTTCTCCATGACGCCAGCGCGGGAACCATGCCGGAGGAAGAAGGCACCGCGTGGTGCCGCCAGTGGCTGGCGCAGGCGCTGGCCCCTGAAAAGGCCGCGGCTTGAACTGAATTAATGACGGGGCGCACGCATCGCGCGACCATCGCTATGTAGCAGCCCCCACCGGCCCGACCGGCGAGGGCCTACGAACAACGAGGAGACCAGGCCATGCACATGAGCCACGCCGACCACGGCACCCACCCGCCCCGGGTGGACATCCCGCGCGACTACAACGCCGCGTACGACCTGCTGGCGCGCAATGCGTCGCGCGCCGCGAAGCCCGCGTTCATCGACGCGGCCACCGGGGCCATGCTGACCTACGGCCAGCTCACCGAACAGGCGCACCGCTTCGCCAATGCGCTTCGCGACCGTGGCCTGCGGCCCGAAGACCGCGTGCTGATGGCCATGCTGGACACGCCGGAATGGCCGGTGGTGTTCCTCGGCTGCATGCTGGCCGGCGTGGTGCCCATCGCCGCCAACACCCTGCTGACCGGGCCCGACTTCGAGTTCATGCTGCGCGATTCGCGGGCCCGCGCGCTGTTCGTCTCCAAGCCGCTGGCGGCCACCTTCGACCCCGTCATCGGCAAGGCGCCGGCGCTCAAGATGGTGATCCAGGCCGGCACCGAAGGCCCCGACACGGTCGCCGGCATGGTGGCCGCCGGCTCGCCCGAACCCAAGGTCGAGGCCACCTGTGCCGACGACGCCTGCTTCTGGCTCTACTCCAGCGGGTCCACCGGCACGCCCAAGGGCACGGTCCACCTGCACAGCCACCTGATCCAGACCGCCGAGCTGTATGGCCGCGCCGTGCTCGGCATCCGCGAGGACGACGTGGTCTATTCGGCCGCCAAGCTGTTCTTCGCCTACGGACTGGGCAACGCCCTCACCTTCCCCATGAGCGTGGGCGCCACCACGGTGCTGCTGCCCTCGCGGCCGACGCCGGGCGATGTGTTCGGCGTGCTGAAGAAATACCAGCCGACCATCTTCTACGGCGTGCCGACGCTATACGCCGCGCTGCTGGCGGAGCCGGCGCGTCCGGCGCGCAAGGAACTGAACCTGCGCATGTGCACCAGCGCCGGCGAGGCGCTGCCGGCGGAGATCGGCAAGCGCTGGAACGCCGAGTACGGCTGCGAGATCCTGGACGGCATCGGTTCCACCGAGATGCTGCACATCTTCCTGTCCAACCGCCCCGGCGAGGTCCGCTACGGCACCACCGGCAAGCCGGTGCCGGGGTACGAGGTGCGCATCGTCGGCGACGACGGCCAGGTCTGCGGCGTCGGCGAGATCGGCGAGTTGCAGATCAGCGGCCCGAGCGCGGCCCTGATGTACTGGAACAACCGCAGCAAGACCAAGGCCACCTTCTGCGGCGAGTGGACGCGCAGCGGCGACAAGTACACCTGTGACGCCGACGGCTACTACACCTACGGCGGGCGCAGCGACGACATGCTCAAGGTGGGCGGCATCTACGTCTCGCCGTTCGAGGTCGAGGCTTCGTTGATGACGCACCCGGCGGTGCTCGAGGCCGCGGTGATCGGCGTCGCCGACAGCGACCAGCTGGTCAAGCCCAAGGCCTACGTGGTGCTCAAGGCCGGGCAGCAGGTGGACGCCGCCGCGCTGCAGCAGCACGTGAAGGGCCAGCTCGCCCCCTACAAGTACCCGCGCTGGGTGGAGTTCGTGACCGAGCTGCCCAAGACGGCAACCGGCAAGATCCAGCGGTTCAAGCTGCGCCAGTTGGGCCAGTGACAAAGGACAAGGTCCGCGCCCTGCGCCGGGCCTTTCCCTAGGGGTAAATCTTGGTGCGCCCTCGCCGCGCCCTGCGGTACAAATTGCTTTAGACCTCAACTAAATGGAGACCCACGAATGACCACTCGCCGCCTCGTCCTCACCCGCAGCGCCGCCGTCGTCGGCGCCGCTTCCGTCGGCCTGCTGCTGCCGCAGATCGTGCGCGCGCAGTCCAACCGCGTGCGCGTGGGCTTCATGCTGCCCTACACCGGCACCTACGCACAGCTCGGCGTGAACATCGAGAACGGCGTGCGCATGGCCATCAACGAGAAGGGCGGCAAGCTCGGCGGACGCGAGATCGAGTGGTTCAAGGTCGACGACGAGTCCGAGCCGTCCAAGGGCGTGGAGAACGCGCAGCGCCTGGTGCAGCGTGACAAGGTCGACGTGCTGATCGGCACCGTGCACTCCGGCGTGCAGATGGGCATCCATCGCGTCGCGCGCGAGTCCGGCGTGCTCAGCCTCATCCCCAACGCCGGCGTCCACGCCGCCACCCGCGGCCTGTGCGCGCCCAACGTGTTCCGCACCTCCTTCACCAACAGCCAGCCGACGCTCGCCCTGGGCAAGCCCATGGTCGACAAGGGCCTGAAGAAGGCGGTCTGGATCACCTGGAAGTACGCGGCCGGCGACGATGCCTTCGAGGGCTTCAAGGAGAGCTACACCAAGGCCGGCGGCACCATCGTCAAGGAACTGGGCCTGCCCTTCCCGAACGTGGAGTTCCAGGCGCTGCTGACCGAGATCGCCTCGCTCAACCCGGATGCCGTGGCCTGCTTCTTCGCCGGCGGCGGTGCCGCCAAGTTCATCCGCGACTACGCCGCCGCGGGCCTGAAGGGCAAGATCCCGCTGTGGGGCTCGGGCTTCCTGACCGAAGGCGTGCTCGATGCCGCCGGCCCGGCTGCCGAGGGCATCATGACCACGATGCACTACAGCGACTCGCTGGACACCCCGCGCAACCACCAGTTCCGCAAGGCCTTCGCCACCACCTTCAAGCTGCAGCCGGACGTGTACGCCGTGCAGGGCTACGACACCGGCCTGCTGCTGGCCCAGGGCATGGAAGCCGTCAAGGGCGACATCGGCAACAAGCAGGCGCTGTACAAGGCGCTGGAGACCCAGACCATCGACAGCCCGCGCGGCAAGTGGACCATGAGCAAGGCCCACAACCCGGTCCAGGACATCTACCTGCGCCGCGTCGAGAAGGGCGAGAACAAGGTGGTCGGCATCGCCGCCAAGGCGCTGGCCGACTCGGGCGCCGGCTGCAAGATGGCCAACGCCTGACGCTCGCACTGCGCGCACGTCGCGCGCGAGGGGCTCGGAACCAGGGCCTGGGGTTAGGGAAACTGCCCCCGGCCCTTTTTCTCGCCCCTCGCATGAGCTGATCCTTTCCGCGCGACAATGCGCGCGCTCGAAGGCGCGTGTGCGTCGATGCTGCGCGCCCGGTCCCCCAGCCCCTAGCTTTAGCCCCCTTGGACTTCTCCACCTTCCTGCTCCAGTTGCTCAACAGCGTCCAGTACGGGCTGTTGCTGTTCATGCTGGCCGCCGGCCTGACGCTGATCTTCGGGATCATGGGCGTGGTCAACCTGGCCCACGGCA
>Ga0196972_1000929_pt1 | contig 10259 bp, 5 predicted proteins | sample S1v_2013CmetaG_FD_148618 | JGI IMG/M metagenome (GOLD analysis project Ga0196972, IMG submission 148618) | Soil microbial communities from Anza Borrego desert, Southern California, United States - S1+v_20-13C | ecosystem: Environmental > Terrestrial > Soil > Desert | place: USA: California... | reverse complement strand
AATGGGCGGCCTGTACCATTAAACAGGTAAGCAAGGTTTACTACAAGTAATGCCAGCAGGGTAATCAGGAGAAATCTTAACAGGTTAATTTTAATATTGCAAACCAGGTTTCGCCGGTAAATTATTATTGCCAACGCAATGCAACCATAAATTGGCGGTAATAAGATCAGTGATTGCTTTGAAATGAGTGCCAGCCCAAGATGCAGGCCAAACCAGGCAATATCCTTCCAATGTGAAGTCCTGTAAAATCGTTGAAAATAATACGCTGAGGAGAGCGTGAACAAAGCGGCATATGCATCCGTTCCCACCAGTGTAACGTTTGCCATCAGATTAGGACAAAATACAAAGAAGAACAATGAAAAGAGCGCCGCGGCCTCACCCCAGAGATCCCTCGACCATCGATAAATAAACAATCCTATGAGCAGGCAAACGATTAGGGTCATGTACCTGCCCCTGATCACATCACTCACTCCTCCATCATTCTTTATGAGACCAGGCTTTAGAAGCTGTTCTGCCGCTCGCGGGATGGCATTAACAACTGAAATGGGCATGGTGCTCGCATCTTCATAAGGAATCACCTTTTGTGGCTGGCCCTTAAGTACTCTTGAAGCATAGCTGTAATGATCGGCTTCGTCAGCCACAATCCAGTTCCAGTTAATGGCAATGATGCCGTTTACCAGGTAAACGAGAAACAGCAGTATGCGGATGTATGTATGAAGTTGGCCGCGTTTCAGCATGAGCCGCAAGATAAGTCATGAATTTTGTAGAGGCGGGCCCGGCAATGCTAGTATTTTTCTACGAGGTCTAATGTCTGCTCCTGCACGTCTGAGGTCTTTGCGGCATAGTGGATCTTTTTTCTTCCAACAATCATTACCAGCAAACCCATGATGCCACATGCTGCCATGACGGCCGCCATTGGCGCTGCAGTACCATTGCTGAATAAGCCCACACTTGCTGATGCAATGGCACCGAAACCCATCTGGATGGCGCCCATTAATGCCGATGCACTTCCGGCTTCTTTTGTAAATGGTGCCATTGACAGTGCTGAAGAATTCGGGAAGCTGAAACCCTGGCAACTCAGGAACACGAAGATCAGGGCGATGGTCGTATATACATTGAGAAGCCCCATCACGGTGCCGGCAACCAGCAGCAAGCCGCTGCTGCATTGAATTAACAGCGTGACCCAGATGATCTGTTCACTGGTGTATTTTTTCAGCAAAAGATTATTCAACTGGCTGCTCGTAATTAACCCCGCCGCGATGATAGCGAATATCCACCCGTAATGCTGTTCACTCATGTGAAAAAGATTCATGAACACGAACGGGGAACCCGAGAGATACGCGAATAACCCGGCAGACGTGAGCGAACCTGAAATGGAATAGGTAAAGAACTGCCGGTTGTTCATCACCCGCTTAAAGCTGTTCAGGATGGGAGCTGGTCGCAATGAAAACGAAGGATCAGGTTGCCTGCTCTCCGGCAGGTAGAAGATGACGGCGAGTAACAACAGCGCGGTGACGATGGCCAGAACAATGAACACGGCATGCCATCCCCAGGCGGTTATAATGAAACTTCCCGCGGTGGGTGCGATGATGGGTGACACGCCCAGCACAAGTATCAATAGCGAAAACACCTTGGCATTTTCGCTCACTGGAAATACATCTCTCACTATTGCTCTCGGAGCTACCATTCCCACACAGCCTCCAATTGCCTGGAAAAACCGGAAAACAATAAGCATTTCCACCGTGTGGGAAATTGCGCATCCCAGCGAGGCCAGTATGTAGATCACGAGCCCCACATACATCGGGCGTTTTCTCCCATACCTGTCGAGAAGCGGGCCGCAAATCAGTTGCCCCAGGCAAATACCGATGAAGAAACTGGAAAGTGAATAGGAAACAGCGTCAACCGAAGTACGCAGGTTCTCCGCGATAGCAGGAAAACCCGGCAGGTACATATCAATGGAAAATGGTCCAATAGCGGAAAGTAATCCGAGGAGTAATATTAAAAATGCCCGTTGCTTCATTTAGTTCTCAGTTGTCGGTTATTGGTTACTTAATTGGAAGTTGAGGATGTCAGTTGTCAGGAGACCAAAAAATTTAGTGACTATTGTTTTTACGAAACCTGATTGTTGAACATTTCGCAAAAATCGCGCATTAATCCTTTCTCTTCATCACCTTATTTGGGTAGTTGAACAGCAATAACCGGTATGTCAGCGAAAAGTTGTATTTTTTTTATTCATTAATTATACCAATATGGCAGCAAGGCTGACCTTCAGGTCGTTTTCAGTTGTAACAATATTTTTCTTTGGGGTTATAACATTGCGGGGCGCGCATTTTCAAAACGCCGCTGGCGAAAATCCCTGGAATGGCAAACGAGCAGCAGTAATTCTCACCTATGATGATGGATTGAATGTACATCTGGATAATGCAATTCCGTTGCTCGATTCGTTAGGATTGAAGGCTACGTTTTATGTGGCTGCCTATCCGGGTGCACTTGACAAACGAATGAATGAATGGAGACAGGCGGCGGCAAAAGGTCATGAACTGGGCAATCATACCATCCTTCATCCCTGCCTGGGAAATATCGCGGGAAGGGAATGGGTGCAGGAAGAATATGACATGAGCAGGTATTCGGTTGACAGGATGGTGAATGAAATAAGATTGGCCAACATGTTGCTCAAAGCGATTGATGGAAAAACGAGCAGAACGTTTGCGTTTCCTTGCGGAGATAAAGCAATTGGTGGTGTTGAATACTTTGAAATGGTAAAGAAAGAATTCACGGGAGCGAGGGGCGTTACGGAAGGAATGCATTCAAATACAGATGTTGACCGGTTTGACGTAAAATGTTACGCTACAAACGGCCAAAAAGGTGAAGAATTGATAGACCGGGTAAAAACGGCAATCAGGCAAAAGAAAATGCTCGTATTCCTGCTACATGGTGTTGGCGGTGAGCATTCATTAGACCTTTCACTTGAAGCTCACAGCGAGCTATTACGGTTCTTAAAACAAAATGAGAAAGATATCTGGGTGAGTACGATGAATGAGGCCCTGGAATTTCTAATTAAAATGAATGAGGACTAGGAAATTTGTCCCTTGCTAAATATTCAAGGGCACCTGTCTGAATTTACGGGTAGGGATCTCGATTATTTAGCAACTGATGAATTCCAAATTCCCTCGTTCTAATTCGAAATTCCTGAGCACGTGACTAGTGAACTTTTGCCTTACCCTTATAAATATGCATTTCCACTATTTTTACCAGTTGCTGCATTTCAAATGGCTTTTCAACAAAGCCATCAGCGCCGCATTCTTTGTATAGTCTTGAAATGTCAGGCGAAGCGGAGATGAGGATGACGGGAACATTCCTGGTGCGTTCGGTATTCTTAAGATGGCGGCAGACTTCAAGGCCGCTTACACCGGAGAGTTGTTTGTCAATTAAAAATAAGTCAGGAACGGAAAATCGATCCTGCAGAAGATCATCACCATTTTCTTTTAACTCAACGGCAAACCCGGCCCGTTGAAAGATGATCTCGAAAATATCACGAATTCCTTCATCATCATCTGCAATGATCAAGCTCCCTTTCTTTGAGATGGGAGTTGCGACGGCAATATTTTTATGCTTGTGTTTAATAACTGCAGGTGACCTTTTCTTCATGTCCCTTTTTTTAAAGGTAAGGAAAAGCAAAAGGTAGATCCCTTTCCTTTAGAACTTTTTACCCAGATTCTTCCACTTTGCCGCTTGATAAATTCTGACGCCACATAAAGCCCAAGCCCAAGGCCCGGAAAAGTATTCAGCGCCGGGTCACTCACCCTGAAAAACCGCTCAAAAATCTTGTCGAGCAATTTTTCATCTATGCCAATTCCAAAATCCTGGACACAGAATATGACATTTTTTTTATCCACATTTGAAGAAATAACTATTTTATTTGCCGCCGGGGAATATTTCATTGCGTTTTGCAAGAGGTTTACTACTACCTGGCCAGTTCTATATCGATCACCTAACAAACGCACTGAAGGGCCTAATTTCATTATAATCTTATGCTGCTTGGACGTTCTTTGCAATTCTTCCACCACTTCAATCGCCAATGCATTTAACTCGTATTCTTCTTCACGAAACACCAGTTTGCCACCTTCAATACGGGTAAAATCGAGCAGGTCCACTATCAGGGTAGTAAGCCTGTCAACCTGCGTATTTAATTTTCCCAACAATTTTGCGGAAGCCGAATCATTTGCTTTCACGAAAATTTCCTGCAGTATCTGGGCATAGGCCTTAATACTTGTCACAGGCGTTTTTAATTCATGGCTCGCGATGGCGATAAACTCGTCTTTTTGAAGTTCGAGTCTCCTTCTTTCTGATACATCCCTGTAATTCGCGATGATGCCATTTACTTTATGGTCACCCAACATATTCCTGAAAATGGCTTCTATTGTGCGATAAGAACCATCTTTATGCCGGAGGCGGAATTCCCCGCTTACGTTTTCCCCTGGTCGCTGGATTGATTTTTTCAATAAACCGACCTTTATATGGCTGTCATCAGGATGCACAATAGGGTCCATATGGATGTTTCTGCCTATTCTTTCTTCTGGCTTATAACCAAGCACGGCTTCAATAGCAGGGCTTTCATAAATTATATTTCCTTCCTTGTCAAAAACGGTAATGATGTCAGAAGCGTTTTGAATCAGGAGCCGCATCCTTTCTTCGCTTTCCTTTAGAAAGTCTTCCATCTGTTTTCTTTCGGTCAAATCCCGGATGGCCAGGAGAATCACCGTATCATTACCGTCTTTTAAGGGAAACTTGTGGGCATTCAGCCACATGGTTCTCTTTCCGATAGAGGGAAATGCATGTGTGACTTCAAATTCAGAAAACGGGATGTCTTTTGTTTGAAGAAGTTTTAAATTTCGTTTCAATTCAGGAATATTCCATTGTTGATTTCCTACGTCATAGATGCACACTCCTTCCGTTTCTTCGGCCGTAACACGGAATGTCTTATAAAATCCTTTATTCGCATTCCTCACATTAAGATCCATGTCAAGCATGATGAGTGACTCGTGCATTGTTTCGATAATGGCCCTTGCATAATCGCCGGCCTCCTTTAATTCGAGGTTCCTTAATTGCAATTCATCATTTATCGTGGTCAGCTCTTCGTTTGAAGATTGCAATTCTTCCTTCGAGGTTTCGAGTTCTTCATTGATACTTTGTAATTCTTCATTTGAAGAAAGCACTTCTTCGTTAGCTGATTGAAGTTCCTCTTTAGTTGCCTCAAAATCCTCCGTAACTATCCTTATGGTTTCATGGGCTTCCTTCAATTGTTGTTCGAGCGTTTTTATGCGCTTTTCCGCGCTAAGATGGAATTTTGACGAACGTCCATTACCGGAATAAGCCTCAGCTTGGGAAATATGTTCCTGGAAAATGATGAGGTAATAATTCTCCTTTGACTTACCTCTTAATGGAATGGCTTCAATAGAAATTTCCATCTGCTTGCCATTCTTTGAAAAAATAATCGGCTCTTTCCGTACAGCTACACTCTCCTTTTTCACCCTGTGTATGATGCTCCGAAGTTCAAATGCCAGCTCTTCTTTTACCATTTTCAACAAGTGAAGACTTGCTTTACCAGATGAAGGCTCGAGGTAGGCGGATGTAGAACCCCTGAAGCGCAGGATCTCCAGGTCTTTGTTTATTAGTACGCTTGCAGGTACAAATCGATTCAATAGAATTTTATCCGCTTCTTTGTCAATCTCTCCTTCTTTGGGAATGGATACTTCTGGCTTTTGAACATGTGATGGGCCTACATACCCGGAAACACTTCTTTTTAGAAAATCGAACTGCAGAGGAGTTTCTACCTGCTTCTTCGTGTACACTTTATACTGCTTGCTGGCCGCGTGGAAAAGACTCGTGGCACTGCCTATTGTTTCTGATTTGCCCAGTAGTAAATAGCGATTGGGCTTGAGCGCATAATGAAATGAATGCATGATCTTCACTTGTGGCTCTGATTCCAGATAGATCAATACATTTTGACAGCTGATGATATCCATCCGAGAAAATGGAGGGTCTTTCAAAAGGTTGTGGGGAGCAAAAATGCAAATGTCCCGTATCGCCTTTACTACCTGGTAATGGTCATTAGTGCGGACGAAATATTTCTTTAGCGTTTTCGCAGGCATGTTTTGCAGGGCAGCGGACGTATAGATCCCACTCCGTGCTTTTTCAATTGATTTTTCATTTAGATCAGTGGCAAAAATCTGTACGGGGGTATTCACTATCTTTTGTCCCAGTTTCTCCATGATCACAATGGCAATTGAAATTGCTTCTTCTCCCGTGGCGCAACCCGGTATCCACACCCTGATAGCTTCTGTCGGCTTCCTGTCCTTGAGAATGGCAGGCAATACTTTATTCTCAAGTGCCTGGTACAAAACAGCATCCCTGAAGAAATCTGTTACCGTAATGAGGAGGTCCTGGTATAAGGCATCCAGCTCAGCCTTATTTTGCATCAACATCTCCACATATGATGAAAGGTCTTTCAACCGGTTAAGCGCAAGCCTTCGCATAATGCGCCTATTGATGGTTGTTTGTTTATAATAGGAAAAATCAACGCCCTTCCTGTTATGTAACAATCCATGAATCTTCTTTATTTCTACATGTTTCTCTTTAAAAAATTCATTTGCAGTAACCACGGAATGTTTGTGCCTAATGAGCGATTCCAGCTCCGCAGCAATTCGATCAGGAGGCATTACGAAGTCAACATAGCCCATCGATACCGCGCTTTGCGACATATCCTGGTATTGTGCAGAATCATCCTGAGAAAAAGTGATGCCTCCCTCTGACTTAATAGCCATCAGGCCAAGTGATCCGTCAGAACCGGTACCTGACAATATAACGCCTATTGAATTATGGTGATAATTTTCAGCTAACGATGTAAAAAATGTGTTGATGGAATTGCGTGTACCGCCGGTTAAGTTTTTCCTGAGAGAGAATTTGCCGTCATGTACTCTAAGGCTGAAATTGGCAGGGATCACATACACGTGGTCCTTTTTTATTCGCGAATTGTTTGCAGCCTTGACCACGGGTATGGTTGTTTTGCGCTGTAGTATCTCAGGTAAAAAACTCTCATGAGAAGAAGAAAGATGCTGCACGTATACATAGGCCATGCCCAGGTCAGGTGGCAGGTTTTCAAGCATGACCGAAAATGCTTCCATGCCGCCGGCTGAACCGCCGATTCCAACAACAGCGAATGGCTGATCGTATGTATCTGGCTTTTTCGCTTTTAGCGAGGCCGTGTTTTTTTTTGCCTGTTTCTCAATATTAAGTTTGCTCGCATTCTTTTTAACGGGAGAAGGCTTATTAGCTACCGATCTTTTGATGGTCTTTTTCTTCGCAGTTCCAGCCATGAAGTCGCAATTAGAAAGAAATGTAACTGATTATTAGGAAAGCATAGTAAAATTACGAATGTTTTTTTCCTAACAACAATGCCTTGAGCGTATCGATGTGCCATTGAAGTTGCTCGACCTGCTCCGAATATGATTGGCTGATTTTATGAAGACCCCGCTCCTTGTTTTCCCGGCTGATCCTTTTAAGTAATGTATTTCGCTCCTCCATCATTCGCAACGCTACCCATAGCGTTGCTTCGGTAGCCTCTGATTGGCGGAGCACCAGGTCTTTCTCAGAATAACTGTGACCTACATGGCAGCGGTAGTGTGTCAGTTTTCCATTTATCACTTTCCAAAGCCTTCCACTGCAATCAGGACAAGAAAAGAGAGAACTTTCTCCCACTTCATCCAGGGATTCAATGCGTGTGGCCATTTTCTCAGAAAGAAGTGACTCTGCAATAATTTTTTCCGGCGCTGAAATTGCGCTTTTCACCTGATTATCTTTTATGATTTGTACAATCACATTGGCCATTGCTTTGAGAGGTAAAGAGTAATCAACTTCTATCGATTCGAGAACTGATAATGGCATATCAGGATACTCTGCTTCATTCGGATCCTGCACGAGCGTATGGCCGCCTGATTGCTTAATTGCCCACATTCCCGAGGTGCCGTCATTAAGGAAACCTGTTAACACAACGCCAATGGCTTTTGGACCATGGCTTACTGCTGCTGATCGAAATAAGACATCAATGGAAGGGCGGAACCTGTTTTCGGCGGGACCATGGCCGATTACCATGTGGTCGGTCTTCGCGAGTAAATGTGCATCAGGAGGAGCCACATAAATTTCGCCAGGTTTAATCTTCCGCTTGTGTTCAGCGAGGTAGCAAGGCAGGGGTGACTGTTTTTTAATACGGTGAATGAGTATTTCACCTATTGCTGATTTTGAAAGATGGAGGACTATGAACACGGCGGCGTTCAGGGATGAGGTGAAACCGGAAATGAGCTCTGACACGGCATCGAGTCCGCCGGCTGATGCGCCGATGCAGACTAAATAGGGTGGATTCGACGCTGTTTTTATATTGATTGGTGTTCCTGCTTTTTTCTTTGGTTTTCCTTTTCCGTTGGTGGAGGTAGTTCCCTGATTTTTCTTTTTCATTTTACCGGTCATGGAAGCTTAATTCCCAATATTTGAGCCAACATGATCAATGTTCGATGTTCCTGAAGTTCGAGGATCGACGTTCGATGATCGAAGTTGGTTTACTGATGCCTTTAAATCATGAGCCAATACTTGAAGCGCGAGCTGTCCGGTAGTTATGACAATTGAATGACGATTTTAAAAGCTCGTTAGCCCGGGTACGATGACAGGTGAAGGAGGGCTCAGGAGGCGAATGTGAGTAGGCTGAATCAATAACGAAAGGTGGATTTGTTCTGTGCCAGCTGGGATTATTATTTATGCGAAGCGATCAATAGCAAGGACATTGAACAAGCGTTATTGGGGTGTTTTCAGCGGCAATTGATGAGGAAAAAAGCGCGCCGAATCGTTTTTTTCTCATGGTTTTCCCTGGCGGGTGATGGAGATTTGTGTTTTGATCGATCATCGGGAGCTCCAATGGTGAGAGAGAGAAATTAGCTGAACAACCGGGTGCCGGGCAGGGGGAGGGAGGGACTGAAAAAAATGACGCTGAAAGCGTCCTGGCCAGTCATTGCCATGGGCAAAAAAAACGGAAGGTTGGAAGGCGGGGGAGGGAGGGCCCCGCAGGGGGATAGGAGACGATAGCCTTTGATCCGACAGTTTTTATCCGATAGCCTTAGCTACAGCCTTTTTCCTACATGTTTTTGACCACCTGCTCATTAACCGACAGATTTTTACCATAGCCTTAGCTACAGCCTTTTTCATACATGTTTTTGACCACCTGCCCATTAACCTACAGATTTTAACCGATAGCCTTAAGTCGACAATTTTTTTAACTGACCTTTAGGCGGCTTCATTACCCCAACGCCATTGGCCAAAAGTCATTAGCCAACAGCCTTTTTCCAACAGGTTTTCGACTACCCAGCCATTTGCTGACAATCTTTAGTAACAGCCTTCTTCCAACAGGTTTTCGACTACCCAGCCATTTGCTGACAATCTTTAGTAACAGCCTTCTTCCAACAGGTTTTCGACCACCTGCCATTAGCTCACAACCTTTAGTAACAGCCTTTTTCCAACAGGTTTTTGACCACCAGCCATTAACTGACAACGATTAGCCAATAGCCCTTTCCAACAGGTTTTTGACCACCAGCCATTAGCTGACAACCTCTAGTAACAGCCTTTTCCCAACAGGTTTTCGACCACCTGCCATTAGCTAACAATGATTAGCAAGACCCTTTTTCCAACAGGTTTTTGACCACCAGCCGTTAGCTAACAATGATCAGCAAGACCCTTTTTCCAACAGGTTTTCGACCACCTGCCATTAGCTAACAATGATTAGCAAGACCCTTCTTCCATCAGGTTTTCGACCACCTGCCATTAGCTGACAACCTTTAGTAACAGCCTTTTTCCAACAGGTTTTCCACTACCAGCCATTAGCTGACAACCTTTAGTAACAGCCTTTTTCCAACAGTTTTCGACCACCAGCCATTATCGGACAACCTCTAGTAACAGCCTTTTTCCAACAGGTTTTCGACCACCAGCCATTAACTGACAACTTTTAGTAACAGCCTTTTTCCAACAGGTTTTTGACCACCAGCCATTAGCTGACAACGATCAGCAAGACCCTTTTTCCAACAGGTTTTCGACCACTAGCCATTAGCTGACAACCTTTAGTAACAGCCTTTTTCCAACAGGTTTTCCACTACCAGCCATTAGCTGACAACCTTTAGTAACAGCCTTTTTCCAACAGTTTTCGACCACCAGCCATTATC
>Ga0196972_1000928_pt1 | contig 10260 bp, 10 predicted proteins | sample S1v_2013CmetaG_FD_148618 | JGI IMG/M metagenome (GOLD analysis project Ga0196972, IMG submission 148618) | Soil microbial communities from Anza Borrego desert, Southern California, United States - S1+v_20-13C | ecosystem: Environmental > Terrestrial > Soil > Desert | place: USA: California... | reverse complement strand
GCGCCAGACTGACCCAGGCATGGAGCTGGCCAAGGTATTCCAGACCGGGGCATTGCTATGACAATCCAGTTCGGAAAATTCCCGCGTACCCGCCTTCGCCGTATGCGGCGCGATGATTTCTCTCGCCGGCTCATGCGGGAGAATGTTCTATCTACTAACGACTTGATCTATCCGGTTTTCGTGCTGGATGGCAGCAATCGGATAGAATCCGTTGCGTCAATGCCCGGGGTGGAACGGCAGAGCATCGACAGGTTGCTCAAAACAGCAGAAGAATGTGTGAAGCTTGGCATCCCTGCGCTGGCGTTATTTCCGGTAGTCGATCAATCCGCCAAGAGTTTGGACGCTCGCGAAGCCTATAATACGGAAGGATTGGTACCATGTACCGTGCGCGCGCTCAAAGAGCGTTTCCCGCAACTGGGCATTATTACTGATATTGCACTCGATCCTTACACGACGCACGGGCAGGATGGGCTAATCGATGACAAGGGCTATGTGCTCAACGATGAAACGATGGCTGTGCTGGTGAAACAGGCACTTTGTCATGCTGAAGCGGGCGCTGACGTGGTAGCGCCTTCCGACATGATGGATGGGCGCATCGGCGCCATTCGTGATGCTCTCGAAGCCAAGGGCTTCATCCACACGCGTATCCTGGCGTACTCGGCTAAATATGCCTCCAGCTTCTACGGGCCATTCCGTGACGCAGTAGGTTCCGCTGCCAATCTGGGTAAAGGCGACAAGACGACTTACCAGATGGACCCCGCAAATTCGGACGAAGCTTTGCGCGAAGTGGCGCTCGACTTGGAGGAAGGCGCAGACATGGTCATGGTTAAACCCGGATTACCCTATCTGGATATTGTCCGCCGCGTGAAGCAGGAATTCGGCATTCCGACATTCGCCTATCAGGTCAGCGGTGAATACGCCATGCTCAAGGCTGCTTCCCAAAACGGATGGCTGGATGAAAAAGCTTGCGTACTGGAATCTCTGCTGGGGTTCAAGAGAGCAGGCGCGGATGGTATCCTGACTTATTACGCCATGGATGCTGCCCGCTGGCTGCAAGACTGACTTCGAACTTACCCTTCGCTTGACGTGTCTATGAGTGCCTGTAAGCCTTGTGCGTTTGCGCGGCTGATATTGCTGCCGTTAGCTGGATTCTTGATTGGCGTCCGCATGTCATCAGGGGTAAAGACGCTGAGCTTAATCAAACCATTCGGCCCTTCCAGAACAAAGACAGGGATTTTCTTGCGGTCCCCGCTTTTCTCCTGATTCCTTTTATCGTTGCTGATGCGGTAGCTTTTTTCCTGCATGCTGTACGGAATCTGGTTATTGAGCAGGAACATCTCCACATCTTTGAGGCTATCAGCAAAGAGCTGGATTTCGGTTTCTGCATAACGTCCGGCGGTGCCATCCAGCACCGGACCTGTGAGATGCGGATTGAATCTTTCCAGCATCTTCATAACAGCCAACGCGTATATGCGTAGCTGCCGCAGATTCTCTGGCTGGTCTTCGTGATGATAGATCTGGTGATGGATCCTGATCTCTTCTTCTATTTCAGCATTACTGGGAAAGCAATTGGCATCCACCACACCTAGCTGCCGTCCGGCTTTGCGCTTGGCATGACCATAATCCGAAATACCCTCTTCCGCCATCATGCGCGCCGCCTGCTGCGCAATCAATTGGCGCAGCTGTTGTTGCCGGCCTCCAGTTTCCCTTGCCATAGATTCACCTAAAACAGTTGCTCCTCTTTGGCCCCTCCGGAGGTATGACCGGGGACGGGCGTGAAAGGTTTGGACTTGGCAGGCGTCTGCTCCTGAGAAGCAGGCGGTGGTTGGGATGGTGGTGGAGCCGGTGGTGGGGTTGCTCCATTGGATGACTGCGAGCCAGGTAGTAGTGACTCGAAGAAATCGATAATGGGGTCTAAAGGCCGCTCAACCTCGGGAGGCGGGAATTCCTGGTAAAAAAACTCATAGACACCGCTCTCACCCTCTTCTGCACGCGTGCCTGTTAGCGGGTCGATCTTGATGGAAACGACACCTTCGGGTGCCTTGTATGGTTCATCGGGAACATCTTTCAAAGCAACTGCCATGTAGTCGATCCAGATGGGTAGCGCCGCACGGCCGCCAGTTTCCTGACTGCCCAGCGATTTGGGCTGGTCATAGCCCATCCATGATATAGCCACATGCTTGGGGTTATAGCCAGCGAACCAAGCATCCACATGATTGTTTGTGGTGCCGGTTTTGCCCGCGATGTCGGCTCGTCCCAGCTTGCGCGCGCTTGCAGCAGTTCCTATGCGCGCCACATCTTGCAGCAGGGATGTCATGATGAAGGCATTGCGGGGGTCGATAACCCTCGTCGCACTTTGGCCAACCTGATCAGGTTTTGCCTGCAAAACCACTTTACCGTTTGCATCCACTATCTTGCTGATGAGATAAGGTCGCACACGATATCCACCATTGGCAAATACTGAATAAGCACCGGCCAATTGCCAGGATGTGACAGAACCGGCCCCCAGCGCCATGGGCAGATAAGGCGGGTGATCCTTGGCCGAGAAGCCAAAGCGTGTGATGTAATCTTGAGCGTATTTGATGCCGATGGACTGCAATATACGGATCGACACCATATTCTTCGACTTCGTTAGCGCAACCCTGAGCCGTATGGGCCCTTCAAACTTATTGTCGAAGTTATGCGGCTCCCATGCTTCCCCGCTTCCCGTTTCAATAGCTGAAACTGTAATAGGATCATCCTCGATGATGCTGGCGGGCGTGAAGCCTTTTTCCAGTGCTGCAGAATAGATGAAAGGCTTAAAGCTGGAACCGGGTTGCCGCCAAGCCTGCGTGACATGGTTGAATTTGTTGCGCCTTGACTGCACCCGTTTCAGGGTCTAGTGCAATCAAGGAGGCCTCCACCTCTGGCATCTGCACCAGTTTCCAGTAATCTTCCACCAGGAGTATGCGCACGACTGCCCCCACCTTGAGTTTGCGCTTCTCGGGTTTTTTCTCATTGAGCGTTTTTTTGACTAGAGACAGCCCGTCTCCGGTAATTTCCAGTTCCTGGCCTGTTTTACTACGTACTTTGACGCGCTTCTCATCCAGCTCGGTAATAACTGCTGGGATAAGGCCATTGTAGACAGGAATGGTATCCAGTGTTTCGTCGATCATCGAGCTACTTAAGGTATGGCCGCTATCAGGCTTGATCAGTTTCTCGGGTCCACGATAGCCATGACGCCAGTCATATTGCAGGATGCCTTGAAAGACTGCCTTGGTGGCTGCTTCCTGATTGGCTTTCTTGATGGTGGTATACACCTTCATGCCCGTGTTGTAGGTGTCGTCCTTGTATTGCTCATACATCACTTGGCGTGCAATTTCCGCCACATAATCCGCTTGCAGCTCGCTATATAGCCGTTTGGTTCGGAAACGCTGCGGTTCCTTCAATGCAACCTGATATTCCGCCTCATTGATATAGTTGAGCTCTTGCATGCGACCCAACACGTAGTGCTGTCTCGCCTTGGCGCGTTTAGGATTGGCAAATGGGTTATACCGCGAAGGTGCTTTGGGTAAACCTGCCAACATGGCTGCTTCCGCTACCGTAAGCTTATCCAGTGGCTTGTCATAATAGACTTGCGATGCGGCAGCAAAGCCATAGGCACGCTGGCCTAGGTAAATCTGGTTGATATAGAGTTCGAGGATCTCATCTTTTGTTAGGCTATGCTCAATCTTGATTGCCAGCAGTGCCTCACTCAATTTGCGGGTAGCGGTTTTTTCGCGCGACAGAAAGAAGTTACGTGCAACTTGCATCGTGATGGTGCTAGCCCCTTCCTTGAAGCTGCCAGCACTGACATTCGCCATTGCTGCACGCAATACCCCTAATGTGTCAACACCGCCATGGGAATAGAAGCGCTCATCCTCAGCAGCAAGAATAGCTTGTTTAAGCTTATCCGGAACATTTTCGATTTCCACTAGCGCTCTACGCTCTTCACCGAACTCGCCGATGAGATGACCGTCAGCTGAATAAACGCGGAGCGGCACTTTGGGCCGATAATCGGTCAGCGCTTCGAGGGAAGGCAGTGTAGGATAAATAAGTGCGGCGGCAAGAGCCACCAGCGCGGTTAATACCAGTCCCAAAGTGATTAAGATCAAAATAAGGGACCGGAACCATTTCAGTAATGACATGCTTCTTTTACCGAAGATTACGATGCTGCATTATAGAGTCTGAGCGTCATTATTAAAAATAAATTTGCTTTACAGGGTTTAGAGTTGTTGCTAGCATTTAAGGTAAATTATTAGTATTGTGTGTAAATAATCATAACGAAAGGGAATTTCAATTTTGAAATTCGACTTTTTCACAGAACGCACACCACAAGTAATTGGAGTAGACATTAGCTCCACTTCAGTGAAAATGGTGGAATTGGCGGGGGGCGGGAGAGGTGGATATCGCCTCGAGAGCTATGCCATTGCCCCACTTGCGAAAGATGCAGTGGTGGACGGCAATATCACGGGCCTTGATCTGGTAGCAGATGGGATCAAACGCGCCTGGAAAATGCTGGGTACACGCGAAAAGCGTGCTGCCCTCGCTTTGCCTGCTGCTGCAGTCATTAGCAAAAAAGTCCTGATGCAGGCAGGCATGCGAGAAGAAGAGATGGAGCTTCAGGTAGAAAGTGAAGCTAACCAATATATTCCCTTCTCGCTTGATGAAGTCAATATCGATTTCCAAGTCATCGGCCCCGCTCCCAACAATCCAGAAGCAGAGGTTGAAGTTCTCATCGCGGCTTCCCGCAAGGAAAAGATTGAGGACCGTGTAGCAGCCGCAGAAGGTGCTGGCCTCAAAGTCGAGATCATGGATGTGGAAACTTATGCTACGGAAGCAGCCTATGCCTTGATTGCCTCTCAGCTACCCGCCGGCGGTAGTGGTCAAACCGTAATGATTGTGGACATCGGCGGTTCGATGATGCATATCAACGTGCTTCACAATAACCAGTCCGTCTATATTCGCGAACAGACATTTGGCGGCCTCCAGCTTACGCAAGAAATCCAGCGACGCTTTGGCCTTTCCATAGAAGAAGCCGAAGTTGCCAAGCGCAAAGGCGGCCTACCGGATAGCTACGAGGTGGAAGTTCTGCAGCCCTTCATGCAAACCTTAGCGCTTGAAGTAGCTCGCGCATTGCAGTTCTTCACCAGCTCCACCCAGTACAATCGCGTAGACCACATCCTGATCGCGGGGGGTTGCGCGGCTATCCCTAGTATTGACGCCTTGGTGCATGAGCAAACACAGGTCAATACTATTGTAGCCAATCCATTTAGCGGCATGACAATCAATTCCCGCATCAAACAGCAACAGATACTTTCAGATGCCCCTTCTCTCATGATCGCATGTGGCTTGGCGCTGCGGAGTTTCAGCTGATGGTACGCATCAACTTACTTCCCCATCGGCAAATCAAACGCGCCGAACGCCAGCGCCAATTCAATCTCATGTTGGCAGCAACAGCAATTGCGGGTGGTGCCTTAGTGTTTGCTGGGCAAGGCTATATAGGCTCACAAGTTGATAGCCAGCTAAGCAGAAATTCAAGGCTTGAAGCGGCAAATAAACAATTGGACCAACAGATTGCTGAAATCAAAGATCTCAGAAATCAAATCAATAGTGTGCTTGAGCGCAAACAGGTCGTAGAAAACCTGCAAAGTGATCGTAGCCAGGCAGTGGTGGTATTGGACGAAATTGCACGCCAGCTCCCCGAGGGCACAGTATTAACATCGATCAAGCAGGAAGGAAAGACTATTACTCTCCAAGGCTTGGCAGATACGAATGCGCGTGTTGCTACCCTAGTCAGGAATTTGTCCACGTCTGCTTGGATGGAGCAGCCGAAACTGATTGAAATTAAATCTGTTACAGACCAAACGGCGAAAACCAAGTCGAACAATTTTACTTTGACCGTAAACCTTAAGGCACCTGCTGAGGAAGCCGTAACGCCCGAGGGTCGGAAAAAATGAAGCTAGAAGATTTCAACAATATTGACTTCAAGAACGCCGGCAGCCTACCGCTGCCAGTTAAAGCTGTGCTGCTGGGTGTAGCATTCATTCTCATTGTTGCTGCAGGGTACTGGTTTTTATGGAAGCCTGCTTTAGAAGAGCTTGATCAGGCGAAAGTACGAGAAACCGAGCTCAGGCAGGTATTCCTGAATAAGAAAAGACAAGCTATTAACCTTGATACCTACAAACAACAAATGATAGATATCGAGAAAACTTTTGGAGCCCTGCTTAAACAATTACCTGATAGATCGCAAATGGATGGCCTCTTGACCGACATTAATCAAGCTGGTCTCGAGCGTGGCTTGGAATTTGAACTATTTAAGCCGGGTCAGGAAGTCCAGGCTGATTTCTACGCTGAAATGCCCATCTCAATCAAAGTCATAGGCTCCTACCATAACCTAGGGCTTTTTGCTTCTGATGTATCGCGATTGTCGCGCATCGTCACGTTGAATAATCTTTCGGTTACATCGGGGAATAAAGAGGTCAAGGATAGTCTCCTGGTCATGGAGGCGGTTGCCAAAACATACCGTTACCTTGATTCAAATGAAATGGCTAGCAAACAAGAAGCTGATAAAGCCCAGGCTAAAGAGAAAAAATAACAATGATACCTAAACGATCTGACATTATCGCTAAGCGGTATGTCCTAGTTTACCTGTCCTTGTGCTTAGTTGGCTGCGGCGGTAACGAAGCGGACGATCTGGATAAATTTATGGCAGATGCAGCTAAGGGCATGCGCGCTAAGGTTGAACCATTGCCTGAAGTTAAACCCTATGTACCGCTTGAATATAATGCGGATGGACAATTAGATGATCCATTTAAAGCCCGTAAGGCGCAGTCAACCAAGACGACTGGGATACAACCAGATTTCAACAGGCCCAAAGAGCCCCTAGAAGCTTACCCATTGGAAAGCCTTCAATATGTGGGGTCCTTATCCAAAAATAACTTGCAATATGCCCTGATTAAAACACCTGACAACAGTATTCAGCAGGTAAGTATAGGTAATTACATGGGACAGAATTTTGGAATAGTGGCTGAAATCACAGAGAACGAAGTCGTTTTAAAAGAAATTGTTCAGGATGAGCTTTCCGGCGATTGGGCCGAACAAACTACAAGTGTCGGCTTGCAGGAATAAGGGGTGGAGAAATGAATATCAGAAAATTTTTATCAATTTTTTTGTTGACAGCAGCATTTAGTATTGCGCAGGCAGAAGAACAGGATGGCCTATCCAACAAAATTGAGAAAGTAGATTTTGCCACACTCTCGGGTGGCAGAGTTGCCGTAAAAATCAAGACTGCTCAGCCCATTCAAAATCCGCCGCCAAGCTTTACACTCAATAATCCGGCGAGGATTGCACTAGATTTTCCTGATACGGCAAATGGATTGAACAAAAGCAATCTAAGCGTAGACCAGGCGCCACTAAAGAGCATTAGCATTGCCCAAGCAAAAGAACGAACCCGCATGGTGCTCAATCTTTCCAAGGCCGTTTCTTATAACACGACGACAAGTGGCAATGAAGTTACCATCGTGTTAGAAGGTGATGCAGTCAGTGCGAAGGCGGCAAATGAAACGGTCACCACGCGGTTCGCTGAAGTCACATCCGGAGATCAAACTCATAGCGTTACTAATGTTGATTTTATGCGGGGCAAGAATGGTGAAGGCCGCATCATGGTTGACCTTTCAGATCAAGCTGCCGGCATTGACATCAAGCAGCAAGGTAAAAAGATTGTCGTTGATTTTATCAATACAGATTTGCCCGAGAATTTACAGCGGCGACTCAATGTAGTGAATTTTAATACCCCTGTACTGTATGTAGATACCCTGAAACAAGGCAAGAACACCCGCATGATCATTGAACCACAGGGAGACTGGGAGCAATCAGCATATCAAACGGACAAGCGCTTTATTCTGGACGTTAGACCAGTGGTCGAAGACCCCAACAAACTTGTACAGGGCTCCAAAAAAGGTTATGCGGGAGAAAAGCTGTCGCTCAACTTCCAGAACATAGATGTTCGTTCTGTATTGCAAGTTATCGCTGACTTCACGGGTTTCAATATCATCACGAGTGATACGGTCACAGGCAACCTCACACTACGTCTCAAAGATGTGCCATGGGATCAAGCGCTAGACATAATTATGCAAGCCAAGGGCTTGAGCATGCGGAAAACAGGCAATGTGATTTGGGTAGCTCCATCGGAAGAAGTGGCGGCCAAAGAAAAGCTGCTGCTTGAGTCCAGCCAACAGATAGAAGATCTGGAACCCATGCGCACCGAGGTGTTCACACTCCGGTACCAAAAAGCAGATGCCGTGAAAAACTTGATCAGTGATGCTAAGCAGAAGATTCTCTCAAAGCGTGGCAGTGCAGTAGTGGATGTACGAACCAATACTTTGTTCGTCCAAGACACAGCAAGGCATCTGGAAGAAGTACAAAACATCATTAACAGAATTGACATTGCTGTACGGCAGGTCATGATTGAGTCTAGGCTGGTAATTGCAGATGAACGCTTTGGGAAAAGCCTAGGCGCACGCTTTGGTATCGCTCAAAGAGGCACCCCAGGAAGAAGTGTCACTTCCATAGGAGGGACCATAGGTAATAAGTTTACTGAGCTATCAGATGATGGCAGTTTAACGATGGGTAATCACGTGGGCACCCAAATGACAGCGACGGGAAATGACTCGCTTCTAGCACTAAGCTCCGATGGTCAACCAGATCTTAACGCCAATCTTCCTGTGGCCAATGCTTTCGGTAACTTCGCTTTTACGTTGTTTAGGTTACCCGCAGGCTTTCTGCTAAATCTTGAACTCTCAGCCCTGGAAACTGACCAGCGTGGCAAGGTGGTTTCAAGTCCACGAGTTACTACTGCCAACCAGCAGAAAGCCATCATCGAGCAGGGTACGGAGATTCCTTATCAGCAAGCCACCAGCAGTGGTGCAACTAGCGTCTCTTTCAAAAAGGCATCGCTAAGCCTTGAAGTCACACCTCAAATCACACCTGATGAGAAAATTATTATGGATTTAGAGGTCAAGAAAGACCGTGTAGGGCAGGTATTTGTAGGCATCCCCTCCATTGATACTCAACGTGTACAAACGCAAGTGCTGGTAGCCAATGGTGAGACTGCGGTTCTGGGGGGAATCTATGAGCAAACTGAGCGTAATGACGTAGACAAAGTCCCCTTCTTTGGCGACCTGCCTTTCGTTGGTAATGCTTTCAAGCGTCGGATCAAGCAGAATGATAAAACCGAATTGCTCATATTCATCACGCCAAGGGTAATGGATGAAAATTTGGCAATACGTTAAGCCCATCTGACATATCGGTCGCTTTACCTTAAAATGCCCGTCATGCAAATGATGGGCATTTTTTATGGCCGATAATATATTCCTTGTCGGACTGATGGGCGCCGGCAAGACAACCATAGGCCGCCTGCTGGCAAAACATCTTCATAAAACTTTTTATGATTCCGATCATGAAATCGAGCGCCGTACAGGTGTCAATATTCCTTTAATCTTCGAAGTCGAAGGTGAGGCAGGTTTTCGCAAACGCGAATCTGCTGTTATTGAAGAGCTCGTCGGCAAAGACAATATCGTCCTAGCTACAGGTGGCGGCGCAGTTCTGTCCTCAATCAACCGTGAAAGCCTCAAGCGCAACGGTGTCGTGATATACCTGAGAGCCAATGTTCATGAGTTATGGCAAAGAACACGCAATGATAAAAATCGCCCTTTGCTGAAAGGCCCGGATCCACTCACAAAGCTCAAGCAATTGTTCACGGAACGAGACCCTATTTATACTGAAGTAGCCACATACGTTATCGACACAGAAGGCGAAACGGTAAATTCGATCATTACCCGAATCGAGCAATTGCTCAGGAACTCTAAAATCGATGCAAACACTCAACGTTGATCTGGGCGATCGCTCTTACCCTATCCACATCGGCAGCAATTTACTGTCGCAAACGGATTTGCTGGCGCCTCATATGGCAAGTAAACAAGTAGCTATCGTTACCAACACAACTGTTGCTCCGCTATACCTGCAAACGTTGGTTGAATCATTACACCGTGCCGGGATTAATGCACTTCCCATTATTCTTCCGGATGGCGAAAAATATAAAAATTCAGAAACGCTTAATCTCATCTACGATGCCTTGCTCCAGAATCGCTGTGAAAGACGCACAACGCTGATTGCCCTCGGCGGAGGTGTAATTGGGGATCTTACCGGCTATGCAGCCGCCACCTACCTGCGGGGCGTACC
>Ga0196972_1000927_pt1 | contig 10264 bp, 13 predicted proteins | sample S1v_2013CmetaG_FD_148618 | JGI IMG/M metagenome (GOLD analysis project Ga0196972, IMG submission 148618) | Soil microbial communities from Anza Borrego desert, Southern California, United States - S1+v_20-13C | ecosystem: Environmental > Terrestrial > Soil > Desert | place: USA: California... | reverse complement strand
CGGCCTATCCGAAGGTCCAGGCCTGGGTGGCGCGGGTCGAACAGGCGCTCGCCATCCAGTGACGGAATTGTCGCTTGCCTCGCACCGGCCAGCCGCTAGGGCTGGCGGCGATGGAGGCTAGGGGCATGCGGAATACGATCCTGGGTCTGGCGGCGGGCGCCGCGGCGCTCATGGCGGCGGGCGAGGCGGCCGCCTGGGGCGGGGCGGGGCACCGGATGATCGGCGTCTTGGCCATGCAGGCCCTGCCGGACGACCTGCCGCTCTTCCTGCGCACGCCGGATGCGGCGACCGAGGTTGGCGAGCTCTCCCGCGAGCCCGACCGCTCCAAGGGCGCCGGCAAGCTGCACGACACCGACCGGGACCCCGGCCACTTCCTGGATGTCGACGACGCGGGCCTCGTCTTCGGCGGCCCACCGCTGTCGGCCCTGCCGCCGACCCGCGAGGCTTACGAGACCGCCCTGCGCGCCGCCGGCAAGCACAGCTGGGTGGCCGGCTATCTGCCCTATTCGATGATCGACCGCAGCCAGCAGCTGACCAAGGACTTCGCCTACTGGCGCGCCGCCAAGGCGGGCGCGGCGTTCGCGACCTCGCCGGAACGCCGGGCCTGGCTCGACGAGGACCGCCGCCGCCGCGAGGGCCTGATCCTGAAGACCCTCGGCGAGCTCTCGCACTTCGTCGGCGACGGCTCGCAGCCGCTGCACGTCTCGCTGCACTACAACGGCTGGGGCGACTATCCGAACCCGCGCGGCTACACGACCGCCCGCATCCACGGCCCCTTCGAGGGCGAACTGGTGAAGGGCGGCGTCGACATCGCCAAGGTCCGCGCCGGCATGGCGCCCTGGCGCGACTGCGCCTGCACGCTGGAGGCGCGGGTCACCGACTATCTCACCGCCAGCTGGAAGCTGGTCGAGCCGCTCTACGAGTTGGAGAAGGCCGGGGGCCTGGCCGCCGGGGACCCGCGCGGCGTCGCCTTCGCCACCGAGCGGCTGTCGCTCGGCGCCTCGGAGCTGCGCGACATGATCGTCATGGCCTGGGAAGCCAGCGAGACGGCCGAGGTCGGCTGGAAGCCGGTCAAGGTCGCCGACGTCGAGGCCGGCAAGGTTGACCCCTACGACGCCCTCTACGGCGCCGACTGATGCTGCAGTTCGGCGACAAGCAGCCGGGCCTGATGTACCGCGACCGCCCGGCCGCCTTCGGGCTCGCCGAGCGCGACGGCCTGGTCGCCGTCGTCCTGGTGGAAAAGCCGGGCCTGCCGGGCTGGCTCGACCTGCCCGGCGGCGCCCTCGACCCCGGCGAGGACGGCCTCGCAGCGGTGGTCCGCGAATTCGGCGAGGAGACCGGCCTGGTGGTGAGGCCGCAGCCGCGCCCGTTCGCCAGCGCCGCCCAGTATTTCCTCAACACCGACGGCTCGCCGTTCAACAACCTCGCCGAGTTCTACGACCTGGCGGTGGAGGGCGAGGCGCCGCAGCTGAAGATCGAGGACGACCACACCCTGGTCTGGCTGGAGCCGGCCCAGGCGCTGGTCAGCCTGCGCCACGACGCTCACGCCTGGGCGCTGACCGCCTGGCTGCGCCGTCGCTAGCCGCCTTCTTGCGGGCGCGCGGCGTGCTCGTCTTGGACTTGGCGGCGGCCGATGCGGCCTTTGACCGCGCGGCGCGTGAAACCTCGGCGGCGTCTTCCGGATCGTGGTCTTTCTTGGCCGCCGTCTCCATGTCGTCCAGCAGCTTCTCCAGCTCCTTGTCGGTCAGCTTCTCGACGCCGATGTAGCGATTGTGGGCGTTGGTCACCCGGATCAGCTCGTCGAGCTTGGCCTGCAGGGCCGCGTTGTCGCGGTTCTGGGTGTTCTGGATCAGGAACACCATCAGGAAGGTGATGATGGTGGTCGAGGTGTTGATGATCAGCTGCCAGGTGTCGGAGAAGCCGAACATCGGGCCGCTGGCCGCCCATATGGCCACCAGGGCGATACAGGTCACGAAGGTCAGCGGCCGCCCGGTGAACCGGGAGACGTGGCTGGCGAAATCGCTGAAAAGCTTTGTGAGGCTCATGGTCGCTCCTGCGCTGCGGCAACGGTTGCGCCTCGGGCGGGTTCCCGCCGCCGCCGCCATGCGCTAGAGGCGCGCCAGCCGATCAGGAGCAGCCATGGCCGACGCGCACATCATCGAGGGACGGGCGCTTTCCGACGCGCTGGAGGCGCAGGTCACCGCCGAGGTCGCCAGGCTGAAGGCCGAGCACGGCCTGCAGCCGGGCCTCGCCGTGGTGCTGGTGGGCGACGATGCGGCCAGCCAGATCTATGTCCGCTCCAAGGGCGAGCGGAGCCTGGCCGCCGGGATGCACTCCGAGACCCACCGGCTGCCCGCCGACACCGACATGAAGACCCTGCTCGGTCTGGTCGAACGGCTGAACGCCGACCCCAAGGTGCACGGTATCCTGGTGCAGCTGCCGCTGCCCAAGGGCCTGGACGAGCGGCGGGTGATCGACACGCTGGACCCGGCCAAGGACGTCGACGGCCTGACCCTGATCAACGCCGGCAAGCTCGCCAGCGGCTTTCCGGGCCTGACGCCCTGCACGCCGCTGGGCTGCATGATGATGCTGCGCGACGTCCATCCGGAGGGCCTGGCCGGCAAGCGCGCCGTGGTGGTGGGCCGCTCGGTGCTGGTCGGCCGGCCGATCGCCCAGCTGCTGCTGCAGGCCGACTGCACGGTCACCATCGCCCACTCGCGGACGCGGGACCTGCCGGACATCTGCCGGGAAGCCGACATCCTGGTCGCCGCCGTCGGCCGCCCGCGGATGATCAAGGGCGACTGGATCAAGCCGGGCGCCACGGTGATCGACGTCGGCATCAACCGCGTGCCCTTCGACAATCCCGAGAAGGCCGCCGCCGGCAAGACCAAGGTGGTCGGCGATGTCGCCTATAAGGAAGCGCTGAAGGTCGCCGGCGCGGTGACCCCGGCGCCCGGCGGTGTAGGGCTGATGACCGTGGCCTGCCTCCTGGCCAACACCGTGCAGGCCGCCAAGGCGCAGGTGGGGCTTTAATCTCCCTCCCCCTCGTGGGGAGGGTGGTCGCGAAGCGGCTCGGGTGGGGGTCTTGCTGAGTCGCCGGAGGTCCCCCACCCGTCGTCGCTTCGCGCCGACCCTCCCCAAGGGGAAGGGAAAAGATGCGCCCCCGCCTGTTCACCCGAACGTCACGGAACATCGGAGTCCGCCGCCGGGTTGTTCGGTCAGGCCCTTTTCTGGGTCCGATGATCAAGAACAATCAGCAGGAGTACGCACCATGGCGGACCGTTGGACGCACGACCGAGGCCGCAGCGAGGAATCGCGGCGGCAACGTTTTGAGCCCGACTACGGCCGAGACCGCTGGGGCGCCGGCGGCGGTTACGAATACGGCGGCGGCGGCGCGCGCGGCCAGGAGGAACGCAGCTTCCGGGGCTATGACAGCGAACGCGACGACGAGCGCGGCTATCGGACCTCCGGCGGCCAGGGCTATGGCGAGCGGTCCTACGGCGATCGCGCCTACGGCGACTCCCGCGTCTTCGGCGAACGCGAGACCGGCGCCAGCTACGGCCAGGGGCAGGGCGGCTACCGCGGCGGCCAGGCCTATGGCCAGGACGGCTATGGCGCCCAGGGCGGGCGCTACTACGGCGACACCGGCGGCCGCGGCTACGAAGGCTCGCGCTTCGGCGAGGAGCCCCGGTTCGGCGGTTATGACAGCGACTACGGCCGGCGCGGCGGCTATGGCGGCTTCGGCGGGCGCTACGCCAGCCAGGGCGGCGGCGACCTTTCCACCGGCTATGAAGCCGACCGCTATCGCGGCGGCGCGCGGGACTGGAGCTCGGGCGATGCGGGCTATTCCCGCTACGCCGGCGGCTATCAGGGCCGCGACCGTGACGGGGACCGCGGCTTCTTCGAACGCGCCGGCGAGCGCATCTCGCGCTGGTTCGACGACGATGACGACCGCCGCCAGCGGGGCCGGCACTATGGCCGTGGACCGTCGGGCTACAAGCGCTCGGACGCCCGCATCAGCGAGGATATCCACGACCGCCTGACGGACGACGACGATCTGGACGCCTCCACCATCCAGGTCCAGGTCCAGGACGGCGAGGTGACGCTCTCCGGCACGGTCGCCGAGCGCGAGGACAAGCACCGCGCCGAGCGGCTGGCCGAACGGGTCACCGGCGTCGATCACGTGCAGAACAACCTGCGCGTCGACCCCAGCCTGCGCCAGACCGGCTCGCATCTCTTCGGCGGCTCGTTCGCCGCGGACGAACGCACGGCGCAGACGGGCCGCCAATCCGGCGTGACCACCGCTTCGGAGCAGGTGAAATCGGTTTCCGACGGCAAGAACTGACCGCGTCCGGACGGGCGTCACGGGGCGGCCTCGGGCCGCCCCGTTTCTTTTGGGCGCCAGGCCATGCGATATCTGCGGCATGACCGGCGACGCGCTGCTGCAGCCCTGGATCACGCGCTGGGCCCTGGTCCCCGATGGCGCAGCCTTCTCCACGGAATATACCGCAAGCCGCCTGCAGCCCGTCCGCACCCGCGACGGGACCCGGGCCATGCTGAAGCTGGCCACCTCGGCCGAGGAGCGCCGGGGCGCGGCGGCCCTGACCCTGTTCGGCGAAGCCGCCGCGCCGGTGCTGGCGCAGGACGGGGATGCGCTCCTGCTGCTGCGGCTGGACGGCGAGCGGGACCTGGTCGCCATGGCCGCCGACGGGCGCGACGACGAGGCGACCGTGATCCTCTGCGATGTGCTGTCCCGACTCCACCGGCCCGCGCCGACGTCGAGCGTCCTCGTCGACCTTCCCGACTGGTTCGCGGCTCTGCGCGCCGCGGCGGCGATGGCGGACCGCGACCCACTTTATGCGATCGCCTGGCGGACGGCCCAGACCCTGCTCGCCGAGGATGCGCCGCGCATGGCCCTGCACGGCGACATGCACCACGGCAACGTCCTGCGCGCCGCCGACGGCCGCTGGCTGGCGATCGACCCGAAGGGGCTGGCGGGCGACGCCGGCTTCGACTTCGCCAACATCCTGCACAACCCCTCGGCCGAGGTCGCCCATGCGCCGGGCCGGCTCGGGCGCCAGGCTCGGGTCATCGCCGCACGCAGCGGCCAGCCGCTGGCCAGGGTGCTGCGCTGGACCCTTTCCTACGCCTGCCTCTCGGCGGCCTGGTCGAGGGCGGACGGGCGCGAGGACTGGGAGGCGCTGGGCCTGACCACCGCCCGGATCGCTCAGGCCGAACTGGCGGCCATCGTCTGAATGGCCAGGTCGTCGCCGCGGCCCAAGGGATCGCGCAGGCTGGAGCCCACCGGCGCGAACTCCAGCGACACCGAGTTGATGCAGTACCGAAGGCCGGTGGGCGGCGGCCCATCCGGGAAGACATGGCCCTGATGGCTGCCGCAGCGGGCGCACAGGGTCTCGATGCGGACCATGCCGTACGAGGTGTCGCGCACCGTGGCCACATGGTCCTCATGGAAGGGCGCATAGAAGCTCGGCCAGCCGGTGCCGCTCTCGAACTTGGTCTGGAAGCGGAAGAGCGGCAGGGCGCAGAGCCGGCAGCAATAGAGCCCCGGGTTCTTCTCGCCGAGCAGGCCGCCGCAGAACGGCGCCTCGGTGCCGTGGTGCAGGAGAACTTCGCGTTCCTCGTCGGTCAGCCCGGCCTCCAGGCGCTTGCGCTCCTCGTCGGTGGGCGGGGTGAGGTCGAAGGCGGTCTTGGCGGCGTCTGTCATGGGGACCATCTAGGAACGGCGGCGGCCCCAGATAAGCGCCGGATGAGGAGAAGAAGGCAATATGATCACGTCCACCACCCCCGCCGTGCCGGGCCGCGACACCGGCGAGATCCTCGGCATCGTCACCGGCGAGGCGATCATCGGCGCCAACATCTTCCGCGACTTCTTCGCCGGCATCACCAACATCGTCGGCGGTCGGGCGGCGGGCTACGAGAAGGCGCTGCGCGAGGCGCGTGAGATCGCGCTCAGGGAGATGGAGGCCGAGGCCGGCCGCCTGGGCGCCGATGCGGTGCTTTCGGTGGACCTCGACTACGAGACCCTGGGCGTCGAGAACGGCATGCTGCTGGTCTCGGCCAGCGGAACGGCGGTGCGGCTGCGCTGAGGAGCGAAGGCTTGAAGCGGCGCCTTGCAAAATATAACTTCTCGGCTGGGAGTTATACTGATGGCCGTGATTATCCGTGACCCGCAGACCGTGGACCTGATCCGAGAAACGGCGGCCGAGGAGAGGGTGGGCCTCACCGCCGTGGTGCGTAAGGCCATGCAGGACTATCGCAGCGCCAAGGCGAAACACGACGACAAGGCGGCGCGGATGCAGCGGTTGCGGGCGATCCTGGAAGAGTTCGACAAGGCCCCGGTGCTTGATCCTCGAAGCAGCCAGGAATTGATGGACGATCTCTACGACGAGCATGGCCTGCCGAAGTGATCGTCGTAGATGCGTCGGCCGTTTGCGCGATCGCACTGCGCGAAGCTGAGCGGGAAGCCTTCATAGACGCGGTCTCCGGCGCGGGTGGAGGCTTGATTTCACCTCACGGCGTTTGGGAGGCGAAGGTCAGCATCGCGCGGCATTCGCAGATTCCGATCCTATTCGCGGACTCGCTGCTGGCTGAACTCGCGGTTTCCCTTGTGCCGGTGGACCAGGCTCAGACCGACCTGGCCTTCGACGCCTGGCGCCGCTACGGCAAGGGACGACATCCCGCCAGGCTGAACCTCGGCGATTGCTTCGCCTACGCGCTCGCCAAGTCCCGCAGCCTGCCGCTGCTCTATAAGGGCGATGATTTCGCCAAGACAGACGTTGCGTCAGCACTCTAGGGAGGCGGCATGTTCTCGAAGATCCTGATCGCCAACCGCGGCGAGATCGCGGTCCGCATCATCAAGACCTGCCGCCGGCTCGGCATCGCCACGGTGGTCGTCTATTCCGAAGCCGACGCCGATTCGATGGCGGTCGAGATGGCCGACGAGGCGGTGTTCATCGGCCCACCGCCGGCCGCGCAGAGCTATCTCGTCGCCGACAAGATCATCGCCGCCGCGCGGGAGACCGGCGCGCAGGCGATCCACCCCGGCTTCGGCTTCCTGTCCGAGAACGCGAGCTTCGCCCGCCGCTGCGCCGCCGAGGGGATCGTCTTCGTCGGCCCCAACCCCGGCGCCATCGAGGCGATGGGCGACAAGATCGAGAGCAAGAAGTTCGCCGAGAAGGCCGGCGTCTCCTGCGTCCCCGGCCACATCGGCGAGATCGCCGACACCGCCCACGCCGTCACCATCTCCGAGGAGATCGGCTATCCGGTGATGATCAAGGCCTCCGCCGGCGGCGGCGGCAAGGGCATCCGGGTGGCTTGGAACCGCCAGGACGTGGAAGAGGGTTTCCCGGCTGTGCGCGCGGAGGCGGCCGCCAGCTTCGGCGACGACCGCATCTTCATTGAGAAGTTCATCGAGAGCCCGCGCCACATCGAGATCCAGGTGCTGGGCGACAAGCACGGCCATGTGGTCCACCTCTTCGAGCGGGAGTGCTCGATCCAGCGGCGCAACCAGAAGGTCATCGAGGAGGCGCCCAGCCCGCTGCTCGACGAGGCCACCCGCGCGGCCATGGGGGCCCAGGCCGTCGCCCTCGCCAAGGCCGTGAACTACGACAGCGCCGGGACGGTCGAGTTCGTCGCCGGGCAGGACAAGAGCTTCTACTTCCTGGAGATGAACACCCGCCTGCAGGTCGAACACCCAGTGACCGAATTGATCACCGGCCTCGACCTGGTTGAGCAGATGATCCGCTCGGCGGCCGGAGAGCCGCTGGCCTTCGGCCAGGATGACCTGGCCATCAACGGCTGGGCGATCGAGAGCCGCATCTACGCCGAGGACCCCTACCGCGGCTTCCTGCCGTCCATCGGCCGGCTGGTGCGCTATGCGCCGCCGCGGGAAGGCGAGGGCGTGCGCAACGACGCCGGCGTGCGCGAGGGCGACGAGATCTCGATGTTCTACGACCCGATGATCTCCAAGCTTTCGACCTGGGCCCCGACCCGCGAGGCGGCCATCGACCTGATGGGCGAGGCGCTGGAGCGGTTCCATATCGAAGGACCGGGCCACAACGTGCCGTTCCTCGCCGGGGTGATGGACCAGGCCCGGTTCCGTTCGGGTCACCTCTCCACAAACTACATCAAGGACGAGTTTCCCGAGGGCTTCTCCGGCAGCGAGCCCACCGGGTTCCAACGCGACCTGATGACCGTCGCGGCCCTGTCCATGCACCGCCGCCAGGCGCTGCGGGCCACCAACGGCGGTGGGCGGCTCCAATGGGTTGTGCAGATCGGCCATTCGGGCCGGCTGGTGCAGCTGACGCCGGGGGACCAGGGAAACCTGCTCATCGAACTGATGGACGAGGGCCGCAGCCTGCGGCTGACTGACGTCGACTGGCGGCCCGGCCAGGCGCGGTTCTCGGGCGTGCTCGACGGGCGCGCCTTCGCCTGCGAGGTGGCGCCGGCCGCCGAGGGCTTCGTCATCCGCCACCGTGCGGCCCGCGAGCGGGTGCTGGTGCTCACGCCCCGGTCCGCCGAGCTGCACGCCAAGCTGCCGCCCAAGCCGAAGGCCGACACCTCCAAGCAGATCGTCTCGCCGATGCCGGGGCTGGTGGTCTCCATCGACGTGGCCGAGGGCCAGGAGGTGAAGTCCGGCGAGGCCGTGGCCATCGTCGAGGCGATGAAGATGCAGAACATCATCCGCGCCGAGCGCGACGGGACGGTGAAGGCCGTCGGCGCGGCGGCCGGCGACAGCGTCGCCGCAGACCAGGTGCTGGTGGAGTTCGCCTAGGCGAGCGGCTCGCCGGGCCGGACCGGACCGAACACCTGCTCGAACGCCGCCTTGAGGGCCGAGTCCGCCTCGTCCATCGTCACCGGCAGCCCGAGGTCCACCAGGCTGGTGACCCCGTGCTCGGTCACCCCGCAGGGGACGATGCCGGAGAAATGCCCCAGGTCCGGCTCCACGTTCAGGCTCACGCCGTGGAAAGACACCCACTTGCGCAGCTTCACGCCGATCGCGGCGATCTTGTCCTCGCGCGCGAAGCCAGGCGCCTTGCGCTCGACCCAGACGCCGACCCGACCCGGCCGCACCTCGCCCCGCACGCCGAACGCGGCCAAAGCCTCGATCATCCAGCCTTCCAGCGCCGCGACGAAGGCGCGCACGTCGCGGCCCCGCTCGCGCAGGTCCAGCATGACATAGGCCACCCGCTGGCCGGGCCCGTGGTAGGTGAACTGCCCCCCGCGCCCGCTCTCGAACACGGGGAACCGCTCGCCGTCGAGCAGGTCGGCCGCCTTGGCCGAGACCCCTGCGGTGTAGAGCGGCGGGTGCTCCAGCAGCCAGACCAGCTCGCCCGCCTCGCCGGCGGCGACGGCCTCCGCGCGCGCCTCCATGGCCGCGACAGCGTCGGGATAGCCCACCGGCGCGGTCGAGACGGCCCACTCGACGGCGAGGCCGTCGGGGCGAGCGAAACGAGCGCGGCTTAACGAGCGGTCAAGCATGACCGGGCCAATGTGGGGCGTGCGCGGGCTCGCGGAAAGCCCGCCGGTCGGGGTGTGTTCAGCGCGTGAGCCAGGTCAACGAGGTCAACGTCGAATTGTCGGTCGTGCTCGGCCGCTCGGTCCTGCCCATGCAGCAGCTGCTGCGCATGGGCCGCGGCGCGGTGATTCCGCTCGACGCCCAGGTCAACGACGAGGTCTGGATCCTGGCCAACAACCACCCGGTCGCGCGCGGGGAAATCCAGATCAGCGACGAGCGCATCACCATCGCCGTCACCAGGGCCGCCAACGTCTACGACTTCATGGCCGGCGGCGGCCAATAGCGCGCTTCACAAACGAGGCGGGCTTTGCTAACCCCCGCGCCTCACCACGAGCGGTCGTGGCGGAATTGGTAGACGCGCAGCGTTGAGGTCGCTGTGGGGCAACCCGTGGAAGTTCGAGTCTTCTCGACCGCACCAGTGAATCAGGGTTCTTGAAGGCCACGCTCGGGGCATAGCCATCCATCGCTAGCAGGGAGGTCCGCATGACACGCGACGAGACCGACCTGACCGATGAGAACGCCGCCGCCGAGGACCTCGAAGACCTCGCCCTCAAGGACGACTACGCCCTAAACCCGGCCTTCGTCGGCATGGTGGTGGACGCCGCCGACCGGGGCGACGCAGGGCGCCTGACCGAGCTGCTGACCGCCCTGCATCCGGCCGACGTCGCCGACCTGATGGGCTTCCTTCCGGCCGACTATCGCGAGGACATCCTCGCCCACCTGGCG
>Ga0196972_1000925_pt1 | contig 10319 bp, 6 predicted proteins | sample S1v_2013CmetaG_FD_148618 | JGI IMG/M metagenome (GOLD analysis project Ga0196972, IMG submission 148618) | Soil microbial communities from Anza Borrego desert, Southern California, United States - S1+v_20-13C | ecosystem: Environmental > Terrestrial > Soil > Desert | place: USA: California... | reverse complement strand
AGGCGGTCTTCCAGCTGCAGCGCGACCTTCACCTGCGGATACAAGGCGATGAATTCCGTCACCAGCGGCACCAGCTGGCGCCGGCCGGCGACCGAACACGACACCCGCAACAGGCCGCGCACCTGCTGCTGGTACTGGTCAGTTAGTTGCTCGATATTGGCCATCGCGCGGTCGATCTGCTGCGCTTCCTGCAGCACCATTTCGCCGATTTCGGTCTGCGCCAGGCGGCGCGTCGAGCGCGCAACGATGAAGGGCATCATGGTGTCCGACTACTACCCGCGCGCTGGCGAAGCGATCCGCGACATGGCCGGCTGGCTGATGGCGGGCAAGCTCAAGGCGCGCGAGGATGTGGTCGACGGACTGCACACCTTCCCGCAAACCTTCCAGAAACTGTTCTCCGGAGAGAACAACGGCAAACTGGTATTGAAGGTTGCCGACGCCTGATTTCGCGGAAGAGACGCTGTCCGCAAGGTGGAGATCGGAAAAGGGATGGCGGGATAAGGTCGAGATCAGGCCCCGTCCTCCATCACACCCAGCATATCGCGCCAGAAGTCGAGCAGCGTACCTTCCGGACCTTCGAGTTCTCCTTCGGCGATGGGCAGCAGCACGCCCGGAAAACGGGGTCAGGCCTTGCAATCAACCAGACGCATGATTGCAAGACCTGCCCTCTTTCTGCGGATCATCGCTCCTGCTGTCATCGGGGCTCGGGCGCGACTGGATCGTTTCCCAAGACTTTACCTATAAACGCAAAATTCTCAGGCATGACCTCATCGTCCATATAACCCGCCATGTGGCCGCCATGGTGAATAAGCGTCCATATATTTTCAGCCATCTCAGGTGGAAACTGAGCCAGCACATGCGGAATCGACGCCGCCGAGTTGCGTAAGTCTTCACCACCTACGGAAAATCCAAACCGGATACTGGAATCGAGTCCATGCAGCTTTTTGATTGCGGCATACACGGCAGGCGCATACGGTCTAAAGTAATTGCCATCCGGCTCTGTGAAACGTCCCCAGCGCCATTCTCTGCCAAGCGGTTTCAGGAAATCGTAAGGTTCGCGTTGCGCACGCTTATAGCCATAATCCTCAGCAAAACGTTGCGTGAGCATTTCACTATAAGCGTCTTTCTTCTCCATTAAATCTGCAACGAAGACGTCGTAAGCGTTCTTTTGTACAGGTTCGCTCGCGAACCGACCATCCAGAGGGGAAATATCCTTGTCGTCAAATAGATTCTTGGCAAACGCCTCCGGCATGATGCGCAGGTTTTTCTCGCGGATAAACGCCGGCTTCAATCCCGTCAAACGCGCCATTTCCGCAACCAGATCGGCATACTCGTCGGAATCAGGATCGACACCTTCCCTTAACGCCCTTTCATAACGCAACGCAAACGTTTGCACCTCGGCTAACAACTGGTCCAGCGACAATGTCTGTTCACGTTCGCCAAGGGGCGTTTTATGGGAATACGCGACCCTGGCATAAGATTCAAGCGCATAGACATACGGTAATACGTCGCCTTCATGAAAATCGTCCAAATGAGAATCCAATCCTCCTGAGGCGCTGATAATGCTGTCAACTTTGATGCCTCCGTGGTGCAATTCGATCGCTGTCTCAAATATCACTAGTGCCCCGTAAGAAGCCGCAAACAACGACACCTTGCCGCGCTTGCCGCTGTTTTTTCTCAACTGGGAAATGATTTTCGTGGTGGAGCGGACGTCTTCCTCATATCCATGAAACGCGTTCTTGTCCCCATGCAGTTGCTTACTGCCAGCTATACCGGCGGTATCGTACAAGGTCATATCCCTATACTGCAAAAGCGTGTGGGGATTGGGCTCCCATACACGCCTAGAATCAAGCTTGCCACCGGCCACGTGAGCAATGCGCTCAGGTCCAAAACGGCCTTCCAGCCAACCTCGCCCCGCGCCCGGGCCACCGCCGCGCATGTAAATTTCATCCCTGTCGGGATCAGGCAGCATCGTTTCAGGATCAAGCAGCTGGTAGCGGGTGAAAGAGACTTCCGTCAATGGCATGCCAGGCACTCTAAGCAATTCTGTCCCTATCGTCACTCTATAGTGCAGAGTGACGCGATTGATCGTGACCGTATGATTGGTCGTAATAGTGTGGGGTATTTCCTTGACAACCGATCCTGTTTCAAGAAATAACAATGTCTGAAGTGACTGGAAAATGGGATCCGAAGTGTCACGCGTGGTAATCACCTCACGCGCCCTTGGATCATTCGCCAACCGCTCACACTCACGTTCAAGTGCTTCTCTGTAACCGGGCGGGTTCACACGTTGCTTCAGCGCTTGCAATGCTTGCCTTTGCCCCTCATCGTCCACACGTTCTATCGCGTCCGCCAGTGGCACCAAGGCCAAGCGATGTGCTTCCGACGGTCGGCCGCCAATCCGTCTGCCGACCCAGAACTGGGTATCTCCCTGCACGCCCAGCTCACCAAGCGGATAGGTATGCAGCCCGCTTTTGTCGTGCACGCCGTCCAACGCCGCTCGCAGGGGATTGGCGTCCTCCGCAACGTCCGCCGGCATCAGTTGCCATTTCTCGTTGTCCTGCTCGTCGCTGACGCGTTCAAGCCATACGCTTTGATTGGCCTCCAACGCGATAATGCAGGCACGCGCTATCTCGCGCTTGTGTGCATACGCTTGCAGCAGATCGGCCAAGGCTGTCTTTTGAGTCCGTGTATAAGGAGCATGCGCGGCGTGAGTGAAAGGGATGCCCAATAATTTAGACGGCATATTCGCGTTCGGGAAAATCAGTATGTCCGATGTTGGCTTGCCTTGCGGATAAACAATGTCGCTTGCGTCCGGAACAATCCAGTCAGCGACTGTTTCTGGCAAAACAAAGACAGAAGGCGCGATATCGTCTACCGTCACCGGCACTTCAATATCGGCTGCCAATCTGTAATTTGTCCAGAATATTTCGCTGCTGCTTGAATGTGTACACAACACGTTGAGCCTATCCTGCGGGAGAATGAATACCTTCACCTTGGCAGGCTGCTGATCGGGCAACATTGCTTTGCTCAGTAAGTGAGCTGGTGCACCATAGACGATACGATTTTCTACATGTCTCGCTTCAGTCGTACGCCATTGTGCCCACATAACCGCCCTACTTAAATTCTGTGTCACGTAGGTTTTGTTGATGGCATAAGAAGACGGGGCCCGCAAAGGACCAGTGGCACGATATTGGGTGCTTCCCGGGCCATGCTCTGTATACAACAAGGCCATGGGAAAAGCTTTGCGAATGAGATCGATGGCCTGCTTACCGGAAAGCGTGCCATTCGCCAGCGCCGTACGGACATAAGCTAAAACAGGATGATTGGAATCGACACCCGATGTCAGTATTTTTCGCTCGGCGGGTGAATGTCTGCTAGCTGCTGGCAACAGATTGCATAACTTCTGGACCCTGCTGCCCAGGATCGTCAACAATGGTAAATGCACCTCATCGGCACTCAATGCCGCCCGCTGCAGATCAAGAAGACCTTGAAGACTGGCGATCTGATCCTCATGCGTTATGTTGCGCAATACTTCGGCCAAGGAAGGATCGGCTCCACTTGGATTTCCAAAGAGCGCCAGCATGTCATCAATCTGCTCACCGAATTCTTCTGCGGCTGTATCTGGCTCCCGACTGCGGCCAAAAATTTGCGTTATCGGGCCCATCACCATCGAACCATCTGGCAGCACACCTATGCCTTCGGCAAATTTTTTGTTCCCCATGCACAAACTAGGCATCAGCATTGCAAACAGACTTTGCGAATGCATTTTGATGGCAGCGGCCAATATGCCCGGCGCGTTAATCAAACCGTCGATCCGTTCTGTCGCCAACAGTGTCTTGCCATTAGCGGCCGACACGCCCCTGTGGGGAACGACCTTGATCCCCAACCGCTCATATAATTCGCTGGCATCAAGAGCCAGCGGGATGAATGTTTCCGAAGCTTCGACCACCTCCCACAACCTATTGTCAAAGCGGTATAAGCCGGCGAGAGACCCAGTACTGTCCGCAGGCCCTTCACGGTGCATGTCCTCGAGCCGAAGAAACCCATCCTCTCGGCCTGCACGAGCAAATACCTCAGGGACATAAGACGGTGAAACCGTGGTTGGCGATAACGGGTATGCCTGGTTTGCAGGATTAACGCGCCATTGCGCGCGCAGTTTGGTGCTTACCCAGTTATCCGGTTTCCATGGGGGGACGGAGGTAGAGCTCGACGGCTGCGGCAAAGCAGGCCAGCCAGCAGGGCGTGCAAGCGCCGTGCCGCCCGTGGTCGGTCTTGCGTACCGGGATTTCTCGAAAGGAGATGGCGGTGGAAGGGGCGGCAGCCGCGGCATGAATCGTCAAGGCCGGCGCAGGGCCGATATTTGTTCAATGAAGGATGAGTGACTATCCCTGCTATCTGGTTCCTTTTTGCTATTTCGACTGTTTGACAGATCAGCGCTGCGTCAGCTTGTAGACGGCATGCCAGAATTTATCCATGGTCCATCCGGGGATATCGAGCTCACCCTCTTCAAGCGGCAGCCGCATGCTCGGCTCGAGACATAGGCGCCGCCGATTTCGGTAATGTTGCCGCGGCCGAAGGAATGCACGCCGCGGTGGCGACAGAACAGGTGCTTCGCTTGTTTGGAATTGAAGCGATAAGTGCTGCAGCTACAGATAATCCCTAGAGGGTGTTATGAACCAGGGAAGGGGGCGCGCAGCCCCGAGAACCGGCCGAATGCCAGGCGCAGCGACGCGTCGTGGTGGTTCCACGGCAAGGAGCTGCAACACGGCAGGCGGCCGGTTCTCGGGGCTGCCCTCCGGGTTCGGTCGAGAAGGGACGCATTGCGGTGTTGCGGCGCTTGCGCAGGCGCCCAGCCTGAGCAGCGCGCCGCGGACTCGGCGCCCCCCCGCACTGCGTCCCTTCTCGACCGAACGCGCCCCCTTCCCTGGTTCATAACACCCTCTAGCGCGCCCTTCTCACCTTCTCACCATTTCAGTCAGGATTCTGTCGTGCCTGCGTCAGACAGCGGTGGCTGTTGTACGCCAATACCGAGTTCCGTCTCAAGCTCTGTCACCGTCGGTTCATTTTTCTCACCGATTTTCTTGCTCCTGGCACTCAGATCGACGGTCCAGGCTGCTTTGAAATACTCCTCGATTTCAATTGGCGGAAATTTGAATTCGCGGCCGGTTTCCGGGTCCACTACCAGCAGCCATTGCTGTTGAATGCCGTCTTCTCCGGTCTCTTCCACAACCTCCAACGGCACGTGTATCTCGCCATACCGGAATCCCTCTTTGTTCAGATCCGCCGCTACCTCAACCTCTACGCCGTTTACGCGCTCGACCACCCGCTTTGCGACGCGTTTTTCGCGCACCTCCAGCACGATGGCTTGGGCCCCATTTTTCGCGGCGCGAACCTCACCCAGCAATTCAAGTCCGTTGTATCCATTTTTCTTCGATGAAAATACTTTTCTCTGGCCTTTTTCTCCAGCGAACGCGTACATCATTGCGTCGACACGGACACCCCCAAACCAATACGCTTTTGAACTGAAATATGCTTTTGTCACCAGCCGTGCAAGGATATGCGGGTTTGGATTTTTTTTCAGAGCGGCCACGACGTCCTGCTCACTGTTGACACTATCAGGATCGAATCCGAGCGGCGCTTGCAAGGCACCCACAAACTCTGGACATGTAATGTACGTCTTCTCGTCCGACCGATTCCAACCCAGGCGCGACGGCCTGGCGAAGGCGACGCTCATGGACATCTGGCCAATGCTGGGGATTGATGGGGGGAGCCAGTAACGGCTTTTTTCGATAAGCTTGCCGTCGCCTGAAATCATGCCCTTTAACAGAGACGGATTGGCCTGCGCAATAGCAAATGCAACGGGCAATATATGGTTGCTATCGTTCATCCGCCACCATTCAAAGAACCCGTAGCCGGACTTCGGCCGCGTGTAAATGCAGTCAAGCGCAGCTCGGGTGGTGGCATCAAAACCGTTGTTAAACTGAGTGGCGGAGTTTGCCTCACCGCCTCCGCTACCGTCTTGATGCAATGCGCCGACTGCAGATGCAACGGCAACACCGTCATCCGACGAGCCCTCTGGCACATCATTCTTGATGCCAAGTGCAGCATTTGTTTCGCGGATGCTTGCATCAATTTCCGCAAACACCTCCGGATCGACGAGTGCATCCTCGACCACACTGCCGAATTCGGCGATTGCTTCTACAGATTGTTTAATTTCGCCATCGGCTTTTCGATCGACCCTGGCAATTTTCTTGTGAGCTTTCTTGTCATCTTTCTTGTCAGTCTTCTCGGCAGCTTCCCGCTCTCTCTTGCTGGCTTTCGAGATTCGCTTTGGATTTCCCGTACCGATGGGCAGCGCCCCCACGTACGCTTCGCTGAAATGCTTGTCGAGTACAGTCACAGGAAAAGAGAAGGTACGCTTGGTTCGAAGATTCTCCATAAGCAGAAGCGTTTCGCGATCATCATTCTCCCCATCTTTATTCAGCAATTCTCTCGCGACATACAAATCCCCATAGCCAAAACCTGCGCTATCGAGGTCGATTTCGTCGAACTCGTCGCCTTTCAGCAAGCGGATTGATCTTTCCTCTGTGTGTTCGCGCTCAAGCGCGCGCAAGACGATGGCGCATTTACCTTTTTCCACGCCTTCCATATCGCGTTTTAGCCGGAGACGACTGTACTCAAGGCGGCCATGCGCATCGCCTTCAGCACGCGTCGAGATGCATTCCGCCTCGATGCCGGTCACGCTTTTCATCGCAACAGCAACATCGCTCGATGCCTTGCTGCCCCATATCGCTTCGTAGGCTCTTGCAATGAGTTCTTCGTGGACTGCTGTGTCGGCGTCGTGGAATGCCGTCAACGCTTGCGCTGTATCGAAATCCAGCAAATCATTGCCACGAACGTATATTCCGGCAAGATTATCTTTAAACGGACGAAAATCATAAATGTACCTGTCACGAGGATCATAGTAGTGCCGCTTTTTTTTCGGCCGCCCCTCCGGCGGGCTCCGGAAAAAAACCGCTGCCATTTTGTCGGCGCGATCATCCTTTCTGCTGCCTATTGCTTTCTGCAGCAGCATTGGATCGGCCTGTCCGACTGCAGCCACGACAGCACGCATCGTGTGATACGGGGTATCTCGCTCGGCTTGCGCGATTTTGATCAATAGATCCAGCTCTTCCAGCATACTCGCCCGGTCGATAGTTTTTTCTGTCCTGGCGAGTTTTCCGATGACTACCTCGCCCTGTTCTCCGAAAAAATAGACAACCGGCCTGCCGAATAGCACTTTGCTTTGCTCAATTTTTTTGCGAATGCGCATCAAGCTCTCAACGCAATTTCCGGGCACGTAAGTTTTCTTTCTTTTGTCCAAAAAATAAGAATCTACATAGCCATAAGAATGTTCCTTGAAACTTTCTGAGAATGAATTTATTCGACCATGCCAATGCAGGACCTTGTTGCCCTCGCTTTCTTTGTCATACACATATAAATCCTCGATATCGAGACTGTGCGGGTATGCTCGATGAACTAACCTGAGGGTATTTTTTTCCCATCTACGGTCGATGATGTCCACAACGGGCAGTCCTGCTTCACGCAACTGTTGCAGTGCTTTGTCGTAGTTCTGTACATCCTCGCTGCTCAAGTTGTGTATCGCGGTCGTTGCCGTATTCGGATCAAGCGGCGGCGTGGCGGCATGATCCGCCGTCGCTTCCCCTGCATCCGGTTGACTCAATAAAGCAAGTGCGGACGCAAAAATCTCAGGGTCAAACTTCCCCTGTGGCCGTGTCAACGCCACAAAAAGCGCTCTATGTGCCTCGGGAAGTGTCGGCGCCACCATTTTCTCGAAATACGCGGCCCTGAAAAGTGCCATCTGCTCAGGCCCTATCCCGCACCATGACAGCGTTTTTTCGTAATCCAGCACATACGACATAATCGTGTGTGCATCTGTTTTGAACCAATCGTCGGCTCTCGGACGATGCTCGACGTGGAGCTGTTTCCCATCGTCCCCTGTGGCGATCATGGAGTGGGAATACATCCCCTTCAGGTATGACGTAATTGATTCAACCTGCTCCGCGACAGATCCCGATGAAAAAATCTCTCGAATCCATTCTTTGCACGCTTTGTAGGCCAAGCGCTTGTATCCGTTCTCAAATGTGATCTCGTTCTCTTCTCCCCATTGTTTCTTGATTGCGTCGGTGCTGCCGGTTTTCTCAAATTCCTTATAGGCTTTCTTATAGTCGCGCCAGGCTTTTGAAAGGGGTGAACGATTCAATCTAAGAGATGCGGCATCGTCACGGACGTCTTTCCTGGTCTTGCGAACACCCCAGGATGAACCCGCCTCTCTTGCCGCTTCTATATCGGCAATTAGCACATGCGGTATGCGATCCATGCGATGCGCAATATATGTGTCAAAAAACGTCTCTGGATCGGGATGTGTTTCAAGCGTGGGAGGAGGAAACTCATCAAAATCGATCGCAGCCAGAAATGCGCGGCGCATGAATGCCAAGGATGCCATTCTGGCGGCGCCCCCTTCCTCCTTGAGATCACGTCCCAAGTACGCTGGCATTACCTTGATCGTTCGCTTTTCTTCGAGACCGTGCCAAAAGGAGCTCTCGTCGATAAAAGAGCTCTCTTCAAGTTTGAAGCCTTTCTCAAAGACTTTCTGTGTCAGACGCCGCATCAAGGGTTCCTTCATCCGCTTGGCGACGTCCGGATACTTCAGAAAAGCCATCACATTTTCATTTCCCCCGCAGAATCTGGAAAAGTTGGGTTCGTCGAACACAGAATTTCCATCTGCCCCATTCGCGGTTAACGCCAGTGCTTCTTCGGATGCCGCCCCCTTAAGAACAGGATTCTTGTTTTCCCGATCTCGCAAAGCCTCATTGGATTCCCACTGCTTAAGTAAGGTACTTTTACATGCACTCTCTGCCCCGGCTCGTCCGTGAGACATGCTGGGCTGATTCTTGGGGGCCTCAGAAGGAAGGGATTTTTTAAAAGAGGATTGGCCGTCACCAAGGGGACTCTTGAATGGAATGAATGGCAAGCCGGCTGGGTCGCGGGATATCATGAGAGCAACTTTTCAGGATGAAGCCAATAGTGATAAGTTGCTATCCTGGCACCGTTGGTTCCATGGATATCATTGTTTATGCCTCTATGCGTCCGCTATGAGTGCGATCGTGACAGCGCCAAACAGCGCCTGCATGCGCGGCGCATAATCCACTGGCCGCCGGCCTCATCATCCCGTTTGGCTAAACCCAGTCTCCGGCTCCGGAACCAGCAAACCTTGGCATGCCACTCATTATCCGTGCGCATGAGCCTCCCACTTCTTTCATATGAGTGCCCATGCTGATTTGGCGTGAAAGGACGGCATAGGTTTGCTCCCTTCTCCCGCGAGCGGGAGAGGGAACCTATTCTCCGTAGCAAGAAACTTTTGCGGACCTGATTAGCGCCGTGCTCCTGACAGCATATTGTAAGGAGTAGCCGCCGGCGACGTATCTTGCGCTGCCAGCCGCGGTGATCGTCATGGGACACATCTGAATGAATGGAACCGGCTTGCCATGCAAGCCTACTCATCACTTTCGCGACAATTCAAAATGGAGAAACCATGAGTGTGCGTCCTGGCGGTTCGAGCCCCTATATGCATCGGAGCGCATCCAGCGACGGTGCTTATGCACGTCCGGATACTATGCCGGCCGCCCCTCCTCGGCCATTGCAATATCGCGAACCCCCTCTCATTACGATGGATAAAGTATTGGGAGGCGTGAGGAAATCGGAAGAGAAGATGAAATCGGACCTTTATGCGCGGGTACTGCTATGCGGCCATAAAGACGCAGCGCCAAGAAGTTCAGAAACTCCCACTTTGGAATGTGGCCATAAAAAGCCAGCTTCAGATGCCGAGTGAAACTTTAGGCCTGATTCCGCTTGCAGGTTCTCATGTTTCTATCGTCAAGGTCAGGCGAATGGAGCCCTCTCTTATCGTATGTCACTTACTGCCGGTAAGAGCCCTGCTGCCTGCATTGACGTGCGCTGAGGAGCGTGCAAGCGTATTGATGAATAACTTTGATGAGGAGAGCTCATGTTATTGATCCGGCATAGGTTTGTTCAACTCCCTAACAGTCATGCAGCGTATTTCACTAGCGGATGTTGAAAGTACTTTTTCACGCGGCCGGGCAACTTGCCAATCCTGCGCAGATGGCTAATGACAGCCTTTTTCAATTCGCCTTTGTGACGCGCTGGCGCCTTCTTGGTAACCGCCTCTTTCAAGTCCGCATTCAACAGTTCATCGGGATTCAATTCCGGACTGTAGGACGGCAGGTAAAACACTT
>Ga0196972_1000924_pt1 | contig 10326 bp, 11 predicted proteins | sample S1v_2013CmetaG_FD_148618 | JGI IMG/M metagenome (GOLD analysis project Ga0196972, IMG submission 148618) | Soil microbial communities from Anza Borrego desert, Southern California, United States - S1+v_20-13C | ecosystem: Environmental > Terrestrial > Soil > Desert | place: USA: California... | reverse complement strand
GAAATTACAGCAATCTCGGTAGTTCCTCCACCCATATTTACAATCATGCTGCCCGTAGGCTCACCTACCGGCAAACCTGCTCCAATCGCTGCTGCCATTGGCTCTTCAATAACCTTAGCAGTTTTTGCGCCTGCTTGCTGTGCAGCTTCCTCTACAGCACGTCTTTCCACTTCCGTGATGCCTGAAGGGACACTGACAAGTACTCTTGGTCTGCTTACCATAGATGTTCCAATAGCTTTACGAATAAAATATCTTAACATGTCTTGTGTAACTGCAAAATCTGCGATTACGCCATCCTTCATAGGTCTTATGGCTACGATATTACCCGGCGTTCTACCTATCATTTTCTTTGCAGCATCACCTACTGCCAGCACATTATTGGTTTCTTTTTTCATGGCTACAACAGAGGGCTCCCTGACAATTATGCCCTTGCCTCTAACGTATACCAGTGTATTTGCAGTTCCTAAATCTATACCTATATCCTTTGCGAAAAAATTAAATATGCCCATTGTTTGATGCTTCCTCCTTATAGTTCGTCCTTTTTATAAATCTAAAATATACCTTTGTCCTTTAAGCTAACATACTTTCCATCTCCAATAATTATATGATCAACTACTTCAATACCCAAAATCTTTCCACCCTCTACAAGCCTTTTGGTGATATTGATATCTTCAAGGCTTGGTGTCGGATCTCCGCTAGGATGATTGTGTACCAGTATTAGACTAGCACAAGACTTTTTAATAGCCGGTGCAAAAACCTCTCTAGGATGTACAATAGAGGAGTTAATGCTTCCGATTGAGATTTCCTCAATACTTACCAGTCCACATTTTATATTAAGAAGTATTGCCTTCATGTATTCTTTTTTCAAATAGCGCATATCTTCCATTACAACATTAGCTGCATCCTTGGAGCATCGGATAAAGACTTCTTTTTGATAAGTCTGCGTAGCTAGTCTTCTGCCTAATTCCACCGCAGCTTTTAGTTGTACCGCTTTTGCTGGACCAATGCCATAAATATTAGTCAGTTCCTCTACCTTGCTGTCCAGAATAAATCCTATTCCTTCCTCCTGGCCGAGAAGTTTATAACCAATGTCTATAGCGTTCTGATCCTTTGTCCCCGTTCTTATTAGTATTGCCAATAATTCTGCGTTTGATAATACCTCCGCCCCGTATTTTGCTAATTTTTCGCGAGGTCGTTCATTTTCAGGGAGATCTTTTATCCTTGGCTTTAAATAGGAGATATTCATAAGCTGCACAACCTTTGCATTTAATGATTAAATCAAGTTCACTCCAAATTGATTCATTATCTTAAACAACGCATTTACCGGCAAACCTACTACATTAAAATAGTTGCCCTGTACCTTCTCAACAAACAAGGAACCTAAGCCCTGAATCGCATAAGCACCTGCCTTATCCATTGGCTCACCACTGGCTATATAATTCCTGATTTCTCGTTCATGCAATTCTCTTATCCACACCTTGGTGCTTTCATGAACAGTTATGCTTTTACCTGTATGTGCCTGTATGATGCACAAGCCCGATATCACTTGATGCTCCTTATTGCTTAATTCCTTAAGCATTTCAAATGCCTCTGCCTCAGACTTGGGCTTGCCCATCACTTTTTGGCTGTAAACGATTGTGTCTGATCCGATGATATAAGTGTCCGGCTCTATGTTTGTCCTAACCTTGGAAAATACATCCATGGCCTTCATATATGCATAATGTTCTACCAGGTCATGAGGCTCCATATCAACAGGGGCTTCCTCAAAATCTGACGGGATTATGTCAAAATCCAGATTAAGTTGATTCAATATCTCTTTTCTTCGTGGGGAATTTGATGCCAATATGATTCTCATAATTCACTTCCTACCCTGTTTTGCAAGAGTTTATCCTTTGTATTGCTTTACTATGCTGCTATTTTACCAGTTTTTCTTATAAAAAAAGATTGCAATCAATATACCCAACACACTGAACATGTTGATGTTGAACTTGAATCCCAAAGTTAGCTGCAAAATATTCAAATCCCATGTATGTGTATTTACGCCCAGATTATATCCATATTTCAGGATTGGTACATACTGTCCTAGCAGTTCACCCAAAAAACCTCCGATTACGATACCTGACATGATCATCAAAAATAGTATCCATCCATTACCTTTGCTGTAACCCTTAGACAACTGACCCATCTCCTTTGATATTATATTTTCCCCACAATTTAAGCAAATCAAACACATTCAAAACAGATTGAATAAAATCTCTTAATTTCACATTATGACATATTTCTACCCATATCTAGTTTAGCATTTTAGTATTTTTACTGCAATAAAATTGGCATTTTTATTGCAGTAAAATCATATATATATTCGAAATATGTTATGTAAAGACTGGTGTAAAAAAAGAAGCGGATTAAATCCGCTTCTTTTTATCTCATTTCTACTGCATCCTTAGGACACTTCTCATAACACTTGCTGCAACCTACACATTTATCTTCCAATATCTTGTGCTTACCCTTCAACTCACCTTCGATCGCTTCGAAGTTGCAGTTCTTGGAGCAAATTGTGCAGCCTATGCACTTATCGTCATGTATAAATGCCTTCTTTCTGTTTTTGAAATTTGCATATATCGTCTTTGTCGGACATGCTTCTGCACACATCATGCAGTTTACACACTTGCTGTAGTCTATTCTTGCCAAGTTGTTTTCAAATATGATGGCATCGAACTTACAAGCCTTCACGCACTTTTGACATGCGATACACCCAACCTTGCAAGACTGCATGACTTCTTTGCCCTTCTCCTGGTTCTTGCATAGCACTCTAACTTCCTTAGATATTGGTACAAGCTCTATAATATTCTTAGGGCATACTGCGATACATTTCTTGCAAGCAGTACATTTATCTTCATCTACAACAGCTACGCCGTTTACTACATGTATTGCATCAAAAGGACAAGCCTTTACGCAAGTTCCTAATCCAGTACAACCATATCTGCAGCTCTTTGAACCTCCCGCCAGAGCTTCAGCCGCTTTGCAATCAGTTATACCTTGATACTCATATTTTTCCTTTGCATTGTTTGAGTCACCGCAGCAAATAACTCTTGCTACATGTTTCTCAGAATCTCCAGCAGCAACACCCATGATCTCCGCCAGCTTTGCAGCCAGTGCAGCACCTCCAACAGGACAACCTGTAATAGGCGCATTTCCGTTTACTACAGCATCTGCGAAAGCATCACAACCTGCGAAACCGCAGCCGCCGCAATTTGCACTAGGCAGAGCATCTCTTACCTCTGCCGTTTTGGGATTAACCTCTACGGCAAATTTCTTGGAGGCATAAGTCAGTATGATTCCAAAGAGAACGGCAAGTCCTCCCAGTGATACTACCGACCATAGTATAGTATTTATATTCAAAATTTTCACCTCATTACAATTAATTTGCTTTGATAGTTATTGTCCTAGACCTGTAAAACCCAAGAACGCTATTGCAAATAAGCTAGCTGCTATCATTGCTATTGGGAAGCCTTCTAAAGCCTTTGGTATTGGTGCTGTTTCAAGTCTTTCTCTAACACCTGCAAACAAAACGATAGCAAGGGTGAAGCTTAAACCGCCTCCGATACCGTTTACTAGTGTCTCAATCAAATTGAAATTGTTTTGAATGTTAAGGATAGCAACCCCTAGAACCGCACAGTTAGTAGTAATCAGCGGCAAATAAACACCAAGAGCCTGGTAAAGTGTAGGGCTTGTTTTCTTGATTACCATTTCAACAAATTGAACCAATGCAGCAATAACAAGAATAAATGCTATTGTTTGCATAAATTCAATTTTCAATGGTACCAAGACGAATTCCTGTACAAGCCAGCTGAACACGGAAGCCAATGCCATAACGAAGGTAACCGCGATACTCATACCTACTGCTGTTTCAACTTTCTTGGAAACTCCTAAGAATGGACAGATTCCCAAAAATCTTGAAAGTACGAAGTTATTAACCAATACAACACTTAATAAAATTAATAATAGATTCATTCCAGTACCCCCTATGCCTTCTTGCGTGCAGTCAATTTATTGACCGCAGCAATAGTAAGTCCGAATATCAGGAAGCCCCCAGGAGGCAATATCATAATCAATGCCGGCTTGAAGCCTGCACCAAAAAGCTGCATTCCAAAAAAGGTTCCAGCTCCAAGTACTTCTCTAAACGCACTGATGATAACCAACGCTAGTGTAAAGCCCAAGCCCATGCCGATACCATCCATAATTGAATTCATAGGTGGATTCTTCGCTGCGAAGGACTCTGCTCTTGCAAGAATGATACAGTTAACAACTATAAGAGGAATAAATATCCCCAATGACTTATCCAAATCAGGTGCATATGCTTTAATTAGCATCTGTACAACAGTAACGAAGGAAGCAATAACAACTACATATATTGGTATTCTAACTTCATTTGGAACAAGTTTCTTTATAAGGGATATGATTAAATTTGATCCAATTAAAACAGCCGTAGCTGCCAAACCCATACCGATACCGTTAAAAACGGCAGTGGTTACAGCAAGGGTAGGACAAGTTCCTAGTACTAATCTAAGAACTGGGTTTTCCTTTATCAAACCATTGCTGAAATCTTTAAATAAACTCATTTTTCCACCTCCATCATCAATTATTTACCTGACAATTCCTTTGCTACTACCATTGCTTTGTTTACACCCTCGGTAACACCTTTAGATGTTATTGTAGAGCCTGCAATTGCAACGATTTCATTTTCCTTTGGAGTGCCGCTCTTAATAACATTGATTTGATTGTCCCATGTTTTGCTATTGTATTGTTCATAAAAAGCTGGTTTTTCAGCATTCTTACCAAGACCTGGCGTTTCGCTGTTTGTACCAATCTTCACTCCTTGAACAACACCGTTAACATCAACACCAACAATCATTTCAATCTTTCCGGCATAACCCTTAGGCGCAACTGCTACAGTATAGCCTACAAGATTACCTCCCGCTTTTGCCTGGTAAATCTCTCGAATGATGCTGTAATCTGGATTAGAAACAATGCTAGCCATTGCAGCTTCATCCAGCTTAGTGAATTCATCTGCACTAGAAAGCACGAGTTGTCTAGCTTCTGTGTTTGCCTTTTCAATTTGGTCTGCAATTTTTTGATAGGTTATTTCATTTGTATAACCTAAGATAACTGCAGCGATTGCGCAAACTATTAATAACACACCTGCTAATCTAATATAATCACGCACTCTTCTTCACCTCCCCAAACTTTCTTGGTAAAGTAAATCTGTCAATTAGAGGCGTTGCAATATTCATCAATAATATTGAATAAGATACACCCTCTGGGTATCCACCAAAGAACCTTATAACTGCCGTTAAGAATCCACATCCTATGGCAAATATTATTTGACCCTTTGCTGTCATAGGTGATGATGAGTAGTCAGTTGCCATAAATATCGCACCTAGGAATAAACCACCGGCGAAAACATGGTATGGCACCGCTGTAAAGTTAAAGCCGCTGAATAAGAAAGCGAAAACGCCCACTGTTGCAATATATACAACTGGTATTCTTAGGCTGATTACTCTTCTGTAAAGTAAATAAAGTCCACCGAGCAAAAGTGCAAGAGCTGATGTTTCACCAATACAGCCTGCAACATTTCCAACAAATAAGTCCATTATGTTTGGCAATGCTTGATTGATTGCCTCTGTGCCTTTTACAAGTGCCAATGGTGTTGCTGTTGATACAGCGTCCGCACCAGGTGCAACATAATTTGTCATATCAACTGGCCATGAAGCCAACAACATTGCTCTAGCAGCCAATGCCGGGTTGATAAAGTTGTGTCCCACTCCGCCAAAACATTGCTTTACAATTGCAATCGCAAATATTGAACCTATTGCTACCATCCACAATGGCAGTGTTGCAGGAACGTTGAAAGCAATCAACATACCAGTTACTACTGCACTGAAGTCATATACCGTCACTGGTCTTTTCATGATCTTTTGCATTGCTACTTCAGTCGCAACCGCAAATACTACGGCAACCAAAGTCAACCAAAGCGCTCTTAAGCCAAAGAACCAAATTCCTGAAAGTAGTGCTGGCAATAACGCTATAGCTACATCCATCATGATTCTCTTTGTAGATTCACCCGACCTAATATGCGGTGAGGATGATACTAAAAATCTGTTGTTTTCCAACTTTTTACCCCCCTATTACTTAGCTTGAGCTTTTCTTCGTTTTGCTAAAATTTCTCTTTTTGCTAATCTTATGGATTCTACCAGTGGTCTCTTTGCTGGACATACAAATGAACAGCTTCCGCACTCAATACAATCCATTGCGTGCATGCCTTCAGCCTGATCAAAATTATCAAGCATAGCGTGTGCACTTAAGCTAGCCGGCATAAGGTTGATTGGACATACATCTACACATTTGCCGCATCTTATGCAGTTTGAAGCTTCAGGTAGTCTTGCTTCCTCTTCACTCAATACTAATATACCGGAAGTACCTTTGATTACAGGAATATCTAAATGGAACTGAGCAATACCCATCATAGGACCGCCAGAAATAATCTTTTGCGGATTTCCTTTAAAGCCGCCGCACTGCTCAATAACTTCCTTAAAGCTCGTACCAACTTTTACAAGCAGGTTCTTAGGATTTGCAATTCCTTCCCCTGTTATTGTCACAATTCTTTCTACTAGAGGCATACCGGTTTTGATCGCTTTAGCAACCGCTGCTGCTGTTCCAACGTTGTTTACGACAACTTTTGCATCAGCAGGCAATCCACCTGAAGGTACTTCTCTTTGTGTACATGCATAAATCAGCTGCTTTTCGGCACCCTGTGGATATTTTGCATGCAATGCAACTACCTCAATACCTGGTTTGCCAGCCGCCGCTTTTTGCATTGCTTCTATGGCATCCAGCTTGTTGTCTTCAATACCGATATAACCTTTGGATACATTTAATGCCTTCATAAAAGCCTGAAGTCCATACACAACATCCTCTGGATTCTCCAGCATCAGTCTATGGTCTGCAGTCAAATATGGCTCACACTCTGCACCATTTAGTATAACAGTATCAACATTTTTCTCTGGTGGAGGCGCTAGCTTTACATGGGTTGGAAATGCTGCTCCGCCCATACCAACTATACCAGCTTCCTTAATGATATTCTTAATTTCATCTGCTGATAAGGATTCTAAGCTTCCCTTTGAAGTAACACTTTCATGAATTGTATCCTGCATATCGGATTCAATCACAACACATGTTACCTTTGTACCACCGCTGTACATTCTTGGTTCTATTGCAGTAACCTTACCGGATACACTGGAGTGTACCGGAACGGATACGAAGCCCTTTGCTTCACCAATTTTTTGCCCTACTTTAACTTCATCCCCAACACTTACAATCGGATCACATGGCGCTCCAATATGTTGCTGCATAGGAATGACAACTACTTTTGGGGCATCAGCTTTCACTAAAGCTACCTTCTCAGTTGCCTTTTTGCTGTGCGGTGGATGAGTTCCGCCCTTAAACGTCAGTTTTTTCATACTCAATATGCTCACCCCTCGTTAATAATTATTTTGTTGATGCAGAGTTGCTCTGCTGTTGATAAAATGAATCGGAACACTTCTTGTCATGCGTATTTGTTCCGTGATGTAATGTATGAAAAATTTTATTTAACCCAATAAAGCATTTCATACCCTCAACACCCATATTAAATGTAGAAAGATAATAACATGGGGTTATCCAACCCCAATTAGATTTTATTCGACATAACAGAAAAAATTCCTGTAAGGATGTTTTTGCACGACTAGTTTATTATTTAACAATACGTTTCCATTTTTGCTCATCAACAATAATTTATACATGCTGTGGTTGATATTACCAGTCCATGCCACCTTGTTGGATATTATCCTGTAAAATGCAGATAATAAATTTGAGGTGAATTCATGCATGATAATCATATATAACTGTTACGGTGGAACGCATTCATCCATTTTAACAAGTGCTGTGCACTTAGGTTTGCTGCCCTCCGACAGAGTACCAACAAAACAGGAAATATTAAACACAAAATACTTTAACCACCTGGGTTACAAAGATATGGGAAGGCTTATATTCCATGGCTTAGATGAGTACGGAAATAAAGTATATACTATAGGAAGAGGCACGTCAAGAGCACTTGTACCTGCAATGCGAAACCTAGCTTTAGAGGAACATAAGATCTTCAAAGTAGAAGAACCCTTTATATTCGTAAACACATCAGGCACAGTCCCCTTAAGCATGACCTTTGGAGGTTTTTTTTCAAGAGCGCTGAAAATAGACTTTATTGGAGTTCCTTTATTAGCAACAGGAGCTAGACGTACATATAAGAATATCATTGCACTTGCACAAAAAACGAAGAATCTTTGCCTTGAAAAGCCTGAGGATTGCTATATTATCGATATGGACCAAAAAGGAAAAATCAGCACGTATCCGTGCTGATTTTTATATGTTAATTACGAATTAAGCTTTGATGATTGCGCCGAATGGGCACTTCTCTAAGCAGATTCCACATTTCGCACACTTATCGTGAGCAATCAGATATGGAGTCTTTGGCTTGCCGGAGATTGCTGTAACTGGACATTGCTTCGCACAAATTCCGCAGCCTTTGCACTTCTCTTCAATAACTGTGTATTTAGCCAAGCCTTGGCATACACCAGAAGGACACTTCTTATCAAAAATATGAGCTTCATATTCATCTCTAAAGAAATGTAATGTAGATAGTACAGGGTTTGGCGCTGTTTGGCCAAGTCCGCAAAGCGCAGAGTTTTTGATATTGTTTGCTAGAGATTCCAGCATTGCAATGTCGCCATCTTTACCTTTGCCTTCTACTATTCTGTCAAGTATTTCAAGCATTCTCTTTGTACCTTCACGGCATGGAGTACACTTTCCGCAGGACTCATCAACTGTGAAATCCAAGAAGAATCTTGCGATATCAACCATACAGTTGTCTTCGTCCATAACGATAAGTCCACCTGAACCCATCATTGAACCAAGAGCAATCAAGTTATCATAATCTATCGGAACATCGATATGCTCCATTGGGATACATCCGCCAGAAGGACCGCCTGTTTGCGCAGCCTTGAACTTCTTGCCGTTTGGTATGCCGCCGCCGATTTCAAATATAACTTCTCTCATTGTTGTACCCATTGGTATTTCAACAAGACCTGTGTTATTGATTTTTCCACCCAATGCGAATACCTTTGTACCCTTTGACTTTTCTGTACCCATTGCTGCAAACCACTCTGCACCGTTATTGATGATTTGTGGAATATTTGCATAGGTTTCAACGTTGTTAAGTAATGTTGGCTTGCCAAACAAGCCTTTAACTGCTGGGAATGGAGGTCTTGGTCTTGGCATACCTCTTTCGCCTTCTATGGAAGCGATTAGTGCTGTTTCTTCACCGCAAACGAATGCGCCCGCACCAAGTCTGATTTCCAAATCGAAGTTGAAGTCTGTACCCATGATGTTCTTGCCAAGTAATCCGTATTCCCTAGCTTGGCTGATCGCTATAGCCAATCTCTTAACAGCGATTGGATATTCAGCTCTAACATATACATAACCTTGAGTAGCACCGATTGCATAAGCAGCTATAGTCATAGCTTCAATTACTGCATGAGGGTCTCCCTCTAGAACGCTTCTATCCATGAATGCGCCTGGGTCCCCTTCATCGGCGTTACATAGTACATATTTTTGATCCGCTTGTGATTTTGCTGCGAATTCCCACTTTGTACCGGTTGGGAAACCGCCGCCCCCTCTTCCTCTTAGGCCGGAGCGCTTTATAGTATCTATAACCTCAGCAGGTGTCATACCAGTCAACACCTTTTCTAAAGCCTTGTATCCGTCAAATGCGATATATTCATCGATGTCCTCAGGATTGATAACACCGCAGTTTCTAAGAGCAACTCTAACCTGCTTCTTATAGAAATCAACTTCATCAATAGATTTGATTTGATCATTTTCTATTGTTTCAGCATAAAGAAGTCTTTTAACAATTCTACCCTTTATCAGGTGCTCGTTTACAATTTCTTCTACATCTTCTGGTTTAACCAAGCTGTAGAAGGATGCCTCAGGATATATAATAACGATTGGACCTAAAGCACATAAACCGAAACAGCCAGTTCTTTCTACAACAACTTCGTTTTCTAATCCATGCTGCTTTAGTAATTCTTCAAAATTCTTCGCGATTTGCTCTGAACTTGCGGATGTACAGCCAGTACCCCTGCAAATCATGACATGGGAACGATACATTTCCATTATATTTTTACCTCCTAACAGAATTCAAAATAAGACCCCGTATGGTATTACTTTTCT
>Ga0196972_1000923_pt1 | contig 10381 bp, 11 predicted proteins | sample S1v_2013CmetaG_FD_148618 | JGI IMG/M metagenome (GOLD analysis project Ga0196972, IMG submission 148618) | Soil microbial communities from Anza Borrego desert, Southern California, United States - S1+v_20-13C | ecosystem: Environmental > Terrestrial > Soil > Desert | place: USA: California... | reverse complement strand
AGAACTGTTGCCGAAATGTATCGGCAACGAATAAATAATAATCAAAGCTATCAATTTGAACGGCTAGCAGAGTTGCTAGGAGACAGCGGAGATTTCCTGATTTATGGCCTCTAGGGCGGCAAGCGGGCTACGGGCCTGTGTAACAGGACGCCCAATGACGAGATAGCTGGCACCAAAGCTCAGCGCTAGAGCGGGCGTTACGACACGTGTTTGATCATTGCTGTCAGTATTGGCAGGGCGAATGCCGGGTGTCACTAACAAAAACCTGTCCCCTAGCACATTGCGCAATTCAAGTGCCTCCATGGCGGAGCACACGACTCCGTCCAGGCCGGCCTGTTGTGTAAGCTTAGCAAGACTCAGGACTTGGTCCTGCAGTTTTCCTGGAACGCCGACTGCATTGAGTGCAAGCTGATCCATGCTGGTAAGGACGGTAACGGCAATCAGGAATGGTTTATGGCCAGACTTGTCAACACCTTCGCGCGCTGCCTGCATCATGGCTAGGCCGCCTGAGGCATGTACGTTGACCATCCATACGCCCAGTTGGGAGGCAGCTTGGCATGCCTTGGCCACAGTGTTCGGAATGTCATGGAACTTGAGGTCGAGAAATACGCCAAATCCGCGATTGACCAGCTTTTCGACTAGCTTAGGACCAGTAGCCGTAAACAGCTCCTTGCCGACTTTCAACCTGCATAAAGTAGGGTCGAGTTTTTTTACCAGCTTAAGGACGCTGGTGGCGTCTGAATAATCAAGCGCGACAATGACTTTCGGGCCAACCGCTATCATGGAGGCGTCTCCCTCGCATCCGGAGGGAATGACTCCCATGAGTTACATGCGGGGCATTGCCAGTGATAGTGCCGTGCACGGAAACCGCACTGGCTACAATAATAAGCAGTGCGGTTGCCGATGGCATTACGCACGGCTTGCTGCATCAGATGCATGTCCTGCGTTTCTGCCTTGTCGAGCAGAGTACGCGCCTGCAATAACTGGTCCAAAGTTTGCAGGCTGGGTTTCTTGGCTAGTTCATTTCTGGCGAGAATCGCAGCGTTTTCCGGCCCTTCTTCCTGGAGCACCACCTCGTAAACTACCGATAGCAACGATGTGGTTTGGTAAGTCTGCAAATAGTTCTTAAGCAAGGCCATGCCATCATGAACTCTGCCTAATAAGCGATAGCTTGTGAGCATTTTTGCCGCGATAAGCCCAAGGTAGTCCGGCTGCTGATATTCGATGCGTTTCCAAATGGAAATGGCGGCTTCATGATGGCCGTTAGCCGCTTCCATTTCGCCAAGCATGACATTAGCCCTTGTGCAGTTGGTATTGGCATCAAGGGCCTTTTCCAGCTTGCTTCTCGCTGTTGGGTAATCATTATCAAGTATGGATTTGACGGCCATCTCACAGTAATACTGCGCGATTTCTTTGCGGAATGGCACGCCGGATACGCGCTCGAGTTCCGTAGCAATTTCGATAGCGCGTTCCCATTCGCGTTCACGCACATAGATTTCCAGCAAGGCGCGCAGGGCGGGCTGCTGATAACGACTGTCATCCAAAGAGCGGAACAGCTCTTCTGCGCGGTCAAGCAGACCGGCTTTAAGATAGTCCTGTGCAAGTTCGGCCATGATGGCGAGCCTCTGCGGCTGCGGCAATTCCTTGCGTTCAAGCAGGTTAAGGTGAAGATGGATGGCCCTATCGACTTCCCCACGTCGACGAAACAGGCTGCCTAACGCGAAATGCAATTCGAGAGAATCGGCATTCGCTTGCACGGCCTCGATAAAGGCTTCAATCGCCTTGTCGTGCTGATCAGAAATCAGAAAGTTCAGGCCCTTGAAATATGCAGCCGGCAATGCGGAAGACTCAGACAGTAGCTGTTTGATATCTATGCGTGCCGCGAGCCAGCCCAGCGTGAAAAACAGGGGCAATGCTAACAGCCACCAGTATTCAAATTCCATGGTTAATTTTTTTCTTTGGAAATAAGGTAGTTGGACATGACTATCCCAGGGATTGGCCTGACTGGACAGTGCTATTGAGTGCCTTCAGTTCCCGTTCAAGTGCCATGTGACGCCGTCTTAACCGGATCAGCGAACTGATGCAGGCAATAATTCCTAGCAAAACGCCGCAGGAAAAGGTAATCAACATCAGCAGTGATAAGGGTGCTCGCCATGTGTATCCCAGATAGTAGTGCAATTCTACCGGGGTATTGTTTTTCAATGCGAAACCCAGCAGGAGAATAAAAAGCAGTAAACCAGCCAGGAAATAGATGAATCTCATGCCGGGATTTTATCAAGCCTTTGTCAAAGCCGTCAGCTAAACATGGAAGCTGGACAATAAAAAACGGCAGCTCTTTGATAGAACTGCCGTTTGTAGGGCAAATGGATGGATTACTCTGACAAATCCACCCGTTCGCGTAGCTCTTTCCCGGCCTTGAAATGCGGTACGTACTTCTCAGGTACCTGCACCTTGGTCCCCGTCTTCGGGTTCCTGCCGAGGCGGGGAGGGCGGTAGTTCAGGCTGAAACTGCCGAAACCACGAATTTCAATGCGCTCTCCCGTGGCTAGGTTATCCGACATGGAATCAAGGATGGTTTTTACCGAAAGCTCGGCATCCTTGATCACCAGTTGGGGAAAGCGTGCAGCCAGGTTGGCAATCAGCTCAGATTTTGTCATGGCAGGATCGCCTTATTCGTTGTTTTTACCGTCAAGTTTTGCCTTGAGAAGCGCACCGAGGTTGGTGGTGCCGGCGGAAGCGCTGTCATTGCTGAATTTCTGCAATGCTTCGGCATCCTGGGCAACATCCTTGGACTTGATGGAGAGATTGATAGTGCGGTTCTTACGATCCACATTCAGGATACGCGCTTCGATTTGATCACCTTCCTTGAGTGCGGTGGTAGCGTCCTCAACCTTTTCCTTGGAGATTTCGGAGGCACGCAGGTAGCCTTCGACTTCGCCATCCAGGGTCACAACTGCACCCTTGGGCTCTACGCTCTTAACAACACCGGTGACCAGTGCACCCTTGTCATTGGTGGAGGTGTAAGCAGTAAATGGATCGCTGTCCAGCTGCTTGACGCCCAGGGAGATGCGCTCTTTTTCGACATCAATGCTGAGCACAACGGCCTCAACTTCATCACCCTTCTTGAAGTTGCGGATGGCTTCTTCACCCGTCTGATGCCAGGAGAGGTCGGATAAGTGAACCAGGCCATCAATGCCGCCAGGCAGGCCGATGAACACGCCAAAATCGGTAATGGACTTGATCTGGCCACTAACCTTGTCGCCCTTCTTATGGGAAGCAGCAAAGTCATCCCATGGGTTGGGCTGGCACTGTTTCATGCCCAGTGACAGGCGGCGACGTTCTTCGTCGATTTCCAGGATCATGACTTCTACCTCGTCACCCAGCTGGGCGATCTTGGCAGGATGTACGTTCTTGTTGGTCCAATCCATTTCGGAGACGTGAACCAGGCCTTCAATGCCTGGTTCGATCTCAACGAATGCACCGTAGTCGGTCAGGTTGGTGACCTTGCCGAACAAACGGGTGCCAACTGGATAGCGGCGGCTTAGTGCAACCCATGGGTCATCCCCCAGTTGCTTGATGCCGAGGGATACACGGTTCTTTTCTTGATCGAACTTGAGGATCTTGGCTTCGACTTCTTCACCAACGGTCAGCACTTCAGATGGATGCTTGACACGGCGCCATGCCAGGTCGGTAATGTGCAGCAGGCCATCAATGCCGCCCAGGTCTACGAATGCACCGTAGTCGGTAATATTCTTCACGATACCCTTGACCACTGCGCCTTCCTTGAGGTTGGCCAACAGCGCTTCGCGGTCTGCGCCCATGCTCTCTTCGAGAACAGCGCGGCGCGATACGACGACGTTATTGCGCTTGCGGTCGAGCTTGATGACCTTGAAATCCCATTCCTTGTTTTCGTAAGGAGTGGTGTCCTTGACTGGGCGCAGATCAACCAGCGAACCGGGCAGGAAGGCACGGATGCCGTTAACCATTACAGTGAGGCCGCCCTTGACGCGACCGTTAATCATGCCCTTGATGATGCGACCTTCATTCATTGCTTCCTCGAGGTCCAGCCATGCAGCGAGGCGCTTGGCTTTTTCGCGTGACAGCTTGGTAGAACCGTAACCATCCTCCAGCGATTCAATGCAGACTTTTACGAAATCGCCTTCCTTGATTTCGAGCTCGCCACGGTCATTGAGGAATTCGCTGGTGGGAATGACGCTTTCTGATTTGAGGCCGGCATTGACGATGACAAAGTCACTATCAATGGAGACGACTTCAGCGGTGATTACTTCACCGGAGCGCATTTCCTGGCGTGCAAGGCTTTCCTCGAAAAGGGCAGCAAAGCTTTCACCGGATGTAGAGGTGGGTATGTTGGAAGAAACGTTAGCCATTAAAAAATTACCTAAAAATTCCCACCGTGCAGTGGGGCTAATTAAAAAAGCCATGAACCAGTGAAGTTCACGGCACCTGTAAAAACACAATCTGTCGCGACCGACTAAATTTTAACTGCTAAACCGTGCTGCGGTAGTGCTGCAGAACGGCTTGGACGGCTTGCTCTATAGTAAGATCGCTGGTTTCCAACAGTTTTGCATCCGCACATTGCTTCAAGGGCGCCTCCGATCTTTGGCGGTCCCGCGCGTCGCGCGTCTGCAAATCCTGCAATATGTCGGGCAGGTTAGCATGGATTCCTTTTGACATCAACTGCTTATAACGTCGTTGAGCCCGAGCTTCCACGCTTGCAGTGAGAAAAATCTTGACCAGGGCATCCGGAAAAACCACCGATCCCATATCCCTTCCATCTGCAACGAGGCCTGGTGCCTGGCGAAAACTTTGCTGCAAATCAAGCAGGGCACGTCTTAGGGCAGGATGAACAGCAACCTCAGACGCCCCGCGGCCCATCTCTTCAGTACGGACTTCATCGCTGACAACGGCGCCATCTACCATGATTTCGCCATTGCAGAACTGGATGTCGAGTTCACGTGCAAGCCGGGCTAGCGCATTTTCATCCTGCCAGGAAATACCCCTCTTGCTGGCGGCCAAGGCAATGATGCGGTAAAGCGCGCCGGAATCCAGGTAATGGAAGCCCAGTTCCTGTGCGACTAACTGGGCGACGGTACCCTTGCCAGAAGCGGAAGGGCCGTCGATTGCAATAACGGGAATCATGTGCCTGCGATTTGACCAAATGCCTGGAAATACTCGGGAAAGGTTTTAGCCACGCAGCCTGGATCATTGATGGTAACGGGCACCCCACCTAGCGAAACGAGCGAAAAGCACATGGCCATGCGATGGTCGTCGTAGGTGTCAATTACTGCATTTGGGATCAGCCGGGAAGGGGGCTCAATGCGGATATAATCTGCCCCTTCGTCCACTTTAGCGCCCACCTTGCGTAATTCCGCCGCCATTGCCGTCAGGCGGTCTGTCTCTTTCACGCGCCAGCTGGCGATGTTGCGTAACCGGGTTGACCCATTCGCAAACAATGCAGCCACAGCTAGTGTCATAGCCGCATCCGGGATATGGTTGCAGTCGAGGTCCAGCGCCTTCAATTTGCCAGAAGGCGTGCTGGCTTCTACCCAGTTGTCGCCGAATGTAATTGTTGCGCCCATTATTTCCAGTGCTTCCGCAAAACGCACATCCCCTTGAATGCTCTTGCGGCCTATGCCGTGTACGCGTACAGGGCCACCGCCGATAGCGCCGGCTGCTAGAAAATAGGAGGCAGAGGAAGCATCGCCTTCCACGAACACGGAACCCGGACTGCGGTATTGACTTTGTGCAGGCACGGTAAATCGCTGCCAGCCTTCGCGTTTCACTTCAACACCAAATCGTGCCATGAGGTTGAGCGTGATTTCGATATAGGGTTTGGAGATCAGCTCACCGACGACTTCGATGACCGACTCCTGACCGGTAAGCGGCAACGCCATGAGCAGCGCGGTCAGGAACTGGCTGGAGACATCACCGCGTACCTTGATAGGCGCCGCAATACGAATATTGCCAGGCGAAATCTTGAGCGGTGGAAGCCCTTCGTTGTGCAGATATTCGATCTGCGCGCCTATCTGCCGCAAGCCATCCACGAGGTCCCCGATAGGACGTTCGTGCATACGCGCTACACCGGTCAGCGTGTATTGGCCATTAGAAACTGCCAAGGCCGCTGTTAAGGGTCGGAAGGCTGTACCCGCATTGCCCAGGAAAAGCTCGGCCTGTTTATTGGGAAACGTGCCGCCCACGCCTTCAACTTGCCAATCATTTGTACCTGTTTGCTGCAACTTGATGCCGAGTTTTTGCAGCGCCTCCAGCATGCGCTGAGTATCATCCGAAATCAGCAGGTCATGCACTTCAGTGACGCCAGAAGCGAGCGCAGCGAGCAGTAGCGTACGGTTGGAAATGCTTTTAGAGCCGGGTAAGGTGATTTCACCGGCAGTTTTAGAGACAGGCTTAAGGTTCAGGCTTTCCATTATTTCTTGAGTTCCTGGGCCAGCGCCCAATTATTACGCGTTTTGCTAGCGCTTTCGAACAGGGCTTGCAAGCCCGCGCCGTCATTCTTTTCCAGCAGCGTGAACAGATCGGTCAGCGCATGCTGGTATGCCTGCAGTTCCTTGAGGAGCGCTTCGCGGTTGGCGAGACTGATATCACGCCACATCTCGGGGGAACTGCCCGCGATCCGTGTGAAGTCGCGAAATCCGCTGGCAGCAAAGTCAAAGAGCTGTGATGCATTGGGGCGAGCAGCAATTTCATCTACCAGGGCGAAGGCGAGTAAATGAGGCAAGTGACTTACAGCCGCGAAAATACTGTCGTGCTCGGTCGCAGTCATGGTCTGCACTCTTGCACCTGCCGCTTCCCACATATCTCGCACCTTTTGCACGGCTTGAGGATCGGTTGCAGTGGTTGGCGTCAGCACCAAGTTCTTATCCTGGAACAAATCTGCCCGAGCAGCAGTTGCGCCGCTTTTTTCAGCTCCCGCAATGGGATGGCCGGGAACAAATTGGCGAAGCTTGATACCCAGGGCATTTCTTGCCGCCTCAATAACATCAGCTTTGGTGCTGCCAACATCCGTGATGACAGTGTCGCTGCCAAGATGGGGTGCGATGGCTTGCAAGATGGAGGGGGTTTGCGCGACTGGAGCGGCAATAACGACCATATCCGCATTCGCGAGAGCAGGCTCTGCCTCGGTAGCGATGCTGTCGACAATGCCCAGTTCTCGCGCTGTCTGCAGACTCTCGCCGGAACGCCCGACGCCGGTGATATGCAGGTTGGGATTGGCACGTTTCAATGCCAGCGCGAGCGATCCGCCAATCAGGCCGACACCGAAAATGACCAGTTTATTCAAGTTAAGGGGAGCATTGGTTTAAAAGCGGAATTGTAGCACGGAGGTATCTACGGGCAGCTTGAGGGGTGAAGTGGAATAGGCAAAACGGAAGCTGAAAAAGCGAAGCGGCGTTTTAGTCTGACTGCTCACGCTAAAACGCCGCTCGATGGAGATGACGTCTGTAGGAGCAGTGTACTTACAATAAGTTCATTCGCTCATCTCATCAATCATCCGCCACTCACCATTTATCAGGCCTTCTTGCGGGTGGAATTTTTGCTTATAGGCCATTTTCGGGCTTTGTGCGATCCAATACCCCAAATAAACATTGGCCAGGCCTAAACTACGGCACCATTCCACTAGCCAGAGTATGTTGTAGGTGCCATAACTGGTTCGTTCATCCTTGGTATCGTAAAAGGTATAAACCGCTGAGATGCCATCACTGACCACATCCACCACGCTGACCATTTTGAGTACGCCATCCTGCCTGAACTCAACGAGCCGGCTCTCCACGTTGCTTTGCACCAGGAAGTTGCGGTATTGGTCGATCATTTCCTGATCGACACCGATGCCGTTGTGCCGCTCAATTTGATAAGCTCCATAGAGCTCAAAATGTTCCTGCCGGAAACCCAGCGGGAGAATGGAGGTAGTGAGAGATTGGTGCTGCTTCCATGCACGGCGCTGGCTACGGTTGGGTTTGAATAAACCGACAGGGATACGGACAGGAACACAGGCATTGCACTGTTCACAGTGTGGGCGATAGGCAAACCTGCCGCTACGTCGAAAGCCCAACTGAATCAAGCCGCTGTAAGTACGCGCATCGATGAGGTGATGCGGCGCAGCAATCAGTGACTGTGCCATGACGCCATCCAGATAGCCGCACAGATAAGGTGTGGTTGCATAAAACTGCAGCTTCTGTAAAGGTGGATCAGTCGGTAGCGTCATTTCTCAGGCATCCATTTCCCCGGGGCTTGGGGCAAGTTTACCAACTCCGTCAACCGCCGAGAAAACTCCTTGCGTGGAATTTCCCGGCCGCCAAGCGAAGTCAGGTGTTGCGTTTTCATCTGACAATCCATCATGCCAAAACCGTTTTGCTCAAGATGCCGCATCAGATAGGTGAGTGCAATCTTCGAAGCATCTGTGGCACGGTGAAACATGGATTCGCCGTAAAACATGCCTCCAATGGCCACACCATAAATCCCGCCCACCAATTTCTCGTCTATCCATGTTTCGACGCTATGGGCATAACCGAGTTCATGCAGTCTGCAGTAGGCGTCAATAATGTCTGGGGTAATCCAGGTACCAACCTGGCCGTGACGAGGTGTTGTGGCGCATGCAGTCATGACCTCATGAAACGCAGTATCGTACCTGACCTCGTAATCAGGCTTGCGTAGTCGTTTAGCCAAGGAGCGGGAAACCCGCAGCTCGGGTGGAAACAACACCATGCGCGGATCGGGGCTCCACCATAATATGGGTTGTTCTTCGCCGAACCAGGGGAATATGCCGTGCCGGTAAGCCTCCAGTAACCGGCCAGGAGACAAGTCACCGCCAGCTGCCAGCAGTCCATTCGGTTCGATGAGAGCTGCCTCTATGGGTGGAAAAGGGGCGTTTCTTTCAAGCCACGGAATCATTTGGCGATCACTCTGCCACGGTACATGCCCATCTGGCAGGTGAATTCATACGTGCCGGGCTGGAGTGGGGGAAGATGGATATCTTGCACACGACCTAATGGCAGGTCAGCGCTAATGCCCAGTTGAGGAAACACGACTTGTTCTGCGCATGGGGTCGCGTCATGGCGTAGGAAGTTCAGATTGAGCGGCTCGCCGGCTTGTATCTCGATAACTGCCGGTTGATAGGTGCCATCTTTGACTGCGATTTCTGCTGAAGCACCTTTATTGACATGTGTAACCTTTGGAATTGAGAACCAGAACCACCAAACGATCAAGGCGATCAGAACCAAACCTGCGACGGTAACGATGATCTCATTCATGGCTTGAACCACCTCAGTCGTCCCGCATTGCTAACTACTGTCACCGAAGACATGGCCATCGCTGCACCGGCAATCATGGGGTTGAGCAACAGACCAAAGAGTGGATAGAGGATACCGGCGGCGATTGGAATACCCAGGACGTTATAGATAAAGGCACCGAACAGGTTCTGCTTGATGTTGCGCACAGTTGCACGTGAAATGGCAATGGCATTGGCAACCCCATGCAGTGATCCCGACATGAGCGTGATGTCGGCTGATTCGATGGCGACATCGGTGCCGGTGCCAATGGCGAAGCCAACATCTGCACGCGCTAATGCGGGCGCATCATTGATGCCGTCACCCACCATGCCGACCACTTCGCCGCGCATCCTCAGTTCGCTGACTTTCTTGTCTTTGTCTTCCGGCAGCACCTCCGCAAATACCTCACCAATGCCAACTTGGGAGGCTACAGCCTGTGCTGTTGTTGCATTGTCGCCCGTGAGCATGACAATCTTGAGGCCAAGGTCCCTCAATTTCGCTATCGCCGCCTTGGAGTCTTCCTTGATTGGATCCGACAATGCAACAATACCTGCGAGTTTGCCGTCAGCTGCCAGATAAATCGGAGTGGCGCCCTTGGCGGCAAGTTCGGCGGCCTGGGATTGCAAAGCGTCAGTGTCGATGTGGTTAACGTGCATGAAACGGGGATTGCCCAGCAATACCTTTTGACCTTCCACCATGCCCTGTACACCGTGGCCGGCAACTGCCTGGAATTGCTCTGCATTGGCGACTGCAACACCACGTTCGCGGGCAGCGGCAATAACGGCTTCCGCCAGCGGGTGTTCTGACCCACTTTCCAGGCTGGCGGCCAGCTTCAGCACGTCGTTTTCCTGCCATCCGGGCGCTGCCAAGACTGCAGTGACTGCTGGCTTCCCTTGTGTAATGGTGCCTGTCTTGTCGAGCACTACGCAAGTCAGCTTCCCTGCCTGTTGCAACGCGTTGCCATTGCGAATCAGGATGCCGTATTCAGCAGCCTTGCCTACGCCCACCATGACGGACATTGGCGTTGCCAGACCAAGCGCACAAGGGCAGGCAATGACCAGCACGGTCACCGCAGCCAC
>Ga0196972_1000922_pt1 | contig 10386 bp, 13 predicted proteins | sample S1v_2013CmetaG_FD_148618 | JGI IMG/M metagenome (GOLD analysis project Ga0196972, IMG submission 148618) | Soil microbial communities from Anza Borrego desert, Southern California, United States - S1+v_20-13C | ecosystem: Environmental > Terrestrial > Soil > Desert | place: USA: California... | reverse complement strand
CGTCGTAGGGTCATTGTCGTCGACTGGTATGGCCTTGACGGTGGGTTCGCAGTGACCCAGTCTCCGCATCTCCTCTTGCAACGCATCCCGTGTCATCAGATACAGCTTCCCGTCTCGTGTGCAGTCGATGCGCCCCTCCCCCATGCGCCTCCTGACCGCTCTGCAGTGTCGCCGGGGCCCGAGCGGGGAATTTGCTTGGGAAACCCAGCTATCTCCTTCCGCGGCGCGGAGCTCTCTGGCGAGCTCCCTCGCGATCTCGGCGGCGAGCGCCTTGCCGAGCGTCCCCAGGATTGAGTCCAACGATCTGACCTCCCCGGTAGATTCAATATGTATCCGCGCGTGGCGAGATGCGCCAATGCATTTTGACTCGCGCGTGTCGAATTTGTGTTCGCGTGTAGTCATGACGCTATGCGCTGAATAGACGGGCACATGCCAAAGACAAAACAAATTCCAGAGTTGTCGGAGGAGAGGCTGCAATTCTTGCGCATGTACCGTCGCCTCGAGCGAGAGCTCGGGGGCGCGCCAACCCAGAGCGAACTCGCCGCCGAGCACGGTGGCTACGCCGAGGGGTCGGAGCGCGCCGCGGTGCAGTACATGCTCCGCGCTCTGGAGGAGATGGGGCTGATAGGGCCATTGGTGAAGCGGCCGCCGCCACGGATCACCGCCCTCGGCCTGGAGGTTCTGCGCAAGAACCGCAAGCGCGAATGAGGCGTGCTACCATCATTTCACGATGATTACAGCAGCCGCGACAGGGCTCTTCCAGCGCGTCTCGGCGCTGACGCCGCGGGAGTGTTTCATCGCTTTGGGCGTCGCAGCCCTTATCGGCGCCATCGCATGGATCGGTAGGAACGTGAGCAGGCTCATCGCTGCTCACGAGGCCGTCGCGGCGCGCCTGCAGGTCGCAGAGGGCAACCTCGCCAACGCGCAGGACGCTGTCGTGCAGCTCGATGAGCGGGTCGCGCGGGTCGACGAGGCCGTGGCAAAGCGCGTGCGGAACGTCGAGGTGCGCCAGGATCGCCTGCAGTCGAAGGTCGAGAACTGGGGCAAGGACTGGCGCGATAGCGGGCAGGCCACGAAGAACCTCGACCACACCGGGCCGATGACGGTGGTCGAGCTGCGCAAGCCGTGAACGCGATCATTCGAACACGGCCCGGAAGGGCAATGGTTCAACTGACGGGCGTTCGATGAGGCCGCACGATATGCCTCGCAAGTGCAGGTGGACGTTGTGGCGCAAGGACGTGCGCGGACGCAACATACGCGGTCGCTTCTGGCGCAAGCGCTACAACAAGCTGTCAGGTCACGCCAAGCACTGGTTCTGGAATGACTAAACAAGTCCAGTGCCTGTGCGGTGATCCAAGAGGGGTGACGGGCCATCACCCGTGCCTGCACTGGTTCGAAAGGCGTGGCTACTTCAGGGCACCCCATACAGGTCTCTGCTCGGCGTGTGGCGACTCGTTGGATGACCGCTTTCATCGTTGTCCGGAGCTGACGTCCCGCCTCGACTACGTCTCGGCGTCCTGAAGGCGACTGGTGTCGAGTCTGCGCGCGCGAGAGTCGGATTGCCTAGAGTGATAAATCTGCTCGTGCGAGGCGCATTCGAATCACCGATGCAACTACGCGCTGACGAGGCGTAACGCCGCGCACGGACCAAAGCGTCCAATTGCGCTGTGCTGAGCGCTCGGTCAGCATCGGCGGGTGAGCGAGAGCCGGCGCGCGCGCGCGTTCGAGGTAGTTTTCTTCGCTGGGCCGGTGCCGGCGTTGTCGCTGATGCTTGGGCAATCGCCCGCTGAGACGGACTTTCTCGACCTGCAGAGGAACCCGCAGCGACGGCAGGAGTGGCGTGAGCACTGCGCTGGCGCGCTGAAAACCTGGCACAAGCGGACCGGCGTTAAGCCGCGGCAGGTGGAGCGGTGATGTTCGTGCCGAACATGATCGTTCCGATGCCCGCGCGCGACCTGTTCCCGGGCGTTGAACTCGACGACTTCGGCTGCTGGCGCAACGTAGTGAGCGTCTACCGCCGCGAGCAAGGCGATGGCACGGTCAGCGTGGAGGCCTCGTTCGGACTCATCTGCCGCTGCCTGAACGGTGACGATGCCATCCGGGTCCGCATGGCCCCCGACGTGTTCCGGCGCTGGGAGACGCAGTGCGAGGCCGACGCCTGGTACGCGCGCGAAGTCGAGCGGATGCGCGAGAGGGCGCCGGCGTGACGCCCTATTACGACCACGGTGGTATCACCATCTATCACGGCGATTGCCGCGCGATCTTGCCGAGCCTCGGCACGTTCGATCTGTTGCTCACGGACCCGCCGTATGGCATTTCTCTCGACACCCGAGCTCGTTACAAGCGCAACGCGGATCACGCGCCGATCGTCGGAGACGACGAGCCATTTGATCCGAAACTCTTGTTACAGAGCGCACCTTGTGCCGTGCTCTGGGGCGCCAACCACTATTGCCAGCGGTTGCCGCATATGCCCGGCTGGTTGTGTTGGGTCAAAGTCAAGTTCGACGGTGCATTTGGCACTCGCGCCATGGACAAGCGCCAAGCCGAAATGGAGCTCGCGTGGACCAATTGCGTCACGAGACCGAAGTCGCTCCGCCATCTTTGGGATGGCGTTTTCCGAGATAGCGAATCGAGCACTCGCTATCACCCCGCACAAAAGCCCGTCGCGCTCATGGCATGGTGCCTTTCGCTCGTGCCCGAGGCGCGCACCGTCGTCGATCCCTACATGGGCTCGGGCCCGGTGGCGCGCGCATGCAAAGACGCTGGCAAGCGATACGTCGGCATCGACATCGAAGAGCGCTACTGCGAGATAGCCGCCAAGCGCCTCGCGCAGGAGGTGTTGCTCGCATGACCGACGCCCGCTGCACCGCCCAAAGCCAGCGCACCGGCACCCGCTGCGTGCGCAAAGTCGCGATCGGCGACCGCTGCTGGGGACACGGCGCGAACGTGCCGGGCCCCTGCGCGCTGACGCTCGACGGCGGCAAGCCCGTGATCTGGTTCTGCGACGAGCGCGGGGGCTTTAGGCGAAACCCGCGCCTGGCCACGAAGTGGGCCGCGGTGCAGCTCGTGCTGCGCGGCGTGATTCAGCACGGGTGGTTTCTCGGGCACAAGCCGCAGCGCTTCCTGCGCCGGCTCGAGCGCGCTGGCGTGACCGTGGTGCCGGCGGGTGTCGGGTTCGGGCGCGTGTTTCGGTATCGGTTTGAGGCGGCAAAGAGCCAAGCCGCTTGAAAGAAAGCCAAGACGATGAGTGACGAGACACCCAAGACAGTCCGCGCCGTGTTCACACTGCCCGATGGCAGGCAGCTCAATTCGGCGTTGATGCTCTGGGACGGCATTGAGGAGCACCCGATCGCGCAAAAAGAGGAGGTAAAGCTGTGGCTCGCGAGCGCCGCTGAAGGCCTGGTCGTGTTTTGGCGCGACCCCAAGCGCTTTGAAAGCGCCGCCAAGTGCGCCGCGCCCGAGCACACGGCACCGTCTCCAGACGGAGTGCTGTTGGACGTAAATGAGTTGGTTGGGGTCAACGAGGGACTTCAGCGTGACCTCGCCGCCGCCACCGCCCGGGTGGCGGAATTGGAGGCGACAGTTGAGGCGCTGAGAGCCGAACCCAGTCGGGCATACAGAGCCGCGCAAGACATTGCCATAGCGGACGCCAACGCCCGCGCCGATGCGGCGGAGCAGAAGCTGGAGCGCAAACTCAAAAAGAGTGTGTACGGCGCCCGCCTCGCTGCCTGGGAATCTTCCACCGCCCCAGCCCCGACCGAGCGCGTGAAAGCGGAGCGGAAGGTCCTTTAGGGCTGAGCCATGGCCATTCGAACGTTCCCGTTCAACAGCGGCATAAACGGCGAGGTAGACATACGTCTCCTCCCCGACGGGCTGCTCGCCGATGCGCGGAACGTCGAACTGGACCGGCGTGGTCGCATCGTGGTGCGGCCCGGCTACACGGCGCAGGCGGCCACCGTCTACGGCACGGGCACACTGGTCGCCTACGACCTGTTCACGCTGAACGACCGCCTCTTCGCCTTCGGCGACGCGCACGGCTACGGCTTCCCGTGCGACATCTACGAACTGTTGCCCACGGGCTCGGCAGCGCGGTGGCGCCCGAGCTCGAGCAACAACGCGAACAGTCCGCGCCTGCCCCGCGCGACCAAGGTGCGCGAGATCGCGCGCCCGCCCGACCAGGCCGACGGCGTCTCCAACTGGGGATGCGCGGCATTCGGCGGCTACGCATGCTTGGCCTGGAACGCATCGATCGGCGGCAGCCAAAGCGGCTACGTGCACGTGGTCAGCGCAGCCGATGACCAAACTCTCATCGTGCAGCGCATGAACACGGGCGACAACCCGCGGCTCCTGCTCCGTACGGTCGCGCTGTCCGATCGGTTTCTGATTCTCGGGACGACCGCCGCGGGCAACGAGCTGGATCTGGCGCGTTTCATACCCGCGAGCGACGAAGCGGTCGCCAACGTCGCCCAGGACCTGTTTAGCGGAGGCGCGATCACGGTCTACGCAGCGTGCCGTTGCGCCGGCTCCGACGAGTTCGTGGTCATCGCCCAGGTGGGCGCAAACCTCATCACGCGGCGCTTCAACTCGAGCGGTGTTCAGCAGACCCAGTACTCCAGCATCGCAGTCACCGCGATTGCTGTCGCAGTCGAGGCATCGGCTACAGCAAACCAAGTGGTCATCGGCTACACCGCTGGGGCGCAAACGGCGGTTTTCGTCGCGTACAATCTGACCACGGGAGCCCAGATAGCGACGCGCACCAGGACCGAGTCATTCGACTCGTTTCTGAACGTCGGGATCGCTCGCATGAGTTCAACGCAACTCATGCTCGTCACGTCTATCAACGATGTGTCAGCGGGTGACCCTGAGCGCGTGGAAAAAGGGACATGGATTCCCAGCACAGACACGCTGGGGACGTTTGGCGCGTTCCGCGACATGAAGATGGTGAGCACGCCGGTGTTCGACGGCGAGACGTTCTTCGCGAGCCAATACGGAGAGCCAGGCGTTGGGGGAACGCCTAACCTGATTCTCAGCGTAGGGAACGACACTGGAGATGTCACACCGCAGATCTGCAAAGACTTCGAGGTTGCCGATGTCACGAGCGCGCTCTTGCCGGACGTCGTCTTGGATTCGAGCACGGGTAAGTACTACTGGGCAAACGCGACAGCTAACCCAGACGGCACCACGACGCCGCAGCTCACCGAGTTCGAACTCTCGTCGACGGAGCGCAGGCAGGTCGCTGTGCTGGGAAACCTTGCGTACATCGCTGGCGGTGTTCCTCTGGTCTTCGACGGGCGGACGGCCGTGGAGAGTGGCTTTCTGGTTCGCCCGCGTATTATCAGCCTGACCCCTTTCAACGCGGCAGGAGAGCTGCTGTCTGGCGCCGCGTACGACTACCGCCTGCACTGGGAGTGGATCGACAGCGAAAACAACCTGCATCTTTCGCCGCCGAGTGCCATCTCGACCATCACGCTCGGCGCATCCGACGATACGGTGACGGCGATTTGCTCGACTGCGCACTCGATGCGTAGCAACAACGGCGCCATCGCAGCTGGCAGCGCTCAGGCGTGCGTGCTGACGCGAACGCTGGCAACAGAGGCGCTTACTTCAGCGACGCTCGTGGGCAGAGCAACCGTTTCGCCGCCAAGCGCGTCGTTAGTTGGCCTGACGCTGTTTGTGCTCATTAGCGACACGACCGGCTACAACATGTACACGACAACGTTCGACGCCGGGAGCGTTGATGCCGATGCTATCGCTGCGGACATCAATGCAGCGGTCAGCAGAGTCACAGCGACGAACGTGAACGGGCACATCGTGCTGACCGCAGATGAAGCGGGTGCGGGCGCGTTTTTGGAAGTGAGCGGCGGGACCGCGATCGACATCTTGGGATTCGTCGAGTACGAAAACGATACCGGCACGACGACCCTCACCAAGGGGCAGAACTTTCAGCGCGCTGCGGTCGGCTTCACGTCGACGACCAGTCTCATCAGCGGGAACTTCGTCACGGTCACCGACGTGCGAAAGGACCAGAGCGATCCGATCGTGGACACGGACCTTATCCGCCAGCAGCCGCTCTACTCGAGCGGCATCGCGTCGGGCGCGCACCACGCGCCGCCTCCGAGCGAGTACGTCTGGGCGGACCGCGAGCGCATCGTGATGAACCACCCGCGCCGGGCCCGTTATGTCACGAGCAAGCTCGTGGTGCCGGGTGAACCCGCGGAGTTCGCGGCCGAGGGCTTTGTCGCGTTCACGGGGCAGGTGACGGGCGACATCGAGGGCTTGGCCGTGCTTGGCGACTCGATCGTGCCGTGGACGCGCCGCGAGATCTGGGAGGTGACCGGCTCGGGCCCGGCGCGCAACGGCATCGGTGAGTTTTTCGCGGCTCGGCGCGTTAGCAACGCGGGCGGGCTCGTCGCCGATGGTTGGCGTTCGCTGGTCGAGACCGACGCGGGGGTGTTTTTTCAGCGCGAACCGACGCAGCTCTGCATGCTGTCGAAAGACGGCTCTGTCGCATGGATCGGTCTGCCCATCGAGGACTACCTCGAGCTTTACCCTGAGATCACGGCGGCCGTGTACGTGCCGAGCAAGCACTCGGTGGCGTTCGCGTGCCGCTCCGCCGATGGGCTCGACGGCGGCATCCTGCGCTTTGACCTCGAGATGAGCGCCTGGTTCTTTGACGACGTCGGCGCGGTGTCAGCGCTGGCGGAGCACCAAGGACGGCTCGCCTTCGTGCAGAGCGGCGTCGTGTTCCTCCAGGACGAAGCGCCGGGCGTGGGCACAGGCGTCGACTACAGCCTCAAGACGAACCTGTTCCAGGGCTTCAACGCGATCGGCTGGGGCCAGCTCAACCGCATCGGTGGGCTCGCGACCTATCGTGGTCCGTGCACGGTGAATCTGTACCTGAGCCAAAACGGCGAGGGATACACGGGCCTGATCGCGTCGTGGCCGCTCACCGATGCCGACCACGACGCTGGCGATCGGCTCGTGCTGCTCAAAGACCCGCCCGAGCAGATGCTCGATAGCTTTGGGCTCCTGTTCGAGGTCTTGCCCGAAGACAACTCGGAGGGCGTGTGGTTTCACGCCGTCGCGGTGGATGTGACCGGCGCGCCCGAGCTCGCACGCAAGGGCCCGGCGAAGAACCTTTGAACGAAGAAAGGCGATGGTAGCGATGTTTAGGAAAGAGGATTGAATCATGGCCCAAACAGCCCCCAAAGTGCAGACAACGCGCAGCGCCGACTTCGTGTACTTCGTCGCAGACGTTTCTGCGGTTGATCCACTAAACCTGACGCAGATCGCGGAGAAGCCCAAATGTGCGGCCCAACGCATCCGGTTTTTCAACAGCGGCGGCAGCGCCGCGACTGTCGTCGTGAGGCCAGAAGTTGGACCGAACCAACAGGTGAAGGCAACGAACGGCGACTACGATGTCACGGTGCACTTGGGCATCTTGCTCGACTACACAACCGAGTTTCCTGCCACGCATCTGGTTAGCGCCAGTTCGGCCGACATCAGCGCCATCGTGATGTGGTGGTACGGCACGGGAATCGACGTCAACAAACTGCTGCCATGACTCCAGACCAGGTCAGCGAGTTTCAGCGCGGTCGATTCGACTGGGAGGGCAAGCCCCTGCGCGTCGATGGCGACCTGGGTCCGCGCACGCGCTGGGCGCTGGCCATGTCGCGGCTCGATTCGCGCCGGCAAGCCATCGTGGCCAACGCCTGCGGCTTCGTCGGGCTCACCGAGCGCGCCACCAATCGCGGGCCCGAGATCGACACCTGGCTCGAGCGCTGCGGCGCGCCGCTCGGATCGCCCTGGTGTGCCGCGTTCGCGAGCTGGTGCATCTCGGTGCCGGTCCTGCCCTCGGCGAGGGAGGCTAGCGCGCAGGCGCTCGGGCGCTCGCTTAGGCCCGCCACGCTCATCCTTCCCGGCGACGTCATGTGGTTTCCGACGGGGACCTGGACGGGCCATTGCGGAATCGTCGCCGCCGCCGGGCCCGGCGAGGTCGCGTGCGTCGAGGGCAATCACGGCAACCGCGTCGCGCTGGTACGTCGGCGCACTGCCGATGTCCGGATCGCAACGCCGCTGCCAGTCGAGGAACTGCCGGGCATCCCGCCGGGGCTGCCACTGGTGCCGGTGCAGCGGGAGGACACGCGATGAAGCCCGTCAAAGTCGTCAACGGCATCGACGTGACCGCACACGGTGGCCTCATCGGGCGCTGCGTGCAGCGCTACAAGCGATTCGTCGGCGGGTGCCTCGAATGGGAGGACCTGTTCCAGGCAGGCTGGCTCGGCATGTACCACGCTGCTGAGCGCTTCGACCCCACACGCGGTTTCAAGTTCTCGACCTACGCGAACTGGTGGATTCGCGCCTTCATCCAGCGCGCCATCATGAACGAGCGGCGCACGGTGCGCGTGCCGGTGCATGCGCAGCAGAGCGCATTCGCACGCGGAGAGCGGCTGCATCTGGACGCGCTGTCACTCAACGCGCCGGTGAGTGCGGACCACCCAGAGGACACCTGGATCGACCTGCTGCGAGCCGACAGCGACCCGGAGCGCGAAGCGATGGACAGCGACGTCGCTTCGCACATCGAAGCCGCCGTCGATGCGCTCCCAGACGTGAGCCGGCGCGCCATCAGAGGGCGTTTCTGGGGCGAGCACACGCTCAAGGAGATCGGTGACGATGTCGGGCTCTCGCGAGAGCGCATTCGCCAGCGCGAGGCCCAGGCACTGGAGCGTCTGGAGTTGAGACTCGCAACGCTGCAGCACGAGACGAGGCGATGACATGACGGTCCGATACAACCAGAATCTCGGCGTTTTCCAGGTCAACGGGCGCGGAGCCTATGCGACCAGAGAGCAGGCAGAAGCAGCCGACTCGACAGCGGCGCAGGCAACACAGGTCGTCGATGACGACGACTTCGCGAACAGCTTCAGCGCGCCATCGCGCGTGCTCGCGCCCGAGCGCACCACCTCGACCGTGACGACGCCAGCGCAGGCCAAGGAAAAGCAGGCGCAGTTCGAAGCGGCGAACAAGCTCTATCAGCAGGGCTACAGCGACCTGAACGGCGACGGCACCATCAACGCGGAGGACCAGCGCCTCTCGGGCGTCGCCTACGGCACGCCGGTCTCTCAGGGCGGCACGGCGGCGCAGTTTCAGACCGAGCAGGAGCCGATCGGCACCCGGAACATGCGCACGGGTCGGCTCAACGCCTCGCCGGTCACCGCGCTGAATGGCGTCGCCCCTGGTGTCGGCGGCGGCTATCTGCCCGCCGGGGCGCTCTCGAGCGAGCAGAAGTTTCAGGCCGCAGCAGGGGCGACCGAGTCTGCCGGTGCCCAGTTCCAAAACCGGCAGGAAGAGAACGCGGCGGAAAACGAGTCCCTGTTCACGGGCGCGATGGATCGCTACGACGCGCTGGGAGGCACCGACAACCAGCTCTCCGACGAGGCGCGGCGCTACCAGCAGGAGGGGCTAGCGCAGCAGCGCATGCTGCTGGAGAAGCTCCTCGGCTTCGACGAGGAGCAATACGCGACGCAATTCGCTGATCAGGCGCTGGCACGCACGATCGCGGCGGGGCGCCAGGGAACCAGCGCGGCGGCGCAGCAAGCGGGCATGTTCGCGGCGATGGAGCAGGCGCCTTCGCTCTACGCCGAGGGGCGCCGCCAAGCATCCGAGCAAGCGAATCAGCGGCTCGGGCTCGCCGGTTCTGCCGCGAAGTCGTTCGGTGAGCTCGGCACGATGACCCGCGGCCAAGACGAGACACGCGCGCAGTTCGAGGCGCAGCTCCCGCTCGAGATCGCCAACAGCGTGTCCGCGCTCACTCAGGGGCAGATGGCGCTCAACCAACAAGAGTCGGAGATGTTCGCCGAGATCTGGATGGACTTCGCCCGGCTGCAATCGGTGTACGCCGGCATGAGCTCCCAAGAGCAAATGGCCTGGTGGGAGAACGAGACGGCGCGCAGGGGCCAAGACAAGACGTTTGAAGCGATCAAGGCGCGAATCAAAGCCGACGGCGCTGTCTCTGACAAGGACATCCTAAATGGGATGTTTCAGTTGGGCGGCGGCCTGCTCGGCATGGCCAGGATGGGTGCGTGATGAGGTTCCGAGAATATAGCGAGAGCGTTCTCATCCCCATGAGCGAGTTTCGCGAGCAAGATCTCAATCGACTACGATACCAGTGCGACCCAGTCTTTCGCGCTCGCGTCGTCGCATGTAAGCGGGTCGTCGAGGACGCGCTTAGACGAGTCACGTTCGGCCGCTTGCGCAAAGCGATTGGGGTCATGAAGGGAGCACCCGCCGATGCGGTGATCGACACCGAGAGGCTCTACGATGACAGACCCGAGCTGGAGGAGCGCTGATGCCGAACATCAGAGGCTATCTGCCGCTGCCGGATCCGAA
>Ga0196972_1000921_pt1 | contig 10389 bp, 9 predicted proteins | sample S1v_2013CmetaG_FD_148618 | JGI IMG/M metagenome (GOLD analysis project Ga0196972, IMG submission 148618) | Soil microbial communities from Anza Borrego desert, Southern California, United States - S1+v_20-13C | ecosystem: Environmental > Terrestrial > Soil > Desert | place: USA: California... | reverse complement strand
TTGTGCTGGATTGCGCCGAGTTGAGTTGTTGCCGCATATTCATTCTCATCCAGCAGGGCACGACATTCTTCCGCACCTTCCAACAAGCTGGCCCCATGCGCCAGCCGTGCATGCTCCTGCTGCATGGCCTCCCATTCATCCATAACAGGTGCCAACTGCTTGAGTTCGCGCACCTGGTCGCGCAACTCGGCGAGCTCTTCAGCATAGGTTGCGGCATTGCGATCCATCTCTACGCGTTTTTCATGCAGCTCGCGCCAGATGCGATATTGCTTGGCAACTTCAGCTGCCAGGGCCTGCAATCCTGCATAAGCATCCAGGATCTGGCGTTGATAAGTCTGCTTGAGAAGGGAATGATGCGCATGCTGGCTATAGATATCGATCAGGAAGTCGCCCACTTCACGCAATTGTTGGATAGTCGCCTGTGTGCCATTGATGAAAGCACGTGAACGGCCATCCGCATGGATGATGCGCCGAAGCAGTAATTGCTGATCCTCTGCCGTGAACTCATGCTCATCCAGCCAGGACTGCAATTCATACAAAGCTGAAATATTGAAGGCGGCGACAATCTCCGCCTTCTCACACCCTGCACGGGTAATCCCACCCTCGCCCCGTGCGCCCAAAGCCAGGGATAAAGCATCAATCAGGATTGATTTACCTGCACCGGTTTCACCGGTCAAAACAGTAAAACCTGGGGAAAACTCGAGGTCGAGCTTATCGACGATAACAAAATCACGGATGAAAAGGGACTGCAGCATTTATATCGAACGAACCTCAGAATGCAGATTCATGTTATCCCCAACGTAGTTTGTCACGCAGCATCCCATAGTGGCTGTGCCCAGCAGGGTGCAGCAGCGAAACGGTATTCTCCGCACGCTGCACAAGCACCGTATCACCCTGCTGCAGCGGCACCTGCACCTGTCCATCGAAATGCACGCTGGCATCTTTTGCGTGAATAAGCGTGATTTCCACGTGGCTCGCGCTATTGATGGCGATGGGCCGGTTGCTCAGGGTATGTGGACAAATCGGCACCATAGCGATGGCATCGAGTGTCGGGTGCAGGATGGGGCCACCTGCCGATAGCGAGTAGGCAGTGGTCCCCGTCGGGGTTGCGAGAATAAGGCCATCCGAGCGCTGCCGATAGACAAACTGGCCATCGATGTAAACCTCGAGCTCGATCAGGCGCACGGCACCACTTTTGTTGACCACCACGTCATTGAGCGCACGCCCACTGGCGATAACGTCGCCGTAGCGGCTAATGCTTGCAGAAAGCAGCATGCGTTGTTCTATGGTGTACTTGCCGGACAAAATGGGCTCAAGACACGAGAGCATCGAATCCGAACTCAGATCGGTCAGAAAACCAAATCGGCCTCGGTTAATACCTACCAGCGGAATGTTGAAATCCACAAGAGAGCGGGCGACAGACAACATGGTGCCATCCCCACCGACAACGATGGCCAGATCGGCCTCACTGCCCAGATTTGCCATATCGGCAGTCGGGTAGCCTTGAATGTCGGATTGCTGTGCGGTGGTTTCTTCTACCAGAACGCCGACCTGTTTTTCCCTTAAGAACTCCGCCAACATGAGGATCTGTTCGCGAATTTCCGGGTTCATGTATTTGCCAATGATGGCAATGGTCTTGAAAGCGCTCTTCATGGCTTGGCATTAAATCATAGAAGGGCCATGCATAGAAGCCCGAGCCCGAGTACGCTAGAACTGAGTTTTTTCATCCATGTCAAAAGAATACGTGTTGCGCTTGGGCTGCAGGTACCGGATAATTTTCCAAGCGGGCTAAACCAACTGGCAAATATTCCATCTATAAACACATGCTCGACAAACGCGCACAAATTCTCCTGAAAACCCTGGTCGAACACTACATCAGCGATGGCCAGCCAGTAGGTTCGCGCACTCTTTCCAAATGCTCGGGCCTGGATTTGAGCCCCGCCACCATCCGCAACGTCATGGCAGACCTGGAGGAAATGGGTTTCATTGCCAGCCCGCATACCTCGGCGGGACGCATACCTACTCAGCGCGGGTATCGTTTCTTTGTTGACACTTTGTTGACAGTCAAGCCACTGGACTCCAAGGAAATACAGCGTCTGGAGTATGAGCTATCTTCGCCGGACCCCCAGGAATTGCGTTCCTCCGCCGCTGAACTGCTCTCAAACCTTACCCGGTTTGCCGGATTGGTCATGATTCCCAAACGCAAAAGCATCGCCTTCCGTCATCTGGAATTTCTGCCGCTGACTGAAAAACGCATTTTGCTGATTATTGTGACTTCTGACGGTAACGTGCAAAACCGCATCATCGTGACGGATCGGCCTTATACCCAGTCCGAACTCACACAAGCCACCAACTTCTTCAACCAGCACTATGCTGGCAATACCTTTGAGGAAGTTCACAACAAGCTGCACGATGAACTCAAGCAGATGCAATCCGACATGACCCGCCTCATGGCAGCTGCGCTTGAAGCCAGCAACAAGGCGCTGGAAAGTGAGCGGGACAATGTCGTCATCTCGGGTGAGCGCAACCTGTTGCAGGTGGACGATCTATCGACCAACGTCACTTCGCTGCGTAAGCTATTTGAGCTGTTCGAGCGCCGGCATACGCTGCTGCAGCTGCTGGACAACAGTCAACGCGCAGACGGCATCCAGATTTTTATTGGCAACGAATCGGGTTACCTACCGCTCGATGAGTGCAGCATGGTAACGGCACCTTATGAAGCAGATGGCGAAATCGTCGGCACCCTGGGTGTCATCGGCCCAACCCGCATGGCTTATGAGCGCGTGATCCCTATTGTGGACATCACGGCCAAGCTACTTTCAAACGCCCTATCCAAATAAAAAAGAGACTCGTGACTTATTATCAGGAACCACCCTATAGCCACGGGGAACAACTACGCACAGGCATTCTGCTTATCAACCTGGGTACGCCGGATGCCCCTACCCCATCCGCCTTGCGGCGCTATCTAAAACAGTTCCTCAGCGACCCGCGCGTGATCGAGATTCCAAGTTTGGTGTGGTGGCCGATTCTGCATGGCATCATCCTCACGCTACGTCCGCGCAAGTCCGCTGAGAAATACGCACAAATCTGGACTCAGGACGGTTCACCACTGCTCGTCCATACGCGCAGGCAGGCCACACTGTTTCAAGGCTTTCTGGGCACACGGGTCAAATCCCCCTTTGCAGTTGAGTTCGGGATGCGCTATGGCAACCCCTCCATCGCCTCAGCCATTGCCAAGCTCAAGGCCAAGCATTGCAACCGCATTTTGGTATTCCCGCTGTACCCTCAGTATGCAGCGAGCAGCACCGCTTCCGCACTCGATGCCATCTCTCAGACTTTGAACAGGGTACGCAACGTCCCCGCTTTGCGTTTTATCCGCAACTACCATGACCATCCTGCCTACATCAGCGCTCTTGCTGAAAGCGTGCGCGATTATTGGTCGATAAATGGGCGCTCGGCAAAACTCATCATGAGTTTCCATGGCGTGCCTCGCCGTACGCTTGACCTGGGCGACCCTTACCATTGTGAATGTCACAAGACTGCGCGTTTATTGGCGGAAGCATTAGGGTTGAAGCAGGACCAATATATGGTGTGCTTCCAATCACGGTTCGGCAAGGCGGAATGGCTCAAGCCGTACCTTGCCCCTACCTTGGAAGCACTAGGCAAACAACAACTCCAGCGCGTGGATGTGATCTGCCCTGGTTTTTCCAGCGATTGCCTGGAAACACTGGAAGAAATCGCCATGGAAGGCAAGGCCATATTCACCAAAAATGGCGGAGGCGAATTCCATTACATCCCTGCTCTCAATGAACAGGAGAGCTGGATCAATGCCATGTGTGACATCGCCCTGGAAAACTTGCAAGGTTGGGTTAGCCAGGATTGGGACAAGGCTGCCGCCCAAAAGGAAGCCGAACTCACCAGCCTGCGCGCCAAGGCGCTCGGTGCACAAAAATAATCGATCCATCGCGCCGCTTTCGGCTTTGCTATACTTCGACTTTCGGCTGAATCTATCTCTGGACCTGAATAAATGATCGTAATCACCGGTGGCGCCGGCATGATCGGCAGCATGATCGCCTGGCATCTGAATAGCGTGCTGGGCCGTGACGATCTGGTCATTGCCGACCGGTTCAGCCAACCTGATCAATGGCAGAACCTGTGCCATCGCCGCTATGCCAATTACCTTGATAAGGATGAGCTTCTCCCGTGGCTTGAAAATACACAGGAGAAGGTAGATGCCGTCATTCACATGGGAGCCATCAGCGCGACGACTGAGCGTGACTTCAACAAACTGGTGCAGGACAACATCCGCTACAGTCAGCAATTATGGCAATGGTGCGCAAAACATGAAGTGCCATTCCTCTTTGCCAGCTCCGCGGCTACATATGGCGACGGCAGTCACGGGTACGATGACAATGAAGCAAACCTAGACGAACTCCGTCCGCTGAACGGTTATGGCTATTCCAAGCAGTTTTTTGACCAATGGGCTCTGAGACAGGTCAGGGAAAAAAATCCTGTGCCTCCCCAATGGTGCGGCTTCAAGTTCTTTAATGTGTATGGCCCAAACGAATACCATAAAGAGCGCATGGCCAGCGTGGCGCTGCATAGCTTCAACCAGTTCCGCGAACTCGGCACTGTAAAGCTGTTCAAGAGCAACCTTCCTGAATATGCTGACGGCATGCAACTGCGTGATTTCGTCTATGTCAAAGATGCGGCTGCAATTGTTGCCTATTTCCTGGACAATCGAGGAAAATCAGGCATCTACAATGTAGGCACAGGTCAAGCACGCGCGTTCAAGGATCTGGCTATGTCAGTCATGAACAGCATGGGCAAAAAGCCTTCTATCACCTATATCGACATGCCGCAGGACCTTCATGGGAAATACCAATATTTCACCGAGGCTAATATCGCAAAACTGCGTGCCGCGGGATATACCCAGCTATTCCATACATTGGAAGATGGCGTCGTTGACTATGTACAAAATTACCTGATGAAATCAGATCCTTATTGCTGAAGGACCTATGAACAATATCGAATTACTACGTAACGCACTTGCCGATCACCAGACCGTCATGAATAGTCTGCAGGAAATGCTGCCCCAGATCAGCGCGGTAGCAGAGCGGATGCGAAATTGTCTTGCACAGGGCGGCAAGATCCTGCTCATGGGTAATGGCGGCAGTGCGGCGGACAGCCAGCATATTGCAGCGGAAATCGTCGGCCGTTACAAACGGGAGCGTAAAGGTTTACCAGCCATTGCGCTGACTACGGATACATCAATCCTTACATCCGTCGCTAACGATTACGGTTACGAATACATATTCTCACGGCAAGTCGAAGCATTGTGCGGACCGTTGGATGTGGTCATCGGACTCTCCACCTCTGGCAACAGTCCCAATGTTGTACGCGGGATCGAAACAGCGAAACAAATCGGTGCCACTACGGTAGGCATGACAGGCGGCTCGGGCGGCAAGCTCACAGCCTTGTGCGATTTCAATCTGGTCATGCCTTCCAGTGATACTCCGCGTATTCAGGAAGCGCATATTTTCATTGGTCATGTGCTCTGTGAACTGGCTGAGGCTGAAGATTGATGCAGCAACGCCTTCTTGAAACGGTACGCAACAGCTTCGGCAACGCGCCTTCGCGATGGGCGTTAGTCATTGGCGACCTCATGCTGGACCGTTACCTGATTGGCGAAGTAGAGCGAATCTCGCCAGAAGCGCCCGTCCCCGTTGTTTTACTCAAACAGCAAGAAGAGCGTGCAGGCGGGGCAGCCAATGTCGCCGCCAATCTGGCCAAGCTTGGCATTCCAACCCGGCTTGCCGGATATATTGGCAATGATACTGATGGCCAACTATTGATCGATCTTGTTCAAGATATGGGGATTAATACGCAGGCGATTGTCCATTCAGCTACTCACCCCACTATTACCAAAACCCGCATTATAGGCGGGCATCAGCAGATGATGCGGCTGGACCAGGAAAGCCGCGCTGATTACAGCGATACTGATAAAACGGAGTTGAAACGCCTTATTCAAATGGAACTGTCTGCTAGGCCGGCCATTGTCGTGCTCTCCGATTATGCCAAAGGCGTTACCGAAACAGCATTTACGGGCTATGTTATCCAGGAAGCAAAAAAACTGGGCATTCCCGTACTGGTTGATCCCAAAGGCCGAGATTTCAGTAAATATCATGGGGCGACAGCTTTAACACCTAACAAGCGCGAAACTGCAGAAGCCTGCGGGATCAACTATCACGATAACGACGCATTACTCGCAGCAGCTCAGAAATTGCGTGGTTCGTTAGGTCTTGATTTTCTCGCGGTCACGCGCGGCGAAGAAGGCATCTCGCTGTTTGAAGCTAATCAGAGCCATCACATTCCTGCCACTGCAAAACAGGTGTTCGATGTTTCCGGCGCAGGGGATACTGTTATCGCTACCCTGGCTGCTGGATTGATTCATGGGCTGGCACACGAAGAAGCGCTGCATCTTGCCAACATCGCAGCTGGCGTTGTTGTCGGCAAGGTAGGCACTGTCCCCATTACGCAAGAAGAACTGCAACACGCTCTGATTTCGGAAGATGCTGTCAGTCAGGCAGACAAGATTTGCGACCTGCCGGGTCTGAAAATCCGAGTGGCTCAATGGCAAGCCCGCGGCGAACGCATTGTATTCACCAATGGGTGTTTCGATTTACTGCACGCAGGCCATGTGACTTATCTGGAAGCAGCTCGTAAGACAGGCGATCGTCTCATTTTGGGGTTGAACACTGACCGCTCCGTCAAAGTACTCAAAGGCCCAACTCGGCCCATTATTCACGAGGCTGATCGTGCCCGTGTATTGGCAGCACTCGAATCTGTGGATGCCATCATCCTGTTCGATGAAGATACCCCACTGGAATTAATCAAGACTATCCGACCAGACATCATTGCCAAGGGCAGCGACTATACGGAAGCCCAGGTCGTTGGTGCGACCGAAGTAAAATCCTGGGGCGGCAAAGTCGCGCTCATCCCCATCGTCCCAGGGCGTAGCACTACCGGAATCCTGGAAAAACTCGTTTCCTAACATGTCTGCAGATACGTCAGCAGACAATAATATCCTCGTTATCGGCCCATCGTGGGTTGGGGATATGGTTCTGGCCCAGAGCTTGTTCAAGGTGCTCAAGCAACAAAATCCAGCTATCGCAATAGATGTAGCAGCTCCCGGATGGACATTGCCTCTATTGGAACGCATGCCGGAGATCAATGAAGCGATTCCATTACCCTTTTCGCATGGCAAGCTAGATCTCGGTAAGCGCATCAAGATAGGTCGACGTCTCAAGCGCCGTGGCTATTCACAAGCAATATTGCTGACGAATTCCATGAAGTCAGCACTCATACCCTTTTCGGCACATATCCCTAAACGCACGGGCTTTCTTGGGGAGTATCGTTATGGGCTGTTGAACGACATTCGCCCACTCGACAAGCAAAAACTACCCCGTACAGTTGATCGTTTTGTAGCACTAGGCTTGCAACCTCAACAGCCTATTCCTACATTCATCCCTATACCTCATCTCATTGCCGACACTCCAAACGCCTTGCTTGCGCTGCGAAGGCTAGACCGTGCCCTACCGGAAACGCAAGTGCTGGGACTTTGTCCAGGCGCAGAATATGGCCCTGCTAAACGCTGGCCAGCTGAATATTATGCACACGTAGCCAATGAGGCTTTGAGAAGAGGCTGGGAAGTATGGTTGTTCGGTTCGCAGAAGGATGTAGAGGTCACTGCCAGCATCAACACTCTCACTAATAATAACTGCCTCGACTTGGGCGGGAAAACTAGCCTGGGGGAAGCGATTGACCTCATGTCCTTAACCCATACAGTGGTCAGCAATGACTCCGGATTGATGCATGTCGCCGCGGCCTTGGATAAAAAACTTATCTCCATCTTTGGCTCCTCCGACCCCTATCACACGCCACCGCTCAATCCTCAAGCCGTCATTCTTTATCTTGGGCTTGAATGTAGCCCATGCTTCAAGAGGGAATGTCCTCTAGGCCATACCAATTGCCTAAATCATTTGCTCCCAACGAAAGTCATTGAACTGTTACCTAGCAATGCTCGTTGATAATTTTCAACACTTCCTTAATGGAAAGTTTTTGGGTTTGATTCAGTTCTTTACGTAGCTTAAGGATTGCCGGAATGTTGCACACAGCCGTGGCAAATCCCGATAAATTCACTTTATCTAAAATTAACAACTCACCGAGCAATTGCCACAGAGTCAATGGGACTGTTTGGCTCCACAATAGATATGCCGGAAGGTGTATCCATTCAAGCAAATATTTATTCCGGCGGCGAATTCTCTTCACATACGCCCGCTTTGTGTTGCTTTTGATCGACGAGCCTGTGCGTTGATGAACTACACTTGTGTTTGGTTCAAAGTAGCTGCGCCAACCTCGACGCCAAGCACATATCCCCAAGTCATAATCCTCACTGTAAAAGGGCTTGAAGAGTGGGTTGAAGCCTTTCAAAGTCAAAAACATGGACCTACGCAGCATAACTGAGCCACCGGAGGCATATAGTGTCGGAAGCCATCCTTTCTTACTTGCCTCTACTGCCTGTTCCAAATCCCAGTCCACTGGTTTCAAACTACCGCGTCGAAATATACGTCTGTTCCAGGAATGCCGGTTTACCTTCCCATTTTCATCTCTAATCAGTGGAGAGACCGCGAAGGTCTCCAATTCCTGAAAGTAAACTGTCAAAGGCTTCAAACAGTCCAGTTCAGGTTGCACGTCCGAATTTAACAGGAATATGAGCTCAGTATTGGCTGCCTTTATGCCGGTAAGCACCGCCGCAGAAAATCCAAGATTTCTTGGATGCGCCACCACCTGAATCTGTGGAAAATGTTCACGTAATACAATAAGGCTTTCATCGGTTGAGCCATCATCGACAACAATAACTTTAGTGCCCGACTGATATTCATCAGCGGCGGCTATAACAAACGGTAGGTTCAGGGGTAACAACCCCGCGCCATTGAAATTGGGAATAACTATGGTTACTTCAGGCTTCATGTTTTTGGTCATGCTCTTTATAGAGCATAAGCCCGACAATTAAGGCCAAGACGAGAATGTTGTAATGGGCAAAGAAGGGAATGGTTATCATAATAAACAGGCTATTTATGGTAAAAATTGCCATTAGTAAAATTGAGATTCGCCTTTGATCCCAGTTTGTTTTCGCTCGCTGAAAAAGGTTGCTATATACCCAGTAATATAGCCACAGACACAAGCCCAATCCCAAAAGGCCACTTGTATACAGCACATCCATGAAAGAGTTGTGGGGGGAATTAAAATCAACTAAATCATGTAATGTGGAAAAAGATCGAAAGTCCTTCTCGTAACTATCGAGCCCATGTCCAACCAGCCATTGGGTAAGATGGCTAGACTTCTGCATTTTCCAGGCATCTTGCCAGATTACTACCCGTTCTTCTTTGCTGATATTGAGGGCGAGATCGGTCAAGCGATCGCCAAATCCTCCTAAATTGCTTAAAAAAAGCATGATAGGAATAATTAGAATCAGCAGCCCAGACAACAACCGCTTTTTATTATCGAGAAAAAGGAGTACTAAAAGGCCCGTCGAAATCAAGGCAATCCATGCGGGCCTAGACCAGGAATCCAAAACGAAAGACGCGAGCGACAGCAAGATTGGCACAAGGATAAGGCGCCACCGTCGCTGCATGGTAATGATCAAATAAAGTGCGGCAGGGATTCCCAAGGCACTGTAGAGCGCCAAGTAGTGGGGGTTTTTAGTGGTGCCGTAAGGGCGATCGAAGAGCAGCACTGCAATTGCTTGAGTAATGCAATAGGTTAAAAGCATCCCCAAAATAGTAATCTCAAAGTATGGCCGCAAAAGATGGATATACTTTTTTTGCAATAGTAGGATGCTTAAACACACAAATCCTGCAAGCCAGAGATGCCTTTCTTCCTTTATTAGCTCAGGCTCCCCAACTGCGATCATATGCAACAAGGTGAGGGCTAACGGAAAGGCTAGTATGCCGAGGTAAATTGGTCGCATGCCAAGGTCCTCCCACATATACTTTCCTTGTGTGAGTACGATGAGGACATTTAGGTATATGAAAGCGCGATAAATTTCCGGCACGCCAAGCATCAGCATCAGAACCAGTCCGCACAATGCAAAAAAGTGCAAGAAAGGCTTGCTCAGGAAATTAGGCCTATCTCCATGCAATATCGATGCGTTCAATTTTTATTTTTCGTCTTCGGCAATCAATTGATCGCTTTTATTCTGTCGGCTCGTCTGCCGTCCAAATTGCTGTGCTTTAGATAACTGTCCAGCAGGATATTCCACCGAGAACTGCCTAACTGCGACATGTCATCCTTCAATCGACAAACATGGTAGAAATTTCGAATACG
>Ga0196972_1000920_pt1 | contig 10405 bp, 8 predicted proteins | sample S1v_2013CmetaG_FD_148618 | JGI IMG/M metagenome (GOLD analysis project Ga0196972, IMG submission 148618) | Soil microbial communities from Anza Borrego desert, Southern California, United States - S1+v_20-13C | ecosystem: Environmental > Terrestrial > Soil > Desert | place: USA: California... | reverse complement strand
TTCGAATAATGTCTGCAATACCTGGTTGCAGGCGGCGGAAGTACTGGATTTCAACGTGCATGTTTCCACGCCGCCCGGCTACGAAGTGGAACAGGAGCGTGCCGGCTTGTACGGCCATGAGCATTACGAAGAGTTTGCCGATCCGATGCAGGCCGTGATTGGCGCCGACCTCGTGACCACTGATGTCTGGACCAGCATGGGCTTCGAGGCCGAAAACGAAGAGCGCAGCCGCGATTTTGCCGACTGGCAAGTGGATGCCGACATGATGAAGGCCGCCGGCAAGGATGCGCTGTTCATGCACTGCCTGCCGGCGCACCGCGGCGAAGAGGTGATGGCGGAAGTGATAGACGGACCGCAGTCGGTAGTCTGGGAAGAGGCAGAGAACAGGCTGCATGTACAGAAGGCCCTCATGGAGTATTTGCTTCTAGGGCGTATTAACACCTAGGGATGACGTCTAGGCCCGGCAATCTTTCCAACCATATTCTGCCGGTGGCGGCGACTATGGTCGGGGTTTGCATGACAGTAATCTCGGTACTGCAGCTGATCCCCGAGAATGGCGTTTCATCCTGGGCGGATAATCTGCTGGCTATCGATAGCCTGGTGTTCCTGGCTTGTGCCATGCTGTCGTACTGGTCAATCCGGCATGGAGATGCGTCGAGCGCGGAGCGTTATGCGGATAGGCTGTTTTTAACAGGATTGCTGATGATGGTTTTTGTGAGTTTTTTAGTCGCATTTGAGTTGTTCAAGAATTAAGGACGGAAGTAATGAGTGAAGTGAAAAAAGCGGTATTGGCCTATTCTGGCGGCCTCGATACCTCGGTCATTCTGAAATGGCTGCAGGATACCTACCAATGCGAGGTGGTGACCTTCACGGCCGATCTAGGGCAAGGCGAAGAACTGGAGCCGGCACGCGAAAAGGCCAAGAAATTCGGCGTCAAGGAAATTTACATCGACGACCTGCGCGAGGAGTTCGTGCGCGATTTCGTGTTCCCGATGTTCCGTGCCAATACCGTTTACGAGGGCGAATACCTGCTCGGAACCTCAATTGCACGGCCGCTAATAGCCAAGCGCCTCATAGAAATCGCTGCCGAAACCAAGGCCGATGCTGTCTCTCACGGGGCTACAGGCAAGGGCAACGACCAGGTGCGTTTTGAACTCGGGGCCTACGCGCTGAATTCCAATATCAAAATCATTGCCCCTTGGCGCGAGTGGGATCTGCTGAGCCGTGAAAAACTGCTGGCTTATGCTGAAACGCATGGCATCCCCGTGGAAATGAAGCACAAGCAAGGCGGCAGCCCATATTCAATGGATGCCAACCTGCTGCATATTTCCTATGAGGGCCGCCATTTGGAAAACCCGGCCGCCGAAGCCGAGGAAGATATGTGGCGCTGGACCGTATCGCCGGAAAAAGCGCCTGATGCGGCTGAATATCTCGATATTGAATACGTCAACGGTGATCCGGTTGCGCTGAATGGCCAGGCCATGAAACCGCATGAGCTGCTCGCACACCTGAATGCGATTGGCGGCAAGCATGGCATCGGCCGTCTCGACCTCGTGGAAAATCGTTATGTCGGCATGAAGTCCCGCGGCTGTTACGAAACGCCAGGCGGCACCATCATGCTTAAGGCGCACCGTGCGATTGAATCCATTACGCTTGACCGGGAAGTCGCCCATCTCAAGGATGACTTGATGCCGCGCTATGCCAGCCTCATCTATAACGGCTATTGGTGGAGTCCGGAGCGTATTGCGCTGCAGACGCTCATCAATCATACGCAGTCTACAGTGAACGGATGGGTGCGGCTGAAGCTCTATAAGGGCAATGTCATTGTTACAGGCCGCGATAGCAAGACCGATTCATTGTTTGACCCAACCATTGCAACCTTTGAAGATGACAAGGGTGCATACGATCAAAAAGACGCGGGCGGATTTATCAAGCTCAATGCATTACGCATGCGCATTGCCGCCAACTTGCGCAACAGAAAAAATTAAGGAGAGAAAACATGGCCCAGTTCGATAATGTAAGCGTTAAAAAGAAAGCCAACGTCTATTTCGACGGTAAGTGTGTAAGCCACACGGTACTGATGCCTAACGGCACGCGTAAAACCATAGGCGTCATTTTTCCAAGTATGCTGACCTTTAATACGGCGTCGCCTGAACTCATGGAGATTAATCTGGGCGAGTGCAAGGTACGTCTCAAAGGCGATGAGCATTGGACTACCTACAAGGCAGGCGACAAGTTTGCCGTTCCCGGTAATTCCAGCTTTGATATTGAGACGGTAGAGATGCTGGATTACGTTTGCCACTTTGAGTAATAAGCGCACTACCACTTGGATGAGGAGCCTTTATGCCATCATTTGATATCACCTCGGAAGTCGATATGGTCGCGTTGAAAAACGCGATCGACATTACGGGCCGTAATATTGCCAACCGTTACGATTTCAAGGGTACCAGTGCCAAAGTTGAGCTTAATGAAAAAGATAGCCTGATTACCTTGCACGGCGATTCGGAGTTTCAGCTCGACCAGATCAAGGATATCCTGCTGCCCGCTATGGAAAAGAAAGAGCCCGACAGCAGTAAGCGCCTAGACCATCAGGATGTACAGAAAGTATCGGGCAACAAGGTCAAGCAGGAGCTGAAAATCCGCGCCGGCATCGACAGCGATCTAGCTAAGCGCATCGTCAAACTTATCAAGGATTCAGGCCTCAAAGTACAAGCAAGCATCCAGGGCGATACGGTGCGTGTAAATGGTGCCAAGCGGGATGTTTTGCAAGATGCTATTGCTTTTGTGAAAAAGTCGGTCACGGACTTCCCATTGCAATTCGGTAATTTTAGAGATTAAAAATCAGATTTAAACCAGACTAGATGAACGCAAAAACGCTTTACGATAAATTATTCGATTCTCATGTGGTGCACGAGGAAAACGGCACCGCGCTGATCTATATCGACCGCCACCTCGTGCATGAAGTCACGAGCCCGCAGGCTTTTGAAGGCCTGAAGCTGAGCTCGCGCAAGATCTGGCGCGTGAATTCCGTGTTGGCGGTGCCAGATCACAACGTGCCGACGACCGACCGTAGCCATGGGATCACCGATCCGATTTCGCGTCTGCAGGTGGAAACGCTGGACAACAACTGTGCCGAGTTCGGTGTGACCGAGTTCAAGATGAACGATGCTCGCCAGGGTATCGTGCATGTCATCGGCCCTGAGCAGGGTGCTACTTTGCCCGGCATGACCGTAGTCTGCGGCGATTCGCATACGAGCACCCATGGCGCCTTCGGTGCACTGGCCCACGGCATCGGCACCTCGGAGGTTGAGCACGTGCTGGCAACGCAGTGCCTGGTGCAGAAAAAATCCAAGGCCATGCAGATTAAGGTGGACGGTGCTTTAGGACGTGGTGTAACAGCCAAGGACATTGCGCTGGCAGTAATCGGCAAGATCGGCACTGCCGGCGGTACTGGCTACGCCATCGAATTCGCCGGCTCAGCGATCCGGGCCTTGAGCATGGAAGGGCGCATGACGCTATGTAATATGGCGATTGAGGCCGGAGCGCGTGCTGGCATGGTGGCCGTGGATGACACGACAATCGATTACATCAAGGGCCGTCCATATGCGCCAAAACCGGAACAATGGGACGCAGCAGTTGCCTATTGGCGGACATTACATAGCGATGAAGGCGCACAGTTTGATGCTGTTGTGGAAATAAACGCTGCCAGCATCCAGCCTCAGGTTACCTGGGGTACTTCACCCGAAATGGTTACCGGTATTGACGGCCACGTGCCTGATCCAGCCCAGGAATCCGACGCGACCAAGCGCGGCGGTATAGAGCGGGCCCTGCAATACATGGGCTTGGAAGCTAATACACCGATTGAACAGATCAATATAGACAAGGTATTTATTGGCTCCTGCACCAACTCTCGTATCGAGGACTTACGTGCAGCGGCTGCTGTAGCAAAAGGCAAGCATATTGCTTCTAATATCAAACTTGCCCTTGTGGTCCCGGGCTCCGGTCTCGTAAAAGCACAGGCCGAGAGTGAAGGGCTGGATAAGATTTTTAAAGAAGCAGGTTTTGAATGGCGTGAACCAGGCTGTTCTATGTGTTTGGCAATGAATGCCGACCGCCTTGAGCCGGGTGAGCGTTGTGCCTCTACCTCTAATCGTAATTTTGAAGGGCGCCAGGGGGCAGGAGGCCGTACGCATCTTGTGAGTCCGGAAATGGCCGCGGCAGCGGCAGTGGCCGGACACTTTGTGGACATTCGACAGTTTTGAACTTAATAATTGAATTTAATAATTAAGGATGGGGATTCATAATGAATAAATGGTTAAGCTTGATGGTATTGGCCTGTGCCTTGTTTTTGACGGGTTGCAACACATGGCATGGCTTTGGTCGGGATTTGGAAAAGGCTGGCGAAAAAATACAAAAATCGCCCAATAACTAATGCAAGCATTTACCCAATTAATTGGCTTGGCCGTACCCCTAGATCGTGCCAACGTGGATACTGATGCCATCATTCCTAAGCAGTTCCTGAAGTCCATCAAACGCTCAGGATTTGGACCGAATGCTTTTGATGAATGGCGTTACCTCGATCATGGCGAGCCCGGCATGGATAACAGCACGCGGAAGCTGAACCCGAATTTCGTACTGAACCAGCCACGTTACCAGGGTGCTTCCGTTCTCCTTGCTCGTGAAAACTTTGGCTGTGGCTCCAGTCGCGAGCATGCGCCTTGGGCGCTGCTTGATTACGGCTTCCGTGCCATTATCGCGCCGAGCTTTGCCGACATTTTCTTCAATAACTGCTTCAAGAACGGCATTCTGCCGATTGTGCTCGACGCCGAGACGGTAGATGGCCTGTTTAACGCTGTGGAAGCGCAGCCTGGGTACAAACTGGTGATCGATCTGCAACAGCAGACGGTCAATACGCCGGACGGCCGTTCCATCAGCTTTGAAGTAGATACCTTCCGTAAACACTGCCTGCTCAATGGCTTGGACGATATCGGCCTGACTTTGCAAAAACTTGATGAAATCAAGGCGTTTGAGGTCAAGCACAAAGCAGCTCAGCCCTGGCTATTTAACTAAGCCCGCCCAGTCTTCAATCAATAAAAACTAGGAATTAGGATTTATGAAAATCGCAGTATTGCCGGGGGATGGTATCGGCCCGGAAATCACCGCCCAGGCGGTGAAAGTGCTGAAGGCGCTTGATAAGTATGGCCTCAAGTTAGAAATGGAAGAAGCGTCTATTGGGGGTGCCGGTTATGAGGCAGCAGGTGATCCGCTGCCTGAAGCCACGCTCAAGCTGGCCAAGGAAGCCGATGCTGTATTGCTCGGTGCAGTAGGCGACTGGAAATACGATAGCCTGCCGCGCGACAAGCGCCCGGAGCGCGGCTTGCTGCGTATCCGCAAGGAGCTCAACCTATTCGCAAATCTGCGTCCGGCCTTGCTCTACCCGGAATTGGCTTCGGCTTCCACGCTCAAGCCCGAAGTAGTGGCGGGGCTGGATCTCATGATCGTGCGTGAATTGACGGGTGATATCTATTTCGGCCAGCCGCGAGGCATCAGCACGCTGGAAAATGGTGAGCGTGAAGGTGTTAACACTATGCGCTACAGTGAATCCGAAATTCGCCGCATCGGTCATGTCGCATTCAAGATCGCCATGAAGCGCAACAAAAAAGTATGTTCGGTGGATAAGGCCAACGTGCTGGAAACTACCGAGCTGTGGCGCCAAGTCATGATTGAAGTGGCCAAAGAGTACCCCGAGGTCGAACTGAGCCATATGTACGTGGATAACGCTGCCATGCAGCTGGTACGTGCGCCCAAGCAGTTCGACGTAATGGTCACCGGCAATATCTTCGGCGATATCTTGTCTGATGAAGCTTCCATGCTGACCGGCTCGATCGGCATGCTGCCATCGGCTTCGCTTGATGCAAACAATAAGGGTATGTACGAGCCTAGCCATGGTTCGGCGCCCGATATAGCCGGCAAGGATACCGCCAATCCACTGGCTACCATACTCTCGGCTGCCATGATGCTGCGCTATACCTTCAACGACGAGGCCAATGCCAATCGCGTTGAAGACGCGGTAAAGCAAGCCCTGGCGCAAGGCTATCGTACCGGTGATATCTGGACCGAAGGCTGCAACAAGGTCAAGTGCAGTGAAATGGGCGACGCCGTGGTAGCGGCGCTATAAGGAAAACGACATGTTGAAAGTGGGATTTATCGGTTGGCGCGGCATGGTGGGCTCAGTGCTCATGCAACGCATGCGCGAAGAGAGCGATTTCGATCATATCGAACCTATATTCTTTACGACCTCGCAGCCTGGCGGCAAGGGGCCGGACATTGGTAAGGATACGCCGCCTTTGAAGGATGCTAAGAGCATCGCTGACTTGAAGGCAATGGATGTCATTATTTCATGCCAGGGTGGCGACTACACAACCGAAATTTTTCCCAAACTCAGAAGTGAGAACTGGAACGGACACTGGATCGATGCCGCCTCCACGCTGCGCATGGATAATGAAGCCGTCATCATCCTTGATCCAGTCAACCTCGACGTTATCAAGAATGCGCTGGCCAAAGGCGGGCGCAACTGGATAGGCGGCAACTGTACCGTCTCGCTGATGCTCATGGCATTGAACGGCTTGTTCCGCGAAAACCTGATCGAGTGGGTGACTTCCATGACCTACCAGGCAGCCTCCGGTGCCGGTGCCCAAAATATGCGTGAGCTGCTCAAGCAGATGGGCGAAGCACATCGTGTTGCCAGTGACCTGTTGGCAAACCCTGCCTCAGCCATCCTTGACATTGACCGTGAAGTCGCAGGTACCCTCCGTGACGAACGCTTCCCTACCGCACATTTCGGCGTCCCTTTGGCTGGAAGCCTAATCCCTTGGATCGATAAGGATCTTGGCAATGGGCAGAGCAAGGAAGAGTGGAAGGGCCAGGCTGAAACCAACAAAATTCTGGGCCGCGCAAGCAACCCGGTGCCGATTGATGGTCTTTGCGTGCGCATCGGCGCCATGCGCTGCCATTCACAAGCGCTAACCATCAAGCTCAAGAAAGATGTGCCATTAGATGACATAGAGTCTATTTTGGCCGGCGCCAACGATTGGGCGAGGGTTGTACCGAACGAGCGCGAAATTACCATGAAATCGCTAACGCCGGCGGCTGTGACTGGCACCTTGAATACGCCGGTAGGGCGCCTGCGCAAACTGAGCATGGGCGAGGATTATTTGTCCGCTTTTACTGTGGGCGATCAACTTTTGTGGGGTGCGGCTGAACCGCTGCGCCGTATGCTGCGAATCCTTGTTGAAGCCTAATAGTTTTAATCGGCAAAAAACGACTGCGAGATAGCCATAAAATATAATGTATGGTATGAGCTTGCAACTCTAACTATTTGATGTTAGCTTAATAAAGCTAGTATAAGTTCTATAAGGGTGGGGATACGTGCATAAGTCCAAATTAAGGTGGATTCCGCTCGCGGTTAGTCTTGCTTTTCTGCCATTAGCCGCTGATGCGGCTGGTCTCGGTAAGTTAACAGTACTATCCGGCTTGGGTGAGCCACTGACTGCCGAGATTGATCTGTTATCGACCACTCCGGAAGAGCTTTCCTCACTTACCGCCGTGATCGCTCCGGAAGAAGCCTACGCCTTGCAGGGTGTGGAACGCGTTGCCCTGCACAACACTATCAAGATTGAAGTCGTCAAAAAGCCTGACGGCACACCGGCACTTAAACTAACTACGCGTCAGCCCGTCAATGATCCTTTCCTCGATATGCTGATCCAGGTGGACTGGTCCACCGGTCGCCTCGTGCGTGAATATACCGTGCTGCTTGATCCCCCGGGTTACTCGAATCAAGGTGGTGGCAGCTCATCCGCCAACACAAGCCGTACTACTACCGTTGCACCTTCCGGTAAGGCTGCTGCTAGTGGTAGCGTGAAGAAATCCGGTGGCGGGAGTGCTAAATCCACTAAAAAAACGACTGCTCCAGCACCTGTCTCAGAGCAAGAAAGCAATGCCCCGATTGAAAGCGCTCCAGCTCCTACTGGAGAGGAATACACCACAGCGCGCGGTGACACTTTGAATTCCATCGCCAGCCAGATGCAGGTTGAAGGCGTGAGCCTTGAGCAGATGTTGGTAGGTTTGTACCGGGCCAATAAGAATGCTTTTGCCGGTAATATGAATCGGCTCAAGGTCGGCCAGGTTATTCGCGTTCCTAGTGCTGAAGAGCTGCAAGGCGTTAGCCGCAAGGAAGCAGCGCAGGAGATCCGCGTACAGACTGCGGATTGGAATGCTTACCGTAACAAACTGGCCGGCTTAGTTGCTGACTCCGCTGCAAGCGGTGAGGAGGCAAACAACCAGTCTGCCGGCGGCAAGATTACTGCCCCTGCCGAAGATAAGGCCGCTGCTGCCAGCGCAGGGCCGCGTGACGTAGTTAAGCTTTCCAAGAGTGACGCTGCGCCAGGTAAGGCCAATGATACAAAAGCCATGCAGGACAAATTAAATTCCCTGCAGGAAGAAATAACCGCGCGTGAGAAGAACGTGCAGGAAGCTAACGACCGCACTGCAGCCCTGGAAAAACAGGTTGCGGATATGCAGAAGCTTCTGGCAATTAAAAACCAGGCCATGGCGGATATACAAAAGAATGCAGGAAATCCTGCAGCGCCTGCAGCTAACGCAGCAACTTCCAAACCTGAAGTCGCCCCAGCGCCTGCTGCGGTTCCTGAGCCTAGCGCTCCAGCTGCAGCAGCTCCTGAAGCCTCTGCAGCTTCGCCAGCCACCGAGCCTATGCCGGCGCCTGCAGCGCCAGCCAACCCTGAAACGGCACCTGCTCCTAAAAAAGCAGCTCCAACGCCGCCTCCAGTTCCTGAGCCTGGCGTGTTGGATAGCCTGAATGATCCCATGCTGCTAGGCGGAGCGGGTGGGGCGCTAGCCTTGCTGGGCGGGATTTGGCTATTTCTGCGCAATAAGCGCAAGCGCGGTCTGGACAGTTTCGAGCAGGGCATCCTGACCTCTGGGGGCCTGAAGGCCAATACGGTATTCGGCAATACTGCCGGTGGGACCGTCGATACCGGCGATACCTCTTTCCTTACCGATTTCTCGCAGAGCGGCGGCGGCATGATAGACACGCATGATGTCGACCCAATTGCGGAAGCCGAAGTGTATATGGCTTATGGCCGTGACGCGCAAGCAGAAGAGATTCTCAAGGATGCGATTGCCAAGGAGCCCAAGCGTTACGAACTGCATCTCAAGCTGCTGGAAATACTGGCGAGCCGCAATGATTCCTCAGGTTTTGAAACTATAGCCGGCGAGCTTTACGCTACCCTGGGCTCAGGCGATCCCGCATGGTCCAAGATCGCAGAAATGGGCCGCAAGCTTGAGCCTGATAACCCCTTATATACTGTAGGAAACTTGGCCATACCGGTTGCAGCTGTTGCCGGGGCCTCAGCTGCTAGCAGCCACAAACTGGAAGCCAGCGATTTTGACAATGCCGAGTTTGTCAGTGAGTCCAACTTAGATTTTTCCGTGGGTGCCGACAGCATTTCCAGTACGGATTTCGAAACCTTAGAGCAACCGAAACCGGTTTCTGATCTGGACTTCGATCTGGGAGCTGAGGAAAGTAAACCCGCAACAGCCGAAGCTGGTCCTGCAGATTTACCTGAATTAAACCTCGGCGATAATACGATTGAATCAAATTCGCTTGCCTTTGATGCGCCGTCCATGGATATGGAATCGGCTGCAAGCGACTTAGGCGGCAATACGCTTGATTTCCAGCTTGATCTGCCCGAGCAGGTTAATGAGAATACAGTACAGCTCGATATCAGCGATTTTGGCAAAACTGTTCCCGGATTGGATTTTCCAGACTTGGAAATGCCTAAAGCCTATGCTGTTGCGGCAGATGCTCCAGACTTTAAAGCGGCAGAAACATTCGAAACCAACGATCTGCCCGAGTTTGAGCCTGTGGCGACACCATCTGATATAGATAATACTTTAGCCGATATCAGCTTTGACCTGCCTGAAATGAGTCCGCCAGAACCGGCAATTTCCTTGGATATTCCGGCGGAGCCTGCACCACCTGCTGGCATTGAATCTACCCTGCCGGAAATCAGTTTCGATTTGCCTGAAATCAATACAACAGAACCTGCAATTGCGGTGGATGTGCCGGCAGAAACCACTCTTCTAGACTTGTCTGAATTCGATAAGACTTCTGACTTCGAGAGCCCGGATTTTGATAAAACTGTGGTTATCCAACCTGAGGCGACATCTGAAGAAATAGTGTTTGAGTCGGCTGAGCAGGCTACAGACCTCGACTTTAACTTTGATCTGGATGTGAGCGGCACCGAAATCAAGGCAGAAGAGGTACCAGTGTCGGAGCATAATTCCGTACCTGAAATCGATCTCTCGGGCATCAGCCTTAATTTCG
>Ga0196972_1000919_pt1 | contig 10409 bp, 9 predicted proteins | sample S1v_2013CmetaG_FD_148618 | JGI IMG/M metagenome (GOLD analysis project Ga0196972, IMG submission 148618) | Soil microbial communities from Anza Borrego desert, Southern California, United States - S1+v_20-13C | ecosystem: Environmental > Terrestrial > Soil > Desert | place: USA: California... | reverse complement strand
TGCTCATATACTGGGCCGCCCTCTCCACTTCCTTTAGATAAAGCTTGGATACAAAAAAGTACAGCAAGGAATTCAGGACATAAACCAGATACATGATGATATTTGCACCAATGACCAGCCTCATAGGGTAATCCAAGAAAATCAGGTACATCATGGCAAAGATCCAAATAAACCTTGGAAATACCAGGGTATGATCCTTCAGTAAAGTAAACTGCAATACATTTTTTAAACTTTTACTGCTGTTCACCATATTGTTAAATAGGGATGATACCTCCAAGGCTCCTCTTTGCCACCTTTGTCTTTGAATGTAGAGCTTGTCCCAATTGTCCATGGGGTCCACAAAGAAAAAAGCATCCTCGCATAGTGCGATTTTTCCCTTGAAGAAGCCTCTGATCTGAGAGGTCATATGAGTGTCCTCCCCTAGTGTCTCGCTGTTATAAAGCTGCGTTCTCAAAACAACATCTTTTCTATAGCAGGAAAATGCGCCGGCAAGGGTAAACATGGTGTTGCCCCATGACTGAAAGCCTCTGCCTACTACAAAGGATTCCGCGTATTCAAAAAACTCACAGCGCTGAATCATTTTCAAGCTTTTATTCTCTGTCTTTTCTATAAGCCTTTCGTCCGTCAACACCACACCGGTTACCGCATAGACCTCCGGATCGCTTTCAAACTTCTCAACCACCTTCATGATTGCGTGCTTGTCCAATACTCCGTCTGAGTCAATATTGATCATATACTTGCCCTCTGCCATGTATAAGCCTTTGTTAAGCGCCTTTGACTTACCCTGTGAGGAATCGGCCCACCACATTCTGAGCCTTGGGTATCGTTCCTGCATAGCACAAAATATATCGTAAGAGCCATCTCGGGGTCCATTATTAATCAATAGCACCATGATATTCTGCATAGGATAAGTCTGATCTGCTATAGACTGCAGACAGCCCTCCAAAGTCTTTAGGGACTTGAAGACTGGTACCAGTACAGTAACATGGGGTAAGAAATCCATTGCAGGCTTCTTTTTTCTTAAATAAGCAGCCAGCACGACAAACCCACTGATGAATCCTGTTATGATATCCACCAGCAATGGAATCACAAGCCATATTCCCCAGAATATAAATTGCCCTAACAGTTCTCTACTCATTTCAGCTCACCTACATGCTGGTATTTCAGATGGGTGGCTGTAAAAACAAAATAATACAGTACAACCATCAAACCAAAGAATAGTATTCTGCCAAGCAAAGTGTGGGCAATATAGAAATAATCCGCGCCAAAGCTTCTTGAAACAAAAACAATCATCAGAATTCGAGTGATGTTTGCAAGAAATATAAAGATATTGCCTCCTATAATAAGACCTATCCTGTGTAGTGCTTTTCCAAATGGAAAAAACAGCGCAAGAGAGGTAAAGACCAGCATTTCTATTACACCGGAGCATTCGTAGTCAATAAACATGGATATGATGCCCGTCCTTGTATCAAAGGACACGATGGAATTCTCTTTCAGCACAGAAAAGTAGTTTGTGGCACTGGCTATGACTTCCAATGTATCCGAAATCAAAAGGCTGAGACGGTCTTCTATGATCGGTGTAAGAAAAACCATGCTTATGATAAATATACCGATGCTTCCCAATAGAAACTTAAAAAAGTGCATTTTGGTTCTATCAAAAAGAGCCAACCCTATGACCCACAATACAGCAATCGTAATAAAAAATATGATATTATTCAAATCATCACTTCCTGACTAATTCAGCTGGTGTTTGGTCTGTTTTCTACGGTCTATATTCCTGATAGCTATGGTCGTACCAATGATCAGCATCAAAAATATCATGGACAAAATTATTCCAGTATTCAGATAAGGATAAATAACCTTGACTTCCAGTTCTTTTGACTGTGTTAAAATCAAATTGTCCACCACTTTGTAGCTTCCTTTTTGCACTACAAAAGCGTCCAGTGCAGCCACTGGCACAATAACATCTGTGCTTTCCGCTTTTATACTTAAAGCGTTATCCTTATATCTAACTGCAACAGGATAAACTTTTCTTTCAGGCGCTTCATAGGCTTCCATTCCAAAGGAATCCTCCAATATTTTAACTGCGCTCTCATCCTTTGTCAGGAAAGCAAAGTAAGGTAAATTCAAACCAATAAAGGTGATATTGCCGTGATATTTGCTGCCTATATAGTTTATGAGCCTGTGATTGATCACCTGGTAGCTCTCCTTATTATCTATTCCGTGCAGAAAGCTGGTTTTCCATGAACTGAGTTCCTCAGGAAAGTCCTGCAGCTTCAGCTTTCGGTTCTCATAGTACAAATCCTGATAATTGTTATTGATGACTATTGGCTCTGCACTTACTCCCAAAAAGCTTTCATCTAGACCTACCGCATCAATAACCACTCGTACTCCGCTGTTTGAAAGTTTCTTGACCAAATTCTCCGCCTTTTCCTTATTGTTGTATTTAAAGCCTGACAGAAATATGGTTTTATATTGGTTCAGTTGTTCAAAGCTGTAGTTGTCTATATAGTCATCTTGACCTGCCATAAGCCTTGGAAAGATATAAACTGCATTACTGGAATAAGTGCCTATGGCGATTCCGGTATAATTCACCTTGGTCCCAAAGCCATGTTCAATAGGATACTTATAGGTTACCGTCAGTTCATCTTCATGCTGCCTCTGATAACCAGATTTGGCTGCAGCAGCATCCAGCATTTGATGCTCAGAGATAAAGTTCTTTTTTACTACCAAGGTGTCTGCTCCTAATTCCAAGACTCTATCAAACATCAGTGCATGGTAGCCCATCTCCAGGGCTGTATTCAGCATTACGATATTCTCAGCCGTTGCTGCTCCTTGCCAAGCCCAGCCATATATCTGATTCTTGACTCCGCTTCCCTGATTGTATGCTATATGATAGCTGGGAAAGGAGCCAAAATAGGAGCTGTCCAACACTGCTATGCGCTGTGCAGAATGATTCGAAGCATACACTAAGGTTTCGGCAATATTCTGAGGATATTGACCGTTATAGCCTAGCACATAGAAGGAGGCTGCAGAGTCAATGGTAAGCAATATAATCAGCACTGCCAAAACAGACCTTCTTAGATTTTTCCAGAGAAAAAGACCTAAGAGGAGCATTGCCATAGCGATGGAAGTAAAGCGGCTCATCCAAAACAATTGATTGAGGGGCAGCTTTTCAAGCAAAGGCAGCGCAGCTTTGGTCGTGCCTAATAATATGACCAGGGCTGCTATAAAGTGTGCTCTTTGAGTTTTTGCAGAAAACAGCAGCCCAAAGACCGCCAGAAAGGCAAAGGCCAGTCCAAAATAATAGATTTCTATATTTGAAAATCTCAATAAAGGATTCAGTGAAGTGCGTAGATAATAGGTCAAATTCTGCATGACTGAAGCTACTGCACCTTTATCCATTGCCAGGATTCCACCTCTCAAAGCCGGAAACAGCCAAAAGGAGGAAACCATTATGCCCATAAAGGCATACAAAAGCATGCATAAGTTATTTTGATACCTTTTATTGATACCTATATCAATTACTGCAAGTAAAAACAAAGCGACCCCTGTCATAGCCGTCAGCATAGCATGACTTAGAGTCAGCAGGCACATGACTATGGCTAAGGCTAAATTGCTCCATGTCTTGGATTCACAAACACTATAGTAGCTAAATAATAGAACAAAGGGAATGAGAGAGTTTACAATTACATAAGGGATGTTTCCCTCAGAGAATAATATTCTTAAGTTGTTCGGCACAAAAAACCACAGTATTGCAAAATACAAGGCAAGATTGTGCCTCTTAAGGCATAATCCCCAGCATAACCAACCTAAACCGCCTAATACAAATACAAAACCTATAAAAACGTTATAGGTCATGATGATATCCTTTGTAAACAGGTTTATAAGAGCCAGAACATAGTAGGGAAGGGGTGCCCAATATCTATAGGGCTGGATACCGTTATACCAGCTTTCGTGGTAATTGAGGAACAGCTTTCCCTCTAGGATACTGTCATAAAGAATGTTTCCTTTGAATAGGTGTCCGTAGGTATCTGACCCCCAAGGATAAGCTCCGTAGCTGTTAACATAGACTACAGTTGCAAATGCAAGCAAAGTCAATAATATGATATTTCTAAGGAACAGTATCCACTCATGCTGACTTTTTGCATTCTTTGGCAAATCCTTCACCTCTAGTCTTCTTCTATAATATAAGTCCTTGTCGGGTTCTCACTGATTTCAAGGCTTTTAAAAAACAAATTTCTATTATTTACGATGTGCTTAACGTTTTGATAAAATACCTTTCCAATACACTCCATGGTTGGATTATCATCCTTAAAATCTTCAAGGTCATTTAGATATTTGCTTTCATAGTTATGGAAATGCTTCTCCAATTCTTTCTCAAAAGCTGTAAAATTCACTGTATCCGATTGCAGGCAGCCAAACACAATAACGATCTCCCACGTATGAGGATGAATATTGGATGCTTTGTTGTCAAAAGTGACAGAGTGTCTGGCGTTCAGATAAAATTTAAATCTATAATAGGTTTTCATATTTTACACACCCTTCCCTTTGCACACCCAAAACAATTTTTCGAATAAAATAAGTGATAAAAAACGGCACTGCCATAGACATTAATTTTGAAATAAGAAATGTCAGCTTTAAAATGTTGTAGCTGATCCACATAGTCCCGCTTGCCAACAGCAACCCCAATACAAAAGTAGCGAAATATATAACAAATGAGCGAATTAGCCTTTCGGCGTTAAATACATACTTCATGCTGGTAAAATACTGAAATAAAAAACCTGCAGCTATACCAAGGTTGCAGGCGATCAGATAATTTATGTCCATCTTGTTATATAAGTAACTGGCTAGGGTGAGATCGATGATGCTTGCCAGACATGAAATCAAAAAATATTTACTTATATTAAGATTTGTTATCCTTGTAAGCATACTACAAATCCCCCAAATAATTACTATCAACTAAGATTCTTTTTATTTTAATTATATCATTTTTCGACAATAAGCGTCAATTAGAAGCCCTAGGAAGTCTTTTCTATCCATAATAAAAACGGAAAACTTTACTTGTTTTCCGTTTTCCTGTTATATCGAAATCATTAGTTTTTTTATGGCTTGCTGCAGCTTCGTCGTATCATTTTTATTCAGCCAGCTCTTTGCAATTGTCACATAGCAGCAATCTTTTTTATTTTTTAAATAAGAATAGACAATTTGTGCCTGATCTATTTCATCCTTTTCTATTTCCAGAAATTCGTTTTTTATCAATTCTTCCTTATAATTCAGAACAAGCTGAAATGTATACTGTTCAACCACATCTCGTCCCACAGAAGCGTCGAGCCTTTCTTTATAAATGACTCTGCTGCCCTTCATAAGGAATAGTTTGTATTCCATGTCAGTAACTTTCTCTAGGGCTGCTACAAGCTTGCTGCTCCCGGTAAACTTAATGGTTTTTTGCTTATTGCTAAGATGCGCCAGTGCTTTTATGTCATCTCTATATTTTGCAGCCTTGTTAAAGTCCAAGCGTTCTGCTGCAGCAATCATTTTTGCTTCAGTCTGCTTTATCAAGTCAGACTTGCTTCCTTTCAAGAAAGAAACAGCATCAGCAATCCGTCCCTTATAATCTGCTTCTTGGATTTCCCCGGCACAGGGCGCCGAGCACAAACCCAGCTGAAAATTCAAGCAGCCTGAGTGTCTGACAGTATAATTACTGCAATGCCGCAATTTGAGAGTTTCCTTAATAGAATCTACAGCTCTCTCAACATTGTTTTGACTGGTATATGGACCATAACAAATGCCCTGTTCCGTTTTTTCTGCTTCAATCCCCAGGGTTGGATATTTTTCATCCGTGTTAATGCAAATGTATACATACTTTCGATGATTTTTCAGCTGGCTATTATACATGGGTTTAATATCCTTGATCAATCTGCATTCAAGGAGCAAAGCCTCAAGCTCCGTATCAGCATATATATAATCAAAATCTCTAATGCCCTCTATCAACCTTAATATCTTAGGCGGATGCTGGCGGGAGTTCTGAAAATACTGGCTTACCCTGTTTCTAAGGCTTTTCGCCTTTCCTATATATAAAATATTGCCTTGAGAATCCTTCATCACATATACACCCGGTGTTTCGGGCAGCTTTTTGGCTTTTGCCTTTAAATCCATTGGAAGTCCCTCCATCCACAGTCTATCTTGATTTTAACCCACTAAGCAATCCTATGTAAATAAAAATAGCGCACCCTATATTCATTTAGAACCCTATTATGAGAACATCACGTAAAGCAAAGAAGGCAAATGCTTACTCATATACCATGGTTTATCGTTGACATCATTCGACAAAAACCTTAGTATTAAATATATCTACCATTTATTTTAAATATAGAAGGGATATATTATGCTTATATATGCAGTACTGTTTATCAATCTCGCACTTGCATTCTATACCATTGGCGTTTGGAGTGAAAAAATCCAAAAGCAGCTAAAAGGGTGGCATCTTGTGATTTTTTGGGTGGGTCTTATTTTTGACACCCTTGGGACAAGCTTTATGGCAAGTATAGCAGGCAATGGTTTTACATTTGATTTTCACGGCATAACAGGCTTGGCTGCTATCGTACTCATGCTTATACATGTTATTTGGGCAACTTGGGTTATGCTAAGCAACAACAGAGTCATGCAGCTTAAGTTTCACAGGTTCAGCCTTATTGTTTGGCTTCTCTGGCTGGTGCCTTTTGCATCAGGTGCCGTTTTCAGCATGATGAAATAGATTTCAAAAAGCTCATGGATATATCCGGAGCTTTTTTTATACAATTTTCTTACAATGCAAATATAATTATCCGATATTCACCTTATATACTAAGGGTGTAGCAATGCTTATGATGATTTCTTTCTCGACCATAGCCTTCGCAGAAGAAGTATCTGCAGATAACAAAGGGGAATATGCAGCTATTAAAGCAGCAAAAATCCAAAAGGATTTTGAAGCAGTAAAAGCAATTCTAATCCCAATTATTGCATTGGAGAGACAAATCATAGAAAAGGAAAAGCATAAGATTCAAATGCTTTTCCTTTTCTTATGTTTTATAGCAGAATCCCATATCCTATTATTCTAACAGCAAAATAAAATATGGAATTCTATTGTTTGGAAACTACTGTAATGATATAATACTTACATATAGTACCTAGTACTAAAAACAAAATGATTATACTTTGGAAATCTGGCAAAAATAGAATTCTAGGATAAGAATCGCATACTTTCCTTATTATAGGAAAGTTTGGTATAAGAAGAGTTAACGAGGAGAATGCATATGGATTTAAAGGAATTGAAAATTGGAAATCTTGTTGTCCCGGTACCTATCATCCAAGGAGGAATGGCGGTTAGAGTATCTACAGCGCCATTAGCAGCTGCAGTAGCAAACGAAGGCGGCATAGGCATCATTGCAGGAACTGGTATGAAAGTAGATGAGCTGGTTGCTGAGATTCGCAAAGCAAGAGAAATGACTAACGGTGTTATTGGAGTGAACGTGCTGTTTGCAGTAAAAGAATTTGCAGACCTTGTCAAAGCTGCCATTAAGGAAGGAATTGATTTGGTCGTCTCAGGTGCAGGCTTCTCTAGGGATATGTTCGCCTGGGGTAAGGAATCCGATACACCTATCGTGCCCATCGTCTCGTCCGCCAAGCTAGCTGCAATGGCAGAGAAACTGGGCGCTGCAGCTGTAATTGTAGAGGGTAAAGAGGCCGGCGGTCATTTGGGTACAGACAGATCCATGAAGGATGTATTGCCAGAAGTGCTGGAAGCAGTAAGAATTCCTGTAATCGGTGCAGGAGGTATTATTGATGGCAAGGATATTGCGGAAGTAATAAAGATGGGCGCAAGCGGTGTGCAAATGGGAACTCGTTTTGCTGCAAGCGAGGAGTCGAATGCTTCAGATGAAATGAAGCAGCTTTATATAGCAGCTTCAAAGGAAGATGTTGTCCATGTAAAGAGTCCTGTAGGCTTGCCGGGACAAGGAATCCGAAACCAGTTTTTCAACAGGATAGAGAACGAAAGCCATGTCAGAATAACTCAATGTGTAGACTGCCTCAAGCGCTGCACACACAGTTTTTGTATCATGGATGCTTTGGTGAATGCCTGCAGATCCGGCGACTTTAGCAAAGCCTTAGTGTTCTCGGGAGAAAATGTTCACAGAATCAAAGAGATTCTTTCAGTTCATGACATATTCAAAAACCTGCTGCAGGAAGTAAAAGAAGCATAAGATAAAGCTCCAAGGATTACCCTTGGAGCTTTATGAATTATTCCGGCTGTTTTATTTGTGATGCTTGCGGCAGTTCAATCTTACTGTCAACACCGATATTGCTGTAATTCGCATCTATAGTCATACTGAATTCCAATACTTCTGTGCTGCCTTCTGATGCCTTGCCAGAGAACTTAACTACTTGTCTGACAATCTGTCCGTCTGCTACATAAAGCTCCACATCGTATTTCTGTGCGCCGCCAAAGGTCGCATCCATCATTGTCTTGATTTGCTCATATTGATCTTTTGCCATAAAATATTGCAGCTCACTCATGCCCACTTTTATAGTATATTTATCTGCAGAACTCCCATTAACTTTTGTTGTTCCTGCCTTTTGAATTGGAAGATTATTATAGGCTGATACAAATCCGATTGGCAGTCTACCTTCATTTTGCTCCGTTGGGATTTGACCTAGCTCACCTTCCCACTCTTTTCTGTCATATTCTACCCACTTGTTATCTATATCCAGTGAGTAAACCTTATCCTTGGTAATAATCTCTCTGCTCTCCAAGGTTTCTGTTTCTCCGTCAATCTCCAGCTTTACTGTATTTTGCATGGACATTGCTTCTTTACCTAGGATAGTCTTATTTTTTGCATAGGTTTTCATGTATTCGCCAGTAGCTAGGTCCTTCATTGAAACTTCCATCAGCATATCCAAATTGCCTACGTATTTTTCACGAGCTGCAACCTTAACCGCACTATTTAAATTTGGATATTTGGGTGCGAAGCTGTTCTCTAATGTGATTCTATTCTTGCCTGTCTCTACTGTGCTTTTGATATTGAAAATTTGAACCAATTCCTTTAATGGCACATAAATAGTACCATCCTTTTCAATCGGCGCTTTCTCCAATGTGATTAAGCTGTCAACCAGCTTTTCCTCATTGGCATATGGTGTGCCGCTATTATGGTTGGGATTAGATCCTAAATTCTTATAAGCATTTAGTGAGCCAACCTTAAACCAAAGCGAGTAATTGCCTTCTGGCCCGTAGATTGGCGTCTCTTCAATATAAAGCTCCTTGTTTTCTTTATATTGTGATGCAGCGTCTTCCTCTATTATTATAAATTTATCCACAAACTCTTTTGAAACAAATATGCCGTTGCTCTCATCCATTATATAATACTTTGAAGAAACTACATCGCCGTTAAATATCAACTTCAGTTCTTTATTGATGTTATATGCATTGTTTACTTTTTCTACTATAGTGTTTTTGTCCTTCATAAATCTGTTTAAAACTACCGCTGCCTGTTCCTTCGTTGCATTTCCTTTTGGCCCGAAGGTATTGCTGCCCACACCATTCATTAAGCCTGATGCCAGTGCAACATCCACCTCTTTTTGCGCCCAAGCTGCAATGCTATTCTTGTCCTTTAATCCGTTGATGTTTTTGATTTCAATAGCGTCTGATTCGTCGATCAGCTTTAATGCTCTGACAAACATCACTGCTATTTGCTCTCTGTTTGTTGAATTATTTATACCAAACTCCTTGGCACTGATACCACTGATGATTCCTTCTCTATAAGCTGCTTCTACATATTTAAATGCCCAATGGTTCTTTGGAACGTCTTTAAATGTAGCTGTCTTCGGCACATTTGTTGTATCCAGTTCCAGAGTTCTTACCAGCAATACAACGATTTCCGCTCTACTTATGGTCTTGCTTGGATTGAAATTTCCCTTTGCATCACCGCTGATGATATTTTGCTCTGCCAAGGCTAAGATTGCATCCTTTGCAAACCCAGAACTTTTATCTATATCTTTTATTGTTGTCGTATCTGCTTGAATACTAGAAAAACTAAATGCAAGTGCCAATAATGCTGCTAAAACCATTCTTTTTAATTTCATATTTATTTTTTCCTCCTATTCAATTGATATGTGTATTTAGTTAAAAGCGATTGCAGATGTATCATCCACAATTCTTTATGTGTTGTTCAATGAGCGACCTGTTTATATTACCATGTTTGTACTGGCTTCGCATTGTAAACATTTTTACTGATTAACTATAATTTTTCATTGCTTTTTTAATAAATACAAAAACAAAAGATACCGTCTGGAATCCAAGACGGTATCTTATTAATAGTATTTATTTATCTTATAGAGCGTTTATGATATAGCTTAGTATAAACAATCCGGTT
>Ga0196972_1000918_pt1 | contig 10412 bp, 6 predicted proteins | sample S1v_2013CmetaG_FD_148618 | JGI IMG/M metagenome (GOLD analysis project Ga0196972, IMG submission 148618) | Soil microbial communities from Anza Borrego desert, Southern California, United States - S1+v_20-13C | ecosystem: Environmental > Terrestrial > Soil > Desert | place: USA: California... | reverse complement strand
TTCGAAGATCTCGAGCTGATCGCCTTCCTTGATGTCGTTGAAGTTCTTCAGCGACAGGCCGCACTCGAAGCCGGCCTTCACTTCCTTCACGTCATCCTTGAAGCGCTTGAGCGAATCGAGCTCGCCGGTCCAGATCACCACGTTGTCGCGCAGCAGGCGGACCGAGGCGCCGCGCTTGACGAGGCCGTCGAGCACGTAGCAGCCGGCGATCGAGCCCACCTTGCTGACGTGGAACACCTGGCGGATTTCGACCAGGCCCAGCGTTGCCTCGCGCTTCTCGGGCGCCAGCATGCCGGACATGGCGGCCTTGATCTCGTCCACCGCATCGTAAATGATGTTGTAGTAACGGATGTCGATGCCGCTGGATTCCGCCAGCTTGCGCGCCGATGCGTCGGCACGGGTGTTGAAGCCGATGATGACGGCTTTGGAAGCCATCGCGAGGTTGACGTCGGATTCGCTGATGCCGCCCACCGCCGCGTGCACGATCTGCACGCGCACTTCGTCGGTCGACAGTTTCTGCATCGCATGCACCAGCGCTTCCTGCGAACCCTGCACGTCGGCCTTGACGATCAACGGCAGGTTCTTCACCTCGCCCTCGGCCATCTGCTCGAACATGTTCTCCAGCTTCGCGGCCTGCTGCTTCGCAAGCTTGACGTCGCGGAACTTGCCCTGGCGGAACAGCGCGATTTCGCGCGCCTTGCGCTCGTCGCCCATGACCATCACTTCTTCGCCCGCGCCCGGCACCTCGGTCAGGCCCTGGATTTCGACAGGGATGGACGGACCGGCATCGACGATGTTCTTGCCGTTCTCGTCGAGCATGGCGCGCACGCGGCCGTAAGACGAGCCGGCGAGCACCACGTCGCCGCGCTTGAGCGTGCCGGCCTGTACCAGCACCGTGGCGACCGGGCCGCGGCCCTTGTCCAGCTTGGCTTCGATGACGAGGCCCTTGGCGTGGGTATCGATCGGCGCCTTCAGTTCCAGCACTTCCGCCTGCAGCAATACGTTTTCCAGCAGGTCGTCGATGCCCTGGCCGGTCTTTGCGGAGACCGGGCAGAACGGCGCGTCGCCGCCGTAGGCTTCCGGCACCACGCCTTCGGCGATCAGTTCCTGCGTCACGCGGTCGGTATTGGCGCCCTGCTTATCGATCTTGTTGATCGCCACGACGATGGGCACGCCGGCCGCCTTCGCGTGGGCAATCGCTTCCTTGGTCTGGGGCATCACGCCGTCATCGGCGGCGACCACCAGGATGACGATGTCGGTCGCCTTGGCACCGCGCGCACGCATGGCGGTGAACGCCTCATGGCCAGGGGTGTCGAGGAAGGTGATGATGCCGCGCGGCGTTTCGACGTGGTAGGCGCCGATGTGCTGCGTAATGCCGCCGGCTTCGCTCGCGGCAACCTTGGCGCGGCGGATGTAGTCCAGCAGCGAGGTCTTGCCGTGGTCGACGTGGCCCATGACGGTCACGACCGGGGCGCGCGGATGCAGTTCGGCATCCGCATGCACGCCGGCCTCTTCCAGCATCGCTTCCGGATCGTCCAGCTTGGCGGCGAACGCCTTGTGGCCCATTTCCTCGACGAGGATCATCGCGGTTTCCTGGTCCAGCACCTGGTTGATGGTCACCATCTGGCCGAGCTTCATCATGTGCTTGATGAGCTCCGATGCCTTCACCGCGATCTTGTGCGCCAGTTCGGCCACGGTGATGGTTTCGGGAACGTGCACTTCCTTGACGATGGCCTCGGTCGGCACCTGGAAATTGGATTCGCGCTGGTCATCGTGACCATGCGAGCGGCGTCCCTTCGGACCGCTGCGCCAGCCGTCGCGGCCGCCCGGCGCGCTGCCGGGGCCGCGGGTCTTGAGTCCGCCGCGCTTCTTCGCGGCGTCATCCTGCCACGTGGACGACACATTCGCCGATTTGATCGACTTCTTGTCGCCGACGGCCGGCTTCTTGTCGTCCTTTTTATCGGCGGGTTTCTTCTCGGCCGGCTTGTGCAACGTGCCTTCGGCAGCCTTGGCCACCGGTGCAGGCGCGGGCTCGGGAGCCTTCATCACCTTGCGCGGCGCGCTCATCATCGCCTTGATCTGTGCCACTTCGTCGGCAACGGCCTTGCGCGCGCGCTCGGTCGCGGCGGCGCGCTCGGCGGCTTCGCGGGCTTCCTGTTCGGCGGCCTTCTTCCGGGCTTCCTCGTCGGCGGCGCGCTTGGCTTCTTCGGCAACCGTCATTTCCTTGCGGTTCTGCTCGGCCTTGGCGGCAGCTGCTTCGGCGGCGGCACGGCGCTCGGCTTCCTCTGCCGCTTCGCGCATGGCCTGGGCCTGTGCTTCCTTTTCGGCTTCGAGCTTGGCAAGGCGCTCCTGCTTTTCGCGCAGTTCCGCTTCCTGGCGAGCGATCAGCTCGGCCTGGCGGCGCGCTTCTTCCGCGCGGCGTGCGACTTCCGCTTCATCGATCACGGGCGCCGCCGGGGCCTTGGCGGCGGCGGTTTCCTCGACCTGCGGTTCATCCCGCTTGATGAAGGTGCGCTTCTTGCGCACTTCCACCTGGATAGTGCGCGACTTGCCGGTGGCGTCGGCCTGCTTGATCTCGGTCGTTTCCTTGCGCGTGAGCGTGATCTTGCGCTTCTCGCCATCAGGCGAGGCGCCGTGCGCCCGTCGCAGGTGGTTCAACAGCTTGTCCTTGTCTTCTTTCGACAAGGGGTCGGACGCCGAACTCTTCTCGACGCCTGCGGCGCGCAATTGCGTCAGCAGCAAGTCCGCCGGCATCTTCAGTTCGGTGGCAAATTGGGCTACGTTGGTACTCGCCATTCAGTCCTCTTTTCTATATGGCATGGCAGATGATGTGTTGGGCGGTCCGGCTTATTTCGCCTCGACCAGTTCTCGCGCTTTCGCTTGCAACGCCCGTGCCCGGTCGTCGTACTTGGCGTCGATCAGCCGCATTTCATCATCGGTCACATCTGCAAATTCGTTGTCGATCAGTTGACGCGCACGTTCGATCGGCAATGCCAGGATCGATCCGAATTCGTCATAGGCCATATTGGCGAACGCGTCCAGCGTCTTGATGCCGGCCAGGCCCAGTTTGCCCGCGGTGGTACGGTCGATCCCATCGAGATTGACCAGCTCTTCTTCCATGCCTTCCAGGCCTTCCTCGGAGGCAATTGCCTCGGTCACCAGCGCATCGCGGGCACGGTTGCGCAGTTCGTTGACCGTTTCTTCGTCGAATGCCTCGATGTCGAGCATTTCGCTGATCGGCACGTAAGCAATTTCTTCCAGGCTGGAAAAACCCTCGTCCACCAGGATCGCGGCAACTTCCTCGTCCACGTCCAGCTTTTCCATGAACAACTTGCGGGTCGCGGCGCTCTCGGCGGCAGATTTGTCGGCAGACTCTTCCGCCGTCATGATGTTGATCTGCCAGTTGGTCAGCTCGGATGCCAGGCGCACGTTCTGGCCGCCGCGGCCGATGGCGATGGCGAGGTTTTCCTCGTCCACCACGACGTCCATCGCGTGCTTTTCCTCGTCCACCACGATCGAGGTGACGTTGGCCGGGGCCAGCGCGCCGATCACGAACTGCGCCGGGTCTTCCGACCACAGGACGATGTCCACGCGTTCGCCGCCGAGCTCGGCGGTCACCGCCTGCACGCGCGAGCCGCGCATGCCGACGCAGGTGCCGATCGGGTCGATGCGCTTGTCACTGGTGAAGACGGCGATCTTGGCGCGCACGCCCGGGTCGCGCGCCGCCGATTTGATTTCCAGCAGGCCCTGCTCGATTTCCGGCACTTCCAGCTCGAACAGTTTCATGATGAATTCCGGCGCGGTGCGCGACAGGATCACCTGCGGGCCGCGGGCATTGCGATCGATGCGCAGGATGTAGGCACGCACGCGGTCGCCGATACGCAGGTTCTCCTTCGGGATCATCTGGTCGCGCGGCAGGCGCGCCTCGATCTTGCCGGACTCCACGATGGCGTCGCCGCGCTCCATGCGCTTGATGGTGCCGGTCACGAGGGCGTCGCCGCGGGCGAGGAAGTCCTGCAGGATCTGTTCGCGCTCGGCGTCACGGATACGCTGCAGCACCACCTGCTTGGTGTCCTGCGCAAAACGCCGGCCGAACTCGACCGATTCGATCGGCTCTTCGATGTAATCGTCGACCTCGATGTCGGCAATCTGCTCCTTTGCTTCGAACAGCAGCACTTCCTGGTCGGGCAGCTGCAGACCGGCTTCGTCGGGTACGACATGCCAGCGGCGGAAGGACTCGAACTCGCCCGTTTCGCGATCGATGGAGACGCGGATGTCCACTTCGCCCTCGTAGCGTTTCTTGGTCGCTTGCGCGAGCGCGTGTTCGAGCGCTCCGAAGACGATTTCCTTATCGACGTTTTTTTCTCGTGCCAGCGCATCGACCAACAACAAAACTTCGCGACTCATGCTTTGCGACTCCTAAAGTCCACTTTTGGCACCAGGCGTGCCTTATCCACATCGGCGAGCGTAAAATCCAGCATCGCCGGCCCCTCTTTTCCTTCAAATTCGAGCTTGAGCGTATCGCCTTCCGGTGCATGCAGGATGCCCTGGAAGGATTTACGGTTGGCCGCGCCCGGCATCGGCATGCGCAGCTTCACAATGGCCTCGTGCCCGGCGAAGCGCACATAATCGGCGTGCTTCTTCAACGGGCGGTCGAGGCCGGGCGACGATACTTCAAGCCGCTCGTAATTCGCGTTTTCCACCGTCAGCATGTGCGACAGCTGGTGGCTCACCTTCTCGCAGTCTTCCACCGTGATGTTTCCCTTGTCCGCATCCTCGGGAGGGAAGTCGATGTACACGCGCAGCAAGCCGTGGGCAGCCTGTTCGAAATCGACAAGCTCGTAGCCCATGCCAACGACGGTTTTTTCAATCAAATCCAGCAACCGCAAAACAATTCTCCGCAACGGTCCAGGCCGGCTGTGTTTGCGCACAAAGCGTTCAAGAAAAAAAAAATGGGCATCTGCCCATCTCTTTTTTATCGCCCCCGCACCTACTACACCAACTCAAGCGGCGTCTGATTGCCGCCCGGTTGCGAGCCAACCTTTGTTAACTCTCTAATTATAAACAATTATTTGGCGCACCGCAATGAAAAGGCGGCCTCAGCGGCAAAACCGGAGGCCAACCGTTTCCATATGGAAATTTAACACCCGATGACGGTGCTTCAACCCCTGCTGCGGCGCCGTGCCATGCCCTGCATGCCGAGCCCGGCGCGCATCTGCCCGCCGCGGCGTCCTTGGCCGGCGTCGGGGAAACCGAGCGCAGTCTGCAGCGGGTCCGGCTGGCGGCTGCGCTGCTGGCCCTGGCCTTGGCCCTGCCCCTGGCTGCGGCCGCCGTTGTTCCCGCGCCCCTGGCCGCGCTTCTGGCCTTGTGCCTTGTCGAATGCATTGCCGTTGCGTTCGCCCTGGCGCGGCTTACCCTGGCCCGCCGGCTTTTCCAGCCCGCTCAAGGCCATGAGTTCGCGCACCGCCTGTTCGTCGAGCTCTTCCCAGCGTCCGCGCTTGAGGTTGCTCGGCAGGGTGAGCGCACCATAGCGTGTACGGATCAGGCGCGACACCGTCAGGCCGATCGCCTCGAACATGCGCCGTACTTCGCGATTGCGCCCTTCGCCGATCGTCACGCGGTACCACTTGTTGACGCCTTCACCACCGCCATCGGCGATCTTCGAGAACTGCGCGACACCGTCTTCGAGCTCGACGCCGCTGAGCAGCTTCTGGCGCATGCCTTCTTCGAGCTCGCCCAGCGTGCGCACCGCATATTCGCGCTCGATGCCGTAACGCGGATGCATCAGGCGGTTGGCGAGGTCGCCGGAAGTTGTAAACAGCAGCAGGCCTTCGGTATTGAAGTCCAGGCGGCCCACGGCCAGCCATTTTCCGGTCTTCATGGTCGGCAGACGCTCGAACACCGACGGGCGGCCTTCCGGATCGCTGTGGCTGACGATTTCGCCTGCCGGCTTGTGGTAGACCAGCACGCGCGGCGGACGCTTGGAGACCTTGCGCTGAATCAGTTTGCCGTTGATGCGCACCTGGTCCGTCGGCAGGATGCGCTGTCCGATATGTGCGGGCTCGCCGTTGACCGATACGCGGCCGGCGATGATCAATTCTTCCATGTCGCGGCGCGACCCCAGTCCGGCGTCGGCCAGCACCTTGTGCAGCTTGGGCGCATCGTCTTCCGCGGTAAGGTCGCGGCGCACTGCTTTCGGCTGCTGGCGCCCATTACGGCGCCCATCTTCATCGCCCTCGGTGTCGTACGCGCCAGAGGTAACGAAGGAGAAAATGTCGTCGGCGACGTTTGATTTGGCACCCGGCTTTTGCTTTGCCGCGCCGCCGGCCGGCTTCGCGCGCTTCTGCGCGGGCTTGGCTTTCTGACGCTCATCGCGCTTGCGCGCTGGGCCACGCGGCGCCTTCACCGCATCGTTGCCGGCACCTTCCGCCGGCTGCGTGGCGTCGGCCTCGGATTCCGCGGCCTGCTTAGCGGCGCCTTCGCCGTTTTCTTCCCGCGGCGCGCGTGCGCGGCGCAGGCTTCGCGGCCCGCGCACACCGCGCTTGGCCGCTTTCTTCTTGCCTTGTTCCGACTGGCCGTCTTCGGCCGCGGCGGTTTCGCCGTGGGCCGGCGCCCGATCGTCTGCATTGTCGGTGCGGCTTGTCGCTTCAGTGGCTATGACCACGTGGGAATCATTGTGGTTGGGCAGATTCATCGTCGGATTCTTGATTATGCTGGCTGGTTGCCGCGCTTTCCTGCTCGTCATCGGCGGGGGCGGGGGCGGCATCGCTGGCCTCGGCCAGTTCGGCGGCGCTGGAAACGGGTTCTTCGGTCCCGGTGTTCGGTTCAGACCCGGATTCGTCGCCGGCGTTCTGCACGGCTTCTATAAAATTATTGTTTTCGGATGGCGGCGCAACGTCTTCCGCAAGCGTTTCCGCAGCGGTCTCGCCCTCGTCGCCAGCGGTTTCGGGCGTCCCGGAAGACACACCTGCCGCCTGGTCTTGCCCTTCCGCGGACTGCCCCGCGGCTGCAAAATCCATTGCCGCCTGGTCCAGGCCCGCCTGCATCTCGCCTTCGAGCGCCTGGAGTTCGGGCAGCATGCCGCCCTGGGCCGCCTCTTTCGTCACATCCTGCAGCGGCGGCAGTTGATCGAGCGAGGTCAGGCCGAGGTCGTCGAGGAATTGTTTGGTCGTCGCGAACAAGGCCGGACGTCCCGGCACATCGCGGTGGCCGATGGTCTCGATCCAGCCGCGGTCCTCAAGCATCTTGATGGTCTGCGAATTGACCGTGACGCCGCGGATTTCTTCGATATCGCCGCGCGTCACCGGCTGGCGATAGGCAATGATGGCCAGGGTCTCCATCGTCGCACGCGAATACTTGGGCGGCTTCTCGGGATTGAGGCGCTCCAGGTACTTCTTCATTTCCGGCCTGCTCTGGAAGCGCCATCCGGTGGACAAGCTCACGATTTCGATGCCCTTGTCGGCCCAATCGCTGCGCAATTCTTCCAGCATTGACTTGATCGTGTCGGCGCCGACCTCTTCATCGGCCTCACCGTTTTCCACGTAGAGCTTCTTCATGTCGTTGATCGACAGCGGCTCATGAGCGCAAAGCAACGCGGTCTCGAGGACTTTCTTCGCCTCAATTGTGTTCATTTTTTTGCGTCTTGTTTTCTACTAGCAATGTGCAGAAGTTATCGTCAACGGCAGGCATTCTGGATGCTGCCCGGTCAGAGAACCTGTTGATGCCCAGTTGATGCTATTCCGACGCCTGATTTGTTTTAGGTCTGATTTAGGCGGGAATTGATAAGACAAAAGACTTGGTTGCGGGGGCAGGATTTGAACCTGCGACCTTCGGGTTATGAGCCCGACGAGCTGCCAGACTGCTCCACCCCGCGTCTGGAAACGTCAATTATAGCGCGCCTCAGGCGGTAAAGCAAATGCAATCGAAAAACTTTCGCGCGGTGATACACTTGTGCTGGTCATTTTCTCAATCGAACAGGTCGCCGCGCGCCGCTCCGCCCGTACGGCACACATTCACAATTGCACGGTCCCGTATGAAATTCTGTTCCGAATGCGCGCACCCCGTTTCGCTGCAGGTCCCGCCGGACGACAACCGCCCGCGCTATGTGTGCACGGAATGCGGCACCATCCACTACCAGAACCCGAAGATGGTCATCGGTTCCATCCCCGTCTGGGAGCAGGATGGCGAAACCCGCATCCTCCTGTGCAGGCGCGCGATCGAGCCGCGCTACGGCTTCTGGACGCTGCCCGCCGGATTCATGGAGAACGAGGAAACCACGACCGAAGCGGCCATGCGCGAAACCTTCGAGGAAGCGGGCGCGCGCGTCGAGCTGCATGAGCTCTTTTCCCTCCTCAATGTGCCGCAGGTGCACCAGGTCCACCTGTTCTACCGCGCTACGCTGCTTGACCTCGATTACCAGGCCGGTACCGAAAGCCTGGAGGTCGCGCTGTTTACCGAGGCGGAAATCCCGTGGAACGACATCGCCTTCCCGACGGTGAGCGTCACGCTCAAGTACTTCTTCGAAGACCAGGCGCGCATACGCAGTTCCGGCGGCACCTACGCATTCCATTCCCGCGACGTCCGCAAGCCGATGCGGCAACGCGACTAATTCCCCCGCAGTTTCCTCAGGGCGTGGAGCACGCGGAAGACCGACTGCGTCACCACGCTTTTCTCCCGTTCGAGCAGCCAGACCTTGGTCTTGCGCTTGACCACCCGGACGCCCGCCCTCAACACCTCGCCGAGGTGGAGGAACAGGTGGCCGGACGAGCGGTAGATGTCGATACGGTCCATGTCGCGCCGTACCCCGAGCAGCCGGGTCTTGTATTCATTGCGGCCGCCGCCCATATGAAATTTTTTCGCGCCGCGCGAAATGCTTTCGCAGATGGTCGTGTAATAGCACAGCGCGCCGACCCAGTAGGCGTCATAGCGGGAATCGTGCCCGATCATGTGCGCGAGATACTCGGAACCGACGCAATAGCTGATCGTCCCCGCGCAAATCTGCCCGCCTACGCGCAGGACGGTAACCAAGCCGCACTCCTTGGCAAGGCTCACCACGCGCGCCTCGTCGGCCTCGTCCAACCCGAACTTCATTTTCTTGGCCTCGACGCGCGAGCGACTCAGGGCGAGGATGTCGCGCACCTGCTGTTCGTCGATTTCACCCGCGGCATAGAATTGCTGCTCGAATGATGGATGGTCGCGCTCCAGGCGGCGCCGGTAACGCTTGACGTTCTCGCGCGTCGCCTTGCCCAGGCGGGCGGTATATTCCTCGGGTGTGGCCGGCAGCTCGATCTCCCAGTTTTCCTTCGCATCGTAGCGCAGCATCGGGAAGGGCAGCCGCAGCGGGTCGCTCAACACTCCCTTGAAACTGATGATGTGCACGTGATCGAAATGCGCAAACACATAGCGCGCGAAGCGCCCGATGTCTGCTTCGGGTATAAAGCACATTTCGTTATAGACGTCGATGCGCCGGCCGGCGCACCGGAATACGAGTAATGTGACTGGCACCCCATCCTGCCGGGCAACATAGGTATTGACCCCGTCGCGCGGCCTGAAGGTCCTGAAAAAGGCCAGCGAAGAGTGGATGTGGCCGTATAGTCTCGCGAGCTCCGCTTCCGCGAACGCGGGGATCTCGTTCAGATAACAATGCTCGCTCACTTCTGCGCGTCGCGCAGGCGCACTGGCTGCAATAGCCGCTTCCATAGTCGCCTCCCGTTCATCGATGCATTCCGCCCATGCTTTCGCGGCAACGCGCGATGTCAGGGTCAGAGTGAAGGCTGCAAGGCTGCCTTTCCGCCCGGCCTGGGCTGCGTCCTGTTCGGATTCGTCCTTGGTGGCGGCCGCATGCCTTCCTCCGGCCACAGCAGGCCGGCAACGCCGTCGAAACCGATGTTGAACAAGGCATCGACAATCGACAGACCGGCAACGAACTCCTGCCCTTCCGGCAGGTTCCGCTGCGGATAGGGCATGCACTTGAAGTCGTTGTAGACCAGCTCGATGCCGTGCTCGCCGAACACGATCACATCGTTGTATGCCCGCGCGCCGGAACCCGACAAGTATCGCTGTACGCCCAGATGGTCGGCGATTTGCGCAATCCGTTCGCTCGGAGACGATACCGACGCGGGCGGCAGCTCGGATGCATACAGCACCCGCGGCGCGATCCCCAGACGCGCCGCGATGTCCAGGATCAGCCTCCCATTGAGGCGCGCCAGCGGCTCGCTGCCAGCACGCAGCCTGTCTTCCAGGAATGCGAACACGCTGTCGAAATACGGCGCCTTGCCGTAGGACGCCTCGAAGGTCTTCAGGTGCCGGTCTACCCAGAAGCGGTCGGAAAATGCGAGATCGTGGATCACCTGCTCCTCGACCGCGCGCTTGCGCACATGCTGCGTCAGCCAAAGCTGCGTCCTGCCCGGCCC
>Ga0196972_1000917_pt1 | contig 10420 bp, 18 predicted proteins | sample S1v_2013CmetaG_FD_148618 | JGI IMG/M metagenome (GOLD analysis project Ga0196972, IMG submission 148618) | Soil microbial communities from Anza Borrego desert, Southern California, United States - S1+v_20-13C | ecosystem: Environmental > Terrestrial > Soil > Desert | place: USA: California... | reverse complement strand
GCGTGGGATTAGCAACCGTACAGCGGGTGATTCATCGTCATGGCGGAAGAGTGCGTGGCGAAGGCAAGCCTGGTGAGGGCGCCACGTTTTATTTCTCACTACCTTAATAACAAGAAAGGAGAGTTGGCATGAGCGATAAAATCATATTGCTGATCGAAGACAACGCTGATGATGAGGCGCTGACTTTGCGTGCACTCCAGAAAAACAACATCCTCAATGAAGTGAGGGTGGCGCGTGATGGCCAAGAAGCCGTCGATTACTTCTTCGGGGCAAATGCGGAGAACAATCCCGTGCCCGCAGTGGTCTTGCTCGACCTGAAGCTTCCCAAGGTTGATGGGCTCGAAGTTCTGAGGCGTATTCGCGAGGATGAGAATACGAAAACCCAGCCCATAGTCATTCTGACCTCATCTAGGGAAGAGCAGGATATGCTCACCGGTTACCGGTTAGGCGCCAATAGTTATATACGTAAGCCGGTCGATTTCATTCAGTTCATGGAAGCAGTCAAACAGCTCGGCCTTTACTGGTTAGTGCTGAACGAACCTCCTCCAACACCAAAGAAGAATCTGCCATGAGACCATTACGCGCACTGATAGTAGAGGATTCAGAAGACGACGCCATGTTGCTTTTACACGAGCTGCAGCGTGCAGGCTACAAGGTAACCCATGCGGTAGTTGATACGCCTTATGCCCTGCGAGCGGAGCTTACCAACAATACCTGGGACATTATTTATTCCGATTTCAGCATGCCGCAATTCAGCGCATTTGATGCACTCGCGCTGGTGCATAACGTAGGCATTGATATTCCCTTCATTATTGTTTCTGGCACCATTGGGGAAGACCGTGCCGTCACGGCAATGAAAGCGGGGGCGCACGACTATATCCTTAAGGGTAACCTCAAAAGGTTGATTCCTGCGACTGAGCGCGAATTGCGAGAGGCGCTCGTACGCAAGGATAACCGCAGGGCGGATGCAACCATCCATAGGTTGGCTTATGTAGACGATGTTACAGGTCTGCCTAACCGGGCGCGCTTCCAAGAACTGATTGAAGCTGCCGTGCAGGAAGCGAAAAAGGAATCACGCTGTATTGCGCTGCTGCTCATGGATATCGACCGCTTCAAGGAAGTGAACGACACGCTGGGCCACGACCGCGGTGATGTGCTGCTAAAGCAGGTGGGGTTACGGCTGAGTGGCGTATTGACTTCCCCCGATATTATTGCCCGCATAGGTGGTGACGAATTCGGTATCTTGCTGTCAAGTCTAGGGGCAGTGGATGAGATTCATGCCATTATCAAGAAGCTTCAGGATTTTCTCGCTCCTTCATTCATGATTGATGGCGTGCCCATTTCAGTCGAGGCAAGCATAGGCATCGCCATCATGCCCAACCATGCAGAAGATCCGCATATGCTCTTGCAGATGGCAGACATTGCCATGTATCGCGCCAAGCGAATGGCGAGCAATTATGCGATCTATGAGCCGAAATATAATCGTTATAGTCCGGCTCAGCTTGGGCTTATGGCTGAATTACGCGAAGGCATCAACAAAAATCAATTGCGGCTGCACTACCAGCCCAAACTCGAATTGGCGACAGGGCGGGTCGTCGGTCTTGAGGCGTTGGTGCGGTGGGAGCACCCCCGGCTAGGTTTGCTTTATCCAGATAAATTCATCTTGACCGCAGAGCAGACTGGTTTGGTGAATCCACTCACGCGTTGGGTATTGTTAGAGGCGCTACGCTATTGTTGCCAGCAGTACGAGCAAGGCATCGAGTTGAAGATGAATGTCAACCTGTCAGCGCGCTCCCTACATGACCCACAATTGGTGGGGATGGTAGCAGATGCGTTGGAGACAACAGCCGCCAAACCCGAGTACCTGGTGCTTGAGGTGACCGAGAGCGCTATCGTGCTAGACCCTGTTCGCGCTGAAGAGACTCTCATGGCATTGAGCAAGCTGGGTGTGGGTCTTTCCATTGACGATTTTGGTACAGGTTATACGTCACTGGCCAGCATCAAGCGATTGCCCATCAATGAGATCAAAATAGACCGCTCGTTCATCCTCAACATGCTGACCGATAACAAGGATGCCATGATCGTGCGCTCAGTGATTGAGCTGGGTCATAACCTTGGCTTAACGGTGGTGGCAGAAGGCATAGAAACGCAGGAGGTACTGGATTATCTCAATGGCCTTGCGTGCAATGAAGTGCAGGGTTACCACATCTGCAAGCCCATCACGCCAGATCAGTTGCGAACCTGGTATGCCGCGGCGCCGTGGAGCATTGGTAATACTGAGGAGGACAAGAGCTAGCAGCAGATCAGCGTGGCTGACTTACTTATTCTCATCTTCAACGTACTTTTTGAAATTATCCAGAATGCTCTGCCACCCTTGGCGCTGCATTTCGATCGAATGTGTACTTTCGGCATCAAAGACTTCGGTTACCTTTACGCCGTCATCCACTTCTTCAAACGTAACTGAAACCGTCCTGCCATCGTCCATGCTGTATTCGATGAGCTTTTTGTCGACCACATTGGTATAAGTGCCTTCGAAATCGAAGCCCATGCTGCCGTCCTTGGCTTCCATACGTGCGCTGAAGTTGCCGCCTGTACGGAGGTCGACCGAGCTTTTCGTTGTATGCCAGTCATTCGATGCGGCGTTCCATTGCATGATGTCATCCGGCGTATTCCATGCCTTTCAGGTTTTCTCAAGATTTGAATGAACATCGTTTCTACTGTGATTTTCATGACTTCCTCTCAAGTAGAGACCGTTACACCTTATGAAATGCCATATGCTCCATCAAACCGCTTTTTGGACAGATGCTGAAGCTTCCGCCGGCCTAAGCACTACGAACAAGGTCCCGCCAAACCGTGGGAATCGCTCAAAGAAGGCCCTGCCCAGCTTGAACATAGGACTGTTGGTCGCGTGGTCCTGGTAGCAGGTGGCGATTTCCACAATCTCAAAACCGTGACGTTGCGCCATGTGCTCGATGTTTTGGCTATTCATGGTGAACACATGTTCCAGGCCTTCTACAAAATGATTTGTCAGGAAGCGTAAGTATGTCAGCAAGCCAAAGGCATGGGGGGTCGTAATTACTACCAATGTGTCAGGACGGCACACCGAGCGTATGCCATCTAGCATGCGGCCAGGATTGGTTAGGTGTTCGATGATGTCACCGGCGACAACAACATCGAATTTGCAATCCAGTTTCAACACTTCCAGCTGTTCGGCATTGCCGTGGAGCACATTGTCGAAGACATGATGCTGCCGGTAATAATCAATGGCCTCACGGCTATAATCTACACCGACAGTGTTGGCACATGCGCTGAGGGCAAAATGCAAAGACTGCTTCGCCCTGCTAACGCGTTCGGAGGTTGGCAGATCAGCGAACCCCACGCATCCAATATGAAGCACATCTTTGCCCTTGCACAGGTCAATGATGCGCTCTGTTTTAGAATAGTAGCCCATCCGTCCTCCTTGCTCTAAAAAGCGTGACGACTACGAGTTACTTCAGCCTCAAAAGTGTATCGTAAACTGTTTTCTTCAGGTAGTTTTTTCTCTATGGTTGAATGACTTAGCGGCATGGTAGAAACTAATGGCATTGGTTTTTGGTGGAGAAGATAAGATGTTCATAGGCATCACTGCTAAGGCAGTTCGCTAGCAACTAGACACCACTCATGACTATTGCCACTATTCGGTTTGGCCTTCTACCAACAGGATGATATGAAACTCTTTTCACCGCTTTATACCCGCACCATGGCATGGTCACGCCACCCACGCGCACCGTGGTACCTGGGCAGCCTTAGTTTTGCGGAATCCTCATTTTTTCCTATCCCGCCCGATGTGATGCTCGCACCCATGTGCCTGGCAAACCCCAAGCGCGCATGGTGGTTCGCATTGTTGACGACATTAACTTCCGTGGCAGGCGGTCTGTTCGGTTATGCCATTGGCTACTTTGCCATTGATGCCATTATGCCGTGGCTACAGCAAAGCGGTTATTGGGCGTCTTACCAGACTGCGGTCGACTGGTTCGAGCGCTGGGGTTTTTGGGCTGTGTTTGTTGCCGGTTTTTCACCCATACCCTATAAAGTATTCACCATTGCAGCTGGTGCCCTTTCCATGGCAGTGCTGCCATTTACCTTAGCTTCAATTATCGGACGCGGCATGCGTTTCTTCATGGTGGCAGGCTTCATGGCATGGGGCGGACCACGCATGGAGGCTTTGCTACACAAGTATGTGGACCGTATCGGCTGGGCGATGGTGGCACTGGTTGCGATTGGTGTGGTGAGTTACCAGGTTTTTAGCTGAATCAGATAAAAAAGCATTACTGCTTCAACTACAAGGTTCCTTTTAGCCTGCAACGCAAACACCTGCATAGAGTTGAGAAGTGAGTGCATGAAGTCTTCTACAACGAAAAAAATGTCATCGCCGCAGTGATAGTACTCGTTACGTTGCTGAGTGATGCCGCCATACCCCTCAATGCTCACCATCAGCTGGAAAAATCATGAATCTGGAATGTGTTGCAGCAGACATTCTGCCGCGTTTGCATGGATTAGCATGAGCTCATCGATGAGACAGGAGACATCATGCATAAGAAAATCAATTTGACGGCTAGTGTGCTGGTGGCAGCATTTGCTCTTTATGGATGTGACAAGGGCCACGATGAACCAGGCGGTGATAATCCCCGCGTGTGGAGCAGCCCGATTGCCAATCCCGAAAAGCCAAAAACGGATGATGACTACGACGGCAAAGTAGACCCTGCCGAGCCGGTTACGCCTGAACAGCGTAAAGGTGAGCCGTAATTTTTATCTTGGCGGCTGTTGCACTACTTCCCGGCTGCCGGATTTGACAAGCAGCCAGCCGATCAGCATGAGAATCACGCCGGATGCAAGAAAGGCGAGGTCGTAAGGCAGCTTGTTGATGGCGTACTCCACCACGTGATGAATCCCCAGAAGCTGATGATCGATCACGCCTTCGACCAGATTGAATAAGCCCCATCCGCCCAGCATAGTACCGATGAGCACTTTGCCTGACCAGATAACGTCTTGCCGCCTCCCTGCCTGGAATAGCAGGTAGACGCCAAGTAGGGTCAGCAGCCAAACCCCGGCGTGGAAATAGCCGTCCCAGGTCATGTTTATTTTCGCAGACACGAGGTCTACTACAGGGATACTGGCCGAAAGCATGTTGTGGGTCTGCAGTATCTGGTGGAACAGGATGCCGTCGAAAAACCCGCCTAATCCCATGCCAAGAAAAAGGCCCGCTGAAATCAGCGGGCCTCGTTTGAGCTTATTGTTCATGTTGTCGTTCCTTCCTCAGCTTTTGCAGAATTGCATCTGAATACCAGGCAACTACACCCACCATTGCCAGGATGACCAACGGCAGCAACAGTGCCAAGAGGTTGACCGCAAAGCCGGGGCCATAGACTTTTGCTTCAACGGCCGCTCGGCAATCAAAGCAGGCCCATGCGCTCGAACTGGAAATTGCCAGCAATAGAAATATCAGGCTAACCGAGAATCTTCTATGGCTACCCATTGTAGCCAAAGGGCAGTTCGTCATCGTTTTCCTGCATCACGTCCTCGATTTCCGCATCGCGTTCGTTGATGACTTCTTCATTCAGCTTGTAAATCCTGGCCTCCTTGCGCTGTTCGGGGGTCAGGTCTCCTAAGATGGGGTCCCATAAATCATCTTCCGGATTGTTCAATTCCTCGGCCTGGCTGAGATGATCCATCGCTTCCCCGGAATCAAGATCGATATCTGAAATGTATTGGAGCGACTCATCGTACAAGCCCGACTGCACGGTATTGTCTTCCTTGAAGATAATGAGATAACCAGTCATTTTTTTCTCCTATGAATCAAAGCTATTGCCTCGAGTAGGCATCATCCGGATGTGTCTTCACATTACCTGCAGGCAATCTCCATATAGCGACGCTGCTCGCCTTCCATCCAGCGGGGGTTGTATATGTCGTAGCCACCAGGACAGATTGCCAGTGCTTCTTCCTGGCAGAAATTTACCTGCTTGAAAGTACTGCACGAAACCGTATGCCATTGCCGGGTGTCAGGTTGACGCGAGGCACAACCTGCCAATAAGGAAATCAGCGCAGAAAATATCAATGTCAGGCAACGGGGTTTCATATGGATTAAGCCTAGGTCTAATCAGAAGATAAATGCTCTGCAGCTGAAAATAAGTTCGTTAACGCATAAATGCTGGCAAACTTTTGATAAGGAAGAGTTCGATGGGCAGGGCTTGCCCGGTACGAATGAACCAAGGAAAAGGGAGCCACCGCTCCCTGAACCTGTCTTTCAAGTCTGGGTTAAAGTCCCAGGTCGCTTAATCCCGGATGATCATCAGGCCGCCGGCCCAGTGGCCAATGGAATTTACGATCGTTTTCACTGATGGGCAGGTCATTGATGCTGGCATGTCGGTATCGCATGAGGCCATTCTCGGCGAATTCCCAGTTTTCGTTACCGTAGGAGCGGTACCAGTGACCGGAATCGTCGTGCCATTCATAGGCGAACCTGACCGCTATGCGGTTCTCGGTAAAAGCCCACAGCTCCTTGATCAAGCGATAGTCCAGTTCGCGCGCCCATTTGCGGGTCAGGAACTGCACGATTTCAGTACGGCCACGAGGGAATTCAGCGCGGTTACGCCACTGACTGTCGGGTGTATAGACCATGGATACCCGCTCGGGATCGCGGCTGTTCCAGCCATCCTCAGCAAGACGAACCTTCTGGATCGCCGTTTCCAGTGTAAAAGGCGGCAGGGGCGGCCGCAATTCGGGCGTGCTGCTGGTACTCATCATGGCTCCTTACGGTTTTGGCATAAGCGAATATTAAGGCATAAAAAAAGGAGCCGAGGCTCCTTTTTTACTTACTGCGCTACTTACTTCACGCGGTTGCGGTACTCACCGGTGCGGGTGTCGATTTCGATCTTGTCGCCGGTGCCGCAGAACAACGGCACGGCCAGTTCATAGCCGGTGGAGATCTTGGCGGGCTTCATCACCTTGCCAGAGGTGTCACCTTTGACGGCAGGCTCTGTGTAGGTGATTTCGCGTACGACAGAGTTGGGCAGGTCGACTGAGATGGCCTTGCCGTTGTAGAACACGGCTTCACATTGCATGCCGTCGTCCAGAAAGTTGAGCGCATCACCCATGTTTTCCGCTTCGACTTCATACTGGTTGTACTCTTCATCCATGAAGACATACATGGGGTCAGCAAAGTAGGAGTAGGTGACATCCTTCTTTTCGAGCACAACCACTTCGAACTTGTCATCTGCCTTGTACACAGCTTCGCTGGGTGACTCGGTCAGCAGGTTCTTGAACTTGAGCTTGACCACGGCCGAATTACGGCCGGACTTGTTATATTCGGCTTTCTGCACGACCAGCGGATCCTTGCCGATCATGATAACGTTGCCTACACGTAATTCTTGAGCTGTCTTCATATGTTCGCTATGGGTGGGTGTTAAAAGGCGCGCATTATACCTGAATCTTATCAAGTATTTCTACAAAAAATCACAAGCTTAGAGGCCAAATCTAATTCCCTAGCGAGCTTCTCTGAATACGTTGCAGCATGCTCGCTAAGCTCGGGAAGAATTTCGAGAAAATCGCGCCACGCTGATTCTGGAAATGTCTCGCTAGACCAGCTTGCATGACACCGCTGCATGGCTGAGGCTGCGTTGGCACCCAATCCCGAACTGTAGCGATGAAGGAAGGCGGCGAGTTTTTCCATATGTGTATTTTTAGGCTGGCGATACGGTTGCCACACCATGGGTTTACCTGCCCAGATTGCCCGTACCCAACTATCCTCGCCACGTACAAAATTGATATCACACAACCAAAGCAGTTGATCGTATTCATCCGGTGTCAGGAAACGCAGTGGCAACAGTGTCAGATTGCCATGGTTGATGCTGAGACCCGGCTTTACTTCTGTATGCAGGTGCTGCGAGATGGCAGGCCAGACTCCGCTGTTGGGTACCAGGCACAATATGGATCGCGGTGATTGGGCAAGGGCACCCAGCAATTGACTCAGCGGTGCCTGTGGATAACAGAACAGCGAAACTTTGAGGGCATCTCTATCAGGGATCTGCAGCTTTTTCTGAAACTTTGCTTTCGCCTCAGTTGATTCTACAAAGGCATCACGCCGGGCCATTAAATCCCGTTCACGCAACAGGCCGCCGGTTGTAGAGCTAAATCCAGGAAAAAAGAAATGCTTGGTCAGTGGTAGTGTGGGATGTCTTGATTGCTGCGCATGGAAGCCTTCCACCCATGGCTCAGCCGATAAGTATTCGAGGTTGATCCATTTTGGCTGCTTTGCAGCCATTTTTACCAGATACCCCGACGGCAGTTCACAGGCGAACGCTTCGATCACGACCTCTGCTGGCAACGCTTGATCAGCCCCATCCCACTGGGCTATTTCCACGCCATATATCTGTTGGTAGGAAAGCTCTGGATTGAGGCCGGGAATCAGTTTCCCGGCCGTCTCCAGATCATCAATCCACAGCCGCACGGATATTCCATGTTCGGATACCAACTGCCGAGACAAGCGCCAGGTCACGCCGATGTCGCCAAAATTATCGACGATGCGGCAGAAGATATCCCAGTTCTGCATTTCTAGATCAGCAGCGGCGCGACGAAGGCAAACCAGGCACCAACGACAAAAATCGCCACTGACATCCAATAAATGCGGAGCGAATTCCTGCGCGTCTGCTGGCAGGCATTAGCCAGCGCAGGATCGGTCGGGCAGGGGGCATTCCTGGCGTTCCATTGCAACAGGCCTGCCAGCAAGAGCATGGCACCGGCAAATGCGAATACCGGCGTCTTGTGCTCACTGATCCATACCAGTTGCGGAACGGCACTCACCAAACTGGACAGCGCAGCGCCAGCGCCAACCGCCACCAGCAACGCAGGCAGGGCACAGCAAATCAAGGTGGAGGTGCTGGTGAATAATGAAACGATATTTACCAGGCGGCTTTTGCCGGCGACATCAACAGATGCGTCTGTCATTTGGCAATCTCGGCCTTGATTTCCGCAGCCGTTTTGTCCACTACCTCGGCAGCCGAAACATCATAGCCTGCATCCTTGATGATGGCCTTGAAGTCCTCCAACGGTACGTTCTCGTTCTCCTTGAGTTCCAGCACCACGATGTGATTTTTGAGATCCACAAAGACGTTTTGTGACTGAGGTAGAGCATTGAGTTTCTTTTCGATCCCCTTGGCGCAGAAGGCGCAGACCATGCCATTGACTTCCGCCTTGATGGAAGCGGCGTAGCTGGGGGCTGAGAACGAAAGTGCGATAAGCGTAAATACAATTTTTTTCATGATGGATATCCTTTAAAAAACAAACATGAAGTTGATGCGTGGCGTACGGTATTCCCCATCAAAGGGGTTGCTGACGCCCAACTCCAGAAAATAGTCCTTGTTGATCAGCCGCAGTGCTGGGGTAACCTGAAACCCGGGTTCCATATTGCGCATGGTTCTTGCCTCGACTACGAACCACGGCTGCGTTTCATCAAAGCCGGTTTCATAGAACGAAAACCCGCCCTGCACCGAAGCGGAATCGAAATTCATATCCGGCCCGCGCATCATGCGTAGCTTGCCCAGGAAATAAAGCCGCGTTGTCTCATAGTCGAACTGCACACTGGGAGTGTATGCGAATCCTTCGTCACCATCCCCGTAAGCATGTCCGACGCCACCCATGAACCACAGATTGGCCTGGCCGCCTTTCATGTTCCACCTCTGCAAAAGCCCAGTGTAATTGATGGCCGAGATGCTCATCTGCATGCCGTCCTTGTCTTCCATGCGCATGTGCTCGATGCCGAAGGCATGGCCCACGACAGGGGAGTAATTCATCATGACTTCCTGGTAGTCGTGTCCGGCCTCTCCCATGATCATGATGCTATCGGCAAAGCCCATGAGTGCCGCAGCCCGGGCCGTCGCCGACAAGGCGAGCATGCTCAGGGCGAGCGTATTCAATACAACAAGTTTTTTGAACATTAAAACCTCCTTAAAAATTGAACCAATGAGGGGTTCAGGAGGTGATGGGCGGTCTCAATGCTGGAGGGTAGGTTTGGGAAACAATGTGGTCATCGGCAGGCAGAACTGCCCGAGAAGTCAGGACTGCGGAAGCGAAATAAACGGCTAAAGCTGTGCCTGTTGCAAGAACAGTAAAACAAGCACCACAGGCGGAGCAGTTATGTTTGATACCGGGCTTATGATTCAGGTTGGTACCAGAATTGTCATCGGTCATGTCATGGCATGGCATTTCCATGGCTACTTCAATCGTCGCATCGGATGCTGCATTCATCTGCATCTGCGTGCTCATGGCCCAGGCTGCGTTTGCCGAAATCGGCAGCCACAACATGAGAAAGAGGCAGATGAATTTTTTCATGACTTAAAGATAGCACACTTCATAACGGTTTAGTCTCAGCTGGTGCCTGGTAGTT
>Ga0196972_1000916_pt1 | contig 10432 bp, 11 predicted proteins | sample S1v_2013CmetaG_FD_148618 | JGI IMG/M metagenome (GOLD analysis project Ga0196972, IMG submission 148618) | Soil microbial communities from Anza Borrego desert, Southern California, United States - S1+v_20-13C | ecosystem: Environmental > Terrestrial > Soil > Desert | place: USA: California... | reverse complement strand
ATAAAATTCTCTGCAGAAATCCCTGCATGAGCGCAGTCACGAAACTGAGGCTCATGGCCAGAGAATGAAAGATTTAAGCATTGCATTAGGGAAAAGAATGAATCTTGATAATGACAAGATTAATGAATTAGGTTTGTTGGCACTGCTACATGATATTGGGAAAATGGCAATTTCTGATGACATTCTTCAAAAACCAGGAAAACTGACTGAAGAAGAATGGGAGAAAATGAAAAGACACTCTGAAATTGGCTATAGGATCGCAGAAACGTCACCTGAACTAATCCATATATCAAAGTATATTTTATTCCATCATGAAAGATGGGATGGCACTGGTTATCCTAGAGGTTTGAAAGGCGATGAAATACCTTTATTATCGCGAATTATTTCAGTAGTGGATGTTTATGATGTTATGACCAATGCAAGAGTCTATAAAGATCCTGTTTCTCATGATGAAGCGCTAAAAGAAATAATTAGGTGTGCTGACAGTCAGTTTGACCCTTACGTCGTCAAAGAGTTTTTAGGACTATTCCAATGGAACAGTTTGTTATAAACGCTAAGGTCAATTACGCGGTAGCCGCCTAATGGCAGCCGTCTTACCTTTAGTTACCTCACATTAGGATAAGGCGCCATTTAGAGGTGAGCGTTACTGCCAAGGCTTAGAGACATAGCCAAAGGCCGTGGAAATCAGCGGTCTTTGGTATTTTTTTACCGCAGTGCTATGATGATTAGGGTAAAATTTTATGCCATTTATATATGGTGAAGCCTGGCTGTAGAAAGCGAGTTAAGCTCATTTAGTGGAAAGTAATAATCGCTGTATTGCCTCAATACAACGCCTGATGCTGCGCAGCCGGGTAATACCTCATGGCAAAGCACTTCTGAGCGTATTAAGCTTTCTGGCTCATTTATTCCAAATAGTAGTCGCATACCTGTGGAACTGCTGAATCTGGGGTTTATTTCGAAAATTATCGGCATTCCATCTTTGAGGCGCAATTGAATGTTGATAGCCCCATAGGCTCCCAATGTACTTGCGACTCTGGCACAATAATCTGCAATGTCGTGATAACCATCAGAAACTGCAGCAATAGAAACTCCTTCCTGCAAATACCGCCTTAATGCGATTTTGGAAATAACCTTTCCCTTTTGATTCATACAAATCCCCACAGTAAACTCTTGCTCCTCATCTGGGAGGTATTCCTGTATAATTAAGCTTTTCTTACCCTTTACATGTTCAAGCAGCTGCTGCTCATCCTGAATCAGAACGACACCTACTGAGCCACGTCCCCCACGGGGCTTGACTATCAAGGGGAAACCCGTATTTTTAATAAAGGAGGAGAGAATATCAGCATCTTCAGGATACCTGATGGTTGCAGGAATCTGAAAACCGGAGCGTGACAAATGGCACATGGTCAGCCACTTATCGGTACAAAGCTCTAAAACTGTAGGAGAATTTACAAACACCTTTGCTCCTGTAGACCGCTCTAAGGATTCTCTATTTTTTGCATAAAAGGAAAGCTCCGCTGTAGAGCCGATAAAAATCGCTTTAATCTGATAATCCTTACAAAGGTTTTCAATAAACATATAATAGCTTTCTTCATCTGCTGCACGGGGAGCGATAAAGCTTTTGTCAGTAAAAAATAAGCCTAGGGAATATGGGTTAGTGTCAATTGCTATTATTTCAATTGGCAGAACTGATGCTTTAAGTGCCTTGATAATACCCAGTCCGTATACCGAACCTGCACCTGTAACCAATACACTTAGAGGACCATTAATTTCATTCATATCTTTGCAGGGTGCTGACAATGTAATCAACCTCCTGTTCTGTTAATCCCGGGTGAACGGGGATTGAGACGACCCCTTGGGCAGCTAAGCGGGCATTTGTGAAAGATCCGAGGATTTCTCCTTGTTGATACAGGGGCTGGTCAGGGATCGCAGTGGGATAATGGATGCCATACCCAATACCCTGTGCATCCAGGAACTCTATGAAACGGCTCCGGTTATTGACCCCAAGGGTATATTGGTGATATACATGCTCATAACCCGGTAAGCATACGGGCTTAATAAAAGCGGGGTTGGTTATCTCCCTGGAATACCGGGCTGCAATAGCTTTGCGCCTTTCATTGAAGCCGGTCAGCTTGCGCAGCTGTTCTATGCCTATTGCTGCATGTATATTGGTCATCCTGTAGTTGTACCCAAGCACATCATGCCGGTATTTGGCTGTCTGGCCATGATTAATCAGGTATCTGGCTTTCTCCACCAATTCCTTGTTGTCGGTTGCAAGCATGCCGCCTTCGCCGCAGGTCATGTTTTTTGTAGGGTAAAAGCTGAATACCCCAACGTGCCCAATGGTTCCGACTTTCTTGCCATTGATTGATGCACCGTGAGCTTGTGCGCAATCCTCTATCACTGCCAGGTTGTATTTATCGGCTATTTCCATTATCTCTGCTATACGGGCGGGATACCCATATAGGTGGACTACAATAATTGCTTTTGCATCAGGATATTTTTTGATGGTATCCAGCAGCCTTTGAGGCGAAATGTTGTAATCCTGCAGATCAATGTCACAAAAGATAGGAACAGCTTGTGCATAAAGGATGGCATTTGCAGTCGCTACAAATGAGAAAGGTGTGGTTATCACTTTGTCCCCCGGCTTAATACCTAGCGCCAGCAGTGCCGCATGAAGGGCCGAGGTTCCTGAAGAGGTGGCAATACAATGATTACTTCCCAGATAAACGGCAAAATCCCGTTCAAACCTTTCCACATATTCTCCCTGGGCTAGCTTTCCACTGGAAAGAACTTCATTGACAAGTATTTGTTCCTCTATACCAAGCATGGGTTTAGCTAAAGCAATCATCATTACACTCCTCATAAATTTTTTTGCACAACTCTAGATTTAACCGGTGACCGGATCTGAAGCCTATCACATGACCCTGTATCTTTTTCCCAAGCAAGCCAAGGTCTCCTAGAAGATCCAGCACTTTGTGGCGGGCAGGTTCATTGGGCCATTTCCAGTCCATGTTTTCAGCCCCGGATTTGACCACCAATACATTTGAGCTGACTTTCCCGGTCAGGTTTACAACTTCTTCAAGCTCCGATTCAATGATATAAGAACGGGCATCTGCCAACTCATTGGCAAAGGTTTCAGGAGTTATGTCCATTTCAGCCACTTGGGATAATTGCGGCAGCTGAGGGTAGTCAAGCACATAGGTTAGTTTAAACCCGTCGTAAGGAAGTGCCATCAGGAACTTTTCATATTCCATATCCACTGAACTCTCACGTTTATATACAATAATGGGCTTATGTATTTTTATCCTTCCCTTCTTGGAGGGGTGTTCCACTATCCCAGCTGCCGTGAGGGCCCGTGTGAACTCTTTACTGCTATAATCGGTTGTTACGGGCAGGCTAGCCTGTTCCAACTCAATATACACATTGTCGAGACCTAATCCTGATATGGCTGCCAAAGCATGCTCCGTGTGTTCAATGCGTACATCCCCATCAGCAATAGAAGTCCATCTGTATTCAACATTTGCCTTTTCAAAAGAGCATTTTACTTTAGGGCAGCCGGCCAGGTCATTACGAACAAATACGATTCCTGTATCGATTGGTGCCGGACAAAAAGTAACCTTTGCATCTGTTTCACCGGCTATACTGGTGCCCATTACAGAGACCTTACGATTGATAGTTGTCTGATTACACATTTTTACTCCTTTCATTAGAGCTGCATGAATTTCAAAATCTGATCGGCACGTTCCTTATACGTATGCTTTGAGTAGACCTCTCGCTGCCCGTTTCGCGCTATTGCCTTACGTTCCGTCTCGTTTTTCAAAAAATAATCGACAAGCCTGATAGTATCTTCAGGAGAAGATGCGCATGTTAAATGAACATTATTCACAAATAGCTTATTGACGGACTGAGTCGGTACCGTCAGAACAAAACCGCCTGAGCCCAGCACCTCAAAAGTCCTGGAGGTTAACATTCCTTGGTCATTTTGCAGACCCAATATGATTTTTGCTGAATTATAAACCTTGTTTGTTTCCTCATAAGGCAGCTCCCCTTTAATCATGTGCTTGGGGATTTTAAAGCCCATCAGTTCCTCGTTGAAACGATCCCATCTGCTGCCCCAGATTGCAATGTCATAGCCTTTTTCGACCAAAGGCTTAAGCAGTATTTGTACACTATCCTTGCGGTATGAGTTCCAGGCTTTACCCCCATTTCCGACTAAAGCCACATCGTAAGCATATTTACTGCTTGGAGGTTCATACTTATTGAATGACCGATTGCAGCCAAAATCCAGATGCCCGGCAGGAAGCCCTAACTCCCTGTATTTATTCACACTATCAGGATGTATGGTCATAACCGCGTCAGGTTTATAGATTTCAATACACTTGAAGGAACACTCCTCGGTCCATCTTGGATCTTCAGTTGCCCAATAGACATGTTTCACCTTATATTTAGCAGCTCTTTTGACCAGCTCCTCAACATGCTCGCGTTTATGCCTGCGGTAAGCCCAACCCGTTGTTATCATAAGGTCAGGCCTAAAGTGGTCAACTGCCTCTTTTATAGAACTTCTACTTAAATCCCTCAGGACAAAAACAGGGCAGTTCAGTTCCCTAAAGCCCTGAGGCAGCCCAAGCGTATATTTCGAATCATGTGAAAAAAACAGTACCCTGGTCATACTTGCACCTCACTCAACAAAAGCCTGCGTGTGCCCTCCGCCCCACAGTTAAATAACATATCAACGATAGACAAATTAGGGATAAAGCTGCCCCAGAGCTGTGGATATGTGATAGGCTGATAGTCCAGATATTCCAACTTAATGCCTTGTTCTTCAAAAAATTCGGGTTGATTATATGCCTTCGCTCCATTACCGGACAGGTAACAGTCAGCAGCAAAGTGGTGACAGATTGCAGTTATCAATTCATTCTTTCTAAGGTTGGCAAATTGAGGTAAATCTGATACAAAAACAAGCTTTGTTTCCAGTTTCAATAGGTCATGTACAAGCCTGATAAAAGCTATGTTGGTATCTACAAGATACCCCGTATCTTGCAATACCTGCTCCAGCATCGGGAAAATCTCTTTGAAATGAGGTGCCTTTGCGTAGTTTACTTGAAGTGCCATAAGATGACTCCTTTTCCAACCCGGTATCACAACGACTTCATTAAATCGCTGCAAGCCCATGCCTTTGCGTTTGACCGGCACAGTGAGCATCAGAGTCCCTTGGGAAGTTTTGATAAGATTTCTATTATCCAATGAACTGCCATTTTGAAACTGAGCAGTATCTAAGATAAAGAAAATATCACACTGCGCCATCTTAACAAAGTATCCCGGCCAGGGAATATAATTCGGTTGATGACCTGCTATCTTCATTGCATTACCTCACTAAACTATATACTATTGTTTACGGCATACAAATAACTTTCCCGCAACACCCCATGGCCTCCAAAGCCTTCTTTGAACTGGAACAGCCCGGTATTAACCCGGCTTCCTTTTGCTTCAGTGGAAATACCCCAATCCAAATAAGAAAAACTGTTTTGATTTCCCCAATCTATCATATAACCAAAAACCAGGTTTAGCGGCCGCATGTGCTGGTATTGGTCGTCGTGGGCGATATAAAAACAGTTTATTACTCTTTCGTTCAGTAAAAACGCTAAAACACCCGCAGTAAGGATTTCCCCCTTGTAAGCAGCAAAGAGCTTGATCTTATCAGGGTAAAGCGTTTTTAGGTATTTGATTTCCTCTAATGTATGTGTAGGCTTTGCATGATGGCTAAATTCAAGTTTGTTTTCTAATACAGGCCAATAATCATTGATATCCGCATCCTCAACAACCGAAAGTCCGCTTTTCAATGCCTTTTGATAGTTTCGAAAAGCTGTGGAACTCATCACCTGCTTTAAAAAATCTTCCTTGCCTTTCTTAAGTGCAAGGGCTGTAGCCAGCTCTGTATACTCTATTTCAAACCCAGAGAACCTCAATGCAAAGTCAAGCTGGTCCGAAAGCCCACTATGGTAAACCTTCGGAACAGGCTTTAGCCGTATATAATCAAAACCGGTCATGGCACAATATTCAACAAGGGCACTAACTAACTCCAAGCATTTCTTAGTGCTAAGACTGGACTTGATAATCAGCCCTCCATGGGAAGCGCCGGGGTGGGAATATAGGATGCGTTTGTCCTTTTGTTGTACTACGGCAGCAGGAAGAACGGCAATGATTCTCTTATCCTCCATAAATATCAGGGAATGATCTAAAAACTTGTCTGAAGGATGATAACCAAGAAACTTTCTCTCCTGCATAAAAGTGCCGTTTGATGAGGAAGCTACAAATTCCTCCCATGCATTCTCAAATTCTTTTGAATAGTTCTTTATAACCAACATAATTTCACCACACCTTCCATCAGCGGATGAAGACTTTTTCTCCGCCTTTTGCGAGAGAGTCAGAGATGCAATCCGTTATTTTTGCCACAAGATCTATATTTCTTCTGCCGCTAAGAGGTTCCTTGCGTTCTCTAATGCATTGGATAAAATGAAGACACTCTTGTGTCAGAGGTTCTAAATTTTCTTCAACTGCCAAGAAATGTGACCGCTCTCCATTAGCGAAGAGTTGGATTTTTCTATCGGTGGTCTGTGCATCATCAAATACTAATTTTGTTTTTGATGCAACCAGTGTAATTTTCCTGGTTTTTTCCGTATGAATGAAGCTTGCAAATATAGAAGCTATTTTACCATCCGGGAAACCCAGCAGTATATGGATAACGTTATTATGAGGACTTTGAATATAACTTTCTCCATGGGCAACTACCCAGATAGGGTCGACCCCTATCAAGTGGCGGGAAAGATAGATATCATGAACTGCCAGATCATGAAGAACATCTACGTTTGGAGCCTGAGAGGCCGAACTGGTCCTAGACATGTTCAAATAATATAGCTCATCGTTAATATCTTTTTCTTCCAGGAGCCTCTTTATCTTTTTGACGGCGGGATGGTAAATCAATGTGTAGCCGGCCATCAATATGGTATTTTGAGCAGCAGCCAATTCAATCAGATCAATACTGTCTTTCCTGTTAACTGTCACAGGCTTTTCTACGAGAACAGCTTTACCTTTGCTTATTGCTTCCTTCGCCAGCATGTAATGGCTTTCAGGTGTTGTAGCTATAATAACCCCCTGTACCTCACTGTCATTCAATATATCTGCTATGTTTTCAGTGAACCTCGTCTGAGGGTAAACAGGAGCAGCCTGATTTAGTTTTTGGTAGTCAAGGTCGCAGGCCCACTTCAATGCACAGCCCTCTATTGCAGTTACGGTTTTTAGATGATTTTTTCCCCATTTTCCACAGCCTATCAAAGCAAGCTTGATCATAACAATTCCCTCTCAATTACATACTAGAATATATGTGGTGGCACCATATATTAGTATATTCACCACACATAAAAAGTGCTACTTACATTGAGTGGAAGATAATCTTCAAGGAACTCTGGATGTTGATCGAGTTGTGCGCTTGGCGGCTGATTGGAGATAGGAAGGACAAGGTGTGAATTTATCTTCTTAACTTTATTAAGCTAGAGTGTTATAATCTAAATTAGCTTTTAGTCTAACAAATATATAAGAGGTATTGATATGAAAGATACAAATCAAACACAGAATTCAACTTTAGCAGGTTTTATGTATGGTGTTGCTGCATATATGTTGTGGGGTTTTCTGCCTCTTTATTGGAAGCTGCTCGATCAGCTGCCGGCCATGGAAATATTAGCCCATCGTATCCTATGGTCTTTTGTATTTGTATGCGCTATCCTGTATTTCAGTAGGCAGAGTCAGACCTGTATGGAAGTGTTGAAAGATAAATCAAATATTATACGTATTTTATGTGCTACCGTCCTTATAACAACAAACTGGGGCCTATATATTTGGGCTGTAACTTCAAATCGTATACTGGAATCAAGCATGGGCTACTATATGAATCCACTTATTGTTGTGGCATTGGGAGTGGTCATACTAAAGGAAAAATTGAACACTTGGCAAATAGTTTCATTGATCATGGCAGCTATAGGCGTTTGCATTATAACAATATCCTATGGGCGAATTCCATGGGTATCTTTGATATTAGCACTAACCTTTGCACTATATGGACTGATGAAAAAGACAATACCGGTGGGTTCGACAGTTGGGCTGGCGCTGGAGACAGCGATGCTGATGCCTTTCATATTAACATATATCATAATTAGGCAGGTAAATGGTGTAGGAGCTCTTGGCAGCGTCTCTGCTATGACTACACTGATACTTATGGGAAGTGGAATTGCAACGGCCTTGCCCCTGCTTTGGTTTTCGGAAGGAGCAAGGAGAATACCTCTTTCAAGTATGGGGTTTTTACAGTACATCTCTCCTACCATTAGCTTGCTTCTAGGGGTATTTGTTTATAAAGAACAGTTCACTCAAACGCATATGTTAAGCTTTGGATTCATATGGTGCGGGCTTATCATCTATTCTATCTCTCAAGTAAATCTGATGAGAAAGAGAAACGCATCCTTAAGCAATATTAAGGTAAGCGAGTAAGGTATAGGTAAGTGATTTATATGACAGGCTCTATTGAATGCTTCCACGACTGGTCTTGAACTATGAAAGCTTGAAAAGGAGAAAAAAAGGACTACGTCTAATGCCTCTGATAGGAATAGAGGCTTAATATTGTATATAAAGCCTCTACTGAGATTAATACAGCAGAGGCTTTTTGTATGCAATGATACCTTTACTTTTTCTTGGAGCCCAGATAAGCTTCTTTAATTCTGGGGTCTTCGGAAATGCTCTTGGCTGGACCTTCCATAATGATTCTGCCCTGCTCCAGCACATAGGCAGTGTCAGCTATAGACAGAGCCTTATAGGCATTCTGTTCAACCAGCAGAATGGTTTTGCCCATTTTTCTTATATTGGTTATAATATCGAATACAGTCTGTACAAGCAAGGGGGCAAGACCTAGAGAGGGCTCATCCAAAAGCATGATCTCGGGGTTGCTCATCAGTCCTCTTGCAATAGCCAGCATCTGCTGCTCACCGCCGCTGAGTGTACCGGCTATTTGCTTCTCCCGCTCCTTCAGTCGTGGGAAGAGAGTATACATTCGCTCTATATCCTCGATAATGCCTTGTTTATCATTCCTCAGGTAGGCACCCATGGTCAGATTGTCATATACGGACAAATTGGCAAAAATAAGTCTGCCCTCCGGAACATGACATATGCCTTGTTTAACGATTTTACTTGGGTTAGGAGCAAGACGATTGTCATGATATAGGATTTCACCCTCCTTATAGCGTAGGAAACCGGATGTCGCATTCAGAAGAGTGGATTTTCCTGCTCCATTGGAGCCTATTATAGTCACTATCTCGCCTTTGTTTACACCTAAGGACACACCCTTTAGGGCATGAATTCCACCGTAATATACATGAAGATTATTTATCTTTAACATCTCTTAACCCTCCGCTCCCAAATAAGCTTCGATTACCTTAGGGTGATCTTGGATCTGGTCGGGAGTTCCTTCTGCAAGCTTGCAGCCAAAATTCAGTACCAATATATTGTCGCAGATCCCCATTATAAGGTCCATGTGGTGTTCTATGATAACCACGGTAAGATTGAATTTTCTTCTTATTTCACCGATGAGATGCATCAGCTGCTCTGTCTCATCAGGGTTCATTCCTGCGGCAGGCTCATCCAATAGCAGCAGTTCGGGCTTTGAGGCCAAAGCTCTTGCAATTTCCAGCCTTCTTTGAAGACCATAGGGCAGATTGTTTGCGACAAGCTCCCTTCTGTCATTTAAGCCCATAAACTCCAGTAGTTCATCAGCCTGCTCCTTTAATAACTTTTCTTGTTTTCTGTATTTGGGAAGCATAAGCAGGGCATCGATTATAGTGTAGTCTACATTTCTGTGGCAGGCAGTCAGTACGTTTTCATATACACTAAGCTTCTTAAACAATCTTATATTCTGAAAGGTTCTGGTTATACCAGCCTGAGCCACCAGATAAGGCTCTTTGTTGGTAATATCCTTGCCCTTAAAAAGAATGTCTCCCTCGGATACCTTATAAACCCCTGTTATCAGGTTGAAGATGGTTGTCTTGCCTGCACCGTTGGGGCCTATTAAGCCTGTAATGCTGCCCTCTTTGATTTTGAAATCTACATTGCCTACTGCAGTCAGACCGCCAAATCTTTTGGTAATATTATTAAGCTCAAGTATGTCCATTACTTGCTACCTCCTTCCAGGCCTTTTGCTTTGGTTTGAAGTTTTGCTTTAACTATTCTAAACAGCTTTTTCATGCTGGAGGGGGTCAGCTCATAGCCGCCCATAAGGCCCTCGGGTCTGGAAATCATAATTAATATGACAGCTAAGCCATAGAATACAAGCCTCCACTCTGAGAAGGACCTTAAAAGCTCGGGCAGTGCGGTTAGGATGAAAGCTCCCAGA
>Ga0196972_1000915_pt1 | contig 10434 bp, 6 predicted proteins | sample S1v_2013CmetaG_FD_148618 | JGI IMG/M metagenome (GOLD analysis project Ga0196972, IMG submission 148618) | Soil microbial communities from Anza Borrego desert, Southern California, United States - S1+v_20-13C | ecosystem: Environmental > Terrestrial > Soil > Desert | place: USA: California... | reverse complement strand
GGCGGCGTGGCGATCATCCCCACCGCGCCTGAAGTGATGCGCAACCGCGATGCGGACTATCCCTACCGCCACGACAGCTACTTCTACTACCTGTCCGGATTCACCGAGCCGGAAGCGGTGATCGTGCTGGTCGCCGGCAAGACCGAGCAGGCCATTCTGTTCTGCCGCGAGAAAAACCTCGAACGCGAAATCTGGGACGGCTACCGCTACGGTCCGGAAGCGGCACGCGAAGCCTTCGGTTTCGACGTCGCTCATCCGATTTCCGCGCTCGATACCGAAATGCCCAAGCTTCTGGCCGACGCGCCCGCGCTGTTCTATGCACTGGGCAGCGACAGCAGGCTCGACGGCCAGGTGAAGGCCTGGCTGCAGAGCGTGCGCATGCAGGCGCGCGCCGGAGTCACTGCCCCGTCCATCGTGCACGACGTGCATGTGCTGCTCGACGAGATGCGCCTGTACAAGGATGCCGAGGAAGTTGGCATCATGAAGCGTGCCGCCGCAATTTCCGCCGCCGCGCACCGCCGCGCGATGCAGAATGCGCGCCCCGGCCTGCGGGAATATCACCTGGAAGCCGAGCTGCTGCACGAGTTCCGCCGCAACGGTTCCCAGTTCCCCGCCTACGGCTCCATCGTCGCCACCGGCGCCAATACCTGCGTGCTGCACTACCGCGCCAGCGATGCGGAGATCAAGGACGGCGATCTGATCCTGATCGATGCCGGCTGCGAACTCGACAGCTACGCCTCCGACATCACCCGCACCTTCCCGGCCAATGGCAGGTTCAGCGGGCCGCAGAAAGCCCTGTACGAGATCGTGCTGGCCGCGCAGACGGCGGCGATCGCGGAAACCCGGCCCGGCAAGCGTTTCATCGACGGCCACGACGCCGCGGTCCGCGTGCTGGCCCAGGGCATGCTCGATACCGGCCTGCTCGACAAGGACAAGGTCGGCACGCTGGACGACGTGATCGAGAAAGGCGCCTACCGCCAGTTCTACATGCACCGCACCGGCCACTGGCTGGGCATGGACGTGCACGACGTCGGCGAATACCGCGAGCTCAACGGCGCCGGCGAGGACAAGCCCTGGCGCACGCTACAGCCCGGCATGATGCTGACCATCGAGCCCGGCATCTATGTCCGTCCTGAACCCGGCGTGCCGGAGCAGTTCTGGAACATCGGCATCCGCATCGAGGACGATGCGCTGGTGACCGAGAGCGGCTGCGACATCATCACCGAGGCGGCGCCCAAGACGGTTGCCGACATCGAAGCCGTCATGAAGCAGTGATGGCGGGCACCGACTTCGACATCGCCATCTGCGGCGCCGGCCCGGTCGGGCTGGCGCTGGCGCTGCTGCTGGTCAAGCGCGGCGCACCGGCTTCCCGCATTGCGCTCATCGATGCCAAGCCGCTGGAGCAGGTGAACAAGGACCCGCGCTCGCTTGCCCTGTCCTACGGCAGCACGCAAATCCTCGACGGCATCGGCGCCTGGCCGGTCGCCTCCGATCCCATCCACGAGATCCATGTATCGCGCCGCGGCCATTTCGGGCGCACGATGATCACGCGCGAAGAGTACGGCGTCCCGGCGCTGGGTTACGTGACTCGGTACGGCGCGCTCGTCTCGGCGCTGTCGGCGGCCGCCGTGCAGACCGGCGCAGCGATGCTCAGGCCGGTGCACGTCACCTCGTCGATGGAGCGTGAAGATGCGGTCGAAGTGCGCTTCTCGGATGGCAAGTCGATCAATACCGGCATCTTGGTGCAGGCCGAGGGCGGCGTGTTTTCCGAGCAGGATGCCAAGGCGGTGCGGCGCGACTACGAGCAGACGGCGATCATTACGCATGTCACGACCAGCGCGCCTGTCCCCTACCGCGCATTCGAGCGTTTCACCGGCGAAGGCCCGCTCGCGCTGCTGCCGCAGGACGGCGGGTATTCGCTGGTGTGGTGCGCGCGCCCTGCCACGGCGTCGCGCCTATACGCGCTGCCGGATGCGGAATTCCTGGCCGAACTGGAGTCGGCCTTCGGCTCGCGCGTGGGACGTTTCACCGGCGTCACGCCGCGCATCACCTACCCGCTGGGGTTGAATGCGCATGCTGCCGCTTCCAGGCGTACCGTTGCCATCGGCAACGCCGCGCAGACCCTGCATCCGGTCGCGGGCCAAGGGCTCAACCTCGGCCTCAGGGATGCCGCGGTACTGGCACGCCTGCTGGCGCGCGAAGCCGTACCGGACAACCTGCTGCGCTTCGTGCAGGAAAGGCAGGCGGACCGCCGGGTCACGATTTCGCTGACCGACATGCTTGCGCGGGTGTTTGCCGGTGCGCCGGACGGTGCGCTGACGCAGTCCGCACTGGGCGTCTCCCTCGCCCTGCTCGACACCATGCCGGGGGCCAAGCGGCTGCTGGCGGAACAGTTCATGTTCGGCGTGCGCTGAGACCGTCGCACAAAAGAAAAAGCCCCGCAGGCGGGGCAATACGGTTCACTTGCGCTTGATACTACCGCCGTCATCCCGACGAAAGTCGGGATCCGGGTCCTTCTTCGCACCGTCAACGCCGCTGGATCCCGGCCTTCGCCGGGATGACGGGGTAAGGGAAGTGGGTGGTGGTGCCGTTTCCACCCGCACGCTCAGGGCAGTCTTGCGACATTCGAATGCGGGTGGTTGCCTTCAATCCCGCTCCACCCTCTCCCCGTCATCCCGGCGCAGGCCGGGATCCAGCGTCTTTCTTCGCACCGTCAAAACACCGGCTCAAGCCGTCTTCAGCGCCACCAGCACTTCATCCAGCATCTTCTTCGCATCGCCGAACAGCATCCGGTTGTTGTCCTTGTAGAACAGCGGGTTATCCACGCCCGCATAACCGGAAGCCATGCTGCGCTTCATGACGATCGACGTCTTCGCCTTCCACACTTCGAGCACCGGCATGCCGGCGATCGGGCTGGACGGATCTTCCATGGCCGCCGGGTTCACGATGTCGTTGGCACCGATCACCATGGCAACATCGGTTTCCGAGAAGTCGCCGTTGATTTCGTCCATTTCCATCACGATGTCGTACGGCACCTTGGCTTCCGCCAGCAGCACGTTCATGTGGCCGGGCATGCGTCCCGCCACCGGGTGGATGCCGAAGCGCACGTTGACGCCCTTCTCGCGCAGGTGCTTGGTGATCTCGTAGACCGTGTGCTGCGCTTGCGCCACCGCCATGCCGTAGCCGGGAACGATGATCACGTTCTTGGCATCGCGCAGCAGTTCGCCGGTTTCGGTGGCCGAGACCGCGACCACCTCGCCCTGCGGCTGCGCCGCTCCGCCTGCGGGGGCCGGCTTGGCGCCTTCGGAACCGAAGCCGCCGGCGATCACGCTGATGAAGTTGCGGTTCATCGCGCGGCACATGATGTAGGACAGGATCGCACCGCTCGAACCCACCAGCGCGCCGGTCACGATCAGCAGGTCGTTCGACAGCATGAAGCCGGTCGCTGCCGCCGCCCATCCGGAGTAGCTGTTGAGCATGGACACCACCACCGGCATGTCGGCGCCGCCGATCGCCATCACCATGTGGATACCGAACAGGAGGGCGATCACCGTCATCACGATCAGCGGCAACATGCCTTCCTGGATCGAACCTGCCCTCAGGAACTGCGCACCGAAGTAAATCACAAGGAGCAGGCCGGCGAGGTTCAGCCAGTGGCGTGCCGGCAGCAGCAGCGGCTTGCCGCCGATGCGGCCGGACAGCTTGCCGAAGGCGATGATGGAACCCGAGAAGGTGATCGCGCCGATCAGGATGCCGATATAGATTTCCACTTCGTGGATCACCTTTTCGGCGCCCGTGAAGTTGGCCGAGGCGGCCGGATCGATGTAGCTGGCATAGCCGACCAGGGTTGCCGCCAGACCGACCAGGCTGTGCATCAATGCGACCAGTTCCGGCATCTGCGTCATCTGCACGACGCGTGCGGCGTACAGGCCGATCGCCCCGCCGATGACCATCGCACCGATGATCCACGGAATACCCGCCGGAGTGACATGTGTGCCGAACACCGTGGCCAGCACGGCAATCGCCATGCCGATCATGCCGTACAGGTTGCCGCGCCGCGCCGATTCCGGATGCGACAGGCCGCCCAGGCTCAGGATGAAAAGAATGGTCGCACCGATGTAGGCGACTGTTGTGAGACTTTCCGACATTATTATCGCCCCCTTATTTGCGGAACATCGCCAGCATGCGGCGGGTCACGGCGAATCCGCCGAACATGTTGATCGTGGTGAGCACGATGCCGATCACGGCGAGCCAGCGGATCCAGTCACCCGGACGCTCGACGCCCGCTGTCAGGGGCGGCGCGATCTGCACCAGTGCGCCGATGGCGATGATGCTGGAGATCGCATTGGTCACGCTCATCAGCGGCGTATGCAGCGAAGGCGTCACGTTCCACACCACCATGTAACCCACGAAGCAGGCCAGCACGAACACGGTGAAGTGCCCGAGGAAGGCGGCCGGCGCATAGGCGCCGACCAGCCAGAAGATCGCGGCGACGACGCCGAACAGGATGGCCGTCTTGGTGCCGGACATCTGCTCGCCGCTCGGTCCGTGGCCGTGCCCCTTCGCCGCGGGCGCAACCGCCGGCTTGGCAGCGGGTGGCTTGGCGGGCGCTGCCGGCTGCTTGGGCGCGGGCGGCGGCCAGGTCACCTCGCCGTCCTTGATGACGGTCAGGCCGCGAATGGCTTCGTCTTCCATATTGACGTTGACGATGCCGTCCTTGGTCTTGCACAGTTCCTCGGTCAGGCGCAGCAGGTTGGTCGAATACAGGGTCGACGATTGCTTGGACAGGCGGCTGACGAGATCGGTGTAGCCGACGATGGTCACGCCATGCTTCACCACCGACTTGCCGGGCTCGGTCAGTTCGCAGTTGCCGCCCTGCTCGGCCGCCATGTCGACGATGACGCTGCCCGGCTTCATGCTCTTCACCATCTCGGCAGTGATCAGCTTCGGCGCCGGCTTGCCCGGGATCAGGGCGGTGGTGATGATGACATCCACTTCCCTGGCCTGCTTGGCATACATCTCGCGCTGCGCCTGCTGGAAGCCTTCGCTCATCACCTTGGCGTAACCGCCGCCGCCGGAACCCTCTTCCTCGTAGTCGACCTTGACGAATTCGCCGCCCAGCGACACTACCTGGTCGGCCACTTCGGCACGGGTGTCGTTCGCGCGCACGATCGCGCCCAGGCCGACGGCGGTGCCGATTGCCGCCAGGCCGGCCACACCGGCACCGGCGACGAAGACCTTGGCCGGCGGAATCTTGCCGGCTGCAGTAACCTGGCCATTGAAGAACCGGCCAAAGGCATTGGCGGCTTCGATGACGGCGCGATAGCCGGCAACACCGGCCATGGAGGTCAGCGCGTCCATCTTCTGCGCGCGGCTCAGCGTGCGCGGCAGCGAGTCGATGGCCAGCACGGTCGCCCTCTTCGCCGCCAACTGTTGCATCAGTTCCGGGTTCTGCGCCGGCCAGATGAAGGAAATCAGCGTGCCGCCTTCGCGCATCAGGCCGACTTCCTGCGTGCTTGGCGGGCGCACCTTGAAGACGATGTCGGACGTGCCCCACAGCTCGGCGGCGCTGCCGGCAATCTTTGCCCCCGCAGCGCGATAGCTGTCATCGCTGAAATTGGCGTCGTCTCCCGCGCCGGTCTCGACCTGGACCGAAAAACCCAGCTTGATGAGCTTTTCGACCACATCGGGCACGGTGGCCACCCGCTTCTCACCCGGGAAGACTTCCCGTGGTACTCCTATGATTAGAGGCATACGTGTTCCCCTGATTCTCGTTGTAGATTGGGTTGGACAGCTGATGGAGCGGGGGCCGCCCGCTTCATTCCTAAATGCGATCTTGACAACCGGGTGCCGGGTGATGAGACCTTCCCGGAGCGCGTAGTTATCGTTTTATTGGATTTCTTACATTGATCTTACACGGAAAAGAAAAATTAGCACAACCGTTCTTTTTTTATTTCTTCTCGACGGCTTACTCTAAATTCGGGAATTGTCCGCCTGGTTGCCGGCTGGTTGCCGTTTTTGCGGCCTTGATGACCAAAATTAAAATTTAACGGCTTTTCCCCCTCCCGGCGAAGAATGCGCCTCAAAACAGTTGCGCAAAATCAATATTTCCCCCTTCCCGCATCGGATCATTCCTGTTTTCGCCGGTGGTTGCCATGCACGGTACAATGGCGGCCTCTTGAAGGATACCTATGTCTGAAGTCTGGAAACCCTCTGTCACCGTCGCCGCGATCATCGAGCGCGATGGCCGATTCCTGCTGGTCGAGGAAGAGACCAGCGACGGCATCCGCTTCAACCAGCCCGCGGGCCACCTCGACCCCAACGAATCCCTGGCCGAAGCTGTCGCAAGGGAAACGCTGGAGGAAGCGGCGCACGATTTCACGCCTACCGCGCTGGTCGGCGTCTACATGTCGCGCTACGTGTCCTCGCGTACCCGCAAGGAAGTGACCTACCTGCGCTTCGCCTTCTGCGGCGAGCTTGGACAGCAGCACGACCGTCCCCTGGACGAAGGCATCCTGCGCGCGGTCTGGATGACGCGCGACGAACTGCTTGCATGCAAGGAAAAGCACCGCAGCCCGCTGGTGCTCCAGTGCATCGACGATTACCTCGCCGGGCAGCGCGTGCCGCTGTCGGCGATCTACACCCATCCCAGCGTCATCGGTGTATTCAATGGCTAGGAAGCGCGTCGTGATCGGCATGTCGGGCGGCGTCGATTCCTCCGTCTCGGCATGGCTGCTGAAGGAACAGGGCTACGAAGTCATCGGCCTGTTCATGAAAAACTGGGAAGACGACGACGATTCGGAATACTGCTCCACGCGCCAAGACTGGATCGACGCAGCCAGCGTGGCCGATGTGGTGGGCGTGGATATCGAGGCCGTCAATTTCGCCGCCGAATACAAGGACCGGGTGTTCGCCGAATTCCTGCGCGAATACCAGGCCGGCCGCACGCCGAATCCGGACGTGCTGTGCAATGCCGAAATCAAGTTCAAGGCCTTCCTCGACCATGCGATGCAGCTGGGCGCCGACCTGATCGCAACCGGCCACTATGCCCGCGTGCGGCAAGCGGCCGACGGCAGGTTCCAGCTGCTGAAGGCGCTCGACCACACCAAGGACCAGAGCTACTTCCTGCACCGCCTGAACCAGGCGCAACTGTCGAAGACGCTATTTCCGCTGGGCGAGATCCCTAAGGCCGAAGTGCGCCGGATCGCCGAGAAGATCGGCCTGCCGAACGCAAAGAAGAAGGATTCGACCGGCATCTGCTTCATCGGCGAGCGCCCCTTCCGCGAGTTCCTGAACCGCTACCTGTCCTACCAGCCGGGCCCGATGAAGACGCCGGACGGCAAGACGGTCGGCGAACACGTAGGCCTGAGCTTCTACACGCTCGGCCAGCGCAAGGGCATCGGCCTGGGCGGCATGAAGTCTTACCAGAACGCCGACGGCAACAGCGATGCCTGGTACGTGGCGAAGAAGGATGTCGAGAACAACACCCTGTACGTGGTGCAGGGACATGACCATCCCTGGCTGCTGTCCTCGTCGCTCAGCGCCGGACAGGCAAGCTGGATCGCCGGCGAGCCGCCCGCTGCTTCGGCCCTCTCGGCCAAGACGCGCTACCGGCAGGCGGATGTCCCCTGCACCATCGCGCCTGACGGCCAGGACCGCTTCTCCCTCGGCTTTCCCACGGCGCAGTGGGCGGTCACGCCCGGCCAGTCCGCCGTGCTGTACGACGGCGAAGTCTGCCTCGGCGGCGGCATCATCGACGCCGCCGGCTGACGCCAGTCAGCGCACACTCTCCTCCGCTCCTCCCCGTTCCAGGGGAGGAACGACTCTTGCAAGCACCCATGTCCAAAATAAACAAACAGGACAGTGCCATTTCCCTCTCGACTCGCGCGCCGGACGCATTGCCGCACGGGGCAATCGGGGTATGATGAGCCTCAACCGCGAATAAAAAAACAGCGCGCGGATTGCGGCCTGTGACACAGCCGTTTGGTACAACTTGTCCCAGAACGGCACACCCTGTCACAAAATGACACAGCCTGGCGAGCAATCCATCCTATTTGCCGCAAAGGAGACGACGGTGAGACATGACAAGGCAGACATGCCGGCTGCGGGCATGGTATCGGGCGCTGGGCCGTTTGGCATGCTTCATGCTGACGAGCGCGGCATCATGGTAGAAAAATCGCATCAGCGTTCCGCCGCCTACGGCCTGGGCACCGCCGACAAACCCGATTTCGCACCGCTCAACCGCGGCGACCTCTCGCTCGTCATCGAACAGAACCTGGCGCTGCACAAGTACGCGCTGCCGGTGATGGAGACCTTGTACGAACAGATCGTCAACACCCACAACATGGTCATCCTGACCGATGCGCAGGGCGTGATCATGCATACGCTGGGCGACGACGATTTCCTGGAGAAAGCCAACCGCGTGGCGCTGACGCCGGGCGTCGCCTGGTCGGAACAGCGGCGCGGCACCAATGCGATCGGCACCGCGATCGCGGAAGGCACGCCGACCCTGGTGCATGCCGACGAACATTACCTGCGCGCCAATCACATCCTGACCTGTTCCGCCGCACCGATCTTCGATCCGCGCGGCGCGGTGATTGGCGTGCTCGACGTCACCGGCGACTGCAACAGTTTCCACCGCCACACCATGGCGCTGGTGCGCATGTCCGCGCAGATGATCGAGAACCAGCTCTTTGCCGCCGCCTACCAGGACGGCATCACCCTGCATTTCCACAGCCGGCCCGAATTCATCGGCACGCTGATGGAAGGCATCGTTTCGTTCACGCCGGGCGGCCGTTTCATCGCCGCGAACCGCAGCGCGATGTTCCAGCTCGGACTGACGCCGCCGGCGCTGAGCGCGCACACGCTGAACTCGCTGTTCGGCCTGGGCGTGTCGGCACTGTTCGACCACTACCGCACCGCCGCGCCGGAACTGCTGCACATGTGCCTGCCCAGCGGCGTGCGCGTCTATGCGCGCGCCGCCGTACGGCTGAGCAACAGCATGATCTGCGCTGACGCCACACCGGCTGCCCGTCCCGCCGCGGCTGAAAACGATGCCAGCCATCGGCTCTCGAGCCTGCGCTACCTGAATACCGGCGACCCGCAGCTCGCCGCTATCATCACCAAGGTCACGAAGGTCAACGGCCGCGACATTCCGATCCTGATCACCGGCGAAACCGGCACCGGCAAGGAACTCCTCGCGCAAGCCATCCACAACGATTCGCCGCGCGCCGGCAGTCCCTTCGTTGCCGTCAACTGCGCATCGATCCCGGAAACGCTGATCGAATCCGAGCTCTTCGGCTACGAGGACGGCGCGTTCACCGGCGCGCGCAAGAAAGGCAGCATCGGACGCATTTTGCAGGCCAACGGCGGCACGCTTTTCCTCGACGAGATTGGCGACATGCCGCTCAACCTGCAGGCCCGCCTGCTGCGCGTGCTGCAGGAACGCATGGTCACGCCGCTGGGCAGCGCCAAGTCGATCCCGGTCAACGTCAACGTGATCTGCGCCACCCACCGCAACCTGCGCGACATGATCGCCAAGGGCGAGTTCCGCGAAGACTTGTACTACCGTCTCAACGGCCTGGTCGTGAAGCTGCCGCCGCTGCGCGAGCGCACCGATTTCGAAGTGGTGGTGAACAAGCTGCTGTCCTGCGAAGGCAAGGGTATGCGCTACACGGTGGTGCCGGATGTCATGCACCTGTTCAAGCAGCACAACTGGCCCGGCAATTTCCGCCAGCTCACCAACCTGCTGCGCACGGCGATGGTCATGACCGGCGAGGATGGCGAGATCCGGATGGAACACCTGCCGGACGATTTTCTCGACGATGTGAAGAACAGCGGCTGCACGGAAGCGGCTGCGCCCGAAACCGTAGCCGTGGGAACAAGACTGGAAGACGTCGAACTGAGCCTCATCCACAAGGCCTTGCAAGCGCACGGCGGCAATGTCTCCGCTGCCGCGCGTGCACTGGGGATTTCGCGCAATACGATTTACCGCAAGCTGGGCTGATATACCCCCTGTCATTCCCGCGAAGGCGGGAACGACGCGTCACGGTAGCATCCGCCTAAGCATGCTCGTCCCCGACACCAGCAGGTGATGCAGCACCGCAAGCAGGTGCACCGCCACCAGCACGCACAGCAACCATGCAAACGCCGCATGCGTGTACCGGAAGAAGAGCTGTATCGCCGGACTTTCCCACCCCAGTTGCGGCAGCGCATAGCCGAAGAACTTCACCGGGTACTTGCCGAAGCTGGAACCGATGAAGCCCGACAGCGGAATGAGCAGCATGCAGGCGTAAAGCAGACGATGGACCGCCGTCGCGGCATTCTCCTGCATCGCCGATGCATGCACCGCGGCGGGCGGCCTTGTCCGCACCCGCCACCACAGGCGCAGCAGCACCAGCATCAGCGCCACCAGCCCGAAGGACTTGTGCAAGC
>Ga0196972_1000914_pt1 | contig 10450 bp, 7 predicted proteins | sample S1v_2013CmetaG_FD_148618 | JGI IMG/M metagenome (GOLD analysis project Ga0196972, IMG submission 148618) | Soil microbial communities from Anza Borrego desert, Southern California, United States - S1+v_20-13C | ecosystem: Environmental > Terrestrial > Soil > Desert | place: USA: California... | reverse complement strand
ACGTGCTGCGGAAGCATGGGGATGGGCGCCACCACGATATCCTGGCCGTGCTTGCGCAGCAGAATATCGGCGTCGCCGCGGCCGATATAGACATTGCCTGTTTCCAGCGCCACCGGTCGGCTGACCTCTTGCACCTGCAATGCGCACAGCTTGTCCATGCGCCTGGCCAGGGCCTGCGTGAAGTTTGCGGGCATGTGCTGCGCGACCACGATGGGCCACGGGAAAGCGGCCGGTAATAGCGGCAGGATTTCCTCCAGCGTTTTCGGCCCGCCGGTTGAGACCCCGATCAGCACCACACCTTCGCCATTCAGCTTCAGCGAGGATGCCAATGAACTGCGCTTTCGCGCCGCCGGCTGCGTGCTTCTTTCCCGCAGGCGGCGTGCCAGACCGCGGCTGCGCCGCACCTTCGCTTTGGACGCCATGCGGATTTTGGCGACCAGTTCGGCGGCTACCGTGCCGAAATTCAGCGAAGTGACCCCGCCAGGCTTGGGCATATAGTCCACAGCGCCCAGCGATAGCGCTTCCAGCGTCTCTGCCGCGCCTTCCGCAGTCATGGAGGAGAACATCACGACAGGCGTGGGCCTTTCCACCATGATGCGTTCAAGACAGCGCAGACCGTTGGTGCCCGGCATGTTGATATCGAGCGAGATGACATCAGGCTCGTAATCGTTAAGGATCGTCAGAGCTTCATCGCCATTGCGAACGGTCTTCACCTCGAAATCCGGCTCTGCCGAGAAAATGCTCAGCATCAGTTTTCGCATCAGCGCCGAGTCGTCCACGATCAGCAGCCGGGTGGCGTTTCCCCGCGGGGTGGCTGCTTTCAACTTATTTCAACTTTTCTCTGGTGGCTTCGGTCAGTGCCTTGAGTTCAACGCTGTTGAGCAATTGTCGGGTGTCCAGCATCAGGATCATGCGGGCAGGGGAAGGGTGTACGACCTTCTGCACCATGTGCAGCTGGGATTGAAATAGCTCGGGCGGGTTATCCAGCAACTGGTTGGGCACGCGCAGGATTTCCGTGATGCTGTCGACCAGGAAGCCGGTCTTGATGCCATCGAGATCAATCATGACGATGCGCTGCCTGTCGGCATCAACGATCTCCGGCAGACCCATGCGACGGCGCTGGTTGACCACCGGGGTGACTGTGCCGCGGTAATTGAAGATGCCCTCTATGAACTTTGGGGCCTTGGGCAGGGGCACCAGTTCCGGCATATTGAGGATTTCCTGAACCGCGTCGGTCGGCAGTGCAAATTCTTCATCCAGCAGGCGGAAGATGACGAGCTGCATCTCATCCGCGATGGTGTCTTCATTGTCTGCATCATCGCTGTCGGTGTCGTGCACGCTTTCGATCAGCTCACGGACCTTTCGCTCGCCGAACAGCGCCTCGCCCGATAGTACTGAAATCAGCCTTTCCTGTTCGCTAAGCCTGCAGATGGCGGTGATTTCTTCGCTCGCGCTTTCGTGCCCGAAAAACTTCGGTACCGCTTCCAGGCTTTGCTCCGGTATCTGCAGTACTTCACTGACGGCATCCACGATGAGCCCAACCTGCCGCTGGTGATCTTCGATCTGGATGGGAATCACTACAATACGGCTATCTGCGGTAGATTCAGCCTGCGGGTAGGATAACAGGGCGCGCAGGTGGAAGACCGGCAGCAGCTGCTTGTGCAGCTCGATCACGCCCGCAACAGAGTCGTCGGCGTTAGGAATCTGCAGCACGCGTTCGGGCAGGAACACGATTTCCTCCACGCGCTCGACCGGGAAAGCATATTCCTGCTCAGAGATGCTGAATGTGACCAGGCGTGTCTGCTGTGCATTTTCGGCGTCGGACAACTCCTCGCTGAACAGCTGGTCGTGGCCGACCTGCCGTGGCTGACTGGCAATGAATTCTTTTTCCAGGATGGCGGGGAAGTCGATCAGCATAGAGGCTTCCTTTCCCCTGTGCAGAATGCCGGCAAGATAGTTCTTGTCTATTTTTGCATCCTTGCCGGCGTCTGCCTGGCGGGATGCACCGGAAAATATGCCGGTCACGCGGTCGGCAACAACACCGACGGGATGGTCGCCATCGAGCACGAGCACGCGTGCTGCGGCATCTCCTTCCTGAACCTGGGGTGCATTGAACAAGTGGTGTAAGTTGATGATGGGCAATACCACGCCGCGCAGGTTCGCCAGCCCGCGCAATGACGGGGGACTTAAGGGGACAAGGGCGATAGGGGGTACCCGCAGGATTTCCCGCAGATCATCGAGTGGCAGGGCGAAGGCATGGGGCCCGATATGAAAGCCCAGGTACTGGATGCCGGTATCGACATCATGCTCTGCGGCAGTATTAGCGCGTGCGTTCATGTAGCCGAGACAGGGTTAACGCAGCGAGTCGGCAAGTGCCGCGATCTCTTCGATGGCGGCAGCCAGTTCTTCCGTACCCCTGGACTGCTGGTCTGCTGCCGTCGACGCCTGCTCTGTTGCGCGCTCGGCTTCATTCGCCACCACGGCCACCTGTTCGGTGCCGTGCTTGATCTCGCCGGACATCTGCAGCATGCTCGCGCTGTGGGTGGCGATTTCCTGGAAGTGCGTCTGCACGCGACCCATTTCCGTATCGACTGTTTCGAAATTCTCCAGGATGCGCTGGATCTTGTCCGCTTCAGAAGCGGAAGCATCGGCGATCTGTGCAAGGATGCTGCGCACTGACAATATCTGGTCTTGCAGGAAAGCCACGAGGTCTTCGATGCGGTCCACATGTGATGCGGAATCCTGTGCCAGGTTGCGGATGTCGGTGGAGACCACGGCAAATCCCTTGCCGAATTCGCCCGAGCGTGTGGCTTCAATAGCGCCGCTAACAGCCAGCATATTGGTCTGGATGGTGATGTTGGCGATGGCCGACACGATTTTGTTGATGCGCTGGAACAGTGTTTCCAACGACTTGACGTGCTCCAGCGACTGCCGCGTCTGGCTGACGACAGTGTGTATGCCGCCATGCATTTCGCCGAGGCCTGAGCGGCTGCCACGCAGCATCTGCACCATGACATTGCTGTCCTCAATGGCTTGCCGAGCCATGTTGCTGGCCTTATTGGTGCCGTTCTCGATCTGCGCGGAAGCGGCGGAAGATTCCTCGGCCGCAGCACTTTGCTGTTGAGCGCCTTTGCTGATCTGGCCCAGTGCGACTTTGACTTCCATTGCTGCGCGATTGATCTCTTCGATGGCTGCAGACAGCTCTTCAGCAATGGCCGCCACCTCCTCAATATCGCGCTCAAGGTTGGCGCCCTCATTGAGTTCTTCGGCGATCCTGCTGAGTTCCTCCGCCGCCTGGCTGCTCTGCGTCAGCGCAACTCCTTGTTCCGTGATCATGCGGTTGGATTGCTCACAGGCCGCGGCCTGTTCTTCAGAAGCGGCCGCAATGGCTTCGGCGCCCTGTTGCATCTCGCCAGCTGCTTTGGAAGATTCCTGCGTCATATCGGTGATGAGCTGGCCAGCTTCGACCATCTGCTGCATGCCTTGCTGTACCTTCTGCAACTGCTGACCCAGCGTTCCGCCCTTGTCAGCCTGGGCTTTGCCCGTTTCCGCTGCAGTCTGTATGCCTTGCGTAATCAGGCCCACTTCCGAGGTGATCCGCTCAACCAGCTCCTGGATGTCATGCGCATTCTTTTCGGCGCTGGCCGCCAGGCTGCGCACCTCATCCGCGACGACGCCGAATCCCTTGCCGTTCTGGCCGGCACGCGCAGCTTCGATGGCGGCGTTCAGCGCGAGCAGGTTGGTCTGGTCGGCGATGCGGGCGACGAGGGTGACGATGTTGCTGATGTCTGCCACCTGTTTGCCCAGCTCGTTTACTTCGTCGACGGATTCGAGCTGCCGCCTGGAAGAAAGCTCTACATTTTCAATCGCTTCGTTAATGGTGCCGACGACCATGCGCACCGATGACTGCAAGTTCAGCACAATCTGCTGCGATGCCTGCGCGCTTTCCTGCGTCAGGTTGAGTCCGCGTGATAATTCGGTGATGGCGCGCAGCGACTCCTGTGCCGCACCAGCGGCTTCTTCGGCGCCGGTGGTGATCTGGCCCACGGAGCGCTGCAGTTCTTCTGCAGCGACAGCGGTCTGGTTGATGCCTGCAGCGAGCTCGGTGGTGGCGACGCTGATGCGTTCCGCCGCGCGCTTGCGAAGTTCAGTATCCGAAACTTTGGCGCGGGCTGCCCTGGGTTCAGCCGTCGCTGGCGCTGCGTCCGCTGCCTGCGTGGCTCTGGTCCTGCCGTTATTGACTTTTGATTTTTTGACTAAAGCCATTCATGACTCCGTTGAAAGTAAGGCCCGACCCGGTCGGGCATCAATGCACAGCAGCCTGGAAGGATTTCCGCGAAATGCCGTTTTTCAGGTGCTCAGCAAAGTCATCCGCGGACAAGGGTTTGCTGAAATAGAATCCCTGGATCTGGTCGCATTCATTGGAATGCAGGAAACGCAGCTGGTCTATGGTTTCGACGCCTTCTGCAATCACCGTGAGATTGAGCTGTTTCGCGATGGCGATGATGGTGGAGGTGATGGCTGCGTCGTTGGTGTTGCTGTTGAGATCACGCACAAAGGATTGATCGATCTTGAGGCTGTCGATGGGGAAGCGCTTGAGATAACTCAGGCTGGAATATCCCGTGCCGAAATCATCCACGGAAAGCTTCACGCCCAGGTCCTTCAAGTCCTGCAGCAGCGTGATCGTGGATTCGGCATTGTGCATGATCACGCTCTCGGTGATCTCCAGGTCCAGCAGGCAGGCCTCCAGACCGGCTTCGTCGATAACGCGTGCCAGCCTTTCAACGAAGTGTTTCTGCTTGAGCTGGATAGCCGACAGATTGACCGCGACCGATATCTGCGGCAGACCCTGGTCCTGCCATTTGCGGTTTTGTGCGCAGGCCGTCGCGATGACCCATTCTCCTATGGGGCCGATCAGGCCGCTTTCCTCCAGAATGCCAATGAAACGGTCCGGCATGATGAGGCCGAGTTTCGGATGATTCCACCTGAGCTGAGCTTCGGCGCCGACGATATCGCCCGTCTTGAGGTCCACTTTCGACTGGTACAGCAGCTCCAGTTCCTCGCGCTCCAGCGCGCCGCGCAGGCTGTTTTCCAGTGAGAACTGGTCCAGGGTAATGGCATCCATGCCTTCCCGGAAGAATTCGTAGCCGTTGCGTCCGGCCTTCTTGGCCTGGTACATGGCGCGGTCGGCATTCTTGATCAGCGCTGCCGTATCCAGCCCATCCTTGGGATAGAAGCTGATGCCAAGGCTGGGGGTGACGTGAACGGTCTCGCCATGGATATTGTAGGGGCGGCCCACCACCGCCAGTATCTTTCTGGCAATCGCTGTGGTGTCCTTGATATCCCGGATACCGGACAGGGCGATGACGAATTCGTCGCCGCCCACGCGTGCAATGATATCCACCTCGCGGCTGCATTCTTTTAACCGTTCGGCCACCATTTGCAGCAGGGTGTCCCCCGCGGTATGGCCCAGGGTGTCGTTGATGAACTTGAAGCGGTCCAGATCCACGAAGAAGACCGCCACCTGGGTTTCTTCCAGCCGCGCCACGGCCAGCAGCTTGCCGAGCTTCTCGAATAGCATGAATCGGTTGGGCAGCTCGGTCAGCACATCGTAATGCGCGAGGAAATGGATGCGCTCCTCGGAGGCCTTGCGTTCCGTGATATCGCGCGAAACACCGGCGATACCAATGATCTGGTCGCCCTTCATGATGGGCACCTTGACTGTTTCCACCCACATGGTCTTGCCGTCCGAAGTTACGATGGATTCGTCGTAGCGTTTTTCGGCGGCAGTATCCAGCACCATGCGGTCGGTGATCTCATGCTGTTCCGCCATGACTTCCGGGTAGATATCGCTGTTTTTCTTGCCGCTGATTTCGGCGGGATCTATGCCGTATACAGTAGAGAACTTGTCATTGACGGCGAGGTAACGTCCCTCGACATCCTTTAGCCAGGCAATGTCGGGAATACTGTGCAGCAGAGCGTTCTGCTGCTGCTGGATTTCATCGAGCACACGTGCCTGCTTGCGGATGGTGTCCTCGCGCTTGCGGGCGGAAGAGACATCCATGACCTGGATCAGGGCGCAGCGCTCTCCCGCATGATTCTTGAACGGCACGATATGGATGCTTTGTTCCATGAGGTTCTTGACCCCGTAGAACAACGGCAGCGGTCCGTTGTTGAGCGCATTTGAGAGGACGGAAGGGCACCCGTTCTCAAGCGCATTGAGCAGGGCGGTGTGCAGCCGGCCGTACTGGATATCCGGGAAGAGGGAGGTGAACTGTTTGCCGACGGCATGGACTTCCCTGATACCGGAAGCATTTTCCATCCACTGGTTCCAGACCAGAATCGTCTGCTGGTCATCAACTACCATCAATCCTACAGGCAGCACCTTGAGAATATTGGTGGCAAGGCTGACCTTGAGTTCTGCAGGACCAATGAGTTCAGCCATATCCATTCTGTTTACAGAGTGGCCAGGAATTCCTGGATTTTCAGGATGAAGTTGGGCATGGAATCGCCTTCGAGCAGGATGGCGACGTGGCCGTAGATCGTGCGGTTCTTCAGGATGAAATCGATATACAGCAGCATGACGATTTCGCCGGACTTGTTGCCCTCGATCTCGAGGATATGCTCACAGGCGCCGGTGCGCGCCGACGGCAGCGAGATATCGAAGTCGCCGCCGATGATATTGATCAGCGTGCCGAAACAGGCGTTGAGGATGATGTTGCCGATTTCGGTCAGCGCTTCTTCCTCCATCTCCGTGAGGTCGCCGGGATAGGCATCACCCACCATGAGCCGCACAATAGAGAGACTATTGTTCTCGGGGAAGATGAGAATGGCATCGGCATTGAACTCGCCCAGAAGCCTTTGCGTCACGCTACAAACCCTGTCGCCCGCTGTCTTAGTGAGGATGCTGACGGCTTCTTCATAAGTCACGACCGCCAGCGAAGGCACGGCCAGCGTGATTTCATCATTGGCCATCTGGCTCAATGAGTGGGCCGCGCGCCCCATGCCGATATTGAATATCTCGGTCAGGGCATCCTTTTCGAATTCGGTCAATGAAATGCTCATAATGCGTTGAATATCTTGTTCATCCGTTCTGCTGTTACAGGTTTCTCCACGACCGCAAGAAACATGATGCCCAGGGACTGGATTTTCTGCCGCACACTGTTCTGGATATTGGCGGTAATCACAGCCATTTTGGCCGAAGGCCATTTTTCATGCAGCTGCACGGCGGCATCGAAGCTGTTCATGCCAGGCATATTGATATCAATGGTAATCAGGTCAGGCTGCTCCTTGATATCAATACCCAATGCTTCATCTCCGGACGCAGCCTCTATAGTTTCACATTCCGGCTGTTTTTCCAAAATAAGGGATTTGATCATCATGCGCGACAAGGCGCTATCGTCGACTATCAGAACTTTCATAAGCGGAATCTTTAATCAGGTGTAGTAATAATTGTTGTATCAAGCGGCCTGTAGCCTGCGCTGACAGGCCGCGAGAAGGGGATGATAATACAGTGCGAATCAGAGTCGTGTTCGCTACCGATCATTCGTCCAGATATTTATGAGCCAGCGTTCCACACGTGCGCGCGGGTGAGCCAGTTGCCATTAGCATCCTTCTCCAGCACATTCATGGTGATGCCGCCGAATTCAGGGGCCACGCCATCCACCGGCGCACCCTTGGCGCTCCATCTGGCGACCTGGAATATGGTGTTGCCGTCGCCGCCAACCTCGATGGTTTCCAGCGAGTGCCCGTGCACACCAGCCTCGATAAAGCTCCTGAATAGGCCTGCGATTGCCTCGCGGCCGGTCAGTGCCTGGCCGTTGCCTGGCGACAGCGTGGCGTTCTCAGCATAAAAGCCGGCCAGCTTTTCGATGTCGCGGCTGTTGAAAGCGTCATTCCAGGCTGCATTGGCGGCAGTGGCAATCGACAATAGTTGGGTCATTGGTTTTTCTCCATCAGTTAACAAAAGAAACGAATCAGATTCCGGCAAGCCTATTCGACTGCTTCCCAGGCATTTATTTCCTGGGCGCGTTCAATTTGGCTGTAATGGTAGTAGCGGCCGCATAGCCATAACATCAGGCCGATCACGGCGAACGCCAGTTGGCCCAAGGCCAGCCACAGTACGGAATGCATGAGAAAAGGTGCGATCAGGCCTGCCACGGCTGCCCCCAGCATGGTCTGGGTGAAGGATTGGCAGGAAGAGACCGTGCCCTTGATGTGAGGGAAGAGATCAATCACCAGCAGCGTCAGCACCGGTGCCACCAGGGACATGCCGAAAGTATAGAAAAACAGCGGTAGCACAGACCACGGAATTGCCGGCGGCAGGACCGCATGGTAGGCCACATTGGCGGCTGCTGCTCCGATCAGTAGCAGATAACCGACGGTCATCAATACGGGAATGGACAGCTTGCCTGCCATGCGGTTGGCAGTCAGCGCGCCCAGGAAGATGCCGCCCACTGCGGGGATGAATTGCCAGGCAAACTGTTCCGGCCCTAGTCCCAGGTGGCGGGTGATAAATACCGGGGCAGCGGCGACGTAGAGGAACAGACCGGCGAAGTTGAAGGCGAGGGCGCCCGCCTTGAACTGGAATGCCGGTGAACGGAATATCTCGGTGTAGTTCTTCCACAGGAAACCGGGGTTGAATGGCGTGCGTTTGCTGCGCGGCAGGGTTTCCGGCAGCTTCTTGTAGCAATACCACAGCAGCAGCGCGGTGTAGGCGAACAAGGTGAGGAAAATGGTTCGCCAGTCGTAGAGCTTGACGATCCAGCCGCCGAAAATGGGCGCGAGCGCGGGCGCAATGGCGAAAATCATGGTGACCAACGACAGCAGCCTGGCTGCGGCCACATCTTCATAGACATCGCGGATGATGGCGCGGCCCACGACCACGCCGGCACCGGCGGAAACGCCTTGCAGCACGCGGAAAGCCCACAGGTATTCAATGCTGTGCGAAGCGGCGCAGCCCAGGCTAGCGATGGCGAACACGGCAAGCGAAACCAGGATGATGTTTCGTCGTCCGAACGCATCAGACAGCGCTCCATGCCACAGGATCATGATGGCAAAGGCCAGCATGTAGGCCGTGAGCGTCTGCTGCACCGCTACCAAATCAGTATGCAGCGTTGCCTCGATGGCCGGGAATGCCGGCAGGTAGGTATCCACCGAAAACGGCCCTAGCATCGCCAGCGCCGCCAGCATTAGGGCCAGCTTGCCGCTGGTGGGCACGGGAATCGGGCCTCGTACCCTTGCCGCCCGCTTTCTGTTGTCAGGCAGACTAAACATCAGCGACGGCTTTCCAGCGTCTCCCATCGTTCCAGCATCGCCGCCAGCTCTTCCTCCAGCGTCGTCAGCCGCAGTTGCAAGGCCTTCGCCTGCTCCGGATTGTCACGATAGATGTCGGGATTCGCTAGGGTGAAATTGATGTCATCCTGTTCGGCTTCCAGCGCTTCTATTTTATTAGGAAGGTCTTTGAGCTCTTTGGCTTCCTTGAAGCTCAGCTTCTCGGTTTTGGGCTTGTCCTGTTTTATTTGAGCAGGTTTGGACTCAGCAGATTTGTTCGCCTTGCTGTCGAGCTCGCGTTGTCGGCTGAAACGCAGCCAGTCGTCATAACCGCCGCCGAATTCGGTCAGCACGCCATTGCCTTCGAAAGCGATGACCTGCGTGACGGTGTTTTCGAGGAAAGCGCGGTCGTGGCTGACGAGGAACAGCGTGCCGGGGAAATCCTGCAGCAGCGTTTCCAGCAGTTCCAGGGTGTCGATATCAAGATCGTTGGTCGGCTCATCCAGCACCAGCACATTGGCCGGTCGCGCAAACAGGCGTGCCAGCAATAAACGGTTGCGCTCGCCACCGGAGAGCGACTTGACGGGTGAACGCGAGCGCTGCGGGGGGAACAAAAAGTCTTCGAGATAGCTGATGACATGTTTGCGCTCGTTGCCGATTTCGACGAAATCCGAACCCGGGCTGATGGTGTCGGCCAGCGTGGCTTCCTCGTTAAGTTGTTCGCGCATCTGGTCGAAGTAGGCGACATTCATGCTGGTGCCGCGCTTGATGGTGCCGCTGTCGGGTTCCAGCTCGCCGAGGATGAGTTTGAGCAGCGTGGTCTTGCCAATGCCGTTGGGACCTAGCAAACCGATGCGGTCGCCGCGCAATATGCGTGTGCTGAAGTCGCGAATCAGGGTCTTGTCGCCGTAGGATTTGGAAACATTCTCCAGCTCGGCAACCAGTTTGCCAGAACGCTCGCCGCTATCGAGGTTGAGTTTGACGTTGCCCTGGCGTTCTCGCCGTGCGGCACGTTCCAGCCGCAGCTTTTCCAGCCTGCGTACCCGGCCTTCATTGCGTGTGCGCCGCGCCTTGATGCCCTGGCGTATCCAGGCTTCCTCCTGCGCCAGCACCTTGTCGAACTTTGCGGAGTGCGTGGCTTCTACCGCCAGCAGCTCTTCCTTTTTCTGCTGGTAGG
>Ga0196972_1000913_pt1 | contig 10458 bp, 13 predicted proteins | sample S1v_2013CmetaG_FD_148618 | JGI IMG/M metagenome (GOLD analysis project Ga0196972, IMG submission 148618) | Soil microbial communities from Anza Borrego desert, Southern California, United States - S1+v_20-13C | ecosystem: Environmental > Terrestrial > Soil > Desert | place: USA: California... | reverse complement strand
CGCGAGATACTGGTATAGCTCATACCCCGACCATATCAGCTTCATCTCGCCTAGCTGGTCGGAGAATGTCGCCAAGGACTTGGGGCTGGTACTGCTGAAAACGCAGGAATTCCGCTACAACCCATCCACGGGGAAACGCGCGCTGTATGAGTGGTGTGAGCTGGTCGCCAAGTTCATCATTTCCACGGTCGAGGTGAGCTTGGTCAGGTTTTTTTCATCCTCGGCGAAACGGCTGGGACCGCGCTTGTCCCTGGGCCGCCACGGCATGTTCAAGGATCATTTCCTGGCGATTTTCGTGCGGCCGGAAAAACCAGGCTAAGTCGATAGCCTCAGCGGCTGGAAGCGCTGCTTTAAGCAACTATGCCGTTACGCAGTGCAGGCTGATTCGCGGTTTGGCCGTCCGGGCCGTAGAAACCGCCGCTGTTGTGATTGCCCTGCAGCACGTTAAGCAGCTGCTGGTTGCGCGTGAAGTGTTTGTTGATGAGGATGCCGTTGACACGGTTGACTTCCTTGCTGCGCGACAAGGCATTCTGGAAACCGGTCCATTCGCTGAATAGGCCCGCTTCATTCTGCTGCGCGAGCCAGTTTTTCATGCCGGTTTCATTGGCTTCGAAGCCCTTTTCCGCCAGGGCCTGATAGCGTTTTTGCGTGCTGATGTTGAGCTGCTGCAGGATCTGCGATTTTTCCTCGAGCAGCTTTTCCATTGCTTCAATTTCAATTCCGACCAGAACCGCCTGCTCGCTTTCGAGCAAACCCAGCAGCTGGGTTGCCAGCTGTGACTCTACGCTAAATGAAATTGAAGTCTGCATATGCTTTCTATTTGGTTTTGAGCAAATCTTTAACCGTGCTGATCAAACCGTCTGCCACCTTTTCTGCATCGACCTTGAACTGGCCGTTGCTGATGGCGAGCTTGATCGCATCCACTTTTTCCGTATCGTAAACGTTGTCGGCTGCTACCGAAGCTTCCAGCGACTGCAGCTGGGACGACAAGGCGGACAATGTGACGCTGCCGGATTTGGCGGCTTCCACACTGGTTTTATCGGCCTTTGTCGATGCTCTGGAATCAGGCTTCTCGGCGCTTACGCCAAGGTTATTCTGTATGGCATCATTGATTTTCATGGTTTTCCCTCGTATTTGGAATTATGACTGCTTGAGTTTCATATCGGCAGCTTTTGCCGGAACTTTAACATCTAACAGTAAATCCCTCATCCAAATCAGATTTTTTCAAAAACTTACTTCTATTTGGCCGCCTGCGCGGGCGATGCCACTGATGACCTCGCCGCTTGCCACCTTGACTTGTACCACCTGGCCCTCACTGGCCGAGGCCAACGCCTGGCCTTCTGCCGAAACGCGGAAACCCTTGCCGCTGGAGCTCACTAGCACCTTCTGGCCCTGCTGCACTGCCGGTGGCTGCTTAAGCATTTCCTGCCGCAGCACAGTGCCTGCTGTCAGCGAAATACCGACCGTGCGGCCAATCGCCTGTTCCGGATCGGTAAAGATGCCCGGCGGCAGCTTAGTCAGGTCGCCCTTTTCAAATACGAGGTCCTGGCTGCTGACGATGCGGCCCTGGGCCAGCGGGGCGCCGGCCACCAGATAATTGGTCATGACGCTCACCGTCGCCTGTATATAAATAGTCCACGCCGCCGAAGAGACGCAGCGTACGCCTACACTGGTCTTGCCCCAGGCGCGGCTGCCTGGCGGCAGGAATACTTCCATGGCGGGGCAGGCGGCTAGCCTTAAATTCCTGTCGATGGCGCCGGCACTGACACTCACCTGGCCGGGATAACCCACGGCCTGCTGAGCCAGGAATTCTTCCACTTTCTGCCTGACTGCTGCCAGGTCCTGCTTCTGGGCGGGCTCATTATTGCCTGCGGCAGCCTGCGCGGTAGCCGCCAGGGCGGCCAGCAGCAGCGCTGACTTTAATAATGTATTCAATAGCATCGGCTTCATGTCGGGCTTCCATCTTTCTGGAAAATCTCAACATGCATTCTACGTAGGCGCATGACAATGCAAACTTGGAAAAGCCCGGACATTCCCCTTCTAATCGTGCAATTGAATTTGTTTTTTTGCTCCTACACTCAGCCTCATCTTAATTAACGGCATCAGGTCGAATTTCTTGAGACCAAATTAATGCCAAAAGCATGCTAAAAGCACTGGAGGCCTAAATGTTAGATAAATTGAATGCCGCACTCAGCTTTCACCAGAATGCGCTGCGCATCCGTGCCCAGCGCCAGGAGCTCATCGCGGCCAATATCGCCAATGCGGACACCCCTAATTACAAGGCGCGCGACGTCGATTTTCGTGCGGCCCTAGGCAAGGCACTGGCCGGCAATGCGGCAGAGAACGTCACTGCTGCAACAACCTCGCCGCAGCACATTGCAGCCGAGCCCATGAACACTTCCGCCTTGGGCATGCTGTCGGGAGATACCTTATACCGACAGATGGTGCAGGGCAGCGTCGACGGCAATACCGTCGACATGGATGTGGAGCGCAACCAGTTTGCAGATAACGCCGTGCGCTATGAAGCCAGCCTGACCATGCTCAATGGCCAGATCAAGAAACTGCTGACCGCCATTCAAGGCCAGTAAGTCCTTTAGGAGAACATCATGTCCCTATTTAACGTATTCAATATTTCCGGCTCGGCCATGAGTGCGCAATCGCAGCGCCTGAACACGGTAGCGAGCAACCTGGCGAATGCCGACAGTACGACCAGCGCCAACGGCCAGCCCTACAAGGCCAAGCAGGTGGTGTTCGCCGCCATTCCCATGAATGCGCCGGACGTCAGCGGCGTCAAGGTATCGCAGGTGGTCGAGGACACGGCCCCGCCGAAAATGGTGTACGACCCCAAGCACCCGAGCGCCAATGAAAACGGCTATGTGGCCATGCCCAACGTCAACGTCACGGAAGAAATGGTCAACATGATTTCAGCCTCGCGCGCCTATCAGAACAACGTTGAAATCATGAACTCTACCAAAACCATGTTATTGAAAACGCTGACCATCGGTCAGTCCTAAGATTTAAGGGAAAACCAGATGACTACCGTACAAACCAACAACGTATCTTCCAGCCTGCAAGCGGCCATGAACCCGGCAAACTCAACCGGCTCCAGCATCGATGAAGCCCAGAACCGCTTCATGACCCTGCTCGTGACGCAGATGAGAAACCAGGATCCGCTGAACCCCATGGACAACGCGCAGATGACCAGCCAGCTGGCCCAGCTGTCCACGGTCACAGGCATAGAAAAGCTCAATGCCAGCCTGCAGTCGCTGATCGACAACGTGCGTTCGGGCCAGTCCTACCAGGCCTCCAGCATGATAGGCCGCAATGTGCTAGTACCGGGCAACGTGCTGCAGCTGAGCGGAAACGCCAGCAAGTTCGGTGTCGAGCTGCCGACTAATGTCGACAGCCTCAACATCACCATCCGCAATGCCAGTGGCACCGTAGTCAAGGAAATGGCGCTAGGCGCGCAAAAAGCCGGCGTAGTACCGCTGAACTGGAACGGCTTCAATGCGGAGGGCGTAAGCCAGGCCGATGGCCAGTACAAGTTCGAAGTCAGCGCCACCGCCGCCGGCCAGAAAATCGGCTCCACCTTATTGAGCTACGGCCAGGTTGCCGGCATCGCCAATGCCGGTAGCGGCGTTACGCTCAACATTAAGGATGTCGGTGCCGCGAGCATGGACGACATCCGACAGATTCTTTGATTGCATAGATTTGATTGCACAGAACCAACTTAACAGACTAACCAGGAGAACAACATGAGCTTTCAGCAAGGGTTAAGCGGCTTGAATGCCGCCAGCAAAAGTCTTGAAGTCATCGGCAACAACGTTTCCAACGCCAACACCGTGGGGTTCAAGCAATCTCAAACACAATTTTCCGACGTCTACGCCAACTCATTGACCGGTAGCGGCGGCGCCGCCAATATCGGCATCGGCACCAAGATTTCCCAGGTGCAGCAGCAATTCACGCAGGGCAACATTACGAGCTCCAATAACCCGCTGGACATCGCCATCAATGGCGGCGGTTTTTTCCGCATCAGCGATAACGGAGCCATTACCTATTCGCGCAATGGCCAGTTCCAGCTCGACAAATTGGGCTATATCGTCAACGCCGAGGGCAAGCGTCTGACCGGCTATGGCGTAAACTCTAGCGGCGCGCTGCTGACCGGCAGCCCGACCGATCTTAATATCAACACGGCTGACTTGCCGCCGCAAGCCAGTACCAGCGTGAGCGGCCTGTTTAACCTGGATTCCAGGGATACCGCCCTGCCCGCCGCCTCCTTCGATCCGACCGACCCGACCACTTATCACCACTCGACTTCGGTTTCGGTCTACGACAGTCTCGGCAACAGCCACATCCTGCAGAACTATTTCGTCAAAACCGGCCCTGGCGCCTGGAGCGTATTTACTACGGCTGACGGCGTGCCGACAGAATATACGCCGCCAGCAGCACCTGTCGATACGATGCGGCTGACTTATACCAGCACCGGCGTCAGCCCGACCGTTTCTTACACGGCACCGAGAACCGACTCTGTTGTGAGCATCCCGGTAACCACGGGCGCCAGCACATTGAACGTGAATCTGGACTTCTCGGGCAGCACGCAGTTCGGCTCTACCTTTAGCGTTAACAGCCTGTCGCAGGACGGTTTCACGTCGGGTCGTCTATCCGGCTTCAGTTTCGGTGCTGACGGCACCATTGTCGGCCGCTACACCAATGGCCAGTCTTCCACCTTGGGCCAGGTAGTGCTTGCCAACTTCACCAACCCAAACGGCCTGCAGGCACTAGGCAACAACGCCTGGGGAGAAACAGCCACCTCGGGCGCACCGCTGGTAGGCTCGCCCAACACCGGCAGCTTGGGCATCCTGCAATCGTCGGCAGTGGAAGACTCCAATGTCGACCTCACTGCGGAGCTGGTTAACATGATCACGGCGCAGCGCGTCTACCAGGCCAATGCGCAGACCATCAAGACGCAGGACCAAGTGATGCAAACCTTGGTGAACTTACGCTAATACGGCGCTAGGTAACTGAAAGGACCGATATGGACCGCATGATCTACACCGCGATGACCGGGGCCAAGCATATCCTCGATCAGCAGGCGACCAATTCGCACAACCTGGCCAATGCCACCTCCACCGGCTTCCGCGCGCAGCTCGATACCTTTCGCGCGGTGCCGGTTGAAAGCGAAGGCTTGCCGACACGCACCTTCGTCGTCGATGCCACGGTAGGGGCAGATTTCACCCCGGGCGCAATCCAGGCTACCAACCGCGATCTGGACGTGGCGATCCAAGGCAAGGGCTGGTTTTCCGTGAACCGCGCGGACGGCTCCGAAGCTTATACGCGCAATGGTTCGTTCAAGGTCAACGAGAACGGCCAGCTGCTGACTTCGAGCGGACTGGCCGTGCTGGGAGATGGCGGGCCGATCACGATACCGCCCGATTCGGCGATTACGATTGCCAAGGACGGCACCATTTCAGCCCATGCCGCCAGCACGCCGAGTGCCGCGCCCAATGTCGTCGGCCGGCTCAAGCTGGTCAATCCGGAAGAAACAAATTTGGTACGCGCTGATGACGGGCTGTTCAACACGCGCGACGGCAATCCGGCCGATGCCGATGCCGGCGTAGCCGTCGTCAGCGGCGCGTTGGAGGGCAGCAACGTCAACGTGATCGAGGCCATGGTCAACATGATCAATCTGGCGCGGCAGTTCGATTCGCAGATGAAGTTGATGCAGACGGCAGAGAATAACGCCAATAAAGCCAGTCAGATCTTCAATTTGAGTTGATTGCCATCGCGCTACGATTAAGCCATCTGAACCATCCAATAATGTTCCACCAGCCCATATCGTTTTATCGGCACACGCCGTCAAAACTTGAGAGGACAGCACCATGATACGCTCACTCTGGATTTCCAAAACCGGCCTCGATGCTCAGCAGACGCAAATGGACGTGGTCGCCAACAACCTGGCCAACGTCAGCACCAACGGCTTCAAGCGTTCGCGCGCCGTGTTCGAGGACCTGCTCTACCAAAACATCCGCCAAGCCGGAGCACAGTCTTCGCAGCAGACCCAGCTGCCCTCGGGCATGCAGTTAGGCACAGGTGTGCGACCCGTGGCGACCGAGCGTATCTTCACACAAGGCAATTTGCAGCAAACCAACAATGACAAAGATGTAGCCATCCAAGGCGCCGGATTTTTCCAGGTGCTGATGCCGGACGGCACCACGGCTTATACGCGGGACGGCTCGTTCCAGGTCGACAGCCAGGGCCAGCTGGTCACCGCCAGCGGCTTTCCGGTGCAGCCCGCTATCACAATTCCGGCCAATGCGCAGAGCCTGAGTGTAGGCCGCGACGGCACCGTATCAATCACCCAGCCCGGCTCTTCGCAGACAGTGCAGGTCGGCACTGTGCAGCTGGCCACCTTCATCAACCCCGCCGGCCTGCAGGCCAAGGGCGAGAATATGTATATCGAAACCGCCGCCTCGGGCACACCCAGTAGCAATACGCCTGGCACCAACGGTTCCGGCCTGCTGTCGCAGGGTTATGTGGAAACCTCCAACGTCAATGTGGTGGAAGAGCTGGTCAACATGATCCAGACCCAGCGCGCCTATGAAATCAACAGCAAGGCGATCACTACTTCCGACCAGATGCTGCAGAAGCTGACGCAGCTATAGAGAGATGAGTCATAGACGGTGTGCGCAGTAGCCAAGGTTCAGGAGATAGCATGTTCAACGCATTGAAATCGCACAAGCTTGCAGGCGTTAGCCTGGTTCTGTGCATACTGCTGCTAAATGCCTGCACGCCGACCACGATCACCCAAGGTCCGCTGACAACCCGGCCTTATTCGGCCGCTAAACCCGCGGCCCCTAATGGCGCGATTTACAATGCCGCATCCCATCGCCCGCTGTTCGAGGACAGGCGCGCGCGCTTCCTGGGCGACATCCTGACCATCAATATCGTCGAGAACACGTCGGCCACCAAGGCCAACGGCAGCTCGGCCAGCAAGACCGGTGCCGTCGACAGCAGCATCAGCTCATCCTTCGGCAGCCCGGTTGAGCGCGCTTCCTTCAACGCAGACTCTTCCGTCGCCTATGCGGACAAGGCCGCGGCCAATTCAAGCAACGCGTTTACCGGCGCCATTAGCGTAACAGTCACTGAAGTGCTGCCCAATGGCTACCTTGTCGTCGGCGGCGAGAAACAGATCGCGCTGGATAAGGGCACGGAATTCGTCCGCTTCTCCGGCATCGTCAATCCTGACTTCATCGCGCTGGGCAATGTAGTTCCGTCATCCAAGGTAGCCGATGCGCGCATTGAATATCGCACCAACAGCCGTCTCGATGCAACGCAGATTACTACCATCCTGTCGCGCTTCTTTCTGAGCTTTATCCCGCTATGATCAAGCGCATCTTCGCCACCGCCATTGCTTGCGTCGGCCTGCTGCTGAGCACTGCCAGTCAGGCCGACCGGCTCAAGGATTTGGCCTCGATCCAAGGCGTACGCAGCAACCAGCTTATCGGCTACGGCATTGTCGTGGGCCTCGACGGCACCGGTGATCAAACTACGCAGACGCCTTTCACCGTGCAGAGCATCATCAACATGATGCAGCAGATGGGCGTCAACCTGCCGCCGGGCACCACGCTGCAGCTCAAGAACGTTGCTGCGGTCATGGTCACCAGTGCCCTGCCGCCGTTCGCCCAGCCTGGCCAGACGCTGGACATTACTGTTTCTTCCATGGGCAATGCCAAGAGCCTGCGTGGCGGCACCCTGCTCATGACGCCGCTTAAAGGCGCCGACGGTCAGGTCTATGCCATGGCGCAGGGCAACCTCGTGGTTGGCGGCGTCGGTGCCTCGGCCAACGGTAGCAAGACCCAGATCAACCATCTGAGTGTAGGGCGCATCTCAGGCGGCGCCACCGTGGAGCGCGCACTGCCGAACACCCTGACCCAGACCAGCATCATCAACCTCGAACTCAACGATGCCGATTTCTCTACCGCTAGCCTGGTGGTCGACGCCATCAACCGCCGCTTCGGCTCCGGCACGGCCGTAGCCCAGGACGGTCGCGTGATCCGTGTGCAGGCGCCGGAGCGCAACGAGGAGCGCGTGGCCTTTCTCGGCAAGCTCGAATCGATCAACCTGACGCCAGCCGCTACCAGCGCCAAAGTAATCCTCAATGCGCGTACCGGTTCCGTGGTCATGAACCAAGCGGTTACGCTGGAAAACTGCGCCGTTTCGCACGGCAACCTGTCCGTTGTCATCAACACCGTGCCTGTCATCAGCCAGCCCGGCCCCTTGTCCAACGGCACCACGGTTGCTACCCAGCGCTCGCAAATCGAGATCAATAAGGAACCAGGAAAAGTCTTGATGCTGGAAGGCGGCGCCTCGCTGGCCGACGTGCTAAAGGCGCTTAATTCAATCGGTGCTACGCCGCAGGATCTGCTGGCTATCCTGCAGGCCATGAAGGCGGCCGGCTCCCTGCGCGCCGAATTGGAGATCATCTAATGATCAACGACATCAGCGGCAAGCTGGCGATCGATGCCAACGGCCTGAGCAGCCTCAAGCAGGTGGCCAAGGACCAGTCGCCGGAATCGATCAAGGCCGTGGCCAAGCAGTTCGAGGCCGTGTTCGTCAACATGATGCTGAAAAGCATGCGCGATGCGACGCCGCAGGACGGCATGTTCGACAATGAGCAGACCAAGGCTTTCACCTCCATGCTCGACCAGCAGCTGAGCCAAAACATTGCTTCCAAAGGCGTCGGGCTGGCCGAGATCATGGCAGCAAGACCACAGGCGCTGTGATTACGCCCGAGATGCCAGGCATCGACAGCGGCGCTGACGCCGGCGCCATGAATCTGTTTCCCGCCGCTGCCACGGCAAAATCAAGCGCCGCAAGAACTGCGGACAGCTCCGCGTTAAGCGGCGACGCACTGTCCTTCCAGCAAGCAGTATCGGCTCATGCCGAAGAGGCAAGCCGGGCCAGCGGCATTCCCGCTAATTTCATGATCGGCCAGGCTGCGCTCGAGAGCGGCTGGGGCAAGCGCGAGATCAAGGGGCTGGACGGCACGCCCAGCAACAACCTGTTCGGCATCAAGGCCAACTCGTCCTGGAAAGGCAAAACCGTAGAGGCAGTCACCACCGAATACATCAACGGCATGCCGCAAAAGCGTATAGAAAAATTCCGCGCTTACGACTCCTATGCCGAGTCATTCAAGGATTTCGCCCAGATGATGCGCAGCAACCCGCGCTATGAAAACGTCATGGCCAACCTGAACGATGTGCGCGGTTATGCCCAGGCCATACAAAGCGCGGGCTACGCGACTGACCCCAATTACGCGAGCAAATTGATCAACGTCGTACAGAAAGTCGACGTTAGTTAGGTGCTAGCCCTAAAGTTCCTCAATTTCATGCCGTCATAAGACTAAACAGCTAAAAAGATTCTGCCATGGCATCCAATATTCTGAGTATAGGACAAAGCGCTCTAGCCGCGGCCCAGGTGGGTATCAGCACCACCGGGCATAATATTGCCAACGCATCGACGCCGGGTTATTCGCGCCAGGTCGTAATCCAGGGTGCGGCGCAGGCGCAGAATTTCGGCTACGGTTACGTCGGCCAGGGCACGCAGATCAATACCATAATGCGCGTTTTCAACGAGCTGCAGGCCAAGCAGGTGGCCAGTGCGCAATCCTCCAGCAACGAGCTTGCCGCCTACTCGGCCCAAATGCGCCAGATCGACAATATGCTGTCCGACTCCTCCGCCGGTCTATCGCCGGCAGTACAGGATTTCTTCAACAGCATCCAGACACTGTCGGCCAACCCGGGCGATGCTTCGACGCGGCAAGCCATGCTGTCCTCAGCCGAAGCCTTGGCCTCCCGTTTTCATAACCTGGGCAGCCGCCTCTCCGACCTGCGCGAAGGCGTCAACACGCAGCTGACGGCCAGCGTGACACTGGTAAATACCTATGCCAACCAGATAGCCAAACTCAACGACGTTATTGAAAAGGCCTTGAGTGCCGACGGCAACCCACCCAATGACCTCATGGACCAGCGCGACCAGCTGATCGCCGAGCTCAGCAAGGAAATGAAAACCACCGTCGTGAGCCAGGACGGCGGCAAATATAACGTTTTCATCGGCAACGGACTGCCGCTGGTCGTCGGCACCCAGACTTTCTCGCTGACTACGATGAATTCGCCTACAGATGCCACGCGCCTGGAAGTGGCCTACGAGGGCAAGGGCAAGACCACCATCCTTGGCGGCGACAGCCTAGCAGGTGGCACCATAGGCGGGCTCTCGCAGTTCCGCAGCGAATCTCTAGACGGCATCCAGAATCAGCTGGGCCTGATTGCGGTGGTGCTGGCGCAGACTTTCAACGAGCAGCACATGCAGGCGCTGGATGCCACCGGAAAACCCGGCGGCGCATTTTTCGCGGCGCCCTCGCCTGTGGTCAGCAGCAGCGGCGATAATGCCGGCAATGCC
>Ga0196972_1000912_pt1 | contig 10460 bp, 7 predicted proteins | sample S1v_2013CmetaG_FD_148618 | JGI IMG/M metagenome (GOLD analysis project Ga0196972, IMG submission 148618) | Soil microbial communities from Anza Borrego desert, Southern California, United States - S1+v_20-13C | ecosystem: Environmental > Terrestrial > Soil > Desert | place: USA: California... | reverse complement strand
CCCGATGTGCTGGGACAGTTAACATCTGATCATGGTTGGGATACAATCAGGAATAAAGATTATCTCAGGGAAATAATCGGAACATTCAAATCAGCAGGCATCAGGGTATCAATATTCGTTGACCCTGATATAAAAATGGTAGAAGGTGCAGCGGAAACTGGTACTGACAGGATTGAATTATATACAGAAGGCTATGCGAAACAATTTGCGCAAGGCAAAAAGGAATTGGCAATCAGGCCCTATGTAGAAGCTTCCAAACGCGCGAAAGAACTGGGCCTGGGTTTAAATGCCGGCCACGACCTCGACTTTAAGAACCTTCTCTATTTCAGTGAGTCAATTCCCTGGCTTGATGAAGTAAGCATTGGTCACGCGCTTATTTGTGATGCGTTGTATCTGGGTTTGGAAAATACGGTTCAGTTGTATAAACGGCAGTTGAAGGATTAGTATTTCTGTTCCGGTTAGGGGTTAGGAGTTAGGGGTTGTCTGGACCGTGTAATTCGTAGTTTTCTTTACCGTTTAAATAGCCAGACCAAATATGGTAAGATTAAAATTTAATATGCTTCGAGCATCGCACATCGAACATCGAACTTCGAATATGGTTCATCGCTCAATCCAATCCGGGATTTCCTTTAATTCTACAAGAGTGCGCTCCTGTTTTCTCCATCCTGCAGTATAGTGCCCATTGGTAATGACCAGGAATTCCACCGGCACACTGATATTATACCGGAGGGCTTGTTGCAAAGTTGCAGGTGTAAGGTCAACGGATGTGGATTTACACTCGATGATCATCCAGGGTTTATGCGAGGTATCATAGACAAGTATATCAAACCGTTTCTTCAATTCACCCAGCATGATTTCCTTTTCCAACGCAATGAGCGTTGAAGGATACTTTTTTTCCCTGACGAGGTATTGCACAAAATTCTGTCGCACCCATTCTTCCGGAGTTAATAACAGCCATTTCTTCCGTAACGGATCGAATAGCATTTCCTTATTGTTCTCCTTTTTGACCCTAAATGCAGGTTCCGGGTAGGTGATTGCCAGCATGCTTCAAAAGTAATTGATTAAATTGCAGAATAGAACGATTCAGCATGAAGTCAAAGGAAGAAATAGTAAGGAATTGGTTACCCCGCTACACCGGCCAAAAGCTCGATATGTTTGGCAAATATCTTTTGCTGACCAACTTTAGCAATTATGTAAACATGTTTGCGGAATGGAATAACGTGGAAGTAGTAGGAATAGGAAAACCCATGCAATGCGCAACGGCTGATGATATTACCATTATCAATTTTGGAATGGGAAGCCCTACAGCCGCAACCGTAATGGACCTTCTGAGCGCAATTGAACCCAAAGCCACCCTGTTCCTCGGCAAATGCGGCGGGTTAAAGAAAAGGAATAAATTAGGCGACCTCATTATTCCCATTGCCGCCATTCGCGGAGAAGGTACCTCTAATGATTACTTTCCGCCGGAAGTACCGGCCCTTCCTGCCTTCGCCCTTCAAAAAGCGGTCTCGACCACTATCCGTGACTATGGCGTTGACTATTGGACGGGCACGGTTTACACTACTAATAGGAGAGTTTGGGAACATGATGATGTTTTCAAGGAATACCTTCAACGGATCCGCGCCTATGCCATCGATATGGAGACTGCTACAATTTTTACCGTCGGGTTCTATAATAAGATCCCTACAGGTGCCTTGTTGCTGGTTAGCGATCAACCCATGATACCAGAAGGAGTAAAAACGGAAGAAAGCGATAAAGCTATTACGGCCACCTTTGTTGAACGCCACCTGAAGATTGGAATTGACTCATTGAAACAATTGATCAATGATGGATTGACTGTTCGGCATTTGAAATTTTAAAACTTAGCCGTATGAAATTAATATTGCCTGTTGCAGTGCTCTTTTTCCTTGGCACTACCCTGGAAAATTGCAGCAATGAAAAGAATCAAACCGCTTCAAAAGAGTACAAGGCTCGATTGGAAATAAAGGGAATTTGCATGAACTACACCCTCACCCTCATTGAAGGCGAGGCAGATACCGCCTTGTTTACTCCCCAATGGACTGATGATCACACGGGCAAATCTTATAAAAATGCATTTGGCCTGGCTAATCCGTGCACATTTCCCAAGACGATCAATGCAGGTGATGAATTTTATTTCAGCCTTGATACAAGTAAAGCCGAAGACTGTATGGTATGTATGGCCTATTACCCAACGCCACCAAAAAAACTTTCAATTAAAGTCAGAACCCCCTAATGCATGAATTGCTCCGGATAGAAAATCTTTCTGTTGACTTTGTCACGGAAAATGGCATTGTAAATGCTTTGAAGAATATTACCTTTTCCGTAAAACGTGGAGAGATTGTGGCATTGGTAGGTGAATCAGGCTCGGGAAAATCAGTCACCTCACTTTCAATTCTTCAACTGTTACCCGCGCCTCCTGCAAAATATGTATCAGGTAATATTTTCTTCTCCGGGAATGAAAATAGCTCAGAAGACCTGTTAAAGAAAGACAGGTATTCACTTCAATCAATCCGGGGCAACAAGATTGCCATGATCTTCCAGGAGCCCATGACCTCTTTAAATCCTGTGATGAGCTGTGGTGACCAGGTGATGGAGTCAATCCTCGCACACAAAAAAGTGACACCAAGTGAAGCAAAGAAGCAGGCCATTGCATGGTTTGAGAAAGTTAAGCTCCCTCATCCGGAAAGAATTTTTACCAGGTACCCACATCAATTAAGCGGCGGCCAGAAACAACGGGTGATGATTGCCATGGCCATGTGTTGCCACCCTTCACTGTTAATTTGCGATGAACCCACTACGGCACTTGACGTGACCGTGCAGAAGACCATTCTTGAATTGATCAAAGAACTACAGGCTCAGTCAAACATGGGTGTGATCTTCATCACCCATGACCTGGGAGTAGTTGCTGAAGTGGCCGATCGGGCTATTGTGATGTACAGGGGCTCAATTGTTGAAGAAAATTCCGTAGAAAATATATTCACACATCCGCAACACAAATACACCCAGGCGCTTCTGGCCTGCAGACCTGTTAACCACCCTCGCGGAGAGCGCCTGCCTGTGGTAAGTGACTTTATGCAAGGAGGTAAGGCAACCACCCACAATGATTTGCAAGCGGCTTCTTCTTTACCTGGAAATCATTCACCATCTACTGAAATTTTATTTAGTGTAAAAAGTCTTTCTGTTTGGTTCCCCGGAAAGAAAACATTCTTCGGCAAGCCGCTTGAATATGTAAAAGCTGTTGATGATGTGAGTTTCGATGTTTTGAAAAATGAAACCCTCGGCCTTGTGGGAGAAAGTGGTTGCGGCAAAACCACGCTGGGTCGCGCCATGCTGCGCCTGATTGAACCCACCAGCGGAAAAATTGAGTACAAAGGGATTGACCTTACCTCCCAAAAAAGAAGGGAGTTGCGGAAACTGAGAAAGGATATTCAAATTGTTTTCCAGGATCCATATTCATCCTTAAATCCAAGAATGACCATTGGATCAGCCATAATGGAACCACTTAACGTTCACTACCCGGGAAAGAAAGATAAAACGAGAAAGGAACAGGTGATTGAACTGCTGGAAAAAGTTGACCTGAAGCCTGACTTCTTCGATCGATATCCTCATGAATTCTCAGGCGGCCAGCGACAAAGAATTGTAATCGCCCGGGCCCTGGCACTCAACCCGGGTTTCATTGTATGTGACGAATCAGTATCTGCTCTCGACGTGAGCGTTCAGGCACAGGTATTAAACCTGCTTAATGATCTAAAAAAAGAATTTGGATTCACCGTCATCTTCATTTCACATGACCTTTCCGTAGTGCGTTATGTGAGCGACAGGATAATGGTGATGAACAAAGGGAAAATAGAAGAAACAGGCGCTGCTGATGATATCTATTTCAAACCCCGAACAGAATATACCCGCCGGCTCATCACTTCCATTCCAGGACACATAACAGCCTGATTAGAATTCATAAGTCTCCGAATAATCATTCCTGTTGTTATTCGAGCTCCCATAAAAAATGCTTGCACTCTTATGTTTTGAATATACCATCTTCTTTAACAATTTAGAAAGCTGCTCCGTGTAGGGTTGGTCTTCATTGAGTTTTTCCTGGCTAAACCCGGTGAAATCAACGTTGAAATCAGAAGCGCGTTCCGGCCCGCGGTTGAATAATTGCGTTCTTTTAGGAGCATCAAATAGCATTTTTAAAGTATCGGCAGGCATTAAACCTGAAGTAGCAATCTTCCAGCCCACGTCATCCTTCTTCCTTTTATATTTGAAAAAATACACAAATCCTTTATGGTGTTTTGTGGTGGCAGAAAGTCGCTGCAGGAAAACGATTGAATCAGGCTTGTCATAAACCCACGATGAAAGTAACTGGCTTTTTGCCATTGCCTGCTGGTTACGGAAAGCTTTAGGAAATTTATTCTCATCTCCCCTTTTCATCAAATCAGAATAAAACAGGTAACTAAAGTCTTCATCAGCGGCAAACTTATTAACGATCGAATCAGGCACCGGCTTTCCATTTCTCATCAGCAACATCATAGTTGCATACTTTAGCTTCTTATCAGTTGATGCGAGCATTTGGCGCATTAATGGTTCCACGGCGGGATTTTCCTTTTCAAAGGGCAGAATCAATCGCGCATAAAGATCCAGGTCATCATTACCCGGGTCATCTTCGTTAAACCCATAAGGATTGTCTTCTTTTTCCTTTTCTAATTCTGCTTTCTTGATCTGGCGGTTCTTATCTGAAATTCGCTGTTTCTTCATCTCCTGTTTTGCCTCTATGAGGAACTTGCTGAAATACATCCGGTAATCATCCGGCTTTACAAGGTTGCTATCCACCATCTGCCCGAGCAATTGCATCAGCCCTTGTTCGTAATCGTCCAGGTTAAGCAGTGGCATAATATCAGGGAGAATGGTCTTGGTGAGTTGTAGGGAGTCAAAGAGCTCATCCATAAATGCGCCGTTACTATAGTATGAGGAATATGCATTTACGCTTCTTCTCCCATAATTATTCTCACTGCCCATACCCAGCACCGGTGGTTCATTTGTGACTACGTCTTTAAAAACCTGGAAGGCATAATGGGTCTTTTGTCTCAATAGCGTCTCCAGGCATATGTATTGCAGTTCTACAGTGTCACCTGCTGCATAATACAGGTCTTTCAGGTAATCAGAAGTTTCCCTGGTCTTTATGTTCGCGAGACGCGAGATCAGGGAACTTTTTACGTCCAGGTACCTTTTCTCACCCCAGTTCAATGAGGTTACTGCCTTTTTCGCCAGCTCAAGATTAGTAGAATCTGGAGAAAACTCATACAGGCTCTTTACCGCACGTTTATGACGCACACTGTCTGTACTCAGAAAGTCATTGAAAAAATCATTAGCCTTTGCTACAAAAGGATTACTTCCTTTTATGGTGTCAGCCGGTCGAAACGTTTGATAAAAAGAACGCACGAATGCCGAGGGCTCGGAGAGCGTATCCGTTTCAGTCACGAGTTTAAAACCTACTCCGTCTTTATAATAAGTCCTGATCCATTGCGCGCGACTGCTGCCAGAGTCGCTTATCACGCGATCCCACATAAGGGTGCCATCTGGTAATGAAGATTTCTTTAATGAGCGGGTAAGTCGTGTCGAGTCAACAATAGCTCCGGGCTCCAGGTATTTGTCGAGCCAATTGCTATCAGGTGCATGAAAATAACGGCGAACCGAAAAGAAAGACACAAATATTCTTTCCCCGGTAGTGTCATTGGCAATCATTTTACTTCTGAAAATTCCTGACCTGATCTGTTCCATCTCGGGTTCCTGTTCCTCGTCAACGTCCCGTACTGACTGAGAACCCGGTATGTCAAAATCTTCCCTGGCTTCAGGGTACACGGGAGATTTTACCGTGAAATACAGACTTGTATCCACCCGCTCCTTTGCTGCTCCATACTCGAAAGGGGTAAACTCAAATGAATCAAGGAACTTCCGCATATTATCATTCACTGTTTTTCCCCTTGCAAACAAGGTGTAATAATGTGGCCCTTTTATGATAAAACGAACGTTGTATACCTTCCCGTAAGTGTCATTATAAACACATTCGAGAGCAGGAAACCCTTTGTATTTTATTTGCTTTGCCGAAATCTTCTTTCCAATGAATTCTGATGCCGCAAAGCTTTCTTCCATTAAGCGTAACTCAAAAGTGTCTTCTCCAGCAAAAGAATAGTTATGAATATCAGATCTCACAACCCTGTATTGAATATTAGCCGCTTTATCCTCGGCATCAAAAATCCAGCTGCCGTCATTTCCAATATAGGGGGCATGCGGAAATGCAATATTGAATCCGCCATAGGGGGGTGAATACTTTCCTGTATTAGTCTCGCCCGTTTTATATGGACGAAATTTAATACTGTTAAAAAACCTGTCAGCCTCGTCGCCATTTTTTACATATTCCCCAGTTCCACTCATTTTAAAAAAGATAACCTCGAAGGGAGTAACGAAAATATTATAGCGCTGGATATCTCCCCTGCGCGTAAGATTTGTAATAGCAAAGCCTTTGAATCCGTCTTTAGTAATGATGGTTTTGGAAAGGATCTTTCCGGGTATATTCTCATATAAAAGGCTGTCAACGGTGCGGAAAACATCATCCGGGGTATGTCCCCACATCCATGCATTCGTCATCAATCTTGTCACCATGTAATAACTGCCATTCGCCATATCAGCATACTGCCGCTGGTCGAGAGCTCCATCTTCCCCGAACTTGTAAAATTTACCCGGTATGTCAACAGTAAAGAGACTGTCTTCCGGGGCCTGGGTATGAAATACCACTGGTACGCGGATCTTCTCGACGGAATTCTTATGCTGGCTGTCTCTCTGTCCCATTTTAATGGGTCTTAACTTATACCCCATTGCTCTCAACATTTCAATCACTCCCCTTGATCCCGGCAGATGCGCTGCCCCTACCCCAACGAAGAGGCTCGATTTTGACTTTAGGATGGAATCAATTGATTCAGCCTGGATTTCATTTCTCTTGTAAAGAAACTTTTCGTCGAACGCTTCAGAAAAGCTGTTGAATTTATTGATGGAATCAAGTAAGTCAAGGTTTCCTGTGCGATAGGCTTCCTGCAGCTTGTCAAGCGTGTAAGCGTTATCACTGTCATATGACCTCACTTTTTTATTTACATCCTTAGCCGCATCACGATATGCCTCCGCCATGAGTTTCATACTTTCCCCATAGCGCTCCACGCCTGCTACTTTCTTTCCCCATCGCTTGCCACACTGGTAAATGTACATATCGAGGTAAGTATCTTCTTCAAAATCGCTATTTCCACGATCATGATTGCGATAGAGCAGGTTATTAATGGAAGATGGGTTGCTGTAAAGGGAGCGCTCAATTTTTTTATCGTACTTATAAAACTTGAGGGTATTTTCTGTGAGGTAATCTTCCGGCATCGGTGTATACATTCCACCATAGCGGGAATACATATCATTTCCATTACCGTACTTGGTCATATCTTCCTGCCATGATTCAGGATTGGTCTCGAGTGCTACCACATCAGCGTTCTTAATTCCCAGGTAAAAAGAATCGGAAAGCTGAAAGGCGAGTTTATTACTCACATGCATGGTACCAAAGAGGTACGAAGGTTTTTTGAGCCCATTACCCGTTATTTCCCAAAAAAGACTGGGGTATTGCTTTGATTTTTCTTTTTGTTGCGCATTAAGGATAAAGGGGGCAAGGAGTAGTAAGGCGATTAGGCGGCAGGTCATAATGGTTTCCGATGATTTAGAATGTCATGCAAATAGCAGCTTCGTGGCTCGGTAAAGGTTAAACGCACCATACGGGCAAAAAGTATCCGCCCGGATACCCTTTCCAACCGATTGTAAAGCCGACTTCAAATGTACTCCAGTAATCGGAGGAAATTAAGACATGCCTCAATTATGATAAGGTATTGATACAAAACATAAATATGGGAGCTGGTAAGGATTTTGGCTATAATTTTGTACCTTTGCACGCTTTAGAAGCCGCCCGATAGGGTTTGGCTGTCCACATGACCAGGCCCGGTGCCGTAAGACCGGGGATTGGTGAATCCCCCGGTATCTGTTCCGGTTTGAGTCATGAGACAATTTATAAATAATTAACTCATGAAGCTTTCACAATTCCGTTTCGATCTCCCTCTCAATCTTATTGCTCAAAATCCGGCCAAAAAACGTGAAGACGCCCGCATGATGGTGGTTCATCGCCATACCGGCCAGATCGAAAACAAACACTTTCGTGATATCATGGATTACTTTGATGACAAGGATGTTTTTGTAGTTAATAACACCAAGGTGTTTCCAGCCCGCATGTATGGAAGGAAGGAGAAGACAGGTGCGAAGATCGAGGTGTTCCTGCTTCGTGAGCTTAATAAACCTAACCGACTTTGGGATGTGATCGTTGACCCTGCAAGGAAGATCCGCGTAGGAAATAAGCTATACTTTGGCGACCAGGAAGACCTGGTTGCGGAAGTTATTGATAATACTACCAGCCGTGGAAGAACCATCCGATTTCTTTGGGAAGGAAGTGAAGAAGAATTCAGGGCGCAACTGGAGAAACTGGGAGAAACTCCCCTGCCAAAATATATCAAGCGCAAACCTGACGAAGAAGATAAGGAACGCTACCAAACCGTTTATGCAAAACATGAAGGTGCGGTTGCTGCGCCCACGGCCGGCTTGCACTTCAGTCGCGAATTGATCAAGCGCCTGGAGATCAAGGGCATCAGGTTTGCAGAAGTAACGCTGCATACCGGGCTGGGCACATTCAGGCCAATCGAAGTTGAAGATCTCAGCAAGCATAAAATGGATGCGGAATATTATCGCATTGATGAATCAGCCTGTAAGGTTGTGAATCGCGCAAGGGAATATGGACACAGGATCTGCTCTGTTGGTACTACTACCATGCGCGCTCTTGAATCATCATTCACCGCACAAAAATTTCTCAAGCCTTCAGAGGGTTGGACCAATATGTTCATTCATCCGCCCTATGAGTTCAATATTGCTGACGCACTGGTGACGAATTTTCACCTTCCCAAGACCAGCCTCCTCATCATGACCTGCGCCTTTGCCGGGTATGAATTAACAATGGAAGCCTACAAGAAAGCGATCAAGGATAAATATCGTTTCTTCAGCTATGGGGATGCGCTGTTGATCGTTTAATGTTTAACGTCTACCGTTTAAATCGTTTACGTTTATCAGAGCGGCAATGAAACGCCATCTAAACTCATTCAAAAGTTGGTTAGGAAAGACCGTTGATTGATGCTCGATGTTTTAGACAGTTGCCGTAGTTCGTTATACCAGGCTTATCAGACTATAGATAACTTTTCCCCTTCTGTAATTTGAATCATCAACTCGTCAGCTAGTCAGCTATGAATTCAGAAAAGACGGCCCTGGGGTAATCGTTCCCTTTTTTTTCCTCGTTTTTCGCGAGGAAAAAACTTTTACATCTTGTGTTTTTTCTCCTTGTTTTACTTGCCGGCGATTGCACTTTTATCTTTTTAAAAATATGAAACAGGTTAATGAGCATTAGCCCAAACCCGCTGCCCTGCGACGAAGTCGCAAGGGGGACTGGCGAGCAGGTGGGTGGGGCGTAAAAGTTTGCGGCTTCGGCGGAGCCCTGTCAGTTCGTTAATCGTTTAGTACAGATTAACATCCTCGTGTTGTAAAAAGCCATTCTAATTGGTTCGAGCTGACTAGCTGACGGGTCGGTGAAAAACGAATTGGAATGGGCAAAAGCCATCCGTAATCGATAGGCCAATGTCGATCATCGATCAACGCGCTTGAACGGAATTGTTCCGTTTTTGATGGTGCTTCAATAAGTCAGGGCTATTAACTATCTCCTAACACAAGTTCTTCGTAACTTTAAGAAGGAGGTTGATATGAAAAAGCTGTATCTGGCACTGTTGGTACTTGCAATTTCCTTTTCTGCAAATTCGCAGTTTATGTTAGGCCGCTTGCCTACCAGGGAACAGCGGCTAAACGCCGAGTATTGTTCAGGTGCGTTTGATACCCAGGAAGGAATTTATTTTGACCTTATTAATGATACCCAGGCGATTGGCGCCACATCTTATCAAAACGTTCTGGACTGGCTGGAGGGCAGGGTAGCAGGACTGCAAGTCTATAAAACGCGCAGCGACGTACGCATACCTTTTATCAGGAATAGCTTAGCAGGAATTTATGTAGATGAAATTTGGCGTGAGCCTGATTTTTTGAATTCATTACCAGTAGCAGAAATCGCAATGATTAAAGTGATCAAAGGGCCATTTCATGGTGGATTTAACAGTCCCGGTGGAGCCATTGCGATTTATACGAAATAACCTGCCTCCTGAAATTAACTTTAACCGGCTAATCAGGTAACTATCCAATCATGTTGGTCCCAACGTCAAACGACTTAAACAGCTTGCCCCGCCACCCGCAGGGTTAAATCTAAATCTTGCAATCGAAAA
>Ga0196972_1000911_pt1 | contig 10486 bp, 11 predicted proteins | sample S1v_2013CmetaG_FD_148618 | JGI IMG/M metagenome (GOLD analysis project Ga0196972, IMG submission 148618) | Soil microbial communities from Anza Borrego desert, Southern California, United States - S1+v_20-13C | ecosystem: Environmental > Terrestrial > Soil > Desert | place: USA: California... | reverse complement strand
TCCACGTTCTTGAGTAGCAGCATGAGGAATTCCGTGCGTGCCATACCACCCATATTGATGACAATGTGCGCGAAATGCTGCCGCAGGGTACGCAGCAAAACGTAAACATCAGCCGATGTGAACTGCCCGCTTGACCATGGCTCATCAGGCATCGAGAGCATAGCAAGGCCGCTCTTGTGGCGGCCGAACCCAGTCTGGATCAAAGTCGAGTCGATGCGACGCAGGCTGCGCACGGCATCGATGAAGTTATAGGAAGCATCCAAACCCAGGAATAGTGAGATATCACCATGCGGCACGCCAAGGTCTAGCAGCAGCGTCGGCTTCGATTCCTGAATGGCGAGTGCCAAGTGCATCGCCAGCATAGGTGCGTCACTTCCGGGCCGTGCACTTAGCACTGCCGTTATGCGGCCACCAGTATTGGCCACGCTAGGTAGCGCACCTAAATTTTTCGGAGCCAGCCGCTTAACCACGGCCATTACATCGCTTGCACGCGTGCCGATCGTGACGAAGTCCCGCGCTCCCACGCGCATAGAGGCAAGCAGCATGTCCTCATTGACGCTATCTGCCATTACCAGCACTGGTAGATATGGCTTGGCTGCAATAAGGCCTTCTATCAGCAGGGTTTCCTGGCGGTAGCTGGTCGGACTGAGCTGCACAAACACAGCCGCGGCACCAACGGCATCGGAAAGCTGCAGTATGCGCTCGATCGAGGGTGTATCGGCGGGGATGATTTCACCGGCCTCAGCCAACGACTGCGCCAACCAACGCTGGCATTCAGCATCTTGCGTGACGGCAATATAACTCTGGCGATCATCCATGATGCTACCTCGACATCCCGGTGAACGGTGCCGATGTACCGTCCGTGTTAAAAAACAGATCGCTGAAGCTGGGCTTATATTCATGTATATCGCGGCCCGGCAACTGTGGTATTTTGGAGTTCTTGGCAAGCGGTCTGACCAGATGCGTAGTCACGACCATCAGCAGCTCTTTATCCTCACGATCGAAGCGGGTGGATCGGAAGAAGGCGCCAATTATCGGCAACTCGCCTAGCCAGGGGAATTTATCAACATTGCTCAACGTATTGCGGCTTACTAAGCCGCTAATTACAAAGCTCTCGCCATCCCCTAGTGCAACGCTGGTATCTGTGCGGCGCACTCGCAACCCCGGGACAGAAACACCGCCAGTCTGCACTACATTGTTGAAATCGAGCTCGCTGACTTCAGGCGAAATCTTGAGGAAAATGCGGTTGGCATCAAGCACGGTAGGTGTCAGCATCAGCCGCACGCCGTACTCCTTATAATGGATGGTAATCGTACTATCAGCCCCACCACCAGTACGAATAGGCACCGGGAATTCGCCGCCTGCCAAGAAAGTAGCGCTCTGGCCCGAAATAGATGTCAGGCTGGGCTCAGCCAGGGTATAGGCAAAACCGTTGGCCTCGAGCACGCTGAGCGCTCCTAGCAGCCCCGAGCCAGCATTGCCCACCACTAGGTTGAAAGCATTGTTGAGCGGCAGGAAGCCTGACGAACTGGTGAGCGTCACGCCACCGCTATCCAACTCAATGCCACTGAGAGTACCGGGTGGAGCGATAGCTCTCGCACGGTTACTATGGTTTCTGCCTAGGAAAAAACCGGCGCGCATCATGCTCTGCCGGCTGACTTCGACCACTTTAATGTCTATCTGCACCTGACTATCGAAGTTGCTTACACTGACATCCAATGGGACTTCTGGGTCGGTTACTAGGAACTGCCGCGCAGCTGCATGTTCCTCCAATGACGCAGCGGAACCGCTTAACACAAGATCATTGCCTGCTGAATCAATTTCGAGAGCATCGGCATTAATAGCTTGCAAGCGCTGCTCGGCAACACTTGTATCAGCATTAACTGCTACTTTCACAATCCTCGTAGGTTCAGTGGCTTGCTCGCTTTCCCAGATTGAGACTTCGGTAGCACCTACCTGCTTGGCCGTGAGCAGCAAGCTATTCTTAGAGACGACCGTGATTCCAGCGATGGCAGGGTTTCCAATTGCCACGCGTTTAATGGGTTGAGGATGGGTATAGGTATGTTGCTTGCCCAAAGTCAGTGCCAGCGTATCCAGCTGAGCAGCTGATACGGCAAATGGAAACCATCCCAGCAACCCGTACGCTATACAGAAGATCTTGTTCACGGTCCCCGTCCTGTTCCCCGGAGTGCCATCCTCCGGTTTTTTGCTTATGGTTATGGTTTTATTTTTACGATTTCAACTTTGTCACCATGATGTACGATGACTTGGCTATCGCTTATTTTTGTAGTTCTTCTTATTGGTGCCTTTTCTTTAACCACTACCTGCACTGGCTCAACCACTGGTTTACCAATATTTTGCAACTGAACGAAATGCCGCTCAGTCATTTGCCCTGTAAGACTTGGCAGTGAAACCCCGCGTAATGCCAGTTTCAGGATGCCACTGTTCTCTGCCAGCATCAGCCGCGCCGTGTCTTGTGCAGGCACGGCCAAAGTTGCAGATTTTCCATCTTTGACTTTTATAGTTTCTAATTTGTTAGCCCCCTCTTCTAACACCGAACTTACGGCAGTAGAAGAACTGTCCGTCTGACTTACCGGCTGTGCCGTATCATCGCCATAGGCCAATACGCGTACATTATTGAGCACGATCTGGGCTGAGCTAATATCGCTGGTCTCCTTCTCTGCGCGCAGGTATAGCAGCACATCCACGTGGTCCCCTGGCTTTACGAACCCGCCTACGCCGATAACTTCGTTGACCTTGATTGCCACCGCCCGCTCATTTGGCTGCAAGGACTGTGCCATTGGACTAACTACAGGGAAATGGGAAGCCAGCACAAGTGATCCCTTTGTAATGGGCACAAGAGTCAGCTTGCCGACTGCTTGCTGGGTAGTAGTCAGCGCAGAAGAATCGCGTTGCTGTAGGTTTTCCACTTTGACGTCCGCTGTGGTCAAAATTTGTCCAGCGGGAAGGTCGCGCGTTGCTACCAGTTGAGGATAAGTAACCTGCACAGTGGGCAATTGCTGGGGAACGGGTTGGGTGCTCATGCGATAGCCGAGCCAGGCGGTAATAACGGCGCCTAGCGCTAAAGCCACAGCTATCGTACGCATCAAGGTGCTATTCATATTCTTGTTCGCCCCTTCGTTGTTGGTCTCAAAGCGTGATGCTTGCCGAACCTTCCAAATCGGTAGGCAGCTTTGGCACATCGCCAATCCCGGGAAGACTTAATGCAGGCATCATGGGATCAGTTGCATAACCGCGATAAACCACACGTACTGTCATGGTGCTGCCTGCCCAATTAATAGCTACATTCCCCCCCGTCACAGCAGTTTTAGCCTTTTGGGGCAACCACGCCAATGCAGTGTCAATGGTACTGCGTACACGTGTTTCCACAGCCTCATTGAAACTGGTGGTATCCGGATAAACCAGCGGATTCACGGCAATAGCGGCACGGGCACCTTCAGCTGCGGCATGGGTAAATGACTGCTGCAGCATCATGGTGACGGCGTAGCTCACCAGCGCATAAAAAATGGCGAAGAACAGCGTAAACAACAATGCAAATTCAATAGCTGCTGCCCCAGTTTGGCGGGATTTCACCCGGTAACTTAGCTGCCGATTCACCAGTTGAACCCTATATTGGAAATTAGACCTGTCGCTAACATCGCGCCAAATGGCAACCAGCGTTTTTTTGTAGGGCCCCGGCCGAAATAGGCCGTATATTGCATTACCGCTAGTGCACAAATGCCGCTCATCAACCCGGCAACAGCAAAGCTAGCGAGCACAACCTGCCAGCCACCGAGGCACGCAATTGCCACTAATAATTTGACGTCTCCTGCTCCCAACCAGCGCATGAGGTAGGCTGGAAGCGTCAGCAGCAAGGCAAGCAGAAGGCCCAGTAGTACGTCCACCCAATTACCACCGAGTACTGCATGGCCAGCGTAGGCTAGGTAAGCGAGGCCACCTATCACAGCGCTCAGGCTAAAAACATTGGGGATACGGCGCGACAATGCGTCAGAAAGCATGATCCCCAAGGCCCAGGAGATGATCATCCAATGTGCGGCAAGCAAACTTCTGCCCTTAAGTGCTACCGCTAGTAAGTGCTGTTTGTATTCTGGTGAAAATAGTCGTGACTGCCGTCCTGATTGGTGTGATAAAAGCCACCAGCGCAACAGCCACCATGGCAGCTATCAGGGCATATTCAATAGCACTTGCGCCTTCCTCATCATGGTAAAACTCCACTAGTTTTTTCTTGATTTTTTTCATGTGACCCTCTGCTATGTGAGTGATAACTAAATAAAGCTGATCCCCTACAGCAAACAACTATATACCTCACTTTAATGGTTGACTATATCCCTCAACCATATGACTTGCGCCTTTTATCTCCTTGTAATTAAGAAAACTTTTCTTTGTAGCGTTTGAGCTACAAACTCAAATCGCACTACACGTACTAGATCATATTCCACTCAACCCGGTTACGGCCTTGAGCTTTGGCCCGGTAAAGCGCCTCATCCGCAGCCCTCACGAGATCGCCGATCTTTCCTTCCTGATTTGGGATAATGGTTGCCCCGCCTAGCGAGATCGTCACAATTCCATTATTTGAGAACTCATGCTTGATCTCGAGCTCAGCCACCGCAGAACGCAGCATTTCGCCCATGGTCTTGGCGTCATTCATGGGCGTGTGAAATAGCACAATGGCAAATTCTTCACCGCCATAACGGGTTACGAGATCTCCTGCGCGCTTGACGCAGGCATTGAGTGCGCTCGCTACCAGCTGCAGACATGTATCGCCGGCTGGATGGCCGTAATTGTCGTTGTAGAGTTTGAAGTGGTCGATGTCGAGCAAGATCAATGACAGAGGTACTTGCAGGCGCACAGCCTGATGCCAGCTCAGGTCAAGCCGCTCATCAAACCGACGGCGATTACCTAGCCCCGTCAATCGGTCTTCCCAAGAGGCATTCTCGAATGAGATTTGCTTGAGCAGAATATCCACCAGCACACGTCGTGTTTCAGTGGCTGAGAACCATAATGTCACCGCCAACATAACCAGCATTGGCAGCACTACACGTACCAGCTCTCCATGCAGGAAAGGCAGCATTAGCACGAGCGGTGTCAGCACACCTGCGGTAAAAGTCAGGAAAAACGGCAGCAACACAACTAGTCGAGGTAACGCCGTCGTAATAGCGATTACCATCATGATCAGCACGATGTTCTGTCCAGTACGTCCCAGCCACGGGAGTGAAATTGCTAACGCACCCCAACCCAGTCCAGCCAGGAAGGCAGTGGCGATGTGGCGATTGATGTCAACATGGTTTGTGCGCAAACCATTATCCATCCAACTGGTGCCCCCGATGCGCCAGTGCGCAGCTGATGCAACCAATAACCACATATACCAGGCAACTGCCGCGATAACATTTATTTGAATCACCAGCACGATGGTAGACACCAGGCCGATGATGGCCGTGATCAGGAAGGCGCGATTCCGATAGCGATACACATGCTTGAGCTGCTCCCTCGCCAGCGCATGCGGATCGAAATTCGCGGTTTTGAACGCAGAGTCCATATAATGGTCTTTTTTTTATTTTATGCCGCCCAATGCAGCTGTTTTTATCGCATTCTGCTTCCCAAAAATTGCCTGTGCCACCTATTAGAATAGCCAGCTCAAGCTGAACAAGAACCAATGTAATCTACCGGCCCGCACTGCCATGGTGCAAGCGCTAACGACAATCGGCTTTTTTTTCCGATATACGGCAAATACTTGTATTAATTCAACATGCTGCGAAACATGAGAAATACACCACATACTGTGGTGTATTTAGGGTAGCGTTACCAGATAATGTGGTTTATGATGTACTCATCACTAGGGCAGAACCTGCCGCTGGAAATCCATTACCTGTCGCGCCAAAAGCCACTGGCGCGACGCCAAGGAGGGAATCATGGCAATCAAAATCGAAAAGAAAATCACGAGCTACAACGTCGTTAGCGAAGAAGACAAAGCAAACGCGGCAGCACCTGCCCCAGCAGCAGCTGAGTCAAAACCTTCCACCGTTGTGCAAATGGGTGAACCGCTGAGCCGCCCCGACATGCTGGTGGGCAACACCTATAAGATTAAGACGCCAGTCACCGAGCACGCGCTCTACATCACTATCAACGACGTCATCATGAACGAAGGCACCCCACAGGAGCACCGCCGCCCGTTCGAGATCTTTATCAACTCCAAAAACATGGAACACTTCCAGTGGATTGTCGCCCTCACACGCGTCATGTCCGCCGTATTCCGCAAAGGTGGTGACGTCACTTTCCTGGTGGAAGAGCTACGCAGCGTATTCGATCCCAGCGGCGGTTACTTCAAAAAGGGCGGCAAATATATCCCCAGCCTGGTAGCTGAGATCGGCGAAGTCGTTGAACAGCACTTGCAGGAAATCGGCATGCTCAAGAAGAGCGAGCCCGATGAACACCAGAAAAAGCTCATTGCTGAAAAGCGTGCTGAGTACATGGAAAAAATCACTCAGTCTGGCGCGGAGATCAATAACGAAGGATTCCCCGCAGGCGCTCAACTATGCGCAAAATGCAGCACCAAGGCTGCCATCATTATGGATGGTTGTTTGACGTGTCTGAATTGCGGTGAGAGTAAGTGTGGTTGATTAGGACACTTAATATAAGAAACTTCTGATGATGTTGTGGGCCGCACCATAAGTTCCTAGTTTTTACACCAATCGCATTAACCTATGCCCGCTTTAGCGGCTTTTCTATGTCTGCTAAAGCAGCCATTTGCCTGCAGGCGAGGGACTCGTTAGCCGAAAATCTACTGCCCGGAAAAAGTAATCGACGTACTTCGCGGCCCAAGTGCTTGGGCTAAGCCGGCAGGGTCGTCCACTCGGCCAATGCGTGTGTAGGAATACGTCGAGTTAAAGGTCGAATAGAAGACGACTAGAGTGTCGTCACCATAGAGCATAAGATCGCCATTACGGATGATTCCTGGCCGGCTCGCATTGGCAGGCAGCGATGTCGGCAACTTAGCATGCTTCTCGTTGCCGTTAAGCTCTTCCATGTGCAGCGTCAGCGGCAATTGCGCGGCAAATGCACGCGCGGTGTTGTTGTCGGCAAGGGTAATTGCAAAGCGACGTTCGTTGATGACCATCCACATACGTGACTCCTTGGGCTTCTCAGAGGCGTCAACGGCAGCCAGGCGGGAGGAAGAGGGCTCTCCGGCGTGGCAAACGCCGACTACTAGCAGCCCGAGAAGGATACTCAGTATTCGCGGGAACAGGATTCGATCATGGTAGTGCATTTCTATCTCCTTGATCCAAGTGCGGCCCAGACCAACTCGGCGCCACGGCGGGAGGTTGTGATGGCTGTCCTGGTCTGCCACACGCCTTAGCATTAACCTCGAGGGCTTGGTCTTCCATTTGCGGTAGTTATCCAAAACTGGCTGCTACTACTTCAGGTGAGCGCGAAAAAACTCGGTCAGCCTGGAAAATGGAATCTTGTCCATTCGGTCATAAAGATCCACGTGATCCGCATTGGGCACTATCACCAACTCCTTGGGATTCGAAGCCGCCTTATAGGCATCTTCGGAGTAATAGCGTGAGTGAGCATTTTCTCCCGCCACCAGCAGAATTGCGCGCGGCGAGATCATTTCGATGTTTGCATACATCGGAAAGCTGAAGAACGACATCGGAGTCGTGGCCGTCCAGGCCGTTGTAGAGTTGATACTCCTCGGATGGAAGCCACGTGGTGTCCTGTAGTAATCGAAAAAGGCGGCCAAAACAGGATCGGGATTCTCGGGCAAGGTCTCAGGAAGCACTCGCTGCCCTTTCACAATATTGCCCTTTTCGTCAAACGGGACCTCGTGATAGCCAATTGAATACTTGCCACTTTCCGCATCTATCCACCGTTGCTGGCTAAGGTAGTTAATGACGTTGCGGCGCTGCTCCAGGGTATAACTATCTTTATAGCCGCGACTCATGCTGCGAGACATGTCATACATGGAAGTTGTGGCGACCGCTTTGATGCGCGAATCGCTCGTTGCGGCAGTGAGTGCCATACCGCTAAAGCCACAAATGCCGATGACGCCGATGCGATTGCGGTCAACGTTCGACTGCAGGCCAAGAAAATCCACGGCAGCGCTGAAATCTTCGGTGTTGATGTCTGGCGAAGCTACATTGCGCGGCTCGCCACCGCTCTCTCCAGTATAGGATGGATCGAATGCGAGCGTCACGAATCCGCGTTCCGCCATCTTTTGAGCATACAATCCCGACGACTGTTCCTTCACGGCACCGAATGGGCCGCTAAGGGCAAGGGCGGCAAGCTTGCCGTTGGTATTTTTCGGTTGGTACAGGTCAGCCGCCAGAGTAATGCCGTAGCGGTTCTTGAATGTCACTTTTTTGTGAGTAACCTTGTCACTTCTGGCGAAAGTTTTGTCCCATTTGTCGGAGAGTTGTATTTTCGACTGTGCGACGGCTGGCTCGGGGGCCATCCCCCAGACGCTCAAAGCGGCAATGCCGACCGTCAGCATTTTCAACAGATTGCGGAAACCCGTGTCCGGGGAGTGCTGATATGCGAGGGCGATTCCGACTTCGTTTTGCTTGTTCATAGTGATTTCTCCTGGTGATCTGTATTCAAAGGGAAAGAGTTGCGTTATCAATTACAAAACGGTATTTCACATCGCCCATCAACATCCTCTCATGGCATTATTGATCTCATCTGCCAAGTCGGGACTCGATCAGTCATGAATTTCTGCCTCTGCCAAAAGTCGTTTCCATGGCCTGAATTTTCCTCTGCCCCCATTAGCTTGATAAGCCAGTACAATCTTGATGTTATTGTGAGAAAAATTCAGCAATGGCCCAGACGAAGTTAGATGATTTGCAAGCTTTTCTTGCCGTGGCGCGGTATCAAAGCTTTACCAAGGCCGCAGCCAGGCTGGGCATTACGCCGTCCGCCCTGAGCCATACAATCAGGGCGCTCGAGGAAAGGCTGGGTGTGCGCCTGCTGTCACGCACGACCAGAAATGTAGCGCCGACAGAGGCGGGTGATAGACTCATGCGTTCTATCGCTCCACTTTTCGATCAGATAACTGCAGAAGTTGAAGCGCTTGGGGAGCTACGGGATAAACCTGCCGGGACGATCCGAATCACCTGTTCTGACGATGCCATCGAGTTGTATCTGAGGCCGGTGCTTGCGACGTTCTTGAAAAGCTATCCGGACATCACACTAGAGCTCTTCGTCGACTATGGATTCACCAATATAGTCGAAGAGCGCTTCGACGCCGGAATACGCCTGGGGGAAGCGATCAGCAAAGACATGATTGCGGTCCGCATCAGCCCAGATTGGCGCCTAGCTGTGGTGGGATCACCAGCCTATTTCGAGCACCATCCTCCACCTTCGACGCCCCACGAGTTGACGAATCACCTTTGTGTGAACATACGGCACCGGCCATCAGGCGCTATCTACGCATGGGAGTTCGAAAAAGATGGCAAAGCATTTACTGTCAAGGGCGACGGCCAGCTCGTCTTCAACAGTATTGTCCATGTGCTCAACAGCGCTGTAGATGGGATCGGCCTGGCATACGTTCCCGAAGCGCTCGCCGCGCCCTACCTAGCCGATGGCCGGCTTAAGGAGGTTTTAGCTGCCTGGTGTCCGTATTTTCAGGGTTTCCACTTGTACTACCCGCACAGACGCCAGGCTTCCCCAGCCTTTTCCGCCTTTGTCGACGCAGTGAGATATAGAGGCTAGTAGCTGCAAGACTGATTGTAATTGCCCATACGGGAAGTGATTGCAAATTATGTGGTATTCACTAGACAACCGGTCTACTATTAATTATAGTCTCGCCATGAACACAGTCTCTGAAGTCTCCGCCCAACGTGAGCATATTTTGAAGGTCGCCCAGAGCATAATTGGCAAAAAAGGGTATGCGGCAGTTGGGCTAACTGAAATTCTCACTGAGGCCAAAGTCCCAAAAGGGTCGTTCTATTATTACTTCAAATCCAAGGATGCGTTTGGTGAGGCTTTGCTTAAGCACTACTTTGATGGATATCTGGCCGAAATGGACAATATCTTGGAGAGTGCGGACAAAACCAGTGCCGAACGCCTGATGAGCTACTGGTTGCATTGGCAGAATGCCCAAGAGAGTTTTGACTGCCAAGGCAGATGTTTGGCGGTCAAGCTTGGAGCTGAGGTGTCAGACTTATCGGAATCAATGCGTTTAGCATTAAACACAGGAACTGCAAGCATCATCCATCGTCTTGCCAAGACAATTACAGAGGGTGTTGCAGATGGCTCTCTCAGCATTAAGAGTAATGCCCGTGATCTTGCCCTTATGCTATATCAGTTATGGCTGGGGGCGAGTCTGATGTGCAAGATCACACGCAATAAAGCCCCTTTAGAGAATGCAATGGCGGCCACCAAAGCCATATTGAATCTCAAGTAGGAAGAAACCCCCTTTTTTTACGTAGTTATAGACGACTGGTCTAGTAGTTGAACATTTGTAATG
>Ga0196972_1000907_pt1 | contig 10536 bp, 12 predicted proteins | sample S1v_2013CmetaG_FD_148618 | JGI IMG/M metagenome (GOLD analysis project Ga0196972, IMG submission 148618) | Soil microbial communities from Anza Borrego desert, Southern California, United States - S1+v_20-13C | ecosystem: Environmental > Terrestrial > Soil > Desert | place: USA: California... | reverse complement strand
ATAGGACATCTAATAGGTTTCCGCTTGTTGTTTAATACTATTACTGTTTAAATTAGTAACGACGGGGCCATGGGGGATCAGACCGAGTATCACACAAGAAGTACCTTGACCTATGGTAGGTCATCAAAACTTCATCTCACCCTGGCTCGTTAATATCAAACTCACATTTTATTCAAAATAAAACCAAATGATCCTTAGGGAAAGGTAGATGGGGAAGTTCCCGCCCAAAACTAGCCGTTAACTTTTTGGCGGGAAATTTAAATGTCCGAGGTTTTTTTTCCGAGTCCCAGTTTATGGTCCGGCACGGCCACCCTTGGTCCAAGCTTAAGACCCCCTAATCTCAATATCGAGATTAAAAAATTTTAACTGAAGGGTCGGAAATTCTAGAATTTCCGTCGGAAGGGAATTCCAGAAAAAGACGTCACCTACCCACATATCATGCATTCCTCTACCGATAAACAAGTTTATTTCAAATAATAAACTTACGAGAAATGGTAGAAGGAAATCCTCCCCAAAGAGACCCCTTTTGAGGGAAAGATGACCCATTTTTAATCTTCCAACTTAATTCAAAATAAATATTTTAAACAATTTTTTTCCATCCAAATCTCTCGCCGAACAAACCTGCATACATAGTGTCCCAGACCTCTGACCTACATTTTCAATGCAAGCCTACGAACTTACCGATGATCAGATTTTGGAACGTATACAATTAACTAGCAACGCCAGCCCGAGTGCCTTGAATGAAATGAAAACCAAAATGCCAAAGTTTCGCAAAGCCATGGCAAGTGTTACAGCAGGAGAAATACAGTACTATCGCTTGGGTCTTTCAAAGACTATGAGATCCATGAAAAAGGATGGAAAGCTCCCAGCTTCCGAACAGACTATAGCTATTGAAGCATCTGTGGGCAATGAGCAGCACCTACGATGTTCCATAGCCTCTTTGAGATGGTGTAACAAAATTTGCAATAATGCTTACAACGAACACACTACTCATACTTGTAAACAACGACCAAGCATTGGAAGAGATACACAGAGAACCTTACTATTTTGCGTTGGCTGTTATCTGGTTCAATATTGTTGTAAACAATGTCAACAAGAAGATTGGCCCAAACATAAAGGTATCTGCGGGAACCCTAACAGCCTGGCAAGGGAAATGGGGCCACAAAAATGTGTATTTGCAAGCCAAGACCTCGCAACTGGAGAGAGAAAGCAAATTCTAGTAGACCCCAGAGACTTGGAGACAAGACCCGGGCAATAAGCACTAAGTTTATCGACATGTCAAAAGATCTTTTATTGTATCTAGGACAATAAATTCACTACTCTACCGATAAACAAGTGTATTAGTTATAGCAACCCTACGAGAATTTGTAGGGGGATTCTATCCAAGGATCTTCCTCTCGAGAGAAAACATAAAATCTTCCAATAATCTATCGGGGAAATTTGTGGTTAAGCCCAGTGCCTAGTGTGATAGGTCAATTTCTTCGTTACCCTATCATAACCACGCACTTTTTCCCAGTGTGAACAATATAGCATAACAATATACGGCTCGTCTTCTGTTCCCGCAATATTATATCCAAATTCTGTCTTCCCTACATGTATCATGCCTGAAACAGCACAAAATGCAATTTCCACAGTTAGTGGATACTCTTTCGTGACTTCATCCAATACGACGTGCTCTTCAGCAAAGTGTTGTGGTCTAAAATCCATGTCGGTAATGATGCTACAGCGTTCTTCGATTTTTTTGTATACTTTTATGGGGGAAGTGAAGAGATAAGGTACAAAGGTAATGTTTTCGTAAGCATGTTTGAATCTTTCGATAACTGTCACCAGGTTGCCATCTTCTTCGTAGGGAATTGTAATATTATTCAACGGTATTTCACTCATGTGATGAGTTGTATAGCAGTAGTCACCATCTTCGGTTTCTGTTGTCGTTTGCACAAGTTGATAACATGGGAAAAAATCTCTTCCGAGAAGCCGACCAATCATATGAACAATGTGATGAAACTCCTTACTCACGCGACGCAAGTTATGCATCGCGGTTACGTTGAGTAATTCCACAATGATATGGATAACAAAGTATTCTTTGGTATTGGCCGGGATGCGTAGCGTGGCCATTATGGGAGCTTCCGATTCAGTGTCGAGTGGTTCAACAGCAAGTGTGCGTTTCATTGTGGGTTTTGATTTTGGCCGATTTATGGATGTTCTCTGGGATAATGGGGTAAATTTCGGTCGGTTGATTCAACCCGACTTCACTCTCCGTACGAACAAGGGGTAAATTTCAGTCGGCGAGACATTTAAATTTGCGAGAAAAAAAACCCCGGACCACGCCCCTACTACAATGCCACAAAGTAAAAAACGTAGCCTATCCTCTCGTGCTGGACTTGTCTTCCCCTGCGGGCGTCTTCGACGCCATCTGCAAAAAGGTCGGTTTGCCCCTCGTGTTGGTAAAGGAGCACCGATCTATCTTGCCGGCGTGTTGGAATATCTGTGTGCCGAAATCCTTGAACTCGCTGGAAACCAAGCGAAGGAAGGAAAGAAAAAACGCATCGTACCTAGACACATTATGTTGGCCGTCCGCCAGGACAGTGACTTTGAGAGATTTCTTCGCGACGTTTCTTTCCCATACAGTGGCGTTCAAGTTTCAATAATTCAACCCGAGTTGCTTCGTGTTAGGAGGAGTGACAAGCATAAAACAAAGGAGAAGAGTAGAAATGATGTGAGAAGTGAGGATGTTACTGAAGATTGGTAAGGGTAAATAAATCTACATTTATGAATTCTCCTTTTTTTTCTCTCGGTAGACGAGTCACTGCATAATTTCCTATTCTTTCTCCCCACAAACTAATGGACCCAGAAACCATTAGCGCAACCCTAACAGAAGAAATCAACTGCTTACGCACTACCACTTCCGCTGGACTTGTTGTTACAGATCCGAATGATGGATCTAACCATTATACCATAAACAAACCCGCCAACGATGCAATTATCCAAGAAGTTGATTTCGACCAGTTAAATGGTCCGACGACATAGGGGGTTATCACTAAATAAACTATTTATTCAGAATAAGAGGGGTTATTACATATTTGCTCTATTAAGTTGTTCATTTTCGCGTTCCAGATTCACAGTTCTGTTGATTTCGGCTATGTTCTGTTGATCTAATAACAAGGGACTGGATATATCCAATCCTGACATATTGGAGACATTTGTCTTCGCATTTGTTTCAGCATTGTGTTTCTTTTCATACAAAATTGTTCTATAGGCGTCTGTCTCTTTCTTCAATTGTTTGATTTCATTATCTCTTTTAGTAATTTCGGTTTCATATGCGTCCACAAGTTTTTTCTTTGCGTCTTGGTATTCAGTGTGGAACAATTTACCTTCAGCTTTCCGTTCTTCAAGTAACTTTTTGAAATTTTCTTGATGTTCGTCTCGTAATTGTGTTACTTCTTTCCGATGTTCATCTCGTAATTGCGTTACTTCTTTCTGATATTCATCTCGTAATTGTGTTACTTCTTTCCGATGTTCATCTCGTAATTGCATTACTTCTTTTCGATGATTGTCTTGAAATTGAAATATTTCTTTCTGTTGATTGTTTTGTAATTGCACTATTTCTTTTTGTTGATTGTCTTGTCGTTGGCTGATGTCTATCTGATGAGCATAATTAATATCTTGGATTTGCTGTTGATGAGCAATCTGCTGTGTTCTAGCTGCATTGTCTGTGTCTTGCTGTAACTGATCCCACTCTAATTTTGCATCAAGGTGTGCCCTAGCTAGTAATGTTTGTGCGTCCATGGTTTGATGACGTGCCAACTAACAAAAACTATTAACCAATATAGTGCAAAATGTACCTTTTCTGCTTTCTCCATTTCCATCAGTCGTTCTTGAAGACGTAAACTTTCAGTCATTCTTACTGAATAAAATTCAAGCAACAACCGATCGAATTCTGAATTTGTAGATGTACCACACAGGTTGGGAGCTTCGGCTAACTTTCTAAAGAACCTGTTAAGACAAAAATGAGTTAAATAACATACTTATTTGTAAAAAGTTGCGTAAATTGTGAACAAAAGCGTGTTGGGAATTCACCTTGTTGTACTTCTTCAAAATATTTCGACACTTTAAACTTTAACAAGAGATAATATTTTATCTTTGTGACACGCTTAGCCACAAATTCGGCACTGTAGAATTGTTGAAATACAGCCACAACTTGATCTACCGAATCAGACCGTGATAACAAGCCCTGGAAAAAACAATGTGATTCTGAATGTCTTGTAATTTCCAGTGTTTCAACAGGGCGCACTGAGTTGTCTGTAGTTGAGTGTGCGTTAGAAGAAATAGGCACACATGAAGAGGTGGCGTGCATCGAAAGTTTTGCAGAAGTTTACTAAGTTCCGGGAAACTCGTACGCTTTGGAAGTATTTGGTCGTTGATTTGCAGCATTGGCCATGTTGTGTTCCGTGGTTGTCAGAAATTTTGTTGGCCATGGTTTTACAGAAAATGTCGCGAATAGAGTTCAACGAGTCATCAGTTTATGTTTGACACTTTGGATAAAGTTACTCCTGTTTGATCCTTCCTACAAAATGTACGTAGAAAACGGAGCGGTGAGCAAATCCACTCTTTGTCCACATCAATTTCAATCCATTTTTATTTGGTGGTGCGGCCCTCCATAACTTTAGTTCACGATTTTCACCACCTTGACGCATATCCTCAATATTGCTTTGGTGCTCCCATCGTATTAAGGGCCGTAGGAAGACGAGCATCTGCTCTGTAGATTCTACCAAGCGACAGTCTTCGAACGCATGACTGGCAGCTACTTCCTCCCAAATAGATTCCGTCCCAGGAAACCAGGAAAATCGAATAAAGCAAGGGAATTGAATAGATTTGTCGATAGCTCTTCTATAGCACTTTACCATCGTGTCCATAGATGGTAACCCTTCTCTTGGCAAGTAGGAAACTTTCGCAGCTTTAACCTCTGCCATAATATTGGCACTTATAGTCTCCTCTAATTCTGTGTTGTACTCAAACAGTCCCTCGAAAGGTGAATTGTAGGATGGTAGTTGTAAGCAACCTGGCATATCTGAGATTAGGATACAGCCAGATTTGCCGAAAAGATGCCCCATCAAATGGTATAGTGTTTTAGTTAGGGTAACAATCTGAAAACACGTTCCATCAAGTTTATGCGCCGATGAAGACACGAAATAAATGTCCGAGTATTCTGAAAGTTCTGCAGTAACCCAGGAATGTTTCTTTCCGTTTTCAGCAATAGCACCAGTCGAAATTATTTCCTCCGGTGTAATTCTTGGAGGTGAATCTGCAGTTACCATTTGGATGTATTCATCTGTAACTTCGGTAGCGAGTAACTTTAGTTCCAACTTTGGAGTGAACAGGAGGATCCAAAGATGGCTTTCCAGACGGTAACGATTGAATAACCCAGCCTCTTTAACATGAATAAGGCCCTGTTTAGATTTTGGATTCAACATTGCTGCAGCAGTTGTTATGGCGTTGATCAGGAAATACCACAACTCAACCATAGTTACGTTGTCTGGTAACGGACGGAAATCTCTACCAAAGAAGGTTGACAAGAGTCTAAATCTTTGCGTAGTCGGATGTGATGAGACAACATCCCGCCAGTGTTTGGAAACAGCAAATAGACGTTGATAATGCTGTGGCCATCGCATGATACAACAGTTAATAATTTGATTCACGACATCGGAGGGAAGAGAAGTAACGTTAAAGGTCTGGTCCGTTACGGAATGCTCCGTAGCGCCTGGGAGTAGTGTTCGCTTGGTCATAAGGGGATGGCCTGTGTCAAGGCAGAAAAGTATCGCGCGAAACAAAGTCAGAAAACTCAGCTGTTCAGCTGTGTTTGTCTCAGGGGTTCAAACTAGGGGTACGCTACAGGCCCGTGGAACTGCGACAATTTACACCCCTCGCAGGATACTGTAGGAGATCAAGTAGTTTATATTTTCAGGTTGTTAAATTGTCGGGGTGTCTCCCATTTTCGATATACAGCATCACTGTAAAATATTTTGGTACCAACCGGGGCTGCAGCGGCGCAATGTGGAGGTGCGTTCCCAAGTACTGATTTAGCAGTTAGATCGTGCATGTACGACTGCGCTTGCTCTAGAGCTCCTTGTACAATAGCCACATAGAGAAGATGGTTATCGCCTTGCGTCATTCGGTCCAACTCTTCTATTCAGATTATTAACAACAATTTTGGAGACGAGATTATTGAGCGAATCTTTGATTACAAGAGGAGACACACGCAAAGTTCTTGTAATCAAAGATTCATTCGATAATCTCGTCTCCGAAATTGTTGTTAATAATCTGAATAGAAGAGTTGGACCGAATGACGCAAGGCGATAACCATCTTCTCTATGTGGCGTATCCGGTTCAATTAAGTCATCAACCAGTCTGTTCACTAAAAGAAACACGTTTTCTTGGGCTGATTCTTCCTGCGCAGACAGTTTGCTTGTGTGCATGATGTAAAACTATTCTACGCAATTTTTTGACGCCAACAAAAGTAAGGCTAGCTAAAGAGTCCACTTTGTGGATGTGCCGGCACGAATAGCGTGTGTAAAAATTTCGGCGTGGTTTTGTTTTCTTCCGCGAAGCGAATTGTGTACTTCACTGAATCTCAGTGCTAGGTTGTTCGACCCACTGGTTGTAACGCATGCACGATTTCGTAATTGTTTCCTCCTACTAGGATAATGTATGGTTAATCTTAAACTACTGTTGCTTAATATTAAACTGAATGTACATTGCTGGAGGTTAATATTAACCCCAGCTGTTCACCTACTGTTATCTTCTGTGGTTAATATTAAACGTTACGGATAATATTAACCCCCACTATTCACCTACTGTTTTCCCCCCATGTGGATAATATTAAACGTTATGGATAATATTAACCCCCACTGTTCCCCTACTGTTTTTCCCCCATGTGGTTAATATTAAACGTTATGGATAATATTAACCCCCACTGTTCACCTACTGTTTTCCCCCTATGTGGTTAATATTAAACGTTACGGATAATATTAACCGACTGTAATTCTGTACTGTGGTTAATATTTACCATCTGTATTCCTTTGTGTGGTTTAATATTAAACGCCCTGGTAAATATTAAACAAGTGATACAGAAAACAAATGATAGTCAGGTTAATATTATCCAGACATTGTCTAATATTAACCTAACGTGTTATTCATCTAGGTTAATATTAAACACGGGTCAGTTGCACTATTGTTATAGCCTGTGTCGTCACTATTGAATGAAATGGTATTGTTAGTGTATAGCGGTAACTAGTTTACGAATTGTAACTCTACACGGCGATAATGGGCTTCTTAGTGGAGTAATCTATCGGTAGGAATTCGTACTATCCTCTGGAGCGCATAGTCTACCAGTGAAGATAATTTAAGTAAGCCCGTTTTAGACCGAAATTTACCGCTATAAATACCAACACGAAGACAGAAAGGTTGTACAACGTTTAATATTTACCGCAAAGAAAGTTTCGTAAAAGTGCAAACTCACCGTACCGTGAGGTCCAGTTGACATGTCAAGCAAGAAAAACACCAAAACACCGCCGCAAAAAAGAAAACAGGGCCACTCACGCGCTCCAGAAACTGTAAAACGTGCCAAGGAACGTTCTCACCATCTTTACGTAACGTTGCATTAGCCGTTTACACTAAACGAAATTAACTCACTAACGAAAGTTTCTGCAAAGGACGCGGCAAATTGGAACAGTATACCTAGCGCTTACCGTGACCCCAAGGCGGTTCGTGCATTCTTGGGCAATGAGATCGTACCAGAAGGTAAAGGTACTGGTGTAAAATCGATACTTAACGTACTGGGGTTCAAAAAGGTATGATGAAACCCGTACTGTGTGCTAATTATGATAGTTGTACACCTTGGTCTTTCAACCAGAAGCGTTATCCCCCATAGAAAAACTTTTCCTCACTGAAAATGAAGCATACTTCGCGGTACGTTACATTTTTTCTTCAGTGTTTGACTGAGTTAGACCAGTGATTCGCGAATTAGACGTACTATGAACCTTATAACTCTTGCTGAAATTAAGAGGAGAGAAGAGCAGGAAACAAGAACAGGTCAAGAGAGTAATACAAACGTGGAGGAAGAATCAGTGGCGCATGGCCGGGGCGAAATCTTACAAAACAACCGAACCCCTTCACAAAAAAGCAAGAAGCGTAATCGCCCAGAAGAATCTCCATCCGAATCTGAAGACCAAACCAAGAAGAAAAGAACGAAAGTACAAACTCCAGGAAGTGGAAAAGTTAGCCATAAGAAGCGATCCAAGAAGAGAGAGGAGGAATCTGTAGAAACAGACGAAAGCGTAAGTCGAGATTCCGTCGAGAAAAGGAAAAAAACTCATCAAGAAGCACAGTCTAATGTGAACACGGAGGGAGGAGAGGAAGAGAACCAGGGACGAACCTCTAGCCAAAAGAGTAAAAAACGTACCCGTTCAGAAGAAGAGGAACCCTCATCCGAAATTGTGGACCAAAGACACAAGAAGAAAACAAGAATACAAACTGTAGAAGAAGACGCAAATATGAGTGAGGATGATACATCTCTCCTAATGGAAGATCTTGAACGAATCGTCTACGATGACGTGGATTTTACGCCAATTGATTCCACGCCCACAACAACAACAACAACGACGACAACAACAGCCCCAGCGGAAAAAACCCACAGCGAAGACAACCATTCGGTCACTAGAGAAGGAAGTGGATCTGCTGTTGCAACCGCCTTAGGATCCTCTAACCTTAATCCTGCAACTACAATATTGGTTCCTCAACGTGATTCAAGTACAAACCATACTCTCCCGACCATTGGTTCATCTCAACCAACGTTACCCACCCCCAATTCGATACAAGCTAAAACAAGAAACTCGGTCACACCAATGGGTAATACTACCAAAGATGAGGTGGAGGAAGAAGGAGAAGAAGAAGAGGAAGGAGAACCTAAAAAGAGCAAAAAGAAACACATTAGCAAACATAAGAAGACCAAAGAGAAAAAAACCATAACCACAAAGTACACATATTCTAGTTATTATGTACGTGTGCTATTATCCTCTTTAACCTTCCTTCTTCAGGAGTACGTTCTTAAACAGTTACAAAAGCAATCAGGAAGAACTACGGATTCAGTAATCAGCGCTGAAACTATTCCAGAAACAACTTCCAAGGTATTATTACATCCATCATCTGACCATAGCAGGCTCGTAGCTTAGTACTAGATGCCATAGCCGGTAACAAACTCTCCGAAATAAAAGAGTGTCCTTTCTGTGAAAGTATTGCTACAAAGGAGTACTGTACTACACGGAATTGTCCTGGCCCTAATATGGTGAAGTCGGTTGTACGATTAACTAAACCGCCGGCTTTCGAAATACGCATCAACAGTTTTATTAAGAAGAATAAAGACTTCTATGGAATGCATTGTCATCACAGATTTGAAAATAGTAGCACTGAAAGATGTGGAAAAATGGTAAAATTGGTTAGAGATTCCGACCAGGCCCCCTTTTTACTTATGAAAACAGATATGCACAGACCTGGATGTAGGTTTTATCAACGTAAGTTATCTAGTCACTTTTGTTTATGAATGTGTAGAAATAGAAGGAGCACAGGAGGAGAACACTATCACGAGAGGATCAAAACCAGCGCAAGATTTTACCGTTTTGGATGATGAAGAACCCTTGCTGCCTGTGGGAAACACCGAAGTTACACGTACGGGGCCTCCTATCGATGTTGCATTGGTCGTATTCGGCAATGATGACAAAGTACGTGGTCTTTCAATTTAATTAACTTATCTACAGAAAAGAGACTTGGTACTGGCTACTCTGAAACCATTAACAAAATCTTCGCGTATTTTGTACGATCCCCAGGTCGCAATACCAAGTGTATTGCTCGACGTATGTTGGGAAGATTTTATGACCAAGATTACATCAGCAATTAACGGTGTGTTTACCAAGATTGTGACTTAACATTTGTCTCAGAATGGGCGCAAACTAATGCACCGAGGTTTGGTATCAATCCCCCTGTTTTTAAAGGTCGTCATTATCTCAACAGCGAAGACGAGCAACAGGAGCATCAACAGCAACGTCAGGAGCATCGACAACAGGAGCAGGAACAGGAAAAAGAACAGGAAAAAGAACAGGAAAAAGAACAGGAAAAAGAACAGGAAAAAGAACAGGAAAAAGAACAGGAAAAAGAACAGGAAAAAGAACAGGAAAAAGAAAAAGAAAAAGAAAAGGAAAAAGAACAGGAAAAAGAGCAAGAACAGGAACAAGAGCAGGAACAAGAACGGGAACAAGAACAGGAACAAGAGCAGGAACAAGAACAGGAACAAGAACAAGAACAGGAACAAGAACAAGAACAAGAACAAGAACAGGAACAAGAACAGGAACAAGAACAAGAACAGGAACAAGAACAAGAACAGGAACAAGAACAAGAACAAGAACAGGAACAAGAGCAGGAACAAGAACAGGAACAAGAACAAGAGCAGGAACAAGAACAGGAACAAGAACAGGAACAAGAGCAGGA
>Ga0196972_1000906_pt1 | contig 10537 bp, 6 predicted proteins | sample S1v_2013CmetaG_FD_148618 | JGI IMG/M metagenome (GOLD analysis project Ga0196972, IMG submission 148618) | Soil microbial communities from Anza Borrego desert, Southern California, United States - S1+v_20-13C | ecosystem: Environmental > Terrestrial > Soil > Desert | place: USA: California... | reverse complement strand
CTGTTTTTTTCTTTTCATGCATTGTATGCGCAGAATTTTGCTGCCCATGATTTTGCTTCGAAAACGGGTATGGCCGATTCGATTTTTCAACTCGCCCGTAAACACCTGATGCATTCGCGCGCAGATAGTGCTGACTATTTCCTCAACATGGGGATTAGCTGGGCAGAAAAAAGCGGCAATCCGCTCTCAATCACCAAATATTATATTGAGAAATCCAACGTCTGCTTTTTTAGGCAGGCTTTACCCGAAGGAATGCAATGGCTTAGGAAAATCAATCCTCTTTTGCCAGGGTTGCCATACCAGTTATTGGAAAAATACTTCTTCTGGCATGGCTTATACTTTCAGGCCATGAGCAGGACGGATTCAGCTTTGTATTATTTCAGGAAATGCCAGTCATTAAATGAACAAAATCAACCTTATCGTAATTGGCTGGTCTATAACCAGCTTGGCATTTTATTTATGGATGCCGAGGCCTTTTCTGATTCCGAAAATTATTTTAACAGTGCCTATGAAATAACCAAAAGGGCGGGCCGCAATGCTGACAAACTGATTGTGATTACGCAATTTGCTGACCTGTATTATAGAATGGGGAACGCTGAAAAATTTGCCCTGTTGATGGATGAACAGCAAAAGTACAGCCGCAAAGAGCGTGCGGATGATCATGTGCATGGACTTATATTCATTGATTGGAATAAAAAGCCGCTCGATGAAAAGGTTGCGTTCATGAAGCAGGTGAACGAGACCCTGGTTCGTTCGGGCAGCCGCGTTAATGGTGCGCTGGCTAACAATTACATTGCACGATTCTACGAAGAAGAGAATGAACCTGGCAAGGCATTAGATTACATACGCCAAAACCAGGAGCTTTTCAACAAGGAGAGTGATATCAAAAATCTTTACTTAAACACGCGCATCGCTTACAGGTTGTTAAAAAAGGCCCGAAGATTTGAGGAAGCTGTGCAGGAGGCTGACCAATTGTTGGTACTAAGAGATAGCATTATTCAATTATCGAATCGGGAGACCTTGCTTGACCTGGAGAAAAAATACCAATCGGAAAGAAAGGAACGCGAACTGGTATTGTTGAACGCCGAGAATGATTTGAACCAGGTTAAACTCATGCGTCAGCGCGAGTTAAGCCTGATGTTGATGAGGGAAAGCACACTGAAGGATTCTGCCTACAGGCAACAGATGGAGTACAACAAGGTATTAGGAAGGGCTAATGAATTAAAACAAAAACAATTGCAGAATGAAAGGGAATTAAAAGCTTCAGTTGACAGGGAAAACAAATTGAAGACTTTACAACTGACAAGGGAGAAAAGGATCAGACTCTTATTGAGCAGTGCTGCATTGTTATTGTTAGCCTCTGGCATCACGATTTTTTTCTTTTACAGGAAGCAACGGGCGAAGAATGCCATCATACGCCAGCAGGCGGATGATCTTGAAATGCTGATGAAGGAAATTCATCACCGGGTGAAAAATAATCTACAGGTGATCTCAAGCCTGCTTGACCTGCAGTCTCTCACAATACGTGACGGGCAGGCTTCCCAGGCCGTGAGAGAGGGTCGCGACAGGGTTTACTCCATGGCTTTAATTCACCAGGACCTTTACAGGGATCAATATGCAAGCGGGATTGAGATCAACGGTTACGTCCGCAAACTGGTAGAAAGTCTCATCCATTCATACAATGCCACGGGGGAAGGTATAAAGCTTGACGTCAAAATCGATGACATTAAACTTGACCTGGACCAGGTGGTGCCGATTGGCCTCATACTAAATGAACTGGTGAGCAATGCACTGAAATATGCATTTCGTAAACAGCCAAATGGAGCATTATCCATTTTGCTTGAAACCACTGATCATGGACTTTTTTTGAAAGTAAAGGACAATGGGCCCGGTTTTCCCCAGGGAATGAATATTTACCAGACAAAGTCATTTGGTTTTAGACTGATCAGGGCCTTTGCACAAAAGCTCAAAGCCAAACTCCATGCTTATAATGACGATGGAGCATGCATTGAATTGCAAATGAGAAAGCCAAAGCCTGTATAACTACGCCGCATTATGAGTGAAATACAAATCCTGATAGTGGAAGACGAACCGGTAATTGCGGAGAACATTGCTCATTATCTCAGCAATAATGATTTCAAGGTGTTTGGCATCGCTTATGACGATGATGAAGCCCTGATGTTCCTTGAAAACGGAACGCCTGATGCTGCCATCCTTGATATTAACCTGGGAAGCCAGTCTAATGGAATTGAACTGGCCCACCTGATCAATGAACGCTTTCGTTTACCTTTTATATTTCTCACCTCATATGCTGACCGGCAAACCATTGAAAAGGCAAAATTGGTGAAGCCCTGGGGATACATAGTTAAGCCTTTCAATGAAAAATCATTGTTGGTTAATATTGAAATAGCCATTTCAAATTTTGCTGCTGCGCAAAACCATGGTCAGCCAATATTGAGTAGGGAAAAAATTAATAAACACCTGTTGAGCCCCGTAAGCGAACGGGAATTTGAATTGCTGAGGTTGATAAATGAAGGAAAAACCAATCACCAGATTTCAGAAGAACTTTCTATTTCCATTAATACGGTTAAAAAGCACATCAACAATGTTTACATTAAGCTGGATGCAGTTTCCAGGTCATCCGCGATTGTGAGGCTTCGCGAGCTTATGCATAAGTAGCTTCAATCGATAATCGGGTTTTACTATCATCAAAAAATAAAAATTACCCGAAGGGGTAAGGGAAAGCAGGTGCTTCTTCGGCAATTTTGTTTTCTAAGCCATTCAGCCCATTCACCAGGGAACTATTGATCAGCGTACCTATTCATTTCAACAATTTAAATTTTCAAGTATGAAGCAATTCAAATTACTGAAGGGTGGCTTGTTCTGTTTATTATTTACAGTATTCGTTGTTGGTTGTTCAAAAAACAAGACTGAAGAGGAGAATGCTGACTGTAAAACGTGTAAAGCCTTTGCAATGGGCGGCATGCCTGAAATAACCATGCAGGTGTGCAGCGAGGCGGAGGAACAGGCATTCAGGAATGAATATGCCGGCAGGGAGATCAGCTGTAACTGATAAATGTTTTCTATTAAAGTGGAATGTGATGAAAAAATTATTCTGCAATTTCATCCTGGTGATGAGTATAGCACTTCCAGGATTTCAATTAAAGGCCCAGGCGCCCGCCAATGATGAATGCTCTGGTGCAATCATAGTAGCTCTTACACCGTTCGGCTCATCGTGCAGCACAACGGTGGGGGCAAGCACATCAGGAGCTACCCGTTCGTTGCCCAATCCTTCGTGTACGAGCACCCTGAATGATGATGACGTGTGGTACAAATTCACGGCTACCACGGAGGCGGTTGTAGTAAGAGTAATGAATGCAGTGAACATTGTTACCGGCCAAAATACGCAAATCGGTTTTGCAATGTATGAACAGGCATGTCCTTCAACCGGCACGCAGGTTTATTGCTCAAACTTTATCACAGCCGGAAGCAGCTACCAGGTAATAGATGGGTTGACCCCGGGACTGGAATATTTCATGCGCTTCTGGGAATGGACGCAGGCAAACTTTGCGAGTTTTGAGTTCTGTGTACAAAGCGTTGCCCAACCGGCTAATGATGAATGCACAGCTGCACAGTTCATTAGCACCTTGCCGGTAGGAACGGAATGTGATTCATCCTATCACGTGACTACGGAAGGAGCAACGGAATCAACGCCCGCGCAACCATGTGGCAATGGTTTTAATGATGATGACATCTGGTTTAGTTTTACCGCAGTCACCAATGCAGTAAAAATTAATTTCTCCGATGCAAAGTTATTGACTACTGCCAGCGGAAACGCGAACCTCGGCTTTGCGCTTTACGAATCAGGTTGCCCGGTTGGAGGAATGGCTGTGGCCTGTAATCCAAATATCGGTGGTGGTAGTGGTAGTGCAATAGCAAGCGGGCTTGTACCTGGCAATAATTATTTTTTACGATTCTTCACTTATGGGACCAATGTGTATGCAGCATTCGATTTTTGCCTGGTAGATGTGAACCTTCCGGCAAATGATGATTGCGCCAATGCGGTAGAACTTACTGTTCAAAACGGGATCTGCCTATCGCCGGTAGCAGGAAGTCTTTATCATGCAACACCTGGGGCAGGAATGGGTTCACCCGCTTGTATTGCACCTTCCAGTTCCGAGGATGTGTGGTACAAAGCGCTGGTTCCCGCATCGGGCAGCCTGGTTGTTCAAACCTCGGCAGTTTCAGGTAATGTGAGTGATTTGGTTGCTGAAGCATATACCGGGATTTGTGGCTCCATGGTGAGAATAGCGTGTGATGATGATGGTAATTCCTCTCCTTATCCATCTGACCACCATCCGCGGTTGGAATTTACAGGACTTACGCCAGGACAAATGGTCTATATACGAATACTTGGCAAAGGAACTATCAACGATGGCCCATTCGCTATTTGCGCCTGGGACAATTCCATCACTCCACCGGTTTCAGATGGAGGCACATGCATATCCGGCTCCTCAATCTCAATCACTGATTCCGGAGTGAACGCATACCGGTGGGTGCCAATTGTAGACGGAACAGGTGACCTGGTAGCAGAAGTGTATGGTGATGGAAATAACCTGGGCGTGATTGAAAGCTCCGTGTATGTGAATCAAAGCGGAACAATAAGAAACAATGGAGCAAATTTTTACCTCGATAGAAATCTTAGTATTGAACCCGCTAATAATTTGCCGGCGAGGATCAGGTATTACTTCAAAGCTGGGGAGTTCAATGCATTGCAGGCAGTGGATGGCACATTAGGCAGTTTATCAGAATTGGTGGTCACAAGAACCGAAACGGGTTGCCTCCCTCAATTTTCGGGACCCCCAACAGGCGTGTTGCCCGGAACGGTGGGTAGTTATGGCTCTGATCATTTTATTGAATTTACCACGCCCTCCTTCTCGAGTTTCTACCTGAATTCAGGGGATGTGTTGTTACCACTCCGGTTTCTCGATTTCACATTGAAGCAGCTTGCCGGTATTAACACCCTGGAGTGGAAAGTAGTAAAGGACAATGAACTGGCCGGGTTTGAAGTGCAGGCATCAGGTGATGGATTAAATTTCATAACTATTCATCATGTAGATGCTGCAGCATTTATAATGGAAAGTGCTGATTCAAGAACATATCATTTTGCTACCCATGATGACGCCGGGCATTTGCTGTTCCGAATTAAAATGTTGGGAAATGATGGTTCGGTGGTTTATTCAGGAATAATCAGGAAGGCAAGCCAATTGCCGGGGGACAGACTGGTTTCTCTTTATCCCAATCCAACGAATGGAGTGGTGAAGGTGGCTGTGACGGGCATTGCAGGTACATTTAATATTTCAGTATTAAATGCGGTGGGAAGCCAGGTTTTGCAACTCAATGACCTACAGATTACTTCATCCTTTTCAATTGATTTTTCAAAATTCCCTTCAGGCGTTTATTTTATAAGAATTGCGGATAGGAAAACGAACAAGGGATACTATGGGAAACTGGTGAGGCGGTAATTCGTGGTTGATATTAGCAATTTCGCATTTAAATTAGGAATTAGGAATTTGGAATTTGCCGGACACCTAAGTACAAGAAACCCTTTTCTTATAGCAGAGAAGGGTTTTCAGGGCATTTAGCAACCCCAAAGTCCCAAATTCCTAACCCCAAATTCCCATTGCCAGATTCCAATGCCAAATTCAATGGCAAAATTCAACAAAACCTATTCCTCCAAATAAACCTTCCCCTTACTCACCTTCAATTTATACCCAACGCCAATCTTCAATGCATAGTTTTCTTTTTCATGGCTCACGGGAAAGCCGAAGCAGACGGGATAGTCATATTCTTTCACTAGTTCATGAATGATTTCATAGGCGCTTTTGCCAAAGGGCCGGTCAGTATCTTTTGTGTCCGTAAAGCCTCCAATGATGAGTCCGGCAAGTTTGGAAAGTTTGCCGCTTCGTTTGAGCTGGTGCATCATTCGATCGATATTATAGAGGTATTCCCCCACATCTTCTATGAAGAGGATCCGACCTCGGGTCTTGAGGTCTGAGTCAGTCCCAACCCCGTGAGCAAGTAATGCAAGATTACCGCCAACCAGCTCACCTATGGCTTCACCCCGTTGATTGAATGGGTGCGGTTCACAGGAATATTTTGCTTTCTTTCCTTCAATGGCCTGGCGTAGGCTCTGAACGAACCGATTGATGTAGCCGGCATCATTAAACGCTGCGGCCATGGGTGCATGCATGGAGGAGATGTAGTAATTGGAATAGAGGTGCGAGTGAAGTACGGTAATGTCGCTATAGCCTATGATCCACTTTGGATTCTTCCTGAACTTTTTGAAATTAACGCGGTCAATGATTCTTCCCATCCCGTAACCTCCCCGGCCGCAAAGAATCGCTTTCACTTCATCATCATCCAGCATTTGCTGAAAGTCAGCAAGGCGCTCCTCATCCGTACCTGAGAAATAGGTTTCTGAATTACCCCCAAGGGTTTTACCCACCTTTACCTTATAACCCCATTCTTCCGAAAGCACACGTATGCATTCGGCTGCCTTTTCAAATGGCATGTAACCTGCGGGGCACACCAGTGCAATCGTATCTCCGGGACTTAGGTAGGGTGGCGTTTTTATCATTTTGTGACGAAATTTGAATTTGAAGATTTGTCCCACCAGACGGAACGAAAATTTAAAAATAATGGCGTTTTTCCAAAGTACATGCCCCTTATCACTTTAAGATAAAACTGCGTAAAGTTCTAAGATTTTCAGGTTCTTTGTTTGAAAAATGCTTTCATAAGTTAAAATAAGCTTCATTTATTTCCCTTAACGGCCGGAAAAAATTTTTCAAATATTCAAATTAAAGCAATGTCTCCACGCAGCCTTTTCAACATCATTCTAAAAATCTTTGGATTATTTCTCATTAAAGATATGTTAGTTGCCATTCCAGAGGTTTTAGCCACTGCAACCCTAATGTTTTCTTATGGCAACGAGGGCCTATCGTTTTTTTCTACTTTCTTAGTGTTGTTAACCATTTCGATTTATATCCTTATTACCTACTGCCTGGTTTTTCGCACGGGATGGGTGATTGACTACCTGAAATTGGAAAATGGCTTTAGCCAGGAAAAGCTTCAATTTAATTTACACCGGTCAGTTGTGCTTGCAATCGCAGTAATTGTGATTGGTGGTTTACTTGTGATAGCGGGCATCCCTCAATTGGTAGGCCAGATTGCCAATTATGTACAGGATCGGGGCCTGAACAGCGGTGCACTTTATACAGCTCTTCCAAACTATACTTTCCTGATTATCTATTCCTGCCAGGTCCTTATCGGATTACTCATGATCGGTTACCAGCGGCAGATTGTATTGTTGATTGAAAGCAGGAGAAAAGTTTAAATATTTGAAGATTTGAAGCTTTGTCCAGTCAACGGGCGGGCCAAATCTGCAAATTTTCAAATCCCTTCCGGTATTTTTGCAAAATGTCCACTCGCTATCTCATTACTTCTGCACTTCCCTATGCCAACGGCCTGAAGCACGTGGGGCATCTCGCCGGCGCCTATATACCTGCTGACATTTACGTTCGATACCTCCGCGCTCAAAAAAGAGACGTGGTGTTTGTTTGTGGCAGTGATGAACATGGTACCGCCATTCCCATACAGGCCGGAAAGGAAGGCAGCACTCCCAGGGCCATCATCGATAAATATCACCAGGCCATGAAAGAAGACTTTGATGTGCTGGGCATCAGTTTCGATATTTATCATAGAACGAGCGAACAACTGCATCATGAAACCGCACAGGAATTCTTTACCTATTTGCATGACCGCGGCGAGCTGGAAACAAAAGAGACAGAGCAATTTTATGATGAGGCCTCCAAGACCTTCCTGGCTGATCGGTATATTAAAGGCATTTGCCCCAATTGTGGAAGTGACCGGGCGTTTGGTGATCAATGCGAAAACTGTGGAACGACACTCAGTCCTGACGAATTGATCAACCCTGTGAGTACACTTAGCGGTGAAACACCAATAAAAAAGAAAACCACACATTGGTACCTTCCCCTCGGAAAGCACGAGCAGTTTCTCCGCCAATGGATATTGGAAGAACACAGGAATGACTGGCGGTCAACCGTGCTGGGACAATGCAAAAGCTGGATCGAGGGCGGCCTTCAATCGAGAGCGGTGACGCGCGACCTGGACTGGGGCGTCAAAGTACCATTGCAGGACGCCAATGGAAAAGTGCTATACGTGTGGTTTGACGCGCCCATCGGGTACATTAGCGCCACCCGCCAATGGGGAATCGATAATAAAAAGGATTGGAAACCGTATTGGTATGATGAAGGCACAAAGCTTCTCCATTTCATAGGGAAAGATAATATCGTTTTTCACTGTATTATTTTTCCCATTATGCTGAAGTTGCATGGAAACATTTTGCCTTCAAACGTTGTGGCCAATGAGTTTCTTAATCTTGAAGGTGACAAAATGAGCACCAGCCGCAACTGGAAGCTGGAAATGCGCGATTACATCAATGATTTTGTAAACAGGCCGAATGGGGGAGGGCAGTGCGTTGACATGTTGCGCTACTACCTCACGCAAATTGCACCGGAAACAAAAGACAGCGAATTCACGTGGAAGGGTTTTCAGGATGCAGTGAACAGTGAGCTTGGTTCCATCTTTGGAAATTTCGTGAACAGGACGTTCGTTCTCATGCATAAGCTATGCAACGGTAAGGTTCCAAAATTTCACAATAACCTGAAAGATGCAAGAGATGAAGCACTGATGGCGGAGATAAAAGCAACAAAGGAACGGGTAGAAACCGCTCTCGAAGAGTATAAATTCAGGGAGGCGCTGTATGAAGTAATAGACCTTTCCCGCAAAGGAAATAAATACATGCAGGAACGGGAACCGTGGATACTTGTGAGGCAGCTGGGAAAAGAAGAGAACATCCAGGAACGGATTGACAACTGCCTGCACCTTTGCCTGCAATTGACAGCCAACCTGGCCATCTTAATAAATCCATTCCTGCCGAATACGGCCCGCACAATGCTGCACATGATGAAGGTGGTGGAAAAAATGCTGGATTGGGAAAATGCGGGAACGTTTAAACTATTGAGTGTAGGTTATAGTTTGCGTGAACCTCAACTGCTATTCAGGAAGATTGAAGATGACGAGATAAAATTACAGGTTGACAAATTAAATGCAAACCTGGTGAGAACAGAACAAACTTCAACTAAACCCGTTACAACCATGGAGACCGCTCCAACAAAAGAAACGATTCAATACGATGATTTCGCAAAACTTGACCTGCGGGTAGGTACCATCAATACCGCGGAGAAAGTACCCAAGGCTGATAAACTTCTGAAACTGGAAGTTGACCTGGGAACAGAAGTAAGAACGATCGTCTCCGGTATTGCACTTCATTTTTCTCCCGAAGAAATAGTGGGCAGGCAAGTGGTTGTTGTGGCTAACCTCGCTCCCCGCAAGATGAGGGGCATTGAAAGCAATGGAATGATTTTAATGGCCGAAGATAATGGCAAGCTGATCTTTGTGTCACCGGGCACCGGCGCTGCAAATGGGTCAATTGTGAATTAGGTGTTAGGAGTTGTGGAAACCATGATTTTCTATAATACATTAGCTTTTTTGAAAGTGATTTCATTTCATGTATAGATAAATCTCACTAATCGAAACCAATAAGTCATTTTAAATGACCATGGTCTTAACAACCCCTAACCCCTAACCCTAACACCTAACTCCTAACCTCTAACCCCAACCTTTGGCCTTAAAAGTTAAATCACTCCCAACTCCTGCGAAGTTTTTGTAAATTACCGTTTAAACCTCTCCGCCCCTTGATAATAACCAGGCTCAGCAGAAAGTTCCTGAAAATTTTGGCGATCATTTTTGGCAGCATCCTGGTGCTGCTGACGGCGTTTCATTTCTGGTTCATCCATCATGCTGAAGGCCTGATTGAAGATATGGTGGAGGCCCGGTCAAATGGCAAACTCAGGCTTGATGTACGGAAATTTAAATTCAACTGGTTTAGCTATGACATGGAGCTGCGCGATGCCGTATTCTATTCTGCTGACAGTGTAACAGCCGCCACTTCTTACCGCTTTAGTGTAAAGAATATGCATATCAGGGTACGGGAGATCATTCCCCTGGTATTTGAAAAGAAAATACTTATTGATTCTTTGCGACTTGATCAACCGAATATAAGGGTAACCCGGCACAGGGCTTCTAAGGATGTAGACTCAACTGACAATAGATCCGTTTCGCTACCGCAGGAAATGGGGAGGGTGTATAAATCCATACAGGATGCCCTTGACGTTTTAAAGGTAAGCCGGTTTCACATTGACCAGGGAAGATTCACACTTATCAATAAGATTCAACCTGAAGCACTTCCAATTACGATAACTAATATTGATTTTCACCTGGAAAATCTGCAAGTCGATTCGAGTGTAGTGGCCGGAACAAGAAAAATCCTTTTTAGTGATAACGTTTCGCTTGAAACCCATGACCAGGACATCATGTTCCCCGATGGAAGGCA
>Ga0196972_1000905_pt1 | contig 10576 bp, 11 predicted proteins | sample S1v_2013CmetaG_FD_148618 | JGI IMG/M metagenome (GOLD analysis project Ga0196972, IMG submission 148618) | Soil microbial communities from Anza Borrego desert, Southern California, United States - S1+v_20-13C | ecosystem: Environmental > Terrestrial > Soil > Desert | place: USA: California... | reverse complement strand
GTTCTGCCAGGCATCTTTCAACACCTCGCCGCGAATCGCTTTGTTCGTCAGCAGCAGAGAAACGAGATTATGAAGCACTTTCAGTTTCGCGTCAAGCATTTTTTGCTTTAACTTGCTCGCGTAAGCGCTTCTTTTTGCTCAACTTTTCAGTCTTGCAATTTACTGGCGAATCGTTCTGTCCGTCAGCAGCAAAGAGATGGGAGTATGAAGCGTTTTCTGAATATCGTCAACTGTCTCGCCTCTAAAAGAGCGTGTCGCCGCGCTCCCGACGCTTATCGGATTGCAGGCTGCAACCCGCACTCTTTCCACCTTGCTTCACGTCGGGGGATCTGATATCACAGGTTACGGAAATTCGGCGCGCGCTTTTCCATGAAAGCTTTCATCCCCTCTTTCTGGTCATCTGTTGCGAAGGTACTGTGGAATAGACGGCGCTCGTATTGCACACCTTCGCTAAGTGTCGTTTCATATGCACGGTTGATGGATTCCTTAACCATCATGACGATGGGGAGTGACATTCCAGCAATGGTCGCAGCGGCGGATACTGCTTCCTCCATCAGCTTATCTGCGGGCACGACGCGGGAGACAAGCCCGGCGCGCTCAGCTTCGGCCGCATCCATCATCCGCCCAGTAAGGCACATGTCCATTGCCTTGGCTTTGGAGACTGCGCGCGGCAGACGCTGGGTGCCGCCAGCGCCGGGGATGGTGCCTAGCTTGATCTCGGGCTGACCGAACTTTGCCGTGTCGGCGGCGATGATGAAGTCGCACATCATTGCCAGCTCACATCCGCCTCCGAGGGCATAACCAGCTACAGCGGCGATGACGGGTTTGCGGATGCGGCGAATCTGCTCCCAGTTACGGGTGATGTAATCCCCTTTGTAAACATCCATGAAGGTGTAATTGGCCATGGCACCGATGTCGGCACCGGCAGCGAATGCCTTTTCGCTGCCCGTAATGATAATGCAGCCGACGTTCTCGTCGGCATCGAAGACGGTCAGCGCCGCACCAAGCTCGTCCATCAGCTTGTCGTTCAGCGCGTTCAATGCCTTCGGGCGATTCAGTTGGATTACCCCTACCTTTTCGCGGGTCTCAACCACGATGTTTTCATAGTTCATTGCTACGGGCTCCTGTAATAAGGGACTGGCAATTGTACCGCTGTAGTAAAAGTGTGATCTTCCACACCCCCAAACCAACCAAATGCCTTTCTTGCTGCTTGATACGGATCAAACGCATCCGAACCTGAAGAAGTAGGATGACTCAACTGCAAGTGTTTTTCGCCGCAGCACAATCCTTAAGCGGCGCGCCACACGATTTCCCCCTCACACGCTCCAATAGAGAAAGGTTGCCGATGACGCATCCGAATACACATATGCCGGACGTGCAATGGCGGTCGACGCCCTCATGGGCTCCCGATATGTCTTTGGGCGCGTCGCCTATGAATCATCTGCATCATGAGCTTTTCCAGGCGCTAGATATGCTCACCTCCAGCGCGGACCGTGAATTCGGCGCTCGCTATACGGAGTTTGTCAGCAAGGTTGAACGCACCTTCCGCGAAGAAGAGCAATGGATGGAGGATCTGGATTTTTCGGGGTTCGCCGTGCTTCAGGAACAGCATGCGCGGGTACTCGCGGCTTTGCACAATATCCATACCCAGGTCATGAGCGGAAAACTCGAACTCGGACGAAAGCTTTCCGAGGAACTGCTGCCGCAATGGCTCGCTTTCCATATATCGGCGATAGATGCGGAGTATGCGGTTGCCATACAGACAGCACGCAACGATCAGGCACTCACGCCCGAACCATCCTGACAAAAAGCTTCGCCTGTCGCTGAGTAGGGCGTATCAGGTCTTGAACAATCCGAAGTAGCGCACAGAAAACCGGTTTCAACGCACCAAGACGGGCGGTGACGCAAGCTTCGGGTGCAGCATCCACATCTGCCCGCGCTGCTTCATCTTGCCCGCCTTCTCGCCCGCTTCCGTGCCGAAACCCCAGAAGAAATCCGCTCGCACCGGATTCCTGATTGCACCGCCCGTATCCTGGGCCATCATGAGGCGCTGGAGCAGCACATCCTTGCCGGGCTGGGTGGTGGCAAGGAAAACCGGGACACCGAGGGGGATGAATTGCGGGTCGACGGCGATCGACCGCTGCGGTGTCAATGGCACGCCGAGCGCACCTTTCGGCCCCCGGTTCGGATCGGTCAGTTTCTCTTCCTTGAAGAAGACATAACTCGGGTTCGCATTGAGCAATTCCTGCTGACGCGCCGGATTGGCAACAAACCAAGCCTTGATACTCTGGGCCGATGCCTGGTCAAGCGTCATTTCGCCCTTGTCGACCAGATAGCGGCCGATCGACTTGTACGGATGTCCGTTCTGGTCGGCATAGGCGACGCGGATTGTTTCCTTCGCATCGGCAAGCTGCACGCGGCCAGATCCCTGGACTTGCAGGAAGAAGGCTTCCACGGGGTCATCCACCCAGACCAACTCCTTGCCGGAGAGTGCATTTGAATTGGTCATCTCGGCGCGGGTCGAATACGGCACGACCTTGTTGCCGACCAGCCGGCCGCGCAGGCGCATGCTTTTCAGTTCCGGATATACCGATGACAAATCGATCGTCAGCAAGTCCTCGGGCGCGCGATGCAATGGCGTCTGAAAAGCGCCGCCGCGCTTGCGGGCGCCGCGCAGCAGCGGTTCGTAATAGCCTGTGACCAGGCCGCTGTCGGCGCCATCCTGGTTGAAGACCTGGTAAGGGACGAAAAAGGATTCGAAGAACAGGCGTATCGCTTTTTCGCTGCCAGCATCCACAGCGGTCGCCACCTGGCAGGGCTCCTTCCAGTCCGGTTTCTTGACCAGCACCTCGCAGGAGGTCAGGAATGCGGGCCATGCTTCGCGCAGGTTGTCCTTTTCCCATCCAGGCAATGCGGAAAATGTCGTCGCCCGGAACAGTTCCTTAGGCGCTTCGGCTGACTTGACCGGTGGCACGGTTACCTGAGGCTTGGCCGGCTGCTCGGGCGGGACTGTGGTACAGGCGGCAACCAGTACCGCGATGGCTGATGCGAGTAAACTTGTGCGGATGACTGACATTGAGGAAGACAAATATGTGGCTGTTGATGCTTGAAGCGGGCGTTGCACTATTCCTGCTGGTGTTCATTGTCTGGTGGACCATGCCATCCAACAAGAAGCAGGACCAGGCGCAGCAATCGAAACCGCTACCTCCCAAGGATGATGCGCAACCTTAATTCAATGCAAGGTGCGTGGCAATGACAAGATGAATTCCGGGATGCTGGCTTCGAACTGCTCGCCGTCTTCGGCCACGCAGAAGTAGACGCCTTTCATCGAGCCCTGCGGCGTGGCGAGTGCCGTGCCGCTGGTGTATTCGAACTGTTCGCCGGGCTGCAGCAGCGGCTGGTGGCCCACCACGCCAAGACCGCGCACCTCTTCCACTCTGTTGTTGGCGTCGACAATGATCCAATGGCGGGAGATCAATTGCGCCGCAATCTGGCCGGTATTCTTGATCGTGATGGTGTAGGCGAAGACATAATTGCCTCGGTCCGGCTCGGATTGTTCGGCGAGGTATTGCGTTTTCACGGATACGGTAAATTCATAGGCAGCCATTGGATTTCCTTATTGTTATTGCCACACCACGACAGTGGCAAGGTGATTGCACATGAAAACCGATGTGATTGCAATCATTTCCCGGCCCGGTCGAACGGGTAAAATAGCGCATCCTTTCCAATATTGCTCGTCATGCCTACCTATCGTATCGCTCCCAGTATCCTTTCCGCCGATTTTGCCCGCCTGGGCGAAGAAGTCCGCAATGTAGTCGCCGCCGGCGCCGACATCATCCACTTTGACGTGATGGATAACCATTACGTGCCCAACCTGACCGTCGGTCCGCTCGTGTGCGAAGCGATCCGTCCGCATGTGCAGGTACCGATCGACGTGCATCTGATGGTCAAGCCGGTGGATCGCATCATTCCGGATTTCGCGAAGGCTGGTGCCAATATCATTACCTTCCATCCGGAAGCATCGGAGCACATCGACCGTTCGTTACAGCTGATCCGCGACAACGGCTGCAAGGCGGGCCTTGTATTCAACCCCGCCACGCCGCTGCATTACCTTGACCATGTGATGGACAAGCTCGACATGATTCTGATCATGTCGGTCAACCCGGGGTTTGGCGGGCAGTCGTTCATTCCGGAGGCACTGAAGAAGATCGCCGCCGTGCGCAAGCGCATCGACGAATCCGGCCGGGACATCATGCTTGAAGTCGACGGCGGCATCAAGATCGAGAACATCGCTGCCGCAGCGCGCGCCGGTGCAGACACCTTTGTTGCCGGCTCGGCGATTTTCGGCAAGCCGGATTACAAGGCCGTGATCGACGCGATGCGCCAGCAGCTAGCGACTGTATGAACGCGCCGGAACGCATTGCGCTGACGGGAATCCGCGCGGCAATCATCGACCTTGATGGAACGATGGTGCATACCGCGCCGGATTTCCACGTTGCGATCAACCGTATGCGCGCCGATCTCGCGCTGGGGCCGATCGATATCGAAACCATCACGCATTTCGTCGGCAAGGGCACGGAAAACCTGATGCGCCGCGTGCTAGCCGTCGATTACGACGAGGCGGGTGTCGAGCGGCATTTCGAGGCGGCACTATCTTCCTACATGACGCATTACGTGGCGATCAATGGGGAATACTCGAGCGTCTATCCCGGCGTGCGCGAAGGACTCGATGCGCTGCAGGCCAAGCGTGTCCGGCTGGCGTGTGTGACCAACAAGCCGATCGGGTTCGCTGTGCCGCTGCTGGAGAAAACGGGACTCAGCGGTTATTTCGAGGTTGTTTACGGTGGCGATTCGTTGCCGAAGAAGAAGCCCGATCCCCTTCCGTTGCTGACGGTTTGCGACGACTTTGGCCTGGCGCCAGCACAGGTGGTAGCAATTGGCGACTCCTCGAACGACGCCCAGGCGGCGCGAGCGGCGGGCTGCCGGGTGTTGAACGTGCCGTACGGATACAATCACGGCGAATCTATACACGGCGTCGATTCCGATGGTATAGTTTCAACGCTGCTGGATGCAGCACATCTTGTTTCCGCATAAACTCATCGACATGTTTCTCGACAAAAAACGTGACGTGACTGCAGTGGGCCGCTATGAGGCCTGGCTGTGGCGACGCTGGCAATCCTGGACTGAATAAGCCCACATTGCCGCTGACCGCATTTGTCCCGCATTTGCCTGGTTAGCAACGTTTTTTGACAATCACCCCCGCTATTGTCCTCCCGTTCTACAATAGCGCCCGGAGAGAAACATGACCGAACTCGAATTCAAATCGCTGGCCGCGCAAGGCTACAACCGCATTCCGCTAATCGCCGAGGCTTTCGCAGACCTCGAAACGCCGCTTACGCTCTATCTGAAGCTGGCGCAGACTCAGAACACCGGCAGGAATACTTTCCTGCTCGAATCCGTCGTCGGCGGCGAGCGTTTCGGGCGCTATTCCTTCATCGGCCTGCCGGCAACGACGCTGATGCGCAGCTTCGGCACGAAGACCGAAGTTGTGAAGAACGGCACGGTCGTCGAGACGCATGAAGGCAACCCACTCGAATTCATCGCAGAATTCCAGTCGCGCTATAAGGCAGCGGTCCGCCCCGGCATGCCGCGCTTTTGCGGCGGTCTGGCCGGTTACTTCGGCTACGACACGGTGCGTCATATCGAGAAGCGACTGGCACATACGACACCACGTGACGACCTCGAACTGCCGGATATCCAGTTGCTGGTGACGGAAGAACTGGCCGTCATCGACAACCTCTCCGGCAAGTTGTACCTGATCGTTTATGCCGATCCGACGCAACCCGAAGCCTATTCGAAGGCCCGCCAGCGCCTGAAAGACCTGCGCGCAATGCTGCGCCGCGCGGTCGATGTGCCGGTTACCTCGGCTTCGGTGCGCACCGATACCGTCCGCGAATTCGACAAGACCGATTACCTGAAGGCTGTCGCGAAGGCGAAGGAATACATCATGGCCGGCGACCTGATGCAGGTGCAGGTCGGCCAGCGCCTGAAGAAGTCGTATGTGGATTCGCCGCTGTCGCTCTATCGCGCGCTGCGTTCGCTGAATCCCTCGCCTTACATGTACTTCTACAACTTCGGCGACATGCAGATCGTCGGTGCGTCGCCGGAGATTCTGGTCCGCAACGAGCAGACCAACGACGGCAAGAAGAAAGTCACGATCCGTCCACTAGCCGGCACCCGTCCGCGCGGCGCGACGCCCGAGAAGGATGCGCAGCTGGCGAAAGAATTGCTGGCCGATCCGAAGGAAATCGCGGAACACGTGATGCTGATCGACCTGGCGCGCAACGACATCGGCCGCATCGCCGAAACCGGCAGCGTCAAGGTGACGGACAAGCTGGTGATCGAAAAGTATTCCCACGTGCAGCACATTGTGTCGAACGTCGAAGGCATGCTCAAACCGGACCTGACGAATCTCGACGTGCTGAAAGCCACCTTCCCCGCCGGCACGCTGTCCGGTGCGCCGAAGGTGCGCGCAATGGAAATCATCGACGAACTCGAGCCGATCAAGCGCGGCATTTATGGCGGCGCTTGCGGTTACCTGTCGTTCGGCGGCGAGATGGATCTGGCAATCGCCATCCGTACCGGCGTGATCAAGGACGGCATGCTGTACGTGCAGGCCGCTGCCGGCGTCGTTGCCGATTCGATACCGGAAATGGAATGGCAGGAAACGGAGAATAAAGCGCGCGCCGTGCTGCGCGCCGCCGAGCAAGTGCAAGACGGACTGGATGGGGAGCTGTGACATGTTGCTGATGATTGATAACTACGACTCCTTCACCTATAACCTGGTCCAGTACTTTGGCGAACTCGGTGAAGACGTGCGGACCTTCCGCAACGATGAAATCACGCTGGAGCAGATCGCAGCGCTGAAGCCGGACCGCATCTGCATTTCGCCGGGCCCCTGCACGCCACATGAGGCAGGCGTATCCGTGCCGCTGCTGAAGGAATTTGCAGGCAAGCTGCCCATTCTCGGCGTCTGCCTCGGTCACCAGAGCATCGGCGCCGCGTTCGGCGGCAAGGTGATCCGGGCAAAACAGGTCATGCATGGCAAAACCTCCGTCATTACCCATACCGGCGTCGGCGTGTTCAAGGATTTGCCGAGCCCGTACACCATCATCCGTTACCACTCGCTGGCGATCGAACGAGAGTCGCTGCCGGACTGCCTCGAAGTGACGGCGTGGACCGACGACGGCGAGATCATGGGCGTGCGGCACAAGCACTACCAGATCGAAGGAGTGCAATTCCATCCGGAATCCATCCTGTCCGAGCACGGCCATGCGCTGCTGAAGAATTTCCTGACCATCTGACCCACGGAGCCGCCATGCCGATTACGCCGCAAGAAGCGCTGCTACGCTGCATCGAACACCGCGAAATCTTCCACGACGAGATGCTGTCGCTGTTCCGCAAGATCATGAGCGGCGAGATGTCGCCGGTGATGATTGCAGCGCTCACGATGGGCCTGCGGGTGAAGAAGGAAACCATCGGCGAGATCGCCGCCGCCGCGCAGGTGATGCGCGAGTTCGCGACGAAGGTGCCGCTGGCAGATACCAGCAACCTGCTCGATATCGTCGGTACCGGTGGCGACGGCGCGCATACCTTCAATATTTCGACCGCCTCAATGTTCGTCGTCGCCGCGGCAGGCGTACCCGTAGCCAAGCATGGCGGCCGCAGCGTGTCCTCGTCGTCTGGCAGCGCCGATGTGCTGGAAGCGCTCGGCGCCAACATCAACCTGAAGCCGGAACAGGTCGCGCAATCGATCGAGCAAACCGGTATCGGCTTCATGTTCGCGCCGAACCATCACGCCGCAATGAAACATGCGGCGCCGGTGCGCAAGGAACTGGGCGTACGGACCATCTTCAACATCCTCGGACCGCTGACCAATCCGGCTGGTGCGCCGAATATTTTGATGGGCGTGTTCCATCCTGACCTGGTCGGTATTCAGGTGCGCGTATTGCAACGCCTCGGTGCGAAGCACGCGCTGGTGGTCTGGGGGCGCGACAACATGGACGAAGTCTCGCTGGGCGCGGCCACCATGGTGGGCGAACTGGTCGATGGCGAGGTCCGCGAATACGAAATCCATCCGGAAGACTTCGGCTTGCAAATGGTCGCCAGCCGCAACCTGAAAGTATCCGGCGCAGCGGAATCCAAGCAGAAGATCTTCGAAGCGCTCGACAACACGCCAGGTCCGGTCCGCGACATCGTCGTGCTCAATGCCGGCACCGCGCTCTACGCCGCCGGCGCCGTGGCCTCGATCGGCGATGGCCTGATGAAGGCGCGCGAGGTACTCGCCTCCGGCGCAGCGCGTACGAAGCTGAACCAATTTGTAGAAGCGACGCAGCAGATCGGCGCCGCCAACTGATTCATCATGTCCGATATCCTGAAGAAAATCCTCGCCGTCAAGGCGGACGAAGTCGCCAAGGCGAAGCAGTACCTCGATCTCGCCAGCCTGCGCCGCGATGTTGAAAGCAATACCGAAGCGCGCCGCGAACTGCGCGGCTTTGAAGCCAGCCTGCGTTCGAAGATCGCTGCCGGCCGGGCTGGCGTGATCGCCGAGGTCAAGAAAGCGTCGCCATCGAAAGGCGTGCTGCGCGAGGACTTTCGCCCTGCCGATATTGCAGAAAGCTACGAGAAACATGGCGCGGCCTGCCTGTCGGTGCTGACCGACGTCCAGTTCTTCCAGGGCGCGCCGGAATACCTTCAGCAGGCCCGCACGGCATGTGAGCTGCCGGTGCTGCGCAAGGATTTCATGGTCGACCCGTATCAGGTGTACGAAGCGCGCCTGTGGGGTGCGGATTGCATCCTGCTGATTGTGGCGGCTCTCGACCACGGCCTGATGACCGAGCTGGAAGCCTGTGCGCATGAGCTCGGCATGGGCGTACTGGTCGAGGTGCACGACGGCGAGGAACTGACCGCCGCGCTGAAACTGAAGACGGCAATGGTCGGCATCAACAACCGCAATCTGCGCACCTTCGAAACTTCCCTGCAGACCACTCTCGGACTGCTGCCACGCATTCCGTCGGACAAACTGGTGGTGACCGAATCCGGCATCCTCAAGCCGGATGATGTGAAGCAGATGCGCGACGCCGACGTCCATGCATTCCTCGTCGGCGAAGCCTTCATGCGCGCGCCCGATCCGGGCGCGGAACTGAGCCGGCTCTTCGCCGGCTGATCAATCAGGCCGCCGTTCCCAACCAGGCTGCGCGTAACCGCGCAGCCGCAGCGGGCTTGTCCTGCGCGGCCAATACCGTTTGCGGAGCGTCGTCAGGCGCAAGTGCAGCGTTGAAGGACATCAGCTCGTCGCGGCGGAACACATGCAGCTTGAGTTCATCCCCTACCCGGTAACGCGACAGGAGGCCGTCAAGATTGGTCGCGGTCACGCGCAATCCGTCCAGCGCGATCAGGATGTCGCCCGCCGATATGCCCGCCTTGTGCGCCGGTCCGCCTTCATACACATTCGCGATCTTGCAGTCACTCCCCTCGCGCGACGTCCGCAAGCCCAGCGCAGGTTTGCCATTCTTGCGCTTATCCGTCACCTCGACGCCAAACGGCGCCAGCAGCTTGGCTAGCGGAAGATCCTCGGTGCCGCGCACGTAGCGCTCGAAGAAGCGCTTGAGCTTGAGGCCGGTGACTTCATCGAACAAGGCTTCGACATCGGCTTCCGACACGCCGATGCCCTCGCCTTCGTAGAAGTCGCGGCCGTAGCGCTGCCAGAGGGTGCGCATCACGTCGTCGAGTGATTTTTTGCCCTTGGTTTCCACCCGGATCGTCAAGTCGAGCGCAAGGCCGACCAGGGAGCCTTTGGCGTAATAGCTGACGATCGCGTTGGGCGAATTTTCATCCTGGCGGTAATACTTGGTCCAGGCATCGAAGCTCGATTCGGCGACGCTCTGCTTGGTGCGGCCGCTGCCGCGTAGCACGCCGTTGATTGTCTTCACCACCAGCTTGAAATAAGCCGCATCGTCGATCACGTCGCTGCGCACCAGCATCAGGTCGTCGTAGTAACTGGTAAAGCCTTCGAACAGCCACAGCAGCGTGGTATAGCCCTCAGCGCGCAAGTCGTAGGGCGCGAAGACGTCCGGCTTGATGCGTTTGACGTTCCAAGTATGGAAGTATTCATGACTGCACAGGCCGAGGTAGGTACGATAACCTTCGCTCATCTCCTTCTGGCCCGTGACCGGCAGGTCGTTGCGCGAGCAGATCAGGGCAGTCGATGCGCGGTGCTCCAGTCCGCCGTAGCCGTCGCCGACGGCGAGGGTCATGAAGACGTAGCGGCTCATCGGCGCATGCCTGGATTTCGGCTCGAACAGCGCAATCTGGGCTTCGCAGATTTTTTTCAGGTCGTTCACGAGACGCGGCATGTCCAGATTGGGTACGCGGCCGGTGATGACGATGTCATGCGGCACGCCGTGTGCCTTGAAGGTCGCCAGTTCGAAGGCGCCCATCTCGACCGGCGAATCGATCAGCTCGTCGTAGTCGGCTGCGACGTAGGTACCGAAGCCATAACGTTTCGCCTTCAGTT
>Ga0196972_1000904_pt1 | contig 10584 bp, 8 predicted proteins | sample S1v_2013CmetaG_FD_148618 | JGI IMG/M metagenome (GOLD analysis project Ga0196972, IMG submission 148618) | Soil microbial communities from Anza Borrego desert, Southern California, United States - S1+v_20-13C | ecosystem: Environmental > Terrestrial > Soil > Desert | place: USA: California... | reverse complement strand
ATATCGGCAATGTGGGCGTGAATGAGGAAGACGTCGAGTCGCACAGTGTATGCGCAAGTGGCCTGGTCATACGCGACCTGCCGCTGATCGAGAGCTGCTGGCGCAGTGAGCAATGCCTCTCCGATTACCTCAAGGCCAAGAATGTGGTGGCGATAGCGGATATTGATACCCGTAAATTGACCCGTATTCTGCGTGAAAAAGGTGCGCAAGCGGGCTGTATCGTGGCGGGTGAGGTGGATGAAACCAAGGCACTTGAGGCGGCACGCGCATTCCCTGGATTAGCCGGCATGGATCTGGCCAAGGTCGTAAGTTGCAAGGAGCCGCACCGTTTTGAAGGCGGAGAGTGGGAGCTCGGCCTGGGCTACGGTAAACCGGAAGAAAGCAGATACAACGTCGTTGCATTCGATTATGGCGTCAAGCACAACATCCTCCGTATGCTGACATCGCGCGGATGCAATGTGACAGTCGTGCCTGCCCAAACCACGGCTGAGCAGGCGCTTGCGCTCAATCCGGATGGTGTTTTCCTGTCCAACGGACCGGGTGATCCAGAGCCCTGTGATTACGCAATTGATACGATTAAAGAACTGGTGGATACCGGTATCCCTGTTTTTGGCATTTGCCTCGGCCACCAACTCTTGGGCCTGGCCAGCGGCGCCAAGACCATCAAGATGAAATTTGGCCACCACGGCGCGAACCATCCCGTTCAGGATGTGGAAGATAAAAAGGTATTCATTACCAGCCAGAACCATGGATTTGCCATCGACCCCGCGACATTGCCGGGTAATGTGAAAGTAACGCATGTCTCGCTATTCGACGGCAGCTTGCAAGGCATTGCGCGGACAGATAAACCGGCGTTCAGTTTCCAGGGTCATCCGGAAGCGAGCCCCGGTCCTCATGAAGTAAGTTATTTATTTGATAAATTCATTGACCTCATGCAAGAAAGAAAAACAGGCACAGCCTAAAAGATGCCGAAACGTACCGATATAAAATCCATACTAATTATTGGAGCGGGCCCGATTGTGATTGGGCAAGCCTGCGAGTTCGACTATTCCGGCGCACAAGCCTGCAAGGCGCTGCGTGAAGAGGGTTACCGAGTCATCTTGGTCAACTCGAATCCGGCGACCATTATGACCGACCCGGAAATGGCCGATGCCACCTACATTGAGCCGGTGACCTGGCAGGTGGTGGAGAAGATCATCGCCGTCGAGCGCCCGGATGCCTTGCTGCCGACGATGGGTGGTCAAACCGCCCTGAATTGCGCACTCGATCTGGCACGCGAAGGCGTACTCGAAAAATACGATGTCGAGCTCATCGGTGCTACGCGCGATGCCATCGACAAGGCAGAAGACCGTGAACGCTTCAAGGCCGCCATGACCAAGATCGGTTTGGCCTCAGCGCGTTCAGCATTGGCCCATAGCCTGGAAGAGGCTTTGCAGGTGCAGGCTTCCATCGGTTACCCCGCGATCATCCGGCCTTCCTTCACCATGGGCGGCAGCGGCGGCGGCATTGCCTATAACCGTGAAGAATTCCTGACGATCTGTGAGCGCGGCCTGGATGCTTCTCCCACCCATGAGCTGTTGATCGAAGAATCACTGCTGGGCTGGAAAGAGTATGAGATGGAAGTCGTGCGCGACCGCAACGACAACTGCATCATCATCTGCTCCATCGAGAACCTCGATCCGATGGGCGTGCACACCGGTGATTCCATTACCGTAGCGCCCGCGCAGACGCTGACTGACAAGGAGTACCAGCTCATGCGCAACGCCTCGCTGGCGGTCCTGCGTGAGATTGGAGTAGATACCGGCGGTTCCAATGTGCAGTTCGCGATCAACCCGGAAGATGGGCGCATGATTGTCATCGAGATGAATCCGCGCGTGTCGCGCTCATCGGCTTTGGCTTCCAAGGCGACTGGTTTCCCGATTGCAAAGGTAGCGGCCAAGCTGGCGGTTGGTTTTACGCTCGATGAACTCAAGAACGAGATTACGGGAGGCCAAACCCCGGCGTCATTTGAGCCTTCCATCGATTACGTGGTCACCAAGATTCCCCGTTTTGCATTCGAGAAATTCCCGCAGGCCGACTCACGTCTCACCACACAGATGAAATCGGTAGGCGAAGTGATGGCCATGGGCCGCACCTTCCAGGAATCCTTCCAGAAAGCCTTGCGCGGTCTGGAAACGGGTGTGGATGGGCTGGATGAAATATCGACCGACCGTGATCGCATACAGAAAGAAATGGGTGAGCCGGGCCCGGAACGTATCTGGTATGTCGCTGATGCCTTCCGCTTGGGCATGTCGGTAGACGAAGTGCACGATCACTCCAAGATTGATCCTTGGTTCCTCGTGCAGATTGCCGATCTCGTGCATCGTGAACAAGCGCTCAAAGGCAAGAGCCTGGCCGACTTGGATAAGGATGGGCTATTCCAGCTCAAGCGCCGTGGTTTTTCCGATCGTCGTCTGGCCAAACTGCTGGGTACTGATCAACATGCAGTACGCGCTTACCGCTGGGCATTGAACATTCATCCGGTGTACAAGCGTGTTGATACCTGCGCTGCAGAATTTGCCACCAACACTGCCTACATGTATTCCACTTACGAGGAAGAGTGCGAGGCTAATCCCACCAGTCGTAAGAAGATCATGGTGCTGGGCGGCGGACCAAATCGCATCGGTCAGGGCATCGAATTCGATTATTGCTGCGTGCATGCAGCATTTGCCATGCGTGAAGACGGTTACGAGACCATCATGGTCAATTGCAACCCGGAAACCGTATCCACCGATTACGACACCTCCGATCGCTTGTACTTTGAACCGCTGACATTGGAAGACGTGCTGGAAATCGTTGCCAAGGAAAAACCGGCAGGCGTTATCGTGCAATATGGCGGTCAGACACCGCTCAAGCTAGCACGCGATCTGGAAAAGGCTGGAGTACCCATTGTAGGTACAAGTCCGGATGCCATCGACCGTGCAGAAGACCGTGAGCGTTTCCAGCTCATGCTGCAGGAGCTGGGCCTCAAGCAGCCACCCAACCGTACTGCCAGAACGCCGGAAGAAGCATTACGTCTAGCGCAGGAAATCGGCTATCCGTTGGTAGTGCGTCCATCCTATGTGCTGGGCGGGCGTGCCATGGAGATTGTCCAGGAACAAGCTCAACTCGAGCGCTACATGCGCGAGGCAGTCAAGGTTTCTAATGAATCACCTGTCTTACTTGATCGCTTCCTCAACGATGCGCTCGAAGTGGACGTTGATGCGTTGTCCGATGGCGAAGACGTCATCATCGGCGGCATCATGGAACACGTGGAACAGGCAGGCGTACATTCAGGTGATTCCGCCTGTTCTTTACCGCCCTATAGCTTATCTGCAGAGTTGCAGGACGAACTGCGCAGGCAGACGGTCATGATGGCGAAAGCACTGGGCGTGGTTGGGCTTATGAATGTGCAGTTCGCCATTCAAGGCGATACCGTTTATGTGCTTGAAGTCAACCCGCGTGCTTCACGCACCGTGCCTTTTGTTTCCAAAGCCTGCGGGCTGCAATTGGCCAAGGTCGCAGCGCGTTGCATGACAGGCAAAAAACTTAAGGATCAGGGGGTCACCGCCGAGATTGTGCCGCCTTACTACTCGGTGAAGGAAGCCGTTTTCCCCTTCATCAAATTCCCTGGCGTAGATACCATCCTAGGTCCTGAAATGAAGTCCACAGGCGAAGTGATGGGCGTGGGTCGGACCTTTGCTGAAGCCTTTGTCAAATCCCAGCTAGGGGCGGGCACCAAACTGCCAACCGGTGGCAAGGCTTTCATCAGCGTACGCCGAGAGGATCGCGAAAAGGTTATCGAAATTGCGCAGGCATTAGCCGATCTGGGTTTCCAACTCGTAGCCACAAAAGGATCCGCTTCAGCCTTGTCAGCTGCAGGTCTCAAGGTAACGCCGGTTAACAAGGTGGCGGAGGGTCGGCCGCATATTGTCGACATGATCAAGAATGGCGAAATCAATTTCATCGTCAACGTAACTGAAGACAAGCGCGCGGTGGCTGACTCGTATGAAATCCGCCGTAGTGCTTTGCAGCACAAGGTGACCTATTACACGACCTTGGCTGGCGCCAAAGCAGCTTGTATGGGCATGGCCCATATGCAGGAGCTCGAGGTCCAGTCGCTGCAGGACTTGCATCAGCAACTCGGTCAGTAATAAGATAGCCGTATTCACAAACCACGCCTGGTCTCCAGGTGTGGTTTTATTTTTAGTCTTGGCGTAAAAGTCAAAATCAATAACAGCAAGGTTTTATAACATGAACAAGATTCCAGTCACAGTGCAAGGGGCCGAACTGCTCAAGGCAGAATTGCAACGTCTGCGCAGCGTGGATCGCCCTAATGTCATCCAGGCCATTGCAGAAGCCCGCGCGCAAGGGGATCTTTCCGAAAATGCTGAGTACGATGCAGCCAAGGAGCGCCAGAGCTTTATCGAAGGCCGTATTGCCGAGATTGAGGCCAAGCTGGCCAATGCCCAAATTATCGATCCCAGAACGCTGAATGGCGAAGGCCGTTGCGTATTCGGCGCCACGGTCAGGGTCGAGGACCTGGACAGCGGTGACGTATCCACCTACCAGATCGTCGGTGATGACGAGGCTGATATCAAGAATGGCAAGATTTCCGTAAGCTCACCCATCGCCCGTGCGCTGATTGGCAAGTCAGAGGGGGAAGTGGCGGAAGTCATGGCGCCTGGCGGCATTCGTTCCTATGAAGTGCTGGAAGTTCAATACATATAGGTATGAACCGCTGGCCTGACAAACTGGCTCTGCTGGTCATCACGTTCTGGGTGGGATCTCTCTGGGCGATTGGTGCACTCGCTGCCCCGACGCTTTTCCAAGTGATTCCCACGCGCTATCTGGCAGGTCTGGTTGCCGGGAAAATGTTCACCTTGGTTGCTTATGTGGGCATGGCCAGTGGAGCTTATCTCTTGGCCTACTGTATTTCGCGATTCGGGGCGGGCGCATTCAAGCAAGCAGTTTTCTGGATAGCGGCGGCCATGTTGCTGATTACCCTGCTTGGGCATTTCGGTATTCAGCCCATCATGGCTGAAATCAGAGCGCAGGCGGCAGTGCCAGCTGATGTGATGCAAGGCATGTTCGCAAATCGTTTCCGTACCTGGCATGATATTGCCAGTATTGCTTACTTGCTGGAGTGTGTGCTCGGTGTGGCGCTGGTACTGCGTGCCCGTTGATTAGAGCTCGATTTTAGGCTTATCCGCCTGGCGATAAATCAATAACTGTTTTCCAATATGATGTACAGCCACCGCTTCCGTTTTTTCGCAGATTTCCTGCAGAATGGCCGTCCGCGCTTCTCGGTTGTCACTTTGTACTTTTATCTTGATCAGCTCATGCGCCTTCAAGCTATTATCGATTTCCTTAAGCACGCTTTCAGACAATCCATTATTGCCGATCATAACGACGGGATTAAGGTTGTGGCCAAGCGACCGAAGATGGCTGATCTGTTTGGAGCTGAGCTGCGGCATGTGCAAGAGTCGGTAATCCGGAAAGGCTGGCAGTTTAGCAGATGAAGCGCAGACCAACCAGCAAGGCATGGATGCATGAGCATGTCAGCGACGAATACGTTAAGAGGGCACAGCGTGAGGGCTATCGCGCACGGGCAGCCTATAAGCTCATCGAAATCGACGACAAGGATCACCTGATCAAACCCGGTATGACGATTGTAGACCTCGGCGCCGCACCCGGTAGTTGGTCGCAAGTAGCGGTGCAGAGGCTGAAAGGTAACGGTCGCGTCATCGCCCTCGACCTGCTGGATATGCAGCCGCTGGCCGGCGTAGAGTTTATTCAAGGCGATTTCCGTGAAGATGAAATATTGCTGCAGCTGGAAAATAAGCTAGCAGAAAGACAAGTAGACCTTGTAATCGCTGACATGGCCCCCAATATAAGTGGCATAAGTGTGGTGGATCAGGCCAAGGCGGCCTATCTCACAGAGCTGGCACTTGAATTTAGTATTAAATGGCTGAAACCGGGTGGACATTTCCTGGTCAAAGTTTTCGCTGGCTCAGGCTTTGACGAGATTGTAAAAAGCATGCGTGACTATTTTGAAAAGGTGGTAACGCGTAAACCAAAGGCATCGCGAGACCGCAGTAGCGAAGTTTATTTGCTGGGATTGAAGCGCAAGGGATAAAAAGCGCCCCACAAATAACAATTTGTTGCAAGCAGCAGGGTTAATCAAGTTTAGAATGACATTTGAATTCCCTATTAAATTAAGGACGGGACTTTGAACAACATCGTAAAGAATATCGCTATCTGGCTTATTGTCGCGCTTGTGCTCATGACTGTATTCAATCAGTTCGGGGTCAAGAATATCGCCGAAGGCCAGGTGGTTTACTCGCAGTTCATTGATGAAGTGAAGCAGGGCCGCATTGCCAAGGTGACCATAGATGGCCACGTGCTGCGTGGTGTCACCAATGACGGCAAAAAATTCACCACTTATGCACCTTCCGATCCTTGGCTGGTATCCGACCTGCTCAAGAATAATGTGACGGTTGAAGCAAAGCCGGATGAAGAGCCTTCACTGCTCATGAACATTTTCGTGTCATGGTTCCCCATGATTCTGCTGATCGGCGTCTGGATCTTCTTCATGCGTCAAATGCAGGGCGGTGGGCGCGGTGGCGCATTCTCCTTCGGCAAGAGTAAGGCACGTCAGCTTGATGAAAGCATGAATCCTGTGACCTTTGCCGATGTCGCCGGTTGCGACGAGGCCAAGGAAGAAGTGGCCGAGCTCGTTGAATTCCTGCGCGACCCAAGCAAGTTCCAGAAGCTTGGCGGCCGTATTCCACGTGGCGTCCTGATGGTGGGTCCTCCGGGAACTGGTAAGACGCTACTGGCCAAGGCCATTGCGGGTGAAGCGAAGGTACCGTTCTTCACCATCTCTGGTTCCGACTTTGTGGAAATGTTTGTCGGTGTAGGTGCGGCACGTGTGCGCGACATGTTCGAGCAGGCCAAAAAGAATGCGCCTTGCATCATTTTCATCGATGAAATTGATGCCGTGGGCCGTCATCGTGGCGCCGGCACAGGTGGTGGCAACGACGAGCGCGAACAGACGCTGAACCAGTTGCTGGTTGAGATGGACGGTTTTGAACCCAATTCCGGTGTCATCGTCATCGCCGCAACCAATCGTGCTGACGTCCTGGATAAGGCATTATTGCGTCCAGGCCGCTTCGACCGCCAGGTCATGGTCGGTTTGCCTGACATTCGTGGGCGCGAGCAGATCTTGCTGGTGCATATGCGTAAGGTGCCCATTGATCCTGATGTGCGTGCAGATATCATTGCCCGCGGTACACCAGGTTTCTCCGGTGCGGATTTGGCCAACCTCGTCAATGAAGCTGCGCTGTTTGCTGCGCGCCGCAACAAGCGTACGGTAGACATGCAGGACTTCGAGGATGCCAAGGACAAGATCTACATGGGTCCAGAGCGTCGCTCCATGGTTATGCGTGAGGAAGAGCGCCGCAATACGGCTTACCACGAGTCAGGCCATGCGGTTGTGGCAAAGCTCTTGCCCAAGGCTGACCCTGTGCACAAGGTCACCATCATGCCGCGTGGTTGGGCGCTAGGCCTGACCTGGCAACTGCCAGAACATGACCGTGTCAGCAATTACCGCGACAAGATGCTGGAAGAGATCTCCATCCTGTTTGGCGGACGTATTGCCGAAGAAGTGTTCATGAATCAGATGTCCACCGGTGCTGCGAACGACTTTGAACGTGCCACGCGCCTTGCCCGTGATATGGTGACCAAGTACGGTATGTCGGACACCTTGGGTACCATGGTTTATGTCGACAACGAGCAGGATTCGTTCTTTGGCCGCATGTCTGCCAAGACCGTGTCCGAGGCAACGCAGCAGAAGGTTGATGCGGAAATCCGTCGCATCCTGGACGAGCAGTACGCCATTGCGCGTAAGCTGATAGAGGATAACCGCGACAAGGTGGAAGCCATGACCAAGGCACTGTTGGAATGGGAAACCATTGATGCCGAGCAGATCAACGACATCATGGCTGGTCTGCCACCACGTGCGCCCAAGCCAAGCCAGACGGTAAGGCCGTCCAGGGATACAGGCGCGGGTCCCACGCCTACACCTTCACCACAACCAGCAACCAAGTCCTAATCAATCTAGACTCACATAACGACTAAAGCCACGTAGACGGAAGCGAAAGCTTCCCTGCGTGGCTTAATTTTTATGAGTATGGCTTAATGTCGGGCTATGGCTGATCCCAGAATTTTCTCCTGCGGTAAATTTCAACTTGATCTATCGCGTCCCCTTATCATGGGGATTGTGAATGTGACGCCGGACTCTTTCTCCGATGGCGGGAAACATCGTTCGAGCGGACAAGCCGTCGCGCATGCCATGAGGCTGATTGAGGAGGGCGCTGATATCCTCGATGTTGGGGGCGAATCGACACGTCCTGGTGCAACCCCTGTATCGCTCGAAGACGAGCTTGCCCGTGTACTGCCAGTAGTCCGGCAATTGGTACTGCAAGCCGGTGTACCCATCTCAATTGACACCTACAAGCCTGAAGTTATGCGAGCCGCCATTGATGTCGGTGCGGACATTGTCAATGATGTGCGAGCCTTGCAGGAGCAAGGTGCACTTGAAGTGGTGGCAGCAAGTCGTGCGGGGGTATGTCTCATGCATATGCAGGGTACACCGCAGACCATGCAGCTTGATCCGCAATATGCGGATGTCGTGGATGAGGTGAAGGCATTTCTTCAAGCCCGTATGGAAGCAGCCGTTAATGCCGGTATTCCAGAAGAACGGATTGTGCTGGACCCAGGCTTTGGCTTTGGCAAGCGTACCCAGCACAATGTTGCTCTGCTGCAAGCATTACCTGGCTTATCGGAACTAGGCAGGCCAGTGCTCGTGGGCTTATCGCGTAAGTCTGTGTTGGGCTATCTCACCGGCAGTGATGTTGATGCCCGATTGCATGCCAGCATTGCAGCTTCTGTGATATCTGCAATGAAAGGCGCTAAAATAATCCGCGTGCATGACGTCAAGGCAACTGCAGATGCACTCAAAATCGCAGCGGCAGTTCTATCCGGGAATGAATAAATTATATGTCTAGAAAATATTTTGGCACTGATGGCGTGCGCGGGCGCGTAGGCGAGTCACCCATTACACCCGATTTCGTTATGAGATTGGGATACGCAGCAGGACGTGTATTGACTGGCCTGGATAGCCACCTTTCCAAGGGAGAGCATCCGTCCGTGTTGATCGGCAAGGACACCCGTATATCGGGCTATATGCTCGAATCAGCATTACAGGCCGGACTGTCGGCTGCGGGTGTGGATGTATTGCTGACCGGACCGATGCCTACACCTGCCGTTGCCTATCTGACTCGCGCGTTGCGCGCCCAGGCCGGCATCGTCATTTCTGCTTCGCATAATCCTTTCGAGGATAACGGCATTAAATTTTTCTCCGCAGAGGGCACTAAGCTGCCCGACGAGATGGAGTCGGCCATTGAGGCGGCGCTGGACAACCCCATGCAAGTGATGGAGTCCGCGAGATTAGGCAAGGCCAAGCGCATCAACGATGCACCTGGGCGTTATATCGAATTCTGCAAAAGCACCTTCCCTAATGCTATGGATTTGCGCGGGCTCAAGATAGTATTGGATTGCGCGCATGGTGCCACCTATCACGTCGCGCCACCCGTATTCCACGAGCTTGGCGCAGAGATTGTGGTTATTGGAAACCATCCGGACGGCCTCAACATTAATCATGAGTGTGGGTCTACGCATCCGCAGGCCTTATGTGCTGCGGTGCTGGAGCACCAGGCCGATCTTGGGATTGCCTTTGATGGCGATGGTGACCGCGTGCTCATGGTGGACAATAAGGGCCAGCTGTTGGATGGCGATCAACTGCTCTACATCATCGCCATGCATAGGCAACACCGCAGCAAGCTGGGCGGGGGTGTTGTCGGCACTTTGATGACCAATCTGGCGCTGGAGCATGCACTGGCGAAGGCGAATATTCCTTTTGCACGCGCTAAAGTAGGAGATCGCTACGTGCTCGAGAAGCTGGTCGAGAACAACTGGCAAATTGGCGGTGAAAATTCCGGCCATATCCTATGTCTGGATAAGCACAGCAGTGGTGATGGCATCATTTCGGCGCTGCAGGTTCTACATGCATTGTGCGCAGGCGATGAGACCCTGGCAGAGCTGGGCGCCCGCTTGACGCTTTACCCCCAGGTGCTGATCAATGTCAAAGTCGAAAAGCGGCTGGATCTGGAACACAATACTGCGCTGCAAGATGCAGTGAAATCTGCTGAGACAGAACTCAACGGCAGCGGGCGCGTACTGCTGCGGGCTTCAGGTACCGAGCCGAAGATTCGGGTGATGGTCGAAGGTTCTGTCCGTAGTCAGGTGCAAAGTTTGGCTGAAAGTCTGGCCGACTCAGTGAGAAAAGCTGCGGCGTAACCTCGCGCCGACAATCTGTTTTTTCTTCATTTCATTGTCACATTGGCATGCCATGCTGCATGCCATGAAAACCTTGCATATCATCATAACTTTCATCTCATGCGGGGTTTATCATGCCGCATAGGATGGCTTTATATCTGCACT
>Ga0196972_1000903_pt1 | contig 10627 bp, 12 predicted proteins | sample S1v_2013CmetaG_FD_148618 | JGI IMG/M metagenome (GOLD analysis project Ga0196972, IMG submission 148618) | Soil microbial communities from Anza Borrego desert, Southern California, United States - S1+v_20-13C | ecosystem: Environmental > Terrestrial > Soil > Desert | place: USA: California... | reverse complement strand
GGCCACAGGCCCGGTGAGGTATTTGTTGAGCGCCTGGCGGAACAGCTCTTCCTTGTTGCCGAAGGCGGCATAAATGCTGGGCTTGTTCATGCCCATGGCGGCAGTGAGCTCGGCCATGGATGCACCCTCGTAGCCATGTCTCCAGAAAATATCCAGCGCCTTGTCTCCAGAAAATATCCAGCGCCTTATCCAGCGCCACATCGCGATTGAAGGCCGGCGGACGACCGCGCTGACGCTTCTCTACGGGTGTATCCATAGCTTTTAATCCTCATCGAATGGAAAATATTATACCGTATGGTAAATAATGTTTGACATTCATTTTCGCGCCCTCTAGTATTTGTTTACCGTTCGGTACATATTATACGGACAGCACTCATCACAACAACTTCAGGAGCAAGAAAATGACTACACAAAACAAGGTTGCATTCATCACCGGCGGTAATCGTGGCATCGGGTTTGAGACGGCTAAACAGCTTGGCGCGCTGGGCATCGAGGTCGTGATCGGCGTACGAGATCTGCAGAAGGGTTTCAAGGCAGTCAGCGATCTGGAAACCCTGGGCGTCACGGCTCGCGCCATCACGTATGACTCCAGCAAACCCGAGACGGAGAACGCTGTTTACGATTACCTGGACAAGCATTACGGCAAGCTGGATATCCTGGTGAATAACGCCGGCGTTGCCATTGAGCAGCTCATGGGCGGCAACAACAGCAGCTCACTGCCTTCCGACGTGCTGCAGCAGACCTTCCAGACCAACCTCTTCTCCGTGGTTACCCTTACCCAGAAGCTGCTGCCGCTGATCAAGAACGCGCCCGAAGGCCGCATCGTGAATCTCTCCAGCATTCTGGGTTCGCTCACGCTGCACAGCATGCCCAATTCACCCATCGAACCCGCCAAGGCCTTCGCCTACAACGCATCGAAGACGGCGCTCAATGCCTACACCGTGCACTTGGCACATGAACTCAAGGACACCCCGATCAAGGTGAATTCCGCGCATCCGGGCTGGGTAAAGACGGAACTAGGCGGACCGCACGCGCCTATGGAAATCGCTGACAGCTACAAGACCAGCGTGTATCTGGCGACGCTGGATACTAATGGCCCGAGCGGCGGATTCTTCCATGAAAAGGAAGCACTGCCCTGGTAATGCATAGGTTCCGCACAAATACATGACGCCACCGTTTCTGCTGGTGCGCATTCTTCACAAATTTTAGGACTACAAAATGTACAGCTACATTGTTAAGACAAAAATCCGACAGACCTTCGAGGACGTCAATAACCATCGCTGGAATGAAGCGATGGCAGCCGTCGCGCCGCATGTTCACCACCGCGTTTCGGGCGCCCATGCTTTAGGTGGCAAGCGCCACAGCAAGGAAGCCCTGCGTGGCTGGTTTGAGCGCCTGGGCCGAGTCTTCCCCACTTTGCGCATCAAGGTCAACAACATCTGGGTGAAAGGCTGGCCTTGGCACACCAACGTGTTTGTCCAGTGGGATGCCAGTGCCACGCTACTCGATGGCACAGCACCCTATACCAATCGCGGTCTGCACCTGTTCACTCTGCGCTGGGGCAAAGTCCATGCACTCGAGGAATTTTTTGATTCGCAAGAAGCGGTCCGTGCTCTTTCCGCCCAAGCAGCAGCTGGCATCAAGGAAGCTGCCGCCGAACCAATTGCCAGCTAGCACCTCAAGGGGAATTCGAATGCAAGACATAAGCAAGTTGGGCGAAGTTTTGAATCTAGAGCTCGACCACAAAAGAACATTGCGTTATCTCAAAGCCGGCAGCGGCGAGCCTTTGCTTTTGCTGCATACGATCCGGACACAGCTGGATTACTTTCAAGATGTCATCCCGGCTCTCTCGAAACACTTCACGGTATACGCCGTAGATCTGCCCGGGCACGGTTACTCAACCATAGACAAGAGCGCGGATTATGACGAGCCGTATTTCCGCAGTGCTGTGGTGTCATTCATCGAGAAACTAGAACTCAGGAATGTCACGATTGCCGGTGAATCCATTGGTGCAGTGATAGCCCTGACGGTGGCGAGCCAAATGCCCGAGCGGATCATCGCGGTGATTGCGTCCAACACCTATGACTACGACAAGCGCTACGGGGATGGCGTACGCAGAGGTAATTTCCTGGCCAATTTCATTATCGGCAATTTTGCCGTACCGGTGCATGGCGCCATCTTCGCGGCGATGGAGAATAAATTATTGCTGGGATTGATCATGCGTGGCGGCCTGAAAGCAAAAAGCCGGATGCCGGATGAGCTGCTAACGGAAATCAACAATGCCGGCAAGCGAAAGGGGTTCAGGTATGTAGAGCGCAGCACTTTCGCAGGCTGGCGCAGCTGGGCTAGAGCAAGGGAAAGGTACGCCGCTGTGAAAGCACCTGTCACTCTGGTATACGGAGATCACGACTGGTCCACGCCGGCAGAAAGAGCACGCACAGCCGAAGCCCTGAAAGTCCAGCCGCTCATATTGGAAAACACCGGTCACTTTGCGTATGTCGACAGGCCGGAAAAGCTGGTTGAAATCGTCCTGGGCACCAAGTCATCGAGGTAGCGTGAGCATGGGGTTTAAGCTGTTGCTGATGTCCTTCATCACCGGCCTCATCGTATCCGGAATAATTTCAATGATTCACCACGTCACACTTGCTGCGTGGCTGAAGTCATTCCTGATCGCATGGCCCATGGTGTTCGTATCCATCATCACCATTGCGCCAAGGGTCGCGCGGTTTGTGGAAGGCCTGGTGACCAGGTCCTAACGTTGCGGTCTGGTCGTGCTGTTGCCGGAGGACGGATCGCCATCCTGATGCGGCAAACCTTCTGCCGGGATATCCGGCGGGACAATCACGCTATCCTTTTCCGTCGGCATGGGCGCCGGCACGGTAACGCTTTCTGAATCTGCATCGCAGGGTGGTTTTTCGGTAGATGCCAAGTTATCGCATGGCGATTCAACCGGATCATCCTTGATGCGCTCGGGCTCTGCCATGGCGCTAACTGGCGCCATGAATAACAAGATTGCCATGATCATTTTACGCATGACTTGCTCCTTTCAATATTCCGATCGCGCTCACAGGCCGAACGGATAGGTTTCCGGCACGCCCGGACGCTGAGCCGTGGGTAGCGGCGTCACTGCAGTGGTCTCATCAAACCAGACATAGGCGTCGAACTGCTCGGCCAGTGAGGCTTCCGCGTAGTGGCTTTGCAGCTCAGACTCGGGGCGGTAGATGACGCCGATAAAACGCTCCAGGCGTGGCTCACGCAAACGGCTGCGCAACATCTCGTGCTGCCCTTCCCTCAAATCAAGTAGAAAGCGCGAGATATCGGCCTGGTGTGCAGCGAATTCATAGCTATCTTCACGCGAAGGCCGCACGCGCTTGATCTCCATCTCGCCATCCCAATCGGATGCAGCGGCAACGGTGCCGGTGTGCGTGCCGAATCCGATCAGGGCCGCGCTGTCGCCGAAGCGTTCGCGCACCAGCTGGCCGATATTGAGTTCATCGCGCATGGTGCCCATCTCGGTGGCGGCGGCATTGCCGATGTGCGAGTTGTGCGCCCACACCAAGGCCTTGGCGTCTGGGCCGTGGGCATCCAGCAGGTTGACCAGCGTGTCGAACATGTGGGTATCGCGCAGGTTCCAGCTTTGCGCCGAGCCGTAATACATCACGCGGTAATAGCGCTCCGCTGCCGCGATGAGGCGCGCATTCTGTGCAGCGTCGAGAAACTGCGTGCCGTCGGCCTGCGCATATTCCAGCTGTTTCTCCAGAAGCTCACGCAGTTGCGCAATGACGACTTCTTCACATTGCTCGTATTGGCCATTGAGCACAACCCGCCCATAGACGGCCGGATCTTTCTGCCACGGCGTGAGACAGCCGTACCGCTCGCGCGCAATGCGTGCGGCATCGGGGTCTACGCTGTCCAGATAGCCGAGCACGGCGGAGATGGCGCCAGAGAGGTTATACATATCGAGCCCGTAGAAACCCGCACGGCGCTCTGCTGGCAGGCTTTCGTTGTGCTCGCGCAGCCATTCGGTGAATGCCTCGACTTCGGTGTTGCGCCACATCCAGGTGGGGAAGCGGCGGAATGGCGGCTGCGAGCCCGGCACTGCGGGTCTATGGCGTACGTAGCGATCTATCATCGCGGCATCAGGCCAATCGGCCTCCACCGCTACGATGTTGAAGCCATGCTTTTCAATGAGCCGCCGGGTGATCAGCGCACGTGCACGGTAGAACTCGGCGGTGCCGTGGCTGGCTTCTCCCAGCAGCACCACCTTGCAATCCGCGAAACGGTCGAAGAGGTGCGCGAAATGCGGATTGTCGAATTCCGGCAGCGGCTCGGCGGCCTCCCTGATCAGGCCGGCCAGTGTGGATTTCTGCTGTGTCCGGTTGGCCGCAGGTCTGGGCATGCGACCCTCGCCGTCCTGTGGCTCGGCCCAGCCGTGCTTGCCAATCAAGGGCACGAATCTCACTCCGCCCAGGGATTCCTCAACAAAGTCGTTTTTGCCCTTGCGCGTGACCTTCAACAGCTCCTGCGAGCGGGAATTCTCGCCTATGGGCATGATGAGCCTGCCGCCGATGGCGAGCTGCTGTCGCCAGGGCTCAGGTATGTCGGGGCCGCCCGCTGCCGCGAGAATGACATCGAACGGCGCCGCATCCGGCCAACCCAGCGTGCCGTCGCCGGCACGGACTTCGACATTGTTATAGCCCAGCTTCGCCAGCCTTTGCCTGGCCGATTCCGCCAGGCTCTCATGCCGTTCGATGGTATGAATTTTGTCCGTCATACCGGCCAGAATCGCCGCCGCATAGCCGCTGCCGGTACCGATTTCCAGCACGCGGTCGTGTGGCTTGATCTCGGCTTCGGCAATCATCAGCGCGACGATGAAGGGCTGCGAGATGGTCTGGTCTTCCTCAATCGGCAGCGGCACGTCGTCGTAGGCGAATTCCTGCAGGTACTCGGGGATGAACATCTCGCGCGGCGTGCTGGACATGACGTGCAGCAGCCGCTCATCGCGAATGCCGCGATGGACAATCTGCCTCTCAACCATGAGGCGACGACGTTCGGCCAAGTCCTGCATAAGTGTTCATGCAAGCAGAAACCGGAGCGGGAATCTGTGGCCTGCGCCACTGTGGCAATTCCTTGCTATAAAAAGATTGCTGGCTTTAATTCAAAACTGCCCGTATAGTGCCGCATCCCTGCACGAACCAATCTGCGCAGCGGCCTCTAGAATTACTTCCCGATATATCTCGTCTGTCTCGATTGGTACTGCTTCAAAGCCCACATGGGCGCAGTTGGCCGACATAACTCCAACTGGAGCAAAACTTTGTCTATTGAAACAAGCACGACCCCCGGCTTTAACGAGCTCGGGCTGATTGAACCACTGCTGCGCGCAATTAACGACGCCGGCTATACCACCCCTACCCCGATCCAGCTCAAAGCCATCCCGCAGGTATTGAACGGCGGCGATCTTCTGGCTGGTGCGCAAACCGGCACCGGCAAGACTGCCGGATTTACGCTACCGATTCTGCAGCTCTTGAGCCAGAAGAAGCCAAGCGGCTCCACTGTTGGCCGTCCGCGCTGCCTGATCCTGACGCCGACGCGTGAACTCGCTGCTCAGGTTGAAGAATCGGTCAAAACCTATGGCAAACATCTGCCACTGAATTCGTATGTGATTTTCGGCGGGGTGAATATCAACCCCCAGACCACGCGCCTCAAGAAGCCGCTGGATATTCTGGTGGCAACGCCGGGCCGCCTGCTGGACCACGTGGGTCAGAAGACGATTGATCTTTCCGGCGTCGAAATCCTGGTGCTGGACGAAGCCGACCGCATGCTGGACATGGGTTTCATCCGCGATATCAAGAAAATCCTGGCGCTGCTGCCCAAGCAACGACAGAACCTGCTGTTCTCCGCCACTTTCTCCGATGAGATTAAGGCGCTGGCGGACGGCCTGCTGCACAACCCGGGATTCGTGGAAGTGGCACGCCGCAATACGGCATCCGAGCTCGTCGAGCAGACGGTCCATCTCGTGGGCCAAAAGCAAAAGCGTGACCTCATGAGCCACCTGATCCAGATGCATGACTGGCAGCAGGTACTGATTTTCACGCGCACCAAACATGGCGCGAACCGCCTGGCTGAAAAGCTCGGCAAGGACGGCATCACCGCCGCCGCAATCCACGGCAACAAGAGCCAAGGCGCGCGCACCAAGGCGCTGGATGATTTCAAGAAAGGCTCCGTCCGTGCGCTGGTCGCAACCGACATCGCCGCCCGTGGCTTGGACATCGACCAGCTGCCGCAGGTGGTGAATTTCGAATTGCCCAATGTGCCAGAAGATTACGTGCACCGTATCGGCCGTACTGGCCGCGCAGGCTCAACCGGCGCTGCGATTTCGTTGGTAGACAATGAAGAACTCAAGCTGCTCAAGGATATCGAGCGCCTGATCAAGCGCGAACTGCCCAAGGTCGCGGTGGAAGGCTTCGTGCCCAACGCCAACCCTGAGCCAGAAGCGCCGCGTCCTCCGCGCCAGCAACAACAGCGCAGACCACAAGCTGCGAAGCAGCCGTCCGACAGACCGCAGGGTCAGAGAGAGCGTCAGCCGCAAGGCCAGCGCCAGGCTCAAGGTCAACGCCAGAAGCAGACGCAAGGCGAAGGCCAGCGCCAGAATCCAGCGCGTGCTGACGCTAACGGTCAAAAGGCCAACGGCCAGCGAAAGAATGCGAACGGCCAGCCGCAAAGAAACGGTCAGCCTGCCAATGGTCAGCGCAGGATTCCGCAACGTGCCAACACCGGCAAACCAGGCAACCGCACAAGCCCAAGGTCCAGCGACGATAAAAACCTCTCCGAAGCTGCGCGTCATCAGGCACAGCCGCAGGATTCGTTCATCACTCGCAGCCTGGGCACGCTGGGCAGGATCGCTCGCGGCAGCTGGGGCAAGTAAGGCTTGACGCCAACTTGTGCTAAACGACACAGCTTGTTACTGCACATATCCAAGCCTCCGCAAGGAGGCTTTTTCATGCCCATCTGTTACTATCAAGACATGAAAATTTGGGTCGACGCCGACGCCTGCCCTGTCGTCATCAAGGAAATCCTGTTCCGCGCGGCAGAACGCACCAAAACCGAAACAATCCTGGTCGCCAACAAGCTGCTGCGCGTGCCGCCTTCGCCTTACATCCGAGCCGTGCAGGTACCGGGCGGCTTTGACGTAGCGGATAACGAGATTGTGCAAAAGCTCGAACCGGGCGATCTCGTGATCACGGCAGACATCCCCTTGGCGGCGCAGGTCATCGAAAAACACGGCCACGCGCTGAATCCGCGCGGTGAGATGTACACCACGCACAACATCAAGGAACGGCTCGCCATGCGCAACTTCATGGAAGAGCTGCGCAGCAGCGGCGTAGAGCTGGGCGGACCGAACAGCCTGAACAACAGCGACCGGCAGGCATTTGCTGCCGAGCTGGATAAATTTCTGGCAAGCCACATACGTCACAATCGGTAAATAAGCGTCGTACATTAATATCGCTTCGTTCAAACTCAACAATTCGAAATGGCCGAGCCTTTAGTTGCCAAATATGGCTTAAGCGTTGTGCATAGCATCGCGGATGCTATTGCAGAGGTACATCCTCATTTCAGACGCGACGAATTTATCGCCGACTGCAGCGATGGATTTGAGGCGCTTGCTCTCATGGACCGCGGCAGGAAGATCGCCCGCACAATGAGAAATCACCTGCCGGACGATTATGCCGTCGCTATTGAAATACTGATGAGATCGTTGCCCGGGACCCGCATCGATTGCTCCAACATGTCCTCTTTCGTATTCCTGCCGCATGTGTATTTCGTGGCCGACTACGGACTAGGGCATTTCGAGGCATCAATGAATGCGCAATATGAACTGACGCAGCGGTTCACAGCGGAATTCAGCATCCGCAATTACCTGGAGAAATGCCCAGCCGAGACCCTGGCAAAGCTGGAAACCTGGGTAAACGATCCCAATCCGCATGTTCGACGGCTGGTGTCCGAAGGCACCCGGCCCAGATTGCCTTGGGCTAAACGTTTGCCTCAATTCCAGAAGGACCCAAGGCCTGTGCTCAGATTGCTGGAGCAGCTCAAGGACGACGAATCGCTTTATGTACGACGTTCTGTTGCCAATAACCTCAACGATATCTGGAAGGATAATCCTGAGGTTGTGATTGAGGTGGCACGCGAATGGCTGAAAGATGCGCCAAAGCCGCGCAAGCAGCTTGTTCTCCACGCGTTGCGTTCCGCTATTAAGCAGGGCCATGCGGAAGTGCTTGAGCTTATCGGTTACAGGCGCGCACCCAAGGTGGCAATCATGGACATTCAATTGCCTGATGTTGTACGCATAGGGCAATCGGCGACTATCAGTTTTGTTGTAGAGAACCAGAATTCGCAAGCGGCCAATCTGCTCATCGATATCCAGATGGGGTTTGTTAAAGCCAACGGCACGGTGCGCAACAAGGTATTCAAGCTGTCTTCCATGCAGCTCGCACCCGGGCAATCCCGAGCCTGCAGCCTCACTTTGAAACTGCATCAAATGACCACTCGCACCCACGGCACGGTGCGCAACAAGGTATTCAAGCTGTCTTCCATGCAGCTCGCACCCGGGCAATCCCGAGCCTGCAGCCTCACTTTGAAACTGCATCAAATGACCACTCGCACCCACTATGCCGGCACGCATCCGGTTGCGGCCCTCATCAATGGCACGCTGCATCCTCTTGGTAGCTTTGAGGTTTTGGCTTAACTAGCCTGTACACGCGCTACCGCGCAGAAGCCGCTAATCCTTACTTGTATCTTGTGAAATCCGTCAGCTTTGAAAGGAATTCACAATGGAACTGGAAGGCTCCTGCCAATGCGGCGCTGTGCAATTCAAACTCAACAGCCCCACGCCTTATCCCTATCAGCGTTGTTACTGCTCGATCTGCCGCAAGACGCAGGGCGGTGGCGGCTATGCAACCAATATCGGCGGCGACGCCAAAAGCATCCAGGTTGAAGGTCTGGAACACATCACGATTTATCATGCCAGGGTCCGCAATCCCGGTCAGGAAGATACGGTCAGCACGGCAGAACGCTGTTTCTGCAAGCATTGCGGCAGCGCTCTGTGGCTATACAGCCCGGAGTGGCCCGACCTCATCCATCCATTCGCCTCGGCCATCGACACGCCATTGCCTATCCCGCCGGAGATCACTCACATGATGGTGGGCTCCAGAGCATCATGGGTGGAAATTGAAGAGATGCCTGGCGATAAGGTGTTTGACGAATATCCTGAGGAATCGCTATCCGGCTGGCATGAACGTCTGAACCTGACGAAATAGCAGAAGATTTGCACGTATGTTTCAAGGCAAACAGAGCTGTAATGCGCCTTGCCCTACCATGTTCAGTCCAGCCCATATCGGCGTTTGGAACATCAAAAAGGAATCTGAAACATGCATGTGACCTATGACCAGGCAGAGAAGATTATTGACGCAGCTATCGCCAAAGCCACCGAGATTGGCGTGCCATTCTGTGTGGCCGTGCTGGACTCCGGCGCAAATTTGAAGGCATTCCGGCGTATGGATGATGCCTGGGTCGGCAGTATTGATGTTGCCATCAAGAAAGCGAAAACCTCCTGCTATTTCGCGATGCCATCAGGCGAGCTCGGCAAACTCTCGCAGCCGGGTGGATCACTCTTCAGCATAGAACATTCCAATGAAGGCATGATCACCTTCCCTGGCGGATTGCCCATCGTGGATGACGAAGGTGTGCTGGTGGGCGCCATTGGAGTGAGCGGCGGTACCGTCGAGGATGACCACAAGGTTGCGCAGGCCGGCGTGAAGGTGGCGGGCATTTGCGACTTGCCCAAGCACCCCTGGCGTACCTGAGTCTCTCGCGCACGAAGCTGCTTCCGGTTCTCCTGCTAGCCGGCTGTCTTCTCGCGGCCTGCAAGCAGGTGCCGGAAGGCATCACTGTTGTCGATCACGTTGACCCGGACAAGTACATCGGAAAATGGTACGAGATTGCCCGGCTCGACCATTCCTTCGAGCGCGGACTGGAAAATGTCACAGCGACCTACAGCCTGCGCGAAGACGGCGGCATCAAGGTAATCAACCGCGGCTACAACCCGGAGAAAAGGGAATGGGAAGAAGCCGAAGGCAAGGCCTATTTCACCGAACCAGCGAATGCCGATGGCACCTTACCCGGGCAAGCTCAAGGTGTCGTTCTTCGGGCCGTTCTACGGTGCCTACAACATCATTGCGCTCGATAAACCCGGCTATAACTACGTGATGCTGACCGGGCCTGATCGCTCGTATTTCTGGATTTTGTCGCGCACTCCACAACTCGCCGAGTCGATAAAATCGAAGCTGATAGCCCAGGCTAAATCTTTGGGTTTCGAGACCGACAGATTCATCTACGTCGCGCAGTGACCCCATCAGAATGTACGCCACAACACGGAAGTCGCGCCGCGCTGCGCCTATATTTTGGCCATGGAGCACAGTTCACCATCTGACCCCAACCTCCAGACGTGTATAGATCTCACCACACGTTGCCATCAGACTTGCCTGCAGACTGCCCTCAACCATTGCCTGGAAAAAGGCGAGCAATTCGTTGAACCGGAGCATTTCCGGCTCATGATCAATTGCGCTGA
>Ga0196972_1000902_pt1 | contig 10630 bp, 6 predicted proteins | sample S1v_2013CmetaG_FD_148618 | JGI IMG/M metagenome (GOLD analysis project Ga0196972, IMG submission 148618) | Soil microbial communities from Anza Borrego desert, Southern California, United States - S1+v_20-13C | ecosystem: Environmental > Terrestrial > Soil > Desert | place: USA: California... | reverse complement strand
ATCCGTCCGGTGCCAAATCCAAGATGTGCGCAGACCAGCGTCATCTGGCGGTAGTCCCTGCAGCGGACCCTACCAAGCCGTACGCCTTGACCATCCCCGTGTCTGCGATGAAGAACCTGCGCGAGTACTTCAAGGAGCTGCAGAACTTCGGCCTGATCCCCGAAGAAGTGGTCACCGAGCTCGGTTTTGATGAAACAGTCAGCTTCCCCAAGGTCACCTTCAAGCAGAAGGGCTTTGTAGGCGAGAAGGCTATCCCCAAGGTGGATGCCATTGTGCAGTCCGACGACGTTAAGGAGGTAGTTCGACTCATGCCGCCTCGACCACGAAACGCAGCACTTAGCGGACCAGCTAATGGAGCTGGAAGCAATGTTCAACACGCTCTGGGGAATCAAGGTACTCAACCCACGGCAAATGGTGGTGATCAAAAGCAGCCCGTAGCAGCACCTGCAGTTGACGACGCCTATGAGGGTGAATCGGAAGTCGTAACTGCACCAGCAGGCAAGAAAGTTAAGTCGCAACCGGCGCCTGTGGCCGCTGCTGAGCCAGAGGTTGTAGTGATGGAAGAAAGCTCCGGCGACCCCGGCGTTGCCGCGCTGGAAGCCAAGCTTGACAATATATTTGCGGATGACTAATCTGCTAGTTCCGTAGCCAATCGGTGCGCGACCGGTTGATAAAATAGGGGAGCATGCCGTGTCCGTGCTCCCCTAGCTACCTTAAAAATAACTGAGACACGCAAGGGGTAAGGACACGCATGGATACCAAGAGCTTTCTTGAATTAGTCACGGCATCTTCAGGAAACTACGTACTAACCATCCAGAAACCGACCCAAAATGATCCCAAGGGTATTTTCTGGAATCTATCGTTCGACAATCTGGATGACTGTGTAGACGCCATCCGAGAGCACGACGCTTCTCCCCGCACGGTTTTCTTCGCCGTCGGCACCCACGTAAACAACACCGAATTAGACACCTTTAGCGGACGTATCAAAGTCCGTCGTACGCAGGCCACTGCCAGCATGTTCAAGACGCTGTGCTTTGATCTGGATATCGGCCTCGACAAGGGGCCTTACGAGGATCGTCGCGCTGGCGGTAAGGCCGTTGAGCTAGCCCGGTTATCCATCGGGTTGCCCGACCCACTGATCGTGCAATCCGGTAAGGGGCTGCACTATTACTGGCCGCTGCAGACATCCATCACCGCTAGCGACTGGACCGCTTTGTCCATGGCGTTGGCAGCAGCACTACAATCGCGCGGCGTCGTTCTCGACGCTGGCAAGATACATGACGCCTCTATGGTGCTACGTCCCGCTGGCGCCCACCACAAGAAAGACCCACAGAACTGGAAACCGGTCAAAGTACTGCAGCCGGCAGCCGCTTACCCCGTAGATGACCTGCGGGACCTTCTGAAGCAGTGGTATGGTCAGCAACCTGTCAAGAGGCTCGCTCCACTGAATCAGGTGGGGTCTACCCATCAAGGCTCGGCGATTCTCGGATTCGAATCTATCGTTTCCGGCGAGAAACAGTTCGCTCCGGTCAACTTTGAGCACTTGGCTGAGGGCTGTGCGCAGGTAAAAGGACTGCTGGACACCGGCGGTGCCACAGCAGCAGGGGGTGTACCGGTGACTGAGCCGATATGGCGCGGGTCACTCGGACTTGCCAAATACGCGGAATTTCCGCACGTCGCCATTGTGGCAATTGCAGGGGGGCATCCAGACTATGACTACGACGAGAACGTTAAAAAGATGGAGGCGTGGAAGGCTACTGGCCCTACGTCTTGCTCCTACTTCGAACAGCATAATCCTACAGGTTGCGTGGGGTGCCCGAATAAAGGCAAGATCACCTCTCCCGCAGCACTCACCCGCGGCGAGTCCGTTATACCCCCTCCTACGCCCGATGATGATCCACTAGAGCTACCATGGCCATACCTGCATAAAGAGGGCAAGATTTACCGCGAGTTCAAGAATACCCGCACCGTCAAGGACAACGACGGTAAAAAGACAGAACAGGTATATACCGATACCGAGCTGGTGTGCCCCTACATCATTATCCCGGTGTCCCGCTATAGCGACGTAGAGCATACCACCAGCACGTGCGTAGTACGGGTCAAGTACCCCGTCGGCGGCTGGAAGGACTTCGAGATTCCGCTGGCCTGCCTGTCCGCTGGTGGACAGGAGCTGGCGCGGCTGTTCGGTAATCAGCAGATACTAATAAGTAACAACGACGTACTAAGCAGGACGAGGACCTATCTCATGACCTATCTACAGGAGCTTCAAGCCAAAATCGCTACCAGCTACATGTATGACCACTACGGCTGGCAGGCGGATAACACATTCCTTTGCGGTACCAAGCTGGTCGGGGTGAATGACGGCCGCGATTTCAAGCTGACCGGTATGGCGCAGGACCGCGCCAAATCCATGTCACCGGTGGGTAACCTGTCCCAGTGGGTGGATGCTACAGCCATTTACGCGCACCCCAAGGCATACCTGCACCAGTTCTTCTTCCTCGCAGGTATCGGTGGCTTCCTGATGGAAGGCGCATCGACCGCATCGGTGCTGCTGAACATGTATTCCCCGGGTACAGGCGTCGGCAAGACGACTACCCTGATCGGCGTCATGAGCGCGTGGGGTGATCCTACCAGCCTCATGCTGAACCCCAACGACACCGACAACTCGATCTACAAGACCTTCGGCACCCTCAAGAATCTGTCTCCCTGCATCGACGAGCTCACCACGATGGATGCGGAGCGCATGAAGAAAATGATTTTCCAGATCAGCCAAGGCCGTGAGCGCATCCGTATGAATCAGGATGCCAGCTTACAGGAAGCGGTTGGATGGAAAACGTGTGTGCTCTCCAGCAGTAACAAGGATATTTACGCGGAACAGGACATGCAGCTTGGGACGGAGGCTCAGAAAGTCCGGGTTTTTCAGGGTTACTTTCCAGACAATCCCCTGTTCGCGAAACACGGAGCGCGGGTTGCTCAGATATTCTCGAGCAATTACGGTCACGTTATGCCGCTGCTTGCGCAAAAGACCATAGACAATGGGGGTGTTAAGGCGGTGTACGATAAACATTACGCATCCTTCGAGGGTGACTACATGTTCGCCTTTGACGGCTCTGAGCGCTTTATCCGCAGCGCTTTTGTTTGTGCAGATGCTGCTGGCAGCATGCTGACTGAGCTCGGGCTGATCAAGTTTGACTATGAACTAGGCATTCTAACAGCTCTGGAAGAATTGAAGCGCATCCGCAAGAGCGTGTTCGAGAACACGGTTGATGCCTTCGATATCATCGGCCAGTACCTCATGGAGTTCGGCAACAGTATCGTCGAGTACCGTGAGAACAAGGACAACCCCAGCGCCAAGGGCATGGTACGGCTACCGGTGCCGGATACAGTGGTGGCGCGTATCGAGATTGCCCATACCAGTAATAAGCCTATCGTAAGCGGCAAGCTGTGCATCAACAAACCGATCTTCAAGAAGTGGCTGGCCAAGCATGGCGGCGACTACACCAAGCTGATTACCGACCTCACCAACACCAACTGCGGCGTGATCGATGGCGAGCGCATCAGCATCTACAAGGGCTGCGACAAGGCCAATCCGGGGCAGGTCTACTGCCTGACGCTCGACCTGCAGCACCCCCGCTTGATGCAGGTGCTGTCCGATCCCCGGTCGCCATACCTCGCCGCCTCACCACTGACGGTACTGCAGGGGGGCAAGCCATAATGGGCGACGTTGTTGATCTGGGCGGGAACAAACCGAAACCGCCAGTAGGGGATAACGAGTGGATATACAGCTGTGGCGGCTGCGGCTACACCACGTTCCAGCTGATCTTGGGTGGTGAGGTGCGCTGCACCGAGTGCAATCGCATCTTGCCCGACACGCGGCATTTCAGGCCGGACGGCTCGACCGGGTTTTAGGGGCAAGTCAGCTGCCCTTCTAGCTGACAACAAAGAGGAGTAATTTATGCTTACCGCAGGGGTAGAACCACAAACGGATAGAAGTCCGCGTACGCGCGATACGGTCAAGTCAAGCCCGATCGACAAAGTGCTGGAAGAACAGCAGGCATTGCTGATGGATATGCACAACAGGCTGGAGATACTGGTTTCACGTTTATCCCCAGTATTGTCGAGCGCGCTCGATGATGGTAAAGGTACGGGACCGCATGCCATCGGCAACTGCCAACTGGAGAGCGCGCTGGAGCAGGCTAATGCCAACTTGCGGCGTTCTATAGTCGTAGTTCAGGACGCACTGGATCGCATCCAACTCTAAGGGGGATAGCATGAAAGACTTGTTCAAAAAAGCAGTGAAGGAGTTCTTCCGGCCCATCACGGTGCTGTTGATATGGATGGGTTTTATTGATGAACCTTGGCCGACAGGGTACATCTACGTACGACGCTCGTCAGATAAAAAGTACTATTTCGTTATCTCCGGGCGCAATAACAAGGTTGTCGTAACTTCGGAAACGTACGAGACGAAGCAAGCCTGCATGAAGGGCATTGAGACGGTGCGCACGATTGTCCGCGGGGCTTACAGCGTTAAGGATTTTGCTTTTTAAGGCGGCGTATGGCTATCCTCGATACTACTCCCTACTCCCATCTACGAGACTGCGAACTGCTACGGCAAGTGGAATGCGATCTCTCGGCGGGGGAAAGAGAGCGATCTTTGGCGATTCGCTTGGACGCTGCGCTAGCTGAGGTTAAAAAACTGCGCGACGGCTACGAGTAACCACTAAGTGTTCTTCTTCATAGCCCCGGTGCTGGTTCGCGGGTAGCTACGATTGTCACTGGCGGTAGTCACACGGAGATTGGAACGTGCCGTGGGACTGCCGCCTTTGCTTATGGCACGCTTGTGATCCACATCCTTGCCGTCACCCTTCTTTACCAGACCTGCCTTGGCCAGCAGCCCACGTGCCTTGTTGCGGGCGGCACGGTTCTTGATCTGCTCTGGCTTGCCTTGGTAGTTCTCGTACTCTTTCTTGTAGTCACGGGCCATTATTCTTCCCCCTTCAGTTCGTTGATTTTGCGCATGAGTTCTTCGGCGCGTTCTTTGTTCTGCTCGACGATTTTATCAAAATCCGGCTCACCGAAGCGCGCTTCAGCTCGCGCTGCAGCGCTGATCTGACTGCGGTAGTCCCGCACCAGCGCACGGATGGCTGCGCCCTGCTTGACCACTTGCGCCTCGTTGTTGACCTCGTAGACTCGCGAACCCAGTAAGCGGCTCACTGTGTACATGTCGTTCAGGTCCATGCCGACGATATCGCGTTTGCCGCGCAGCGCCCCCAAGATATGCTCGTTGACCCGTGGGCTCACCACCGGCAGGTTAGGCGCCAGCTGATTGGTCAGGTATTCCAGTGACGCCATCGCGTTGGAGGTGAACGGTGCAGAATCGCTCCACAGCTTACGTCCTTGGAAGGCATCCCAGCCAGTGCCAGCCAGCAGCAGGGCGATCAATGGACCGGTAGGCGTAGCAAAAGCAGGCCAGCCCGGCATGCCCATGAAGCCATGATCGGACTGCTGCAGCAGGTCGCCGTTGGGGATGAACTTACCCACACCCATGAATACCGGCGTATCGGGGTCCCCCCATGGCATGCGCACGTAAGCGCTAGGGCCGATACCCCAGACCTTCTGCCGCATCCACTTGTCCAGACCCTTGCGATCCTCTTCCTCGTCACCACCCGTTGCCGCGTAGCCCAGTGCATTGATGGCCCACACAGCGCTCATCATTGCGGCCATCTTCCACGGCTTCTGGTATGCGATGCGGGTCAGCATGGGGATGGCACGATAAGGCCATGCAAGGAACGGCAACACGGTCTGCCTGAGTGCGTTGATGCCCTTGGCGCTGATGTCGTAGTCGATCAGGGCGTACTTGGCAAAGGCACCTGCGGCCAGTATCTGATCACGCTGCGGCTTGCCGCCACGCTCTTGTTGGCGGGAGTACTCGGTGAGGAAAGCAGCGAAGCGGAACATGTTATCTTCGAACTGGTACAGGTCACCCGCTGCAGTGTCTGCCTTGATGAGCCCCGCCTTGATCTGCTCGAAGCGGATCATGGTCTTGGCCTTGGACCAGATGGAGTCAGGCTGGGCACCGGGATCGTCAAACTCTTCCGCCATGGCTTCGGACAGCTTGCGGTTCAGTTCGTTGGCGGAGTAGTTGCCCAGCAGCGCACCGGACTGGTTGAAGTAGCGCAGCAGCGTCTCTTCCTCGGCTGTCATGGTGACTTTGCGGCCAGCCTTGATCGCCATGTCCTTGGCCATGATGCGAGCACCCATACGCACCGCGCGCATCGGTATGTCGTGCAGGTAGACCATGGACAGGTTGGATATGGTGTTGGTCACGTGCGTGGCTGGCGACCACTTGGTCTTGGAACCCTTCCACATACGCATGGCACGGTTGTAAGTGGGGCTCGTGATGAACTGCTCGTCGCTGCTCAAGTCCAGCAGCGCGCCGAACACGGAGCCGTTGACGTAAGCGTCAGCGCCCAGACCGAACTTGGGAGGCGCCTTGACCCAGACGTCAGGGCGGCGTGCCGCTTCCCGGTCGGAATGGTGCAGGTTCTCGCCGTTAGCACCCCAGTTGATGACGCGTGGCGTGTTGCCGTTGGCGTCCTTGAGTGCATCCAGCCCGTGCTTGACGAAGCAATCCTGTGGGTCAGCGTCCTCGTTGACGGCTAGGATGTTCTTTGTCAGCTCCCTGCCAGCAACGACCTTGCTCATAACGGCGATGGTGTTGGCTAGGTAGTGGGTCAGCGGGATCGCGTTACGCACCGCCTGTACCTCGGCAAAAGTGGAGTTCCGCACGAAACGCAGCGTTTTACCTACTTTCTTGTCGAAGGTGAATGCCATGGTCGTATCCGCACCGTAGCTCGCCAGTGCAGCACGCTCAGTCTCGGCGATGAACATGTCGGGCACGGTGGGGTCGAGCTTGGTGTAGACCGGGTAGTACTTGGTGCCAGCAACGGGGCTACTGCCCCAGATGATGGTATCTGACGAGTCATCGACGGACGCGAATACCCTGAAATTCTTGGGCAAGCCCACTACCTTGGTGTTGAAGCCGCTGGACGCGATGTCGCTCTTGTCCTTGGCCCACTGGATCATCTCGGCCACGGTAGCGTTCTTGAGCGCAGCGTCTAGGCCACCCACCGCCCACGCTTCGTCGCGTAGCTGCAGCAGGCGCTCGTGTACTTCCTTGACGATGGCGCGGTACTCGCCGGGCAGTGCGTTCAGCTTGTGTGGGTATTGCAGCGCTTCGACAATACGAACCGATTCTTCCGCGGGGATTTCGCGCAAGGCGTCCTCCATGCGGTTACCGAGTGCGCTGTCCGCACCACGTACGAGCTTATAGACGTCACGGATCGCTTCCTTGGCTGCTTTCGGAACACCCACATATTCGGCTACTTTCCCGGCCCAGTAGGCTGCAGCCGGATGTGCTTTGAGGAAATCGGTAGTGAACTTGCCGACCTTGCCCTCCACTTCGCCGATGCCTTTACCACCACGGCCGTACAGCCCGGGTAGTAGCATCTTGAAGGGTGCGGCAAAGATGGCATCCACGGTGTAGGCGTGGCCGTTGCTGCGTACTTGCTTGAGGATGTCGTTAACCCCGTCAGGCGTGTCGGCCTCGGTGTGATTGAAGCTGACGTCATCGTCAGGTACGTTCTGCACGAGGTCCTTGGGCAGGCGGCTCCAGTCAGTGACCGGCGCCAAGCCCAGCATGTCGCGGATGTTGCTGTACTGTTTGCGCGCTGCCTCGATCCTATCCCCGCGCTCAGCAGCGTAGCGGTTGTCCAGCGCGCCGCCGAACAGCTGCCGCTCGAGATCAGTTCCCGCGGTCTTGCCGACTGGCGGTATCCGGTGCTCCAGCGTGGTAGCCCGGCCGTTGACCAGCGACTGGCCAGCAGCCTCGTGGGTTACCATGATGATGCGGGTCATGAGGTACTCGGAGAACTTGCGGGTATTTTCCAGTCCCTTGTTGACGCGCTCCACGCCCTTGATGCCCAGCATCTTGTGCATGATCTCGACGAAGAACTTGTAGATTGTGCGCGCTGTGGACATCAGGGACTTCTCGGCGTCCGAGTAGCCCATACCCAGCTTATCCATGTTTACGCCCTTGCGCTGCTGCAGGAAGTGCTGGAAATCATTGCGGGTCATGGCGTAGGCGATGAACTCGGCTACTTGGTGGGCTTCGCTGCCGGCAGACTCGATGCTGCGGAAGGTGTCGGCCACAACGCGCTTGTAGGTACCGGGCTCTGCTGCGGTCCAGCTGGCGTCCAGCTGATTCTTGGCGTAGGCGAGCTGCTTGGCCAGCCCTGCGACCAGCGCGTGGTTCTTGTTCTGCAGCACCCACATGGCGGAGGCAGCGTGCATCAGCTCGTGCAGCACCACCTCGGGGGTAGCCGTCTGGATGTATACCGTGGCGCTGGTTTTACCGCGGGCAAACCGGGTAGCGCCGCCAGTACGTGGGACCATGCCCAGCGCGGTTGCGCGCTCAGGGCTTACGAATTCGATATCTACCTGCTTACCCTTGAGGGAAGTCGACAAGAGCTTGGCCAGCGTCTTTTCCATCGGTGTACCGGAACGACGCAGGTACAGCAGTACCGCTTCTACCCCGGTAAAGGTCTGTCCGCCGGGGATTATCTGGAGGCCCAGCGCAGCTTCTGCCAGTGGGCTGTCTGCAGCACTGGTGCTCGACGTCCCAGCTTTGCGGATGCGCGTATCGCGGACGTGCGAGAGCTGGCGGTCAGTATGCCGGCCAGTCTCGTCGATCTCGGCGATCAGGCCCTTCTTGTAGGCGCTCCATGCCATGGAGATATGGCGGTCCAGCGTGTTACGCGCGGCAATAGCTGCCTCGCCGGCAGTGTCGTATTCGAAGTCGCCGTACTCGTCGTCAGCTAGCTCTGCACCCAAACTGGCGTTCAGCGCTTCCTTGCGGGCCTTGAACTCAGCCACCAGTTTCTCGATAGCGGCACGCGCACGCTGGTCCTTCTTGGTAGTGCCCTGCGCTTTCTTAAGGAGGTTGTCGATGGAACGCTTAAGTTTAGTTTGCAGGGTCGCCAGCGTCTCGCCAGTATCTTTTTCAGCAAAATCCCCTCCCGTCAGGTTCTTCCCGGGAACCAGTTTATCCAGTGCGTCAGCCGCTTCGCGTAAGTCGCGGGCGTGTACGCCCTGTAACCGGTTAAGCGAACCGCGCATGGGTAGTTTCTCACGGATCGCCTTCAGTTGGGCATCGAACTCAACCGCTTGTTCATCAGGCCGGCCGCCGCGCTTGTTGGATGACTCCAAGCTCTTGCGCACAGCTTCGAACTCACGACGCAGATCGTCTACGCTATCGGTACCGTCCAGCCGGTCGGCAATGCTGCGAAATGCCGCCGCCCAGTTACCAGCGCCAGCGGCGAGGCCCTTCTTGTTCTGTGTGGCGTCCCGTGGCGGGATACGACTGGATAGCCGGTCTACGCGCTGGGACAGGTCGACTACTTCATCTAGCGCCTTGGCCACACCGTCAGCCACGGTACCCTTGACCGTCTCGGATTCGCCCAGCATGGCGGAGACTACCCGGGAGCGGGTGTCGGTGTTGAGCGAGCCGGGGCCGCTAACCGGCATGCCGGTGTTGACGCTGGTATCCACGTTCATAGCTGGAACCGCGGCTCCGGGCTGCGCTGCTGGCGCTACGGGCGCCGTAGCCACGGGGGCAGGTGGCGCTACGAATTCGGTCTGCGCCGGTTCTTCCGGCAGCGGATCATCTGGCGCCAGCGGTACAGGCGCAGGTTGCATGACGGGCGCCGCTGAAGGCGGTACAGGGGGCTGAACACTATTAGCGGCTTCCCATGCAGCGATGGCCTGCTTGCGTTCTGCGGCGTTGGCGATGCGGGTCTTGGCACCGAGCCAGCCGCGCGAAGCGTCAGTACCCACGTCAGGCTCGATCTCAGCGGCCACGATACGGCTCGCTGCCAGCATATCGACAGGGTTATCTGGGTTATTGATGGCGCGGCCCAGCGCTGCACGCTGGTTGCCTTGGGCTACCGCACCGGGGATACCGAACGGACCCAAGAGCGCGGACATGGCCAGCCCGACTTCGGCTCCGTGAGTACCCGCGGCGATTGGGTCACGATAGGGTACGCCAGCGTTATTTTCGACCGCGGTTTGCCCGGCGGCTTGCGCGAATTCTGTACCCGACTGCACGGCGGCGTTGCCTGCGAACGCACGGGTATAGCGCGCCATAATGGCGGGGTTGGTTGCGGCCTTAACCGCTTGCGGTACTGACAGCCGGCCATCACGCACCAGCGCGCGCAGGAAGTCAGCGCCGCCCTTGAGGAACTTGGCGCCCACCCAGTCACCGACAGCTTCGCCGGTACCTTCGATCAGGAAGTTGGCCCATGCAGCTTCGCGTGCGGACTGCAGATCGCCGGTAGCCTTCATGACGTTTTCAAAAGTATTCTGTGCTTGCGATGCCCCGAACAGGGTAGCCGTAGCGGGGATGCCCACCAGCGGATTGGCCGCGATCGCACCCATAGCAGCGACTGACGGAGCTAGTTGCTCAGCGGCCTCGATGGTAGTCTGGGCGACCCTGCCTCGACCCAGCATGTCAGCAGGATCAGCGCTATTCTTCCAGTAGTCGGAGTTGTCCTTGAAGAACTGCTCCCCTCGG